>VFQN01008380.1_pt1 | contig 10489 bp, 11 predicted proteins | sample 3512371 | NCBI WGS metagenome assembly VFQN01 (sample SAMN10412370, study PRJNA504923) | tailings metagenome | isolation source: Replicate 2 from Balatoc abandoned mine | place: Philippines: Itogon, Benguet | collected 2017-08-28 | reverse complement strand
TGTTTTGGTCCTTAATCAAAATCTGTTTTTGAGATTCCGAGATTATTATTTCGTTGCCTGCTTCGGTTTTGAGAGTAATGCTTTTGGTTTCATCATCAAACATCCATTGCATTTTACTCCTTGACACATAGCCTTTTAGGTGATTCGAATCGGTATTTGGTAATGGTGAAGGTTTGTTGCTACTATGTACTCCCCCTAAAACCACCGCTTTGCGAGGGTCATTTTGTAAAAAACCAACGATTACTTCATCCCCAATTTCTGGTTTGAAATGAAACCCTCGTTCGGCACCTGCATCAAGACTTACGATACGCGCCCATGCTCCTTCTACGGTAGCGGAAATCATAGGCATTCGGACCAAAATACGCCCTTCGCCTTCAGGGTCACCTCCTAAGGCCGTAACTACCCCTATTTGAAGACCTTCTATGGGTGGTACCAAAGGCGGAGGCGCTTGCTGCGATAGGAGATTGTCTTGCGCAAACCACCTCATCGACCCTCCCAGCTGTATATCAGAAGTCCAAACACCATCTTCGATTTTATGCAGCACGGCTGATACCCAAGCTTTTCCGTTGAATCTTTCACTAAGTCCTTGCAAATTGATGAGGGTATTGGGTTTGATAGAAGCGTTTCCAAATATCCTCACCCTGCCTTTGATAACCGACATCCGCTGCTTGAAAAGAGCCGCATCGGCCAAAGCTTGTAATTCTCCCAGTTCGAGTTTTCCACCATGATTCCATACCACGCCTGTCGGTAGTTCAAAAGCCATCGCTTGTCCTTTTAGGTTTCCGCCAAGATCTAAAGTAGGCTCGGTAGCTAGGGCTTCCACGGGTGCTTGGTCGGCCCAATCCCACATTTGAGTTTTTAGGGTTTTGAACTGCTGACGAGCATCCATTTGTGCTTCTATATCCAATATATCGCTGCCATAAGCCATGTTTAAGATAGGTTCTTGGGCAAGGTTGGGCTTGACTACGGTCATTTTTCCATTTTCTACCACGCAAATCATTCCATTGGCTTCTGCTCTCATTACCACAAAATCCCAATCAGTAGTATCATACTGAATCAGTTCGGGATGCACCGTAGGAGTCTCGGAAGTTTGGATTTCCAGCCCGGCATAAGGTTGCAAAATAGTTTCGATTGCCACCGAATCTTTCGTATCAATCAAGTATCTCCTAACAGGCGCAATCGTGGTTTTTACATAAAAATCTTTACACATCAAATTGAGCCGTGTCATACCACTTGAGCGCAGCTCTATGCCATGTTTTACAACCATCCCTTTGAAAATACTGGTTTCGTGGCCAGTTTGTCCAGCAAAAATCTCAATTGTTTTGCCCGGAACACACCAATCGCTATTTCCGACCTCAAACACCCGTTGCGAAGGGTCACCATCGAGAATGATGATATGTGCCGTAGGAATTTTGTTTACTTCATTTTGTACACTTATAGAGCGTATTTGTACCGTTAGAGGCAGATTCTGATCGTCCACTTTGATAGTGTAACTTGCTGTACCTTGTGTGTAAGACTGGGCGGCCATTTATCGTTTTTGGATAGGAGGAAAAATGATTTGCTGTCCCACCTGTAGCTTTCTAGGATTGATGATTTTGTTGACCCTGGCGATTTCGCGATAGAGGGTCGAATCCCCATAAATATCATGACACATCAGTGGAAGTTTATCTCCTGCCTTGACTGTTCGGACGTGGGTCAAATCAGGCGACGACATCTTTTTTTTCGCTTCTTCTTTTTCTTTGTCAAGGGCTTCTACAAAGGTGGTTTTAGCCACTACTCTCAACGGACTACCGTCGGGCTTAAATAATTTGTATATGAATTGTACTTTTTCGGCCATTCCTACAAAACTCAATGCGCCCCATTCTAATCTGATAAATAAGGGTTGGTGTATTTCGCCATTGATTTCAAAAATGGTAGCCTTAAAAGCATCAATTTGCTCATTAACAGGGCGTTGATTAGCCACTTCAAACGGATTCGGAACACCCTCACTCGTCAACGCCCCAGTACCATCAAACAAAAATTCAAATTCTAGGCGTTGGGGCAGCGATAAGTTGTAAGGTGCTGCGATAGAACTTGTGCCAGGTGCTTGCTCGGTATTGATTTTGGTTTCATAGTTGAGCGTATAAGTTTCGGGATTGACCAAAACCGTATAAGATGATACTTCAGTACCTTTGGCACATTTTACATCTTTGTAGCCAGCCAATTTCATTTTTTGGAGTTTGCCCGTTTCCATTCTTTTTATCGTTCTTGTTTTTCTTGAAGAATCCTCAACACTTGCTCCACACACTGCCTAATGGTCTCTTTTTGTTGGATTTCGTAAGTTTCTTTTTTTGAAACTGTCGTCGCATTGATGCTCTCCGAAATGTTGGCATCAATCACCATCGTCACTATCACTTCATTGATAAGCACGGGCATTTTGTTGTTAGATTCTAATGGTTTTATAATATCGATAAGTCAAAGTGAGGCTTTCAATAGCAATGGTATTTTGCTCGGCATTGAAAGCGGAGATGTCCCATTTTTTGGGTAAAGCATGAACCACATGCCACGACATAATGGGTAGGTGCTGCTCATTCAGAAGTGATACCATCAGGTTGACGGGCTGAAACTCAAAATCCTCAAACGCATTTTTACACCATTTATACACCGCAGAACCTACAAACAGACCGCGTTTCAAAACCAAATCACTGTATTTGGTTCTGACGGGAAGTTGATGCTCAAATCTCAACTCTCCCCCTTCACGCAGCGATTCCATTTGCATCTCGACATTGAGCCCCGATACTTCCTGAAAACGGCCATCTTGAGGGGACTGTGGGAAAATTTCAAATGCCACCACAAAATGAAAGCCCACCGGAGGATATAGCAGACTCATGGGCCTAGGCTTCGTTTTGGATGGTTAGACCTTCATGTACCAGCTCAATACTTTCTATCAATACCTCACTAGCGTCTGATTTCAAATCACCCGACATTACTTTGAGAGGCCAAGCGTTTTTGACTTTCCACACTACCACAGGATTATGATCTTCATTGAGCAAACTAATCGTCAAGTCGCGGCGGTCTATGGTATTCATGGCCACGTTGTTCCACCAATTATAAAAATCTACATCACCAGCAAAAGTGCCCCTTTTGAGGGTGATATTAGGGAAGTTTTCTAAGCCTGCAGCTTTGATTTTGTGAAATTCTGGCGAGGCTCCATCGCGATATTCAATCACGGCTCTTTCGATGTTTAAGCCCGTAACTTCCGTAAATCCTATACGCGCGCCGCCCCATTCGACCCTAAAATGAAACCGAGGTAGTGGGTAGGTAGTTGCCATATTATTAAAAATTAAGTGTTTTTTGGGGATTCGTTAGCTTCTATGATTCTTGCATTTTATGAGAAAAACGCAAAACGATAAACTCCGCTGGCCGTACTACAGCCATACCTATTTCTACAATCAAAAAACCATTTAAGATATCATCGGCAGTCATGGTTTGGCCCAAACCTACCCTCACATAAAAAGCATGGTCAGCTTTGGCTCCTGCCAATGCACCTGCACGCCACTGTAACGTCAGGAAGTTTTCAATCATCGCCCTAACCCTGACCCAGGTGTTGGCGCCGTTGGGTTCAAATACAAACTGACTTGAAGCTTTTTTGACGGATTCTTCTACCATATTAAAAAAACGCCTCACCGATACATAACGCCATTCGTTGTCGTTGCCTGCCAGGGTACGTGCCCCCCACACTAGGGTACCTTTGCCCGTAAATTGCCGAATAGCGTTAATGGATTTCCCTGCCGTAGTATCTACATTAAGCGTTTCTTGTGCATCGTCATCTACAAAGACCGTTGGCCTTAGTACGTTGTTTATCAAAACATTGGCGGGAGCTTTCCATACGCCTCTATTATTGTCAGTAGCGGCATACACGCCTACTATTGCTCCACTAGGAGGAATCACTACTCCTTTGGCATTGGCAGCGGCCACTACGTTTGAATACAAGGGGACTTTGGCCAATAAATCGGTTTCAATCCCTTTCAGGCTATTTTCCAGGCTCGCAATTAGACTCGTAAACAAAGTCTCTACTTGTCCAAACGTTTGGTCATACTCCATTAAAGGCGAAGCCCCTGCACTATCCAATCCCCCAATGACGGCATTGAGTGAAGTTCCTTTGGTTTGGTGAGAAGCAATAAAGCCTGTTACAACATCTTGCAGTTTGTTGGGAGAGTCGTTTGACAATAATGATACTTTATTCGTCAAAAAATCATTCAAATGATTCGTAAAAGCATTTACATTATTTTGAATGATTGCTAAGCGGGCGGTCTTACCTGTTTCATCCGTTGCTTCGTTAAAATAAGCCGCATTATCAGGCACACTTCCTTCTACCAAAGTCACAAATTCGGCCAAAATGCGAGCGTTGGTAGCTATCACTTTCGAATTGCCCTCCAGAATACTATCAAGGGATATGGTTGCACCTGCTTTTTGTAGAGTTATAGCCCGAAATGTAGGATTGACTGGAAGGCTCGTGCATAGCCAAGGATAGTAAGCCGCCGCATATTTCAGATGATTGCCAATCCCCGCTCTGAAGGTTTCGATGTCGGTATCGGCTACATCTTCTAAATTTTTGTTGGCAATTTGGACATCCAACACCGCAAAACGGTCTTGCATTTTGTTGCAATGGTCAATAGCCGCTTGCTGCACAGTACCGATATGATTGATGTCTGTCCCCTCAAATCGCATCAAATCGGGCATTACGATGAGTGTCGGCTCATCATATTTTTTAAGTTGTTCGAAGGCATCCGTAAAATGAGAAATTTGGGGAGCAGCACTAAATCCTCCTACTGAAATGATATAACACTTTTCTCCACCGTTGGCAAAAAACATAAGTAAGCTATCGTACAAATATTTTTTAGTTCCTACTTCAGCGCCTTCTATGTTGTTGAGCGCATTGAGCGTAATCTGAATTTCGCGATTAGCGGCTTGCCCAAAATACTTTCTAAATTCTACCATCGACTTTATTTGGGTAGGAATTCCAGTAATGGATTTGCCGTCTTTGAGAGCTATTTCTGTGTATCCAACAAAGGCCGGAATGGCCGTATCGACCTGTGCTACCGAAGGCGGAAACAAAGAGACTTCTTCAATATAAACACCGGGCGTCTTTAAGCTTGCCAGATTGAGTGAGCTTGCCATGTTGAAAAAATATAAAGAGTGAAAAAACTGTTTTAATAAATATGCGAAAAATAGCTATCGCTGACAGCATCATAAATGGTGTGGACTGGCGTCGGATTTGCCATTTTCTGGCCATTCAGTTCGGCTTCTACCCTTCCATGTTTGACCAGCGGCAGCGTTCCTCCTTCTACCTCGGTATTACGATAGTACCAGTGGGTTTTTCGATTGGCGAACACAATCCTAAAATTGGGTGGATTGACACTTACTTTTCCTTCGGTATCAAGTAAGCTATTGACAGCTGAGTGTTCTATTTCGATGATGCCTAAGGGCGGCGGCGAAGTACGACCAGCTTCTGGAACAAAAACTTTTAAATCGCTTGACTGAATCGTACGATTGGTATTCAAAACCACTCCTTCCCCTTGGTTACTAAACCTAAAGATGTTTTTTCTAAGCACCGTTTCATTGTCTTCAATTACGCTCACCATTTGGGTCAAACCGTCTGCGACTGCTTTCTCTATTTGGGTATAAATCATAAAATACCCGTCATTGAGCATCACTTCAAAAGTCAATTTTAGACCTTGCGAGAATGGGATTTGGGGTTTACGATTTTCGTCGATTGCCACCCCGACCCTAACCCCCATCGGGATAGGCTTAAAAATCATTTTCTGATTTTGCATCAATATTTGGGTAGAAATATCGGGTTGTATGTGCCAAAACTTCCTAACATCATACTGCTCCCCAATGCGCTGAAGCGCTAGCTGCGTATCTACTGGTAGAAGACTGATGTTTTGAAACGAAATTTCACCAAAATCCAAAAAATAGTGGTGCTCTATCCAAACATCAAATAGTTTGGCATAACCCACCCTGAATGTTTCGAGTGCCATTGTTTTCGGTATTTAGAGAAACCTACACTAACTATCACTCCCTTAAGAAAATGGGGAAAACTGCGTAAATTGTCCCTCCACTGTCATTACTGCGGGTCCTTCGGGTAGGCGCATTTCGGCTTGTTCTTCTACTACACGTACCTTATATACGACCGACGGAATCTGCTTGCCTCCCATGGTTCCCCAAAGCTGATTGAGTTTTTCGAAAGTAAGCGAATATAGCTCTGTAGTGACTTTTAGAGTAGCCGCTTCCGCTGGCAAAAAGACATTAGGTGTATTGGCTACGGTATGAATCGTCTTGCGCTGAAAACACTGTACTACTCGCCCCAACCGTCTCAGTGCCGTTTCGTAGTTGGCATCTGTTGAGAAATTTGCCGCTATCATCACGTACAGATTCAGAAAAACGGGCGGCTGTTTACGTTCTAAATTTCCCGCTGCGTTATGCTGAAAAGGCGGTGGCATATTTCGGAGGGCAGTTTCTTCTTCAACATTGACAAGCGATAGCAGTATTTTATCATTGGGGGTATTTACCATATTGGCAATACTCCCAATCTCAACCAGGGTTTGCTCAGCCAAAGGAGCAATATAAGCCTTTAGCTCTTCACTCATCAATTTGATTGCCTCAAAAATCATGCATTTAGAATTTTTTTCAATTCAATTTCTCCCTTGGCTTCATGATCCATCAACAAAAGTAGGCGATTCATTTTCTCTTCTAATTTTTTGATTTCAGCAGGATAATACAAGCGACGTTTACGGTTCATAATATCCTCTTTCAAACCCTCTAAGTCAATATCTTTCAGCCACCAATCCGCCTGAGGTGTATTGTCAAGGATAGTCCAAATATTTTTCAATAAAAGCTCATCCGTCTGGGCCAAGACATCGATTTCGGGGGAGTTGTTACTAAACCTGAATCTTCCAGTGGTTTTGTACTTGTATTTGTTCACCTCACTCAATTCATCCCTGTATTGCCCCACTTTTTGCATATACTCATCATAGTTGTTTTTGGCCTTCTGAGCCACTGTTTCTTTAGCAGGCATTTTTTTGACATGGTTTACCTACCACCAAAAGGTTTGTTTTGGTCAAAAAAAAATGATTTAAAAAAATCGAAGCCGCGGCGAGTGTGAAATAAAATTAAGAAATAAGTAGGGAATAAATCAAATAAAAAGGTAACTATTGAGCAAACGGTCGAAAAACTTCAATTTCTGACCGTTTGCTCAGAGAATCATGACTTTACCTATCCTTTAGCCACAAAAAATCAGGCAAGAATCACAAGCGTATTTGCCCATGACTCTCGCCTGAAACTGCTTTTATATTTCTATTTCAGCTTTACTGCCAACGTAACACTATTGCCGACCATGCCAGTGGTACGCATGTAGTGCCCGTAGCGAAGCTCAAAAGTATTCCAATGTTTGATACCCCACAATCCCCCCGGTGGCGCTAAACGTACGCCCGCCCCTATAAAGTGGCTTGTGAAAGCTGATATGTCATAATCGCTCGTGTAATAAGCGTCGGTTTTGGAGTGTTGCCCGTAAGGTTTGAAATAACGGACTGCCGACTGATTACTAAACCGATAAAAAGGACTTACCGAGACAAAAGGCGTGATTTTGTAAGAAGCCTCTAAATTGACGGTATGAGCTTTCATACCCCAGTCGTCGGCATAAAACCGATAAAATCCTCTCAAAATCAAGCGGTCGCCCATGAAATAGCTTACCCTCCCGCCAATGGGCAATTTGAACCTCGTGCCGGGTAGCTTCTCTACCGTGTGCGAGCCATCGGTAAAATAGACACGATGATAAGGCGTACTCAACAATCCCTCCTGAAAAGCTGGCTCAACCGTAATCAAAACTTGAAGGCGCTTATTGATGATTTGAGATAATGACAAAGCAAGATTGTACGAATTACGGGGTTTATAAGCCACGGGGTCGCGGTCGCCTTCTGCCGCCGACCCATAGCCCGACGGTCGAAGTTCAGCCGGCAAAATCGCCGTCCATGTATCAAAAAATGCCCCCGCTTTTAGACTAAACTCACGATTGTTGTCGCGAGAAGCTTTGGTAAAATTGAAGTTGATTCCGTTGGAATGATAATCGTATTCAGTAGAATAGGCATAGCTGATTCCGTGAGTAGTATGCGTAGCATCGTTTTTCATGCTCCATGATAGCGACGGATAAATATGCGTATCGCTCCGCGAAGCCGACGAAACTGTCAGCGGGTCGATGTTGTCGGAAGAAGCCGAGGTATAATGGTCGATATTGAAATCGGCGACGATGCTATGTTGGCGACTTTTCCGATCAATGAATGACATTTTCAAATCGATAGAATTGGCAAAATCACTGAGTTTTTCGGTGCCTATTCCCCCTGTCACGGCTGAGTTGTTGCCGTCTTGGCCGTAGTAGCTAGTTACTAGATTGACCTCTTCGAGCTTGAGTTTACGTTTTTCGTAATTTTCTTTTTCGGCGGAGGTAGTTTGGGCATACGCCCCCCTAAATAGGCTCGCCAGTAGCCCTACTGTGATGATGATTTTTTTCATTAGAATACGAAAATTTCGATTTTGAGAAAGCCACCACTTCGGCAGCTTCATGATTAGTTACATCCACAGCCTCCACCGCTTTTGCCTCCATTGGCCCCCGAAGCTCCTTCGCGGTACAAATAAAAACTCTGTTCAAACTTTTCTGACTTCCGAGCCGACAGCTCCATTTCCGAGTCATTGATACGGCTTTTCTGGTATTCTTTTACCGAAACGCACGAGGTCATGCTTCCCACCAATAGGGTGAAAAAGAGCCCATATTTCCATTTTTTTTTCATAGGTGTTTACCGATATGTAGCCCCCTAGGGGGCATTTATGTGGGGGTGTCATTTTTCTACCGATATATAGCCCCTACGGGGCATCAATACGGGTTATTGGGTTGATTTGTTTCTGCTACCGATATATAGCCCCTACGGGGCATTTATGTGGGGGTGTCATTTTTCTACCGATATGTAGCCCCTACGGGGCATCTATGTGGGGGTGTCATTTTTCTATCGATATATAGCCCCTACGGGGCATTTATTCGGGTTATTGGGTTGATTTGTTTTTCCTACCGATATATAGCCCCTAGGGGGCATTTATGCGGAGAACCAATTAGAGCCGACTTTATCAAATTCTTTAGTTAATTCTGATGTTTTTACTGGTAAACACCCGGTCGTATTCATCAATGATGATGCAAGCGATTCCCTGCATTTGATTGATGAGGTCGATGCCTACCTTTACTCCCATAACCATTACGGGCGTGGCCATCGCATCTGCAATCTCAGCATTAGGACACACAATTGTCACACTTTTTATGCCTGATACTGGCAATCCTGTTTTGGGGTCAATCGTATGCGAATATCGCTTCCCGTCAATCATCACAAACTTTTCATAATTGCCAGACGTAGCAACGGCCACATCACTAATATTAAGACACGAAAAAGGCTGATTTTTAGCATTAGGGTCAGCAATGCCAATAGTCCACGGGTGGCCATTGGGCTGCATCCCCCACGTAGTCAAGTCGCCAGCCGCGTTCACAATACCGCTCGTTACGCCTTGTTTAATGAGTAGCTGTTTTGCCATTTCGGCAGCATAGCCTTTACCAATACCTCCAAAACCAATACGCATCCCCTGATATTTGAGAAAAACACTCCTACTAGCTTCATCCAAAATCACATTGCGATAATCGATGAGGCGCACCGCCAAGCGAGCCGTAGCAGCATCGGGTAAGCGAGTCATGTGTGTATCAAAATTCCACAGACTCTTATCAATAGAACCATAAGTAATGTCAAAAGCTCCTTGCGTAAGTGCCGAAATCCGCTTGGAGCGCTTGATCAAATCAAATACTTCTGGGTCTACCTGCATGGGTTCAATCCCTGCGTTGGCATTGATTTGATTGGTTTGACTATCCTCTCTATACGTTGTCAGAAGGGCCTCAATTCGCCTTATTTCTGCTACTGCAGCATCAATACGAGCTTCGGCCCAAGCTTCATTAGGGGCTACCACGCTTATCTCAAAGCGATTGCCCATGAGTTTGAGTACGCGCCGATACAGCTGCTCTTCTACTAAAACTTCACTTGGCAACATCGAGCGTGGTGCTAATATCATGAATAAAAGTAAGGGTATTCATGGAAGTTGGGTAGCCATCCCATTGCTTTATGACTTTGCCTTGCGCGTCCAACAAAACCGTAAAAGGAAACTTACCTTGGGGATTATACTTTTCGGCCAAAGTTTCATTGTGAGCGGTTTGATGAGGCTCCAATTGATTTTTTTTCAGGCGCGGGAAATCGGCTCTTACCAGCACCAAACGGCTAGCTGCATACTGTTCAAAATCGCTTGATTCAAAAATATCTTTTTTGAGTTTGATACAAGGACCACACCAATCAGAACCACAAAAATTAAGTAAAATGAATTTATGATTTTGATTTGCTTCGGCTTTGGCTTTTTCAAAATCTCCTCC
>VFQN01008379.1_pt1 | contig 10489 bp, 14 predicted proteins | sample 3512371 | NCBI WGS metagenome assembly VFQN01 (sample SAMN10412370, study PRJNA504923) | tailings metagenome | isolation source: Replicate 2 from Balatoc abandoned mine | place: Philippines: Itogon, Benguet | collected 2017-08-28 | reverse complement strand
AGCCCCAGCCCCAGCCCCAGCCCCAGCCCCAGCCCCAGCCCCAGCCCCAGCCCCAAGTGCCGCTTCCCCCACCTGGCAGGTATGGCTGTTGAGCTGCTTGGCCAGGTGTGCCGGCAGCGCGTGTGGGTCACAGGCAGAGGGCATCCGCATCACCATCTGCTGCACCCCCTGCTGCATGCCCTCCTCCTTAGCCATGCCGTCATGTGTCTTAGGTGGCCGGCGGCCCAACGAGAACACCTGCTCCCGGCGCTGTTGCTGCTGGGACTTCTGGGCCTGTGGGTATGAGCGCGAGGGGTAGGCATGCAAACGGTTGGGGCTCGGGTGAGGAGCAGCGGTGTGGGACATGGGTTGGCGGCATGCACGTGGCTTACCTGAACACCACTTCCGTGCACCGGTGTGCTAATGCTGCTGTTGGGTCCTTTGGGCTCGGGCATGCCGCCAGTTCGGTTTAAGGTGATATGCCGTTGGGATGTGGTGTCTGTGTGCCATATCAAATCATTGCGGTGCACACAGTTTTGCCGGGAGAGACTGCACGAGGAGAGCAAGATGGTTGCAAGGACCTGGAAGGGGATCAGGGGGCCAGGGGCCCAAGGGGCCAGAGAGCGCCCACACTGGTGGCTGCGGGTCGTGTGCTATCCCACGTTTACGAGTCAATGCTTTGCAGGCTGGTGCCTGAGGGCCATCACCACACATAGGGTGATGCCAGACCCTGGGAGCAGACCCTTGACGAGCCCGCATGCCACGTGCCAGTGGGCGCCGTGAATGCTGCTACAATGAATGCATGGGATAGAACATATCAACAGTAATCGGTGGACTAGTACGCGTCTGCTGGGCTGCTGCATAAGCGCTCGCGCTGGAATTTCCCAGTGCACAGCCTTAACGCGTGTACGTCTAACTCGTCCTCACCGCGAAGGCGGTTACAAATGCTTGCGGAGGAAGAGCAACTTACCTGTTGTTTTGCCCAGTCAGGCTGGAGGAGCGGGTCCAGAGCTGGCGCTGCGCCGAGTCGCTGCGCTCCGGGAATTGGTGCCGGGCGCTGCGGCAGGCGCAGAAGCCAGTCGGGGGCAGTCAAGGTTTGCATAAATGATTTAAGTCGGCATCCTAGTATGTGAGTGAAGATAGTGCAGGGGTGAGTTGTGATACACGGGAGGTCCCCGTTTCAAGGCAAACGGAAGCGCTCGAGCCCCAGACCGTACGCGGCTTACCTTTCGCCATATTGCACATGCTAAAATGAATGCTGGTAAGATGACGAGGGTCGCGGCCACGGCGACGAGCCAAGCGAGGGTAGAACCCATTCCAGGCCGCCTAAATGCTATCCATTGAAGCGCTTTTGAATGCCTCGAACGGTATGCAACCTGTTGTTGAGTGGGACGTGCAGGTGGTGTTCACTGCTGCATGACAATTTCCCACGTGTCGGGCGTGTAATGACAAAGGCTAACCCGGACGACTCTGAGTCACATTGAACACGGAACAAAACTTAACTGGGTGACATGACCAGAATACCTGTGCGATCGACAGTACCTGCCGTGAGGAGTACCATGGGGCCCGCAATGCGTCAAACGGCCAAAAGTACGGACTGGCCGAACCCTATCGCCTCTGCAGCGACACCACCTTTAGGACGTACCCTTTATCATAAAACTAAATTATGGATTATATTGTCAGCACAGAGCTCAGCCGTTTCCGTAGGAGGTGGCCTCTTAACGAGCCGCTCCTGTTCAGGGACCTCCCTTGCCGCCCTACCGCAACATGTGCTGGCGCTAGGGCCCGCGGTGCAGTGTCCCCAACCGAAGGATGCTAAACCTTCATGGATAGGTGCAGGGGTGTACCACTGCAGGCCACCACGCACCCCACGCTGCTGCAGCACCCCACCTGACCTCCTTGCTCCCCGCCCTCGGGTAGCTTGTGCTTGTCCCTCGTCGTGCTCTGCACGGCCAACCCACGACCAGGGTCCCCTGCCCACGACACAGTCCTGGTGGTGTCCTGAAACACACTCGCACGTCGTTGTGATGAGGAAGTTCGTGGTGTTTAATTCGGAATGCCTGCCAAAGTGGGTCGATGGTAGATTTGTCATACGGTATTGGCGGTACCGCCGTACGAGGGCTCATTTTACAGCGTAGGTGCACAAAGCGCAATCCGGGATGGCCTCCGGTGCCAAGGGGGCTCAGGGGCATGCAAAGGGCAACCAAGGGCGTTGCACGGCACGGCAAACCCAAATGCACGGCAGGCACCAACACTGCATCAATATAAGGCACCAACACTGCATGAACACAAGTGACATGCCCCACACGGCTGTGGATTGGCACACTGCTATGCGCGTGGCGTGTGCTTCGCCTCCCTTCCTTTCCTTTCCTGACACGTGGTTTCGGGACAGCTGCAGCCTTCACAAAAGGAACCGCAAGGAGTCGGACTGAGTCGGAACAGCATGCAAATCCCCCACCAGCTCCGGGCATCACACCACAACACCGGGTAACCCACCACAACGTGGCCCAGGGCGGGAACGAACCCAAGCTGGGCGGCTACCGCTCACCACCGCTCCGTGGCACCTTACCCCACTCCTGTACAGGACAGGGGTATCGCCACGAAGGACAAGGCCGAAGAGGAAAACAAGAAGAAAACATCGACAACAACATCAGCCGCCCAACCAGACAAAACAACACCAAGCAGGCCCACTCACCCAGGTATGCAGTATCCTTGGCCTGCAACCAAGCTCCACGCACCGGTACCATCCGAACAATAACAGGGAGGGCATTTTTCCCCTGGACCTGCCTGGGCACAAATGGTATGACCATACGCAACACAGCATACCGTATCCGGCTTAAGCGACCGGTGCACGCGGCACTCCTGACGTCATGCAGGCAACCGTCAACCCGCATTCCCAGCCCTGCCCCCGATCCAGGTCCTCTGTGCAACCCACCGGCTCCCTCCTTCCTGTCCCGCTTTCGCCCGCCCCTCAGCCCCCGCCGCCCTGCGATTTTCGCCCCCATCCAACGCCTGTATCTCTACACGCCCGTGCGCGTACACCTTCTGTACGAGCGGTTGGGGAGTGTGGAGCCCCGCCCCCCGTCCACCGGCCCCGCCCCCAGAATATGCGCTTCATGCATGCCAGGGCCTCAGCTCACAAAGAAAGGCCTCCCCTGACTCCATGCCATTTGCACTGCACCGAGTAACAAGCTCACTGCTACCAGTTGGTAGGTCAACAATCATCAACGAGCGTCCATGCATCATCAGGAGCACGGGTCTTGGGCCCGCGCCGTCCCACCAGACGATGGTGGGTCTCGGGCTTACCGTACCAGCCCAACTCACATCCAGCAACGACTGGCAAACGAATCGCTGCCACCCCTCCTGCCTGCCGGTCCCTGGCGGCCGCACTGTGCATCCCCGACCCACCACCTGCACCATGCACGGTGCAGCCCTCCCGAGCTGACCCCCGCTCCCGCCCTCCTCCTGCTCCGACCCTGAACTGCTGCAAGCCCTCCGTGGACCCCGCTTTGGCTGCCAGCTGCCGTGCGCGTGCTGCAGGTGCGCCTTGCACAGGGCGGTGGCCAGCGCCGCCGCCTCCCGCGGGTCGCCCTCGCCCAGCAGCAGCAGCAGCTTGGAGCCGGGGGCCACCAGCAGCAGCGAGCGCAGCAGGCGGGTGGCCTTCCTGGCCGCAACCTGCGCCATAGTGGAGTTGCTGCCGGCACTGCCGCTGGCGGTGCTGGCAGGCAGGCTAAGCTCTGGACTGCGGCAGGCTGCGCGCAGCAGGGCCTCATAGGTGGGGATGTAGCCGGCGGAGAGGGCGTGGGGCAGGCCGGTGGGAGGGGTGGATTGCACGCCTGCGCGACTAAGGGTGCATCCGGCAGGGAGTTGGCTAAGCCACCAGCTGCCAACTGACATTCAGGCGCCCCTGAGGTCTCCGCCGCCCGAACCTGTCCCCTCCTCCCGCCAACACGTCACTACACGCTGATGATGCATGTGGGTCTCCTGGTTCCGCTGCTCCTGCGCTTGCAGTGATGATGCTATGCCGCCCCTGCTGCTGCTGCTGCTGCTGCTGCAGCTGCCCGTGCTCTTGCTCCTGCTGCAGCTGCCTCGCCCCGCGCTATTGGCGGCCAGCAGCCAGCAGCTTGTCAGCGCCGGAAGTGCCGTGTTCCGCAAGAAGTCCACGATGTCGATGACGGCGCCCACATCAGGCACGCCCGGCTGTACGGCACGTGTACGGCAGGAAGCGCGAAGAGCAGGTAGAGTAGCTGCGGGCAGTGGGGGCAGGAGAAAAGGGGTACAGATGGCGTTAGTTGGTTATCGGGACAGTGTGCTGGTGGTCATGCGGGCAGTGGCAACGGACAGCAGTGCGGGTGCGGACGGTGGGGCTGAGGCGCAGGGGAAGGGGGCGGGTGTGGCAGAGGGCGGAGGCAGTTCAGGACGCAATGGGGCGGGCGGGTGGGGAAGGGTGCGGACGGGGTAAGGCGGGGGAACGCGTAAAACGCGAAGAAACCGTGCAAGACGTCAGGCGAGGGCGGGGGAGGCACGGGGCCGGCCGGTCGAGGGTGTAGCAGGAAGGGATGCAAGGCATGTAAGGACACATTAAGCCTATACCGCGATGGCATGGGCGGTGCCAGAGACGTGAGCGACTGGGGCGGGCGTGGGGAAGGGCGGGTGGGGAAGGGTGCAGAAGGGCGAGGGCGGGGGAGGGTGTAGCAGGCACGAGGCATGTAACTCCGCACTTGGCTACAACGTGATGGCACGGGCAATCGCTAGGGAGGTTAGCGACTGCAGCTGCACCTGTGAGTGAGGTTGCTGACACTTGAAGCCGCGAAGGTGTGCAGGGAAACAACAGCGGTTAGTCCGCACCACAAGATACACGCGCATGCCACCCCCCTAAATATCCTGCATCAGCAGTGCCGCAACCTCACCATCCACATGCGTCACCGGTGAAGGCTGGCTACGTGCCTCTGCCCTCACGGGTGGCTGCCCGGCAGCCCAGCACCCATGGCCGCCAGCTGCTGCTGCTGCACCTGCTGTTGCAGCACCCATGGCGGCCAGCTGCTGTTCCAGCGCGTCCACCCGCTCCTCCGCCTCCTCCCGCCGCCGCCTCTCCATCTCCCAATCGACCTCAGCCTGCTTCCGGCCGGCCTCCGCCTCCACCCGCCGCCGCCTCGCCTCCTCCAAGGTGCACTGGGGAAGTGCACGTGGACCACATGACGACCACATGACGAAGCAGCCAGTTGCTCGCACTGAATTAGGCTTAGGACGGCAAATAGCCTGTATGCTCCATACGCTACCTGCGGCCGCATGCGTGAGCGCGCGCCACTTTCCTTTTGCACCCCGACTGCTATGCTAGCCCCTGCTGCCCACCCGTATGGTCAACAGATCCCACACCCTGTAACTTGTGTTAAGTCGTGTTTACAGCCGCTCAGCTGCTGCGTGTCCCGAAGCTGTCCCCCAAGCCTGCTCTTACGCTTACCCCGCCTACTCGGCTTTCCGCTACACCGCGCTATGCTTCCGGCCCTCTAGCTGCTTCAGCAACACTCACTGCGTCGCCACCAGTGCACACCCTGCACCTGGCCGCCTGCGTGAAGGCGTGGCGCGTAGTATTCCGCGCCCCGGCACTCTGCGCCCCGGCACTCCGCGCCCCAGTCACTCCGCGCCCCGGCACTCCGCGCCCCGGCACTCTGCGCCCCGGCACTCCGCGCCCCGGCACTCCGCGCCCCGGCACTCCGCGCCCCGGCACCCCACACCCGGCACCCCACACCCGGCACCCCACACCCGGCACCCCACACCCGGCACTCATCGACCCCTACCTGGCCGCCTGCTGCGCCAAGCGGCCAAAGCGTGCTGCGCGCACGCTGTGTAGAAGTCGCACGCAGCCTGGGGGAACGGGCAAGGGCGGGAGAGGACGTGAGGGCGGGGGGGCGCGGGCTAGGGTACAGCACGAAGGGGATACACGGCATGCAGCAACGCATAAGGACTAGACCGCGGCGAGCATGGGCAGTTGCTAGGGAGGTTAGCGGCTGCGGCTGCAACTGTGTATAAGGTTGCTGACGTCTGGAGCTGCGACGGTGTGCAGGGAAAGGACAGTGGTGCATTCGCACAGGACACACGCGCATGCCACCACCGCCGAAGATGAGGGTACCGGTAGCGGCAGTGTTGCAACCTCACCATCCACGTGCGCCACCAGTGAAGACTGGCTGCGTGCCCCAGCCCTCATGGGTGAGCGCCCGCCGGAAGCCCAGCACCCATGGCCGCCATCTGCTGTTGCTGCTGCTGCAGCTGCTGCAGCTGCTGTTGCAGCACCTTTACCAGGTCCTCCGCCTCCACCCGCCGCCGCCTCTCCTCCTCCCGGCTGGCCTCCGCCTCCTCCCGCCGCCGCCTCGCGACCTCCAGCTCCGCCGCATCCGCTTCCTCGCGCTTCACCTTGCCCACCATGACCTCAGCCCACGCATCGGCTTCCTGCTTGGCCTCCGCATCGCCTTGCCGGATCAGTTCGGGCAGCTGGCTGATGTCCAGGTGGGGGTACAGCGCTGTGCACAGGCGGTACATCACCTGCAGGGGGGACAACGTGCACCATTCAGAACAAGCCGGCTGACATTGTGCCATGAGCCAACTGCGGCCCATGCGCTGGGGGAGCACTCGTGGATCGTGGGCAGGACGGAAACGCCTCGTGATGTAGCTGTGTCGTCCAAGATGGGTGCGGTACGTGCGAATGGTGCAAGGACCAAGCGGCTGGGCATGGGGCTGAGAGGTGCACGCACATACCCCGGGATGTCTATTTAGACCGCCCCTTGTCCGCCCCTACTAAGCCCCTCGGGAGCCTAGCGCTCAGCTCATGGCAACAGGACCGTGGTGAAGCAGCGGCATAAGGACGACGGGCGGGCAGTGGGCACGGGAACGGTCAGCAGCCGATGCGGCTGCCGAGCGAGAGCAGTGTGCAGGGAAGAAGCAAGCGCTGAGTGCATGAGCGGTGGGGGCCGATGGACCGCATGACCTAAGCCGCAGAGGTAACAAGACGTACTAATAATTGCCAGGCTAAGCACGAACCCATATATAGATGTAACGTAAATAATGTACGTATTATGACTTGATAGAACGGCATGACCTAAGCCGCCGCCGGCGCTCTGGGAGGTGCGGTGAACCGTAACACGCATCAGGCAGCAGGCGGGGGCGGTGCGGCAGGGTAGGTGAGACGCGGCTCCCGTCAACCACCTCGCACGCGACGGGGTGCCAGGCTTGCCGTACGCTTGCCATGGCGTGGGAGGGCGCTACGTGGACGCCCAAGTGCCAAGTGTATATGCATATGTGGCGGTATATGTTCAGCCAGGATGTGTGGTGCCATTGGCCGGCAATGGCACGGCAGATAGAACACCCAAGGGAGCAGAGACCCCAAGGACTCTGTAATACAACACGCAACACATAGCGAACATAACCACAGCCGCAACCGAGCGACTGTGCTGACCATGGAGTCAAGAATGCTTAAGGCCTCGAGGGGCTGCCCAAGCACGCTAAGAAACCCAGGTCACTCCGAGCCACATGGATCTCTTCACACCGCACAGCTGGTCCCAGTGCCTCACGCGCACTCGAGGCAATTGGCAGCACACCGTGGCTTCATTGCACCAACGCAACGCCCTTTGTTCCCCCGAACTCACAGCCTCCTGCAACCCCCGTCCCCTGCGCCACACGCACTTGCCTCCACGGCTGGCAACGCGGATGCCACGAATGCCGGGGCGTCGAGCGCATGCGCCTTGATCAGGGCGCAGTCGAACAGGCGAAACGTCTCCTTGGACTTGGTGAAACTGAACTCCAGCCCTCCCGCGGCGCTAGCCCCCTGCCCGCCGGCGCCACCTGCCGACTCCCCAGTGTCGCCTGCTCGTGGGTCGGCAGCCGAGCCCTTCCTCACAGCCTGAATGCCGAAGAAATACCACGTGGATGCATCCGTCACGATGACGCGCACAGGCGCGTTGCGGGGGTTCTTCCGCGCCAGCTCGATGCCTTCCGCCATACCCTGGGGTGGGTGGTGTTGAGGAATGTGAGGGGCAAGGAGTCTGTGGGTAACAGTTTGTGGGGAGGACAACGTAGTGGTAACGTGTATGGTAATGTGGCGTAAGTAGCCGCAAGGTCAAGCAGAGTGGACTGGTGATGGTTGTAATTTTTTAAAGGGGCCCACTGTCGTCAGCTCCCACAGCACGCGCTGGCAAGCTGCCCGGCGTGAAAGCTCCTACGTAAAGCTAATAATGGTGTTTTAAGGCGGCTGATTGAGTGATTGCATATGTGTAGCGGCTGGCGGCTGGGCTGAAGAGTGGCTGGAGGCTGGGCTGAAGTGCGTGCATGTGCATGCCCTGGGTCCCAGCGCAGCCCGGCCCAGAACCCAACCACCATGTAGCTCAACAGCAAAACCCGACGCAACCCGGACTTACCTAACCAGAGCAGGAGCGGTCGGCGCAAAGCAAAACGGCGTAGAGATCACACATACACAGGCGCGGACGGAGGCGTTAACAGTGGGCGGCGCGGCAGGAAAGACATGCATGGCGTGGAATGCGAATGCAGCTAGCGGATTGCGGGGCAAAGTAGGTACATGACTGAAAGGGGAACCACAAGCACCCGTGACACACGAACGGATGCAGCAGCGCACACGGCAAGAAGCATCACCCAGGGTGCTGGTGGCCGCTTTCTTTGGGGCGGGCGGTCGAGCCAGCCCATGCCTAGGTGCAATATTTGGGTGCAGCCCAAGGTCCAACCCTCCTCCCTTTCGGTTGCAGTGCCTCGCAACTGTGTCCCCACCTGCCAGATGTTCGCGAACTCCAGGTTCGCCTTCGCCTTCACCAGCACAGCCGCCTCGCACCCAGCGTCGTCTATACCCGATGATATCCCCCCGGCCAGCGCTAGCTCCCGGCTGTGGTCCGACGGCGCTCTTAGCACCACCAGCGCCATCGGCCCTGCAGCGCAACGTGAGATGTATATATGTGGGTTGACATGAAGCTCTCGCCAGCCAGCTTGATTTGGGCATATACTGTGAAGTCAACTACCCCGGAGGACGGAGGGGGCTACACACGCCCGAAGGGCTCCCCGAGCAACTCAGGCCGGCCTGTAACACTTGTGCCCCCTGAGCGCAAGCACCCTGGAGCACCCAAAAGATCTGAAGAAGTACCAGAACCACCGTTTGCGCATGATTTGCCGCCAATACACACCTGACAAAGGCACAGGGGGGCGCAACGAGCAGCACTCACCTTCCTCCTTCCCCTCCTCCTCCTCCTCCTCCTCCTCCTCCTCCTCCCCCCACTCCTCCCCCTCGTCCTTGCTGTCGCTGCTGCCCTGTTCGCCCTCCAGCCCCTCCGCCGAAATGATGAGGTTGCCGTGCCGACACGCCGCAAGTAAGTCGTAGAGGAAGACGTACAGAGGCTTCTCTCGGCTTTTGGTACGAGCGTTGACAAGGTGCCTGACCTGCGTCACAGGCCTGCTGAGCAGCTGGAGCAGATCTGCCTTGGTTTTGAAGTCGATGTCGCCGATTGCGAAGTTGCGGGCAGCTTGGGGGGCGCCCGGTTCAAAAAACCTGTCACGGCTCACAGGGAACGTGTCAGGCACAACGGTGCCATAGCATTTCGCGAGCGACCCATATGATTTTATTTTAGGAAACTCCCTAGATTCCCTGGGCCTCTTGCTGCTTGTGGGGCTAGACACTTCGTCGGTGCTACTCATGGTTTCGTTTCCGCGTTTCATCTTGTGACGAAAGGGGATTGGCGCAAATGTGGCGATTTGTTGACAAGACAATTTATGTTGTCATGAGGCCAGGCGCGATGCAGAGTCCCAGGCTTGGGTCGGCGACCTGTGGCAACGAGCCGGGAACAACCACCATGCAGTTCACATGCGCTTGCATGGGCAGCATGGCGTCCACCGCGTGAACCGCGCTAGCAGACTCTCACCCAACTGCTGGCTGGTAGAGATGGACGGATCCACGCCCGACACGGGATTTGTGGTCCTGCTGGGGCCCACAAACTGGATGGGTACGTGGGTTGGGCCGTACCTACCAGGGGAGCTCCCCTGGTGGTACCCACCACCACACACAAACCTCCAGTCGCCCCCCCCGTCCGCAGCACCTCGACCCACAGGAGAGGGGTGTGCAACCCGGCAACAGCCATTTGCAACGGCCATTGCGATATTACAGTCAGGTCAGCAGAGCGCATTCACGCCCGTGCGCGCACTGAGCCTTTGCGCCAGCCCGGGTCCCACATGCATTAACACTGACGACAGCGAGCAACCACTGCCGTGTCGCACCGGCCCCATTCAATCGTGCATGCGTACCACGCTCACCGTGAATGCAATGAATATAAGCTCCCACTTCAGCCAGCAAGGGGACCAAATAAGCACATGTAAGGAACAGTTTAATGCATCAACCCCGGCGCTATGCTGTTGCCTGTGTGTCCCCAGGCATGTGCTGCTCTGCCCCTGCCCCTGCCCCCCCCCCCGCCCCCGCCCCCCCCCCCCCCCCCCCCCCCCCCCCCCGCCCCCCCCCCCCCCCCCC
>VFQN01008378.1_pt1 | contig 10490 bp, 11 predicted proteins | sample 3512371 | NCBI WGS metagenome assembly VFQN01 (sample SAMN10412370, study PRJNA504923) | tailings metagenome | isolation source: Replicate 2 from Balatoc abandoned mine | place: Philippines: Itogon, Benguet | collected 2017-08-28 | reverse complement strand
TACCCGCAAAAAATAGGTCTCCGATAATCCCATAACCCTTCTCCTGAAAAAAAAAAAAAAAAAACGTAGCACATGGTACAGGGTTGGGCTGCGGGGCTGTCGGTGGGTGGCGTGCAGGAGGCCGGGGACCTGCATGCACAGGTGGGGGCGAAGGCGGTGCTATCCACGCTTTAAGGTCCCGGCAACGGCGCCTGCAACATAGAGGGCGAGACGGGTTGTTGCCTCCAGTAGTCATCAGGTGTGCCCTGGTAAAGGGGACTGTGCCACTGCCGGGGTGAGGCAGTGTGTACGACTCTGGCGCGGTAGTGCCCAATGCGCCGTACGACATGCGACATGGGCTTTGAGTAGGCACGATGGTGTTTGATTGCGTACTCCCGTGGCGGCTGTACCTACCAGTCATAACACGCCGCCTACCCTGTATGGTGATGGAGCGACAGCACTGCTTGATAGTTGAGTACGGTACGATGCCCTGTACGGCCGGACCTTTCTGTGTTGCTAGACAATCCAGTCAGTGCTACATGGTTGCAATGCATTCTATTACGCAATTGCACCTATGGCACCTGCGTGCAGCTGCCGCAGACCGAAGCGACTACCCCCTAGGGTTAGGCGCTGCCAGGTCTCACGTGGCCGGCCCCATACCACCCCGCCTTTGAGGCAGCCCAACGCGGTGTGTGATATAAGCCATGTGACCACCAGGGGTGGTCTCCTGGTGACCACTGAGCTACAGCCGACCTGTTGTCACACGCGTCCACGCAACCGGTCTCAACCAAGGAGTACCTGCCCAGGGTCCCGCAGACCCTGTCCCCAATCCCAGCAGGGCAGCAGCCGCATGGTAGACACGTGATGCCCCTGACGCGCACATGCCTTGTGCCAGAAGGTCTCGTGCAACACTATACCGGTCCTGGCTTTAACAATGCTACGAGAGGCTGCCACGTGAGCAGGAGTCAGTGTTCACAGGAAGGAATGTTTGGTTCCAAGGTCCCAGGATCTTTGTGCCAAACTAGTGCCCAGGGGGGCTTCGCCCTGCTTCGCCTGTGCACACACCTCTTGGCAGTGGCTAAACTGACTATCGTTGAGGTGCTCCTGCAGCATGCTCTCTTGCACAGCTGGTTTCGGTGGCTGGCGGTGAGCTATGGGCCCGACTGTTCTAGTGCTCACGCTTGCGTCAGGGGGGCAGCGGGGCAGGGGGCAGAGCGTTGTGGCTCCTAATAAGTGGCCCACCCATACCTGCTCCATATCACCACTATAGGGCACCATCAGTCTGATCCTTGCATGTACTCGATCGCAATGCATCGCTGGCAATAAAAGGTTGCCAGATAGAGGTCTACCGCTGGTTTCGGCATGGGCATGGGGGCATGGGGGCATGGGGGCGAGTGCTCCGCGAACCTACCACCGGCACCATTTCTCTTTCACTTTAGTCCATGCTACTATAATTGTACATATGACCGGAGTTGGCCGAGACCCCGCTTGTCGTCTTGCCTCGTTCCTATAACGCTTCACATAACCAGGGTTCTGTTGCAAGGTCATCCTGTTCAGCAAGACAACGAATATGACCGCTCTTCGCGAGCTCTCGCAGAGGCGCCTTCTGCCTTTGATTGGAAGGCTTCAGCGCGGGTTCAGCGCGAGCGCTATGCCCGAGGTTCGTATCTGACGGGGCATCGATCGCATGCGGAGACGGTGGTAGACAAGTCTGGACTCTGTCGCTGACTCCATATGTGTAAACGTATTGCAGCTGCAGTACGATGCACAATCGGGAACGTCGGTCAACCCTCAGCCAGCTCCGTTCTCCTTCGTCCCGCCTGGGCGGAACCACCTGTTTGTGCCAGGTCGGCAAGTTGAAAGCGCCACGCAAGCAAGACGCGCTCGTTCCCCACAGGGATCACCGCAACTGATTCCCCTTTTGGTTTTGACCTGCGCTGTTTGCAGGTCCTGTCAACGTCCATGAGCGCGTGGTTCGTGCCATGGCCGTGCCCGGCCAAAACCACCGCGATCCTTGGTTTGCTCAATTCTACAAAGAGTGTCTTGAGGAGACGAAGATGATCTACGGCACCAAGGAGGCGACGCCCTTCATCTTCCCCGGCACCGGCACAGGCGGGTGGGAGGCAGCCCTGTGCAACACCCTCTCCCCCGGCGACAAGGTCATCTGCTTCCGCTACGGCCTCTTCTCGCACCTGTGGATCGACATGATGCAGCGCCTGGGCCTTGACGTGACGGTGGTGGACCGCCCGTGGGGCGAGGGCGCGGACGAGGGCATCCTGGAGGACATCCTCCGCAAGGACACGGAGAAGAAGATCAAAGCGGTGTGCGTTGTGCACAACGAGACCACCACGGGCGTCACCTCGGACATTGGCGGGTGTCGCAAGGCCATGGACGCCGCCAACCACCCGGCGCTGCTGCTGGTGGACGGCGTGTCGTCCATCGGCGCGCTGGAGTTCCGCATGGACGACTGGCGGGTGGACGTGGCGGTGACGGGGTCGCAGAAGGCGCTGTCGCTGCCCACCGGCCTGGCCTTCGTGGCCGCGTCACAGAAGGTGATCGGGCAGGGGTGGAGAAACACGGGGAAGCAGGGGGAGGAGGACGGGGGGCGGGAGGGGGAGGCTTGAGGCGTGGGGGAGTGGTGAGAGCAAGGCGGTACACGACAGCGCGTGCGCAGGGCTAGCAGCCTGAAGCTGAAAGGTTGGGTGCCAAGTGCTAAAGCGGCGCAACCTAGTAGCGAAGCCATAAGGAGCTGGACCCGTTTGTCACCACCTGTGCGGACCCAGCTGGCTCTGCCTGACGCCCTAGCCCCGCACGCACATGCATCCCGCTCAACAGCTTGCTTGCTGTGCCCACCAACCCCTTCGTTAGCGCCACCACCTATTACGTGCGCAACATTCACCCCGCTGGCATCCGCTTGCACCTTCCTCAGTCCTATCACAGCGCGTGCGCCACATCCGTTGCCTGCCCAACCACCCCCCGGGAACAAAGGGGCCGGGTCTGGGATTGACCTCAGTGCACCTCGTCTTATCCGCGCTAGCTCTACTGGTACTTACAGCGTCAAGCTTAACGCGACCCCCTCCCCCCGCCCCCAGGCCCTGGACTCCATGAAGACCGCCAAGCTCAAGCGCGTGTACTACGACTTCGCCGACATGCTGCGCACCAACCCCTCGGGCAACGTGCCGTACACGCCCTCGCTGCCGCTGCTGTACGGCATGCGCGAGAGCCTCAAGATGCTGCGCGAGGAGGGCATGGACAACGTGGTGGCGAGGCACCACCGGCTGGCGGAGGGCGTGCGCAAGGCGGTGGAGGGCTGGGGGCTCAAGCTGCTGTGCAAGAACCCAAGGTGCGGAGTGGCGTGTGTTTGCTCACGTGTACGTGCCCCATGCCGTGTAGCGGGTGATCATGGGCAGAGAGGTTAGGGCAGCGCGACGCGTTTGAGGGGCTGTCGGGAGCTAGGAGCACCAGGGGTTAGGAGCATTAGCGGGTAATGGGGACGGGCGCCCTGCCCCGTATGCGTCGCACCATGGTCCAGCGCGCTGTGAGGCCATGATGCACTGCTTGCTTGTGCGTCTGCCAAGGAGTGCATCTAGGTACGGCAGCGGTGCTCAGCCAAATGGGTTGCACGCCTGCGTGCTTGGTAGCGCACCGCTCCTACACGTGTCCCGTTGCCTGTCGTGTCCGCAGGTGGCGCAGTGACTCGCTGACGGTGGTGGAGACGCCCGAGGGCATCGACAGCAACAAGATCGTCAAGCACGCCTACGCCAAGTACGACCTGTCGCTGGGCATCGGGCTGGCGCAGATCAACGGCAAGGTGCGAAGCAACGGAGACTCAATTGTTATTGTGACCAGGAACAACTGCGCGAGTGGGGTTGGGGTAGCCGCGAGTGGGGAGGCTGGGGTAGGATTGGCGTCTTTGGTACGAGGCAGTTTGGCGCGTCAGTCGGGGCCGGTGGGTACTCTGGACTTGCTTGGCCGCGTTGGCGGGCTGCCCCGGCCGGCTTAAGCTTTCCGCCGGGGGTGGGGAACAGGGCAGAGGCCTAACGCAAACCACGGCAATGCCACAATATTGTGGAAGGGATGGCTCACAGCAACAGTGGCGGTGCAACGGCAGGAGTTGCACCCTTGCCACGACGCACGTGGGCTCACGTTGCGGAATCTTTCAACGCATGCGACACTCCCCAATGGCACCCCGCGCTGCCGGTGGTGCGGCACTTGCCCTGCTGCGTCCTGACACGCCCTTCCCTTTCCCACAACTCGACCGGTCGCACAGGTGTTCCGGATAGGCCACCTGGGCAACATGAACGAGCTGATGCTGGTCAGCGCGCTGGCGGGCGCCGAGATGGCCATGATCGACTCGGGCATCAGCGTCAAGCCCGGCAGCGGCGTGGGCAAGGCCATCGAGTACTGGCAGAAGAGCGCCAGCGTCATTAAGACGCGCGAGAGCCTGCTGCAGTGAGCGGCAGCGGCACGGGGCGCTGCGGGGGAGGGCCAGCGGCAGCGGCAGGGTGAAGCACCAGGGAGGCAGGCGCGGGCGAGCGCGGGGCACATGCGGCGGAGGCGCATGGCGCGCGGCCCGGTGCTGGGCTGGGCATCACGGGAGCGTGGGCGTGAGGCCGGCAGACCGGTGGGTTTACCCTGCCTGGTCCATGGTTGGGTAGCGAAACGTGGGAGGCATGGGGCTCACGGGGCTTGAGATGCATGCGGTGTACTGCAATAACGCACGGGGGCGCCGAGTGAGTGGCCCCGAGAGCGATTCGTACTTGAGAAGAGATGACAGAGCTTTAGCAATTTGTGCCGGGGCGTGACATGTAGGCCAAGCAGAGCCGCTTGTGTGCTTGAGCGGTACACTACACAAGGCGGGGGCTGCGTCGTGCGGTCATGCACGTGCAGCTGCTTGGGCGGCCGGGACATGTGTCGTGTCGTGCAATTTTTCATAGTGGGCTGTACGACTATCCAACGCGAGGCTCGATAGATGTCGCGTGCCTGGCTCGTTGTACGGTATCCGCCTTGTACAGTACGATAGCGGTCGTGCTGACCGGCGATTGGGGTTGTGTAGTGCTGTCAAGTATATTCCTTCGGATCAAGGTCACGAGGCCGCGTCCACCTATTTGGTTTCTATTACCGTTGCGGTGAACAGAAGTTTGTGCTGTATTCGAGGCCCAGCAAGTTGTGTATATCATTGAGCGCCGGGGGCGTGTTGTATGCTGCGGCGTTGGCGCGGGTAGGCGGTGCCGATTGCGAGAGCTCTTGGCCCTTCTGTTTGGTGAGGACGGCTGGCTGGGATCTCGGAGGGCCGGGCGCGAGGCGTGTCATCAGGGAGCAAGGAAGATTGCTATTTGGCTGTGGGTGTACGTAAGTCATGTTCACCTGCATGTAGCCTTGGGGCGCGATGGCACCACAGACGGAGGTGACGGTGGATATCCCTGGTCGGCTGCGGACACGCATACGGTATACCGCTGCTATCATTGACCCATGACCCATGGGTCTGTGGGCGGCCTGAACGGAGCAGTGCGGTACCTGGGAACATCCCCTGGTGCTGCTCCGGGGCAACAAGCAAGCCGCATCGCACATGGGGGAGCACCGAAGTGATGCTTTTATGAAATCCTTGTACGGTACTGGCGGCCATGCTGCATTGCATGACCACCAGCTGAAGCGCTGAGTGCCGCGCAAATGGTGGCGCTAGTTCCAATCCTTCCTGCGATGCAGGATGCGTGCCGCCGCCCATATGTAAACTTGCATACTTTCGCTTCTGTGTATCGCTGCAACTCTGCATCCCTGCTGTAGCACGATACAAGGGCACAAGCGTCTGCTTGCAAGTCAGTCCCGCAGGCGGGGTTTGCAGTCGTCCTCGTGCTCAGTCCTGGGTGTTACAAAACTTCCAATCAGCCAGTTGGCGCCTCCAGGGTCAACGTCCTTAACACCATGAGCACCTGCCTTCCGACAGTCCAATATGCAAACCAACAACCCGACAGCCTCTCACCCTCACCCAAGCTAACTCTGTATCCCAGTACGCCTTCCTGCCAGCCAGCACGGGGCGATCGACATCCGTCTCGGCCCGTACGCATAGCCCATAAGTGAGGAGCGGCCCAAGCAACTGAAGAGCATGTATGCCTGCTGCGCATAATTCTCAGCTCGTTGGTGCAAGCCGAGGGCGCTCATCATGACTCAGTACCACAGCAACGCATTAGGCAGGCGCGCAGGCCCCGGTCAGGAATGCAATGCACCTAAATGCACCAGTCTTGCTCAGGGTATTGCATAACCATCGAACTGTGAGCGGCCGTTACCGCCTCGCCCGCGCAAATCGTTGACCTATTACGCATCATGCCGCCTAGCCCGCAGTATCCAACGGTAACCCTACGCCTGGCCTACCGCCTTGCAGCTGCACACACGACACCTCGAACAAGCGGCCACGAAGTTTGGTCACCCCTCCTGAGATGCCCCCCACATACACTTGCCTTCTCGTGCCGCCATGTACAGTGCTGCTGTGCAGGTACGATACTCCACACGTACCTTTGGACCCGCCTGCTGGCACCCAACATGCAGGGCCTGGCCAGGGGCCGCGGCCTGGCCACAGCCAACCGGTGCATGCGGAGATGTGCGCCCTCCCGCAGCCAGCCCCAGAAAGTCAAAGGTCCGGTCACACTTGGAGCACCCTCACCCTTGACTCTTCTTGTAGATGACCTCGGGTACCCCGTCTTGCTTCGCCTGCGGGTCAGCGAGTGCGCAGTAGGCATACAACCGCTTAGCGCACAGGAAGCCGTACCCCGTCGTGCCCTGTTTGCAACAAGTCTTTGACGCCCATGCGCATGCCCAGAACCGGAGTGGTCGTGTGGTCCCGGCAGCAAGGCAAGGTAGGGCTAACCGAATCTCCCCAAAGTCTGATGGCAAAAGCGCAGTCCGACAAAAGAATCTCCAAGCGTGTGCCGCCAGTGCCCAAACGCCAGGTCCATGCTGCTAGCAACGCAGTGCTGGTTTACCGTACAGGGTACCGGTATGTCGTCAAGGGCTCGTGCCTCACAGTCCACGCAGCTGCTCCACTGTAATCAACTTAAGCAGGGGACACGCACCATGAAGCGCGCAGCCGTGAACAGGAAGTCGCTCAGTCGGTTGATATACATGTTGACCTGTGTGGGCAAGGGCCGGAGGAACGGGGCACACGAAACAGCGTTACAACCAAATGCGAGCACAAGCCCTCAAGCACCGCTGTGTGTGGGCAGCAATGGTAGTGACAGTAATGCGTTAGTCCAGGGGAGAGGTGCGGCAGGCGTGTGGTCATGCGCAGTGCAGTGCGCAACGTGACGAAAGGCTGCGGCGCCCCTCGGCCCCAATGGATGGACGACGTACCCCGCCCATCGGTCATGCGTCCCCCCCCCCGTGGGTTGCTGCACTTCCACAGCCAACTCTGCCGTAGTCATGTAACAGCGGATACCGTACTTGGCCGAGCCAGTGCCCCCAAACACACCTCTCCGCTGACGACCTGGCGTCGCGAAAGCACCACAATGCTACGCTCCGCTCTCCGGCACACCTGCGAAGGAGGGGGCGCAGCGGGACGGGCGGAGGGGTCAGGGGTGGCAGCGACAGCAAGTCCAGGGTCCAGCGGCCGGCTGCACCAAGGTGCAGTGCACCACGGACCCGTGGCCACTGCCACGTGCAAGGGGACAGAGGGGATAGCCGGGTCAGGAGCTGTGGCAGTGGGCCTCCGGTTCGGGCTGCCCTCACCAGCCGTGCTCCCAGCCCCACAGGGTAACACAGCTCTTCCCTTCCTGCCCTGGCATCCCACACGTCCCATGCCCCGAGCTTTGCCTACAGCCAGGGGCCATGCCCCTTGACCTACCGGCAGGCGTCCCCTTCGGCAGTCGACCCCAGCAGCCGCGCCCGTCTACTCCCTATAACCTGTTCTGCCCCTATGCCCCGTACGCCCCCTGCCCCCCGCCCCCGTCCCACCGATCTCGCGTGGTGCAGCGCCGCCGCCGCCCTGCCTCCCCCCGGCAGGATGAAGTTCTTGAGCGCCGGCAGCTGCTCGTCCATGGCGTCGATCCAGGTCTGCGGCCAGCGGCACGAGGGCACACGGTAGGCGATGGCCCGACGTCAGGGCCTCTTGGCCACCGTTGTCTTGTGGCAACAGAACCGAATACCACACCCACCACCCACCTCCAGCTGCGCCGTGTGCTCTGCCCCCGCGAAGTGCGTCCGCTGCAGCTTGGCCTCCGAGGAGGAGGGAAGCGGCGTGGCCACGGCAGAGCCCACGTCGATGAGGCGGGACTGGACGGTCTCAAGCTGGGGGCAGGGGGGGGGGCAGGGGGGCAGGGGGGCAGGGGGGAGCCCCAGGGGCGGGGCAGCGGGGAATAGGATGGTGAGGCCAGTAGGGCAGGTGGGTAGCGTGACGTGCAGGGGGAGCCGCGGAGTTGGGTGGACTCGGCAGGCGTGGGGCGTGGGCTGCTGGTGGTCCAGAGGCAAGCATGGCATGCACGACTGTTGCCCCGTGTCTCTGGGTAACGACACTCAAGGCATGGTAGCACAACCTCCCAACATATATGCTCGTGTGTTAGAAAGGCGTGTACTGTCGTTCCCATGGCCCTGCCTGACGGGGAGAGCTATTAGCGGAATGGTAGAAGGAGGGCGCTGGGGCGCGGAGGTTCCACTGCGCCACTGCAGCGCGGCGCCCTCTGCCTACCTGCTCCTGCAGGGGCCCGGCTGGTAGGAACGACAGCGCTATCCCAAGCGCTGAATTGAGCTCGTCCACGTCTCCAAGCGCCTGGAAGACGGCATCGTCTTTGAACAGCCGCTCCCCGTTGAACAGCGACGCCTGGCCGCTATCACCAGAGCGTGTATAGATCTTCATAGTAACGCAATTCCTGTAACTACTGATGCTGATGGGGCGATATGGGTTGGCTAGATACAGGAGAGCTGGTAGGCGCCAAGCTGTGTTGCGCACACCCCTCGCAGCGTATCCGCCCCTGCCGCGTGTGAAAAGCTTCCAAACGATATTAGTGAGAAATTGGATGACAACTTGTGTAGGATACGTTACGCTACGAAGCGTTCTAAGCTCTTGGCAATGAACTTTGTCCTCTACGCTTGTGATAACACTAATCTAGAGCAGTGCTGCAATTAGCCGAATGGGACATGCTGTCACTAAACTTTGTGTGTCATCATGGCTTGTGCCATCCGCCACATCACCGTTTTTATGCGTGCCGTGCGCGCTGCGACACGAAGACACGCTCACACGCAGCACGCATGTACAGCTCATTAGAGGTGCAGGCAAACCTGTGGCGTACGTACGGTAGTCTGCTCCAATGGCATATCAGGTTGTAATAGGCGCAGAGCGGCGCAGTCCTTATTCGGCATTTCGGCTTGTCCGGTACCGGTTGCGGCACGGTTGTGTTCGTTTTTGCGGAGGTCACCCTGCTCACCCAGTCCCTAGAACAGCCCTCTTACTTACAGTGCTGGTTCGCCACCAACGGTCCTCAACCAACTCAGTACCCGGCGGACGGCCTACATACGTTAAGCGTAATGCTTCACAAAAGTAAGGGCCTCGCCTTGCTCGGCGCACCCGTGTTTTCTTTATATATACGGCGGCTGTACGTGGTCTCGTGGTTCACCGCTGGAAGGAGGCACAGTGATGGCTTCTTTGGCAGTAGGCAAGAGCGGCCCCTGAAACCACAGGCTATGCCTAACAACTCTCTCCAAGGCGGCACTTCCAGACGGTTCAGGCAACACCAGGGGAGACCGTAGAAATTACAAGAGGGGCCAGGGTGTAAGCATGCAGAGTCTATGCACACCTTAGACCTTCAGGGCAGGACATCCCCTCCCCTTCGGGGGTCGTACATGATGCAACGACACCCCAAACGCACCGAACTAGGTCACTGGAAGGGCCACAAGGCGATACACTCCCTCACTAGACGGGAAGGGCAAAACGTGATGAGACAGCACGCAGTTAGCTGGCGAGGCAGGCGGGGAGTCCGTGTCCGGTGGGCCATGGAGCACCACACGACCGCCGGGGCCCGATGCAAGGAAACAGTGTGTGGGTACCGAATCCCAGCCCAGGCACCGCAAGCCAGATATGGCGAGGCAACAGAGGCATACCTAACACTTCGCACATGTGTGCACGCATTGTGCAGTCCCAAAAGTGATGCATACGTGGCCCCTGGGACATGCGCGCACTGGACACCGTACGACACGGCCAGGGTCACGAGCTTGTTCGGTCAAGTGCAAGGGAAAGCCCGCAAAGCCACCCTGCACCAGCCGCCAGCACGGTTCCTTATGGCAGTTTTCCCAATGCAGTTTCCACAAACGCTCCAAGGCACGCAACACGAGACTCCGGCCTTCGAAAACACCAACCGACGGCCAAGCCTCTCGCACACATGCTTCATGCTTGTTGGTTGTCACTGCGAACGCAGGTGTCAGTTGCAGCACAGTCGCTGTCTTGGACTAGTAGCAGCAGTACGCCAACCAAGCTGCTGCAGCAGATGCAACCACACTGCCTGGGGCGTAGGCACATGAACATGCAGAGG
>VFQN01008377.1_pt1 | contig 10493 bp, 11 predicted proteins | sample 3512371 | NCBI WGS metagenome assembly VFQN01 (sample SAMN10412370, study PRJNA504923) | tailings metagenome | isolation source: Replicate 2 from Balatoc abandoned mine | place: Philippines: Itogon, Benguet | collected 2017-08-28 | reverse complement strand
GTCGAGGAACTGCGAGCGGATGATGCAGCCGGCACGCCAGATCTTGGCGATGGTCGGCATCGGCAGGTTCCAGCCGTATTCCTTCGAGGCGGCGGACATCACGGCAAAGCCCTGCGCATAGGCACCGATCTTGCCAGCCAGCAACGCGCTTTCGAGGTCCTTGATGAAGGCGGCCTTGTCGGCCACGGCGAGTGCCGGCACGTCCGGCAGGCCAAGGATCCTTTCAGCGGCTTCGCGCTCCGTCTTGAACGAGGAGATCGAGCGGGCGGCGACGGCGGCCTCGATGCCGGTCGCCGGCACGCCCATGTTCTGCGCCTCGATGGCGGACCATTTTCCCGTACCCTTCTGGCCGGCCTTGTCGAGGATCATGTCGACCATCGGTCCACCGCCGATCGGGTCCTTGGCGGCAAGAACCGTCTCGGTGATCTCGATCAGATAGGATTCGAGACGGCCCTTGTTCCATTCGCCGAAGACGGCGCTGATCTCGGAGGCGCTCATCTTCAGGCCGTCGCGCAGGATGCCGTAGATCTCGGCGATCATCTGCATGTCGGCATACTCGATGCCGTTGTGGATGGTCTTGACGAAGTGACCGGCGCCGTTCTCGCCGAGCCAGGCGACGCAGGGCTCGTCCTTGTACGTGGCGGCGATCGAGGTCAGCACCTTCTCGACGCGCTTCCACGACTCTTCCGTGCCGCCGACCATGATGGAGGGTCCGTGACGCGCGCCTTCTTCGCCACCGGAAACGCCCATGCCGATGAAGGTAAGGCCGCTGTCCTTCAGCGCATCGAAGCGGCGCATCGTGTCGCGGAAGTTCGCGTTGCCGGCATCGATCATGATGTCGTTCTGTTCGAGATAGGGACGCAGCAGATCCATCTGCTGGTCAACCGCGGCACCGGCCTGGATCATGATGATGATCGGCCGTGGCGGGCGGATGGCGGCAACGAATTCCTCGATCGTCTCGCAAGGGACGATCTGCACCTTGAGGTCGCCAGCTTCCTCGTAGAACTCCTTCGTGCGCGCCACCGTGCGATTGAAGACTGCGATCTTGTTGCCTTTTTCAGCAATATTGAGCGCAAGGTTGGACCCCATCACGCCGAGACCGATGAGACCGATTTCCGCCTGTGCCACGTTCATACCTCCGTAGGATGGCGCGGCGTGGGATACTTCCAGACCCATGCCGGAAACGCCGCGCAGAAAGAGAGTGAGGAGCTCTGCTCCAGCGGTGGTGTTTTGGCATTCAAATCGATTTACGACAAGGGATTGTTTGCCTTTGGCGGGATTTTCACCGCCATCTGCATGGCGATTCAGGTCCCATAATTCACCCGCCTGCGGCGGCTCCGTCAGCGCTTCGGCTTGTCGTCGCCATCGTCGAGAACGCGCCAGGCGGCGCCCTCGACATCGTCATACTGCCCGCTCTTCAACGACCAGAGGAAGGCGGCAAGCCCGAGCCCGCCGAGAAAGAGCGCGATGGGAATGAGAAAGACCAGCGTGTTCATGCCGCGCGCACCAGCGGATTGACCGGGCGGGCCTCGTCCGCCGCCCGCATGGCGAAGGCCGGCATCTGGCCGCGCAGGCGCAGCGAATTCACCACGACGATGATCGACGAGGTGGACATGGCGATGGCGGCGATCAGCGGCGTGGCGTGGCCGAGAATTGCGATCGGCACGGCGACGACATTGTAGCCGATGGCGAGCGCGAAATTCTGCCGGATAAGACGGCCGGCACGGCTGGCGGTCGCATGGGCGAAGGGCACGGCCTCGAGGCTCTCGTGCAGGAAGACGAAATCCGCCGCCTGCCGGCCGACATCGGCCGCCGTGGCCGGGGCGATGGAGACGTGGGCGGCGGCGAGCGCCGGCGCATCGTTGATGCCGTCGCCGACCATCAGCACACGGTGGCCGGCCGCCGCCCGCTCGGTGACCGCTTCCGTCTTTTCCCGGGGCGACAGCGCAGCGCGCCAGCGCGCGATGCCGAGAAGGCCTGCGATGCGGGCAACGGCCGGCGCCCGGTCACCCGAGAGGATCGCCATATCGATCTGCGCCCGCTTCAGCGTGGCGATGGCATCCTCCGCCCCAGCCCTCAGGGTGTCCTCGAAACGGAAGGTTTCCAGCACCTTGCCGTTGCGCGAGAGCACGACTTCCGAAAGCCCGTGTTCCTCGTCGCCGGCCGCGGCACTGCCGCTGGCGAAGGCGCGGTTGCCGAGGCGATAGAGGCCCTGGGGCGTCTCCGCCTCCAGGCCGCCGCCAGCAACTTCCGTCACGCTTTCAAAGAGCGGCATCGGCCCTGCCCAGGCGCTCGCCAGCGCCATCGACAGCGGATGGCGCGAATGGGCGGCGAGCGCCGACGCCAGCGCGAGATGGGTGCGATCGGCCTTTTCGCGGTCGACGAGGCGCGGCTTGCCGAGCGTCAGCGTACCGGTCTTGTCGAAGACGGCGGTGTCGATCTCGGCAAGGCGTTCCATGGCCGACCCATCCTTGACCATCACGCCGCCGGCAAACAGGCGTCCTGCCGCAACGACCTGCACCACCGGCACCGCGAGGCCGAGCGCGCAGGGGCAGGTAATGATCAGCACGGCGATGGCGACGAGCATGGCATGCTTCCAGTCGCCATCGTAGAAACCCCAGCCGAGGAAAGAGACGAGCGCCAGCAGGTGCACGGCCGGCGAATAGATCTGCGCGGCGCGGTCGGCGATGCGGCGATAGCGCGCCCGGCCCCCTTCCGCGGCCTCCATCAGACCGATGACCTCCGACAGGAACGAATTGCGCGCCGTGGCGACAGCCTCGACGGTCAGCGAGCCGGTGAGGTTCATCGCACCCGCTTCCAGCCGCGTGCCCGGCGAGGCGGCCAGGGGATCGCTTTCGCCGTTGACGATTGAGCGGTCGATGTCGCTTGCGCCCGAAAGCACGCAGCAATCGACCGGGATACGCTCGCCGGCGGCGATGGAAAGGTGCTCGCCGACGGCGATCTCCTCGACAGGCCGGTAGTCGCGGCTGCCATCCGGCCGGATGACCATTGCCCCGCGCGGCGAAAGGCGGGCAAGGCCGGTTATGGCCGAGCGGGCGCGGTCGCGCATGACGTGGTCCAGCGTACGGCCGATCAGAAGGAAGAAAAGCAGGCTCACCGTCGCGTCGAACCAGGCATGCTCGGCGCTGTGCAGCGTCTCCCAGAGTGAAACGGCGTAGGAGAGCGTGATGGCGAGCGCAATCGGCACATCCATGTTGGTGCGGCCGTGACGCACCGCATTCCAGGCCGACTGGTAGAAGAAGCGGCCGGCATAGATCAGCGTCGGGCCGGCGATCAGCGCGGAGATCCAGTGGAAGAGGTCGCGCGTCGCGGCCTCCGCGCCCGACCAGACGGAGACCGAGAGCAGCATGATGTTCATCGCGGCGAAGCCGGACACGGCAACGGCGCGGATCAGCTGGTTGCGCAGGCGGTCGTCGCCTTCCGCCGCCAGCGAGAAGAGATGCGTGTCATAACCCGTGGCGCGAATGGCGCTGGCGATCTCCTGCGGATCGGTGCGCCGGCCTTCGACTTCCTCCTTCCAGACCACCGAAACGCGGCGGGTGGAGAGGTTGACGCGCGCCCGTTCCACGACGGGCAGCGCGTTCAGCGCGCCCTCGACCGTGGTGATGCAGGCGCCGCAATAGACGCCCGGCACGCTGAGGTCGTTCTGGCGCAGGCCTTCGCCGACGGGGCGGCTCGCCAGCATCAGTTCTTCCGAGGAAGGCAGCGCGGCACGCTGTGCATCGATGGCGCCCTCCGTACCGGGTGCGCAGCAGCTCATTTCGCCCCTCCCGCAACAACGGTGCGCACGGTCTGGTGGAAGACCTTCTCGCCGTCGCGCCTCGTGCTGATATCGACGACCCACTGGCCGGCCGGCACCGGCCGGTCCGCAGCGAACAGCCCCTCGCCCACCGGCTGAAGAGCGACCGTGAAATCCTTGCGCTCGTCGACGGGCCGCTTGAACACCGCCGAGACGTCGTCAGCGACAACGGGAGCGCCGTTCGCATCGGTGACACGGTAGACGATGCGATCATCCTTCACGGTGAGGTCACCCTCGATGCCGCTGGCCGCAAGCGCACGCGCTTCCGCCACCTTGCCGTTGAACTGCTGGCTGGCGACATAGGTGTTGGGCACCACGAGGCCGCTCCAGCTGTTCGAGGCATTCCACGCCATGATCAGGTTGACAGTGATGATCGTGCCGAAGAACAGCACCATGACACCCGCCATATGCCAGCCGGTAAAGACAAACCCCTGTTCCTTGCGTTCCATGGCCATCACTTTGCTCCCGGCGTGTTGAAATTGGCGGAATAGACGTCGCGCTCGTGGCCCTGCCGGTCTTCCGCGATAATCTGGAAGCCTTCGGCCGCTTCTGCAAGCCGATCCTTCGGCAGGGTGACGAAAACACGCAGCGCCGTCACCTTGTCCGGATCAGCCGGTATATCGACACTGCGGCCGTCGGCGCTCTCATGGCCGGCGATCTTCATCGTTGCACCCGGCATGCCCTCGATCGACACGGTGATGACGCGCGGCTCGGGGATCATGTTGAGCAGCTTCACCGCATAGCCGTTGCGGATCGAACCGTCCGATTCGACGACGAACTGCGGATTGCGGTCGTGGATGACGTTGAGGTCCAGCCGGTCGCGCGAAAGGAGCGCGAAGAGCAGCGCAAAGCCGGCCAGCGACCAGACGCCGAAATAAAGCAGCGTGCGCGGGCGAAAAATGATGCGCCAGTCGAAATGCCGGATCTTGCCGTCGAAGGCGCCGTCGGCACCGCGCACGCGCTTCGGATCGACCGGCTCCGTGCCGCCGGCCGTGGCGAGCGCCATGTTGGCCGAATAGTCCGACAGCGTCGCATAGGCGATGAGGCCGCGCTCCTTGCCGATCTTGTCCATCACATTGTCGCAGGCATCGATGCACAGCGCGCAGGTGATGCATTCGAGCTGCTGGCCGTCGCGGATGTCGATGCCCATGGGACAGACGACGACGCAGGCGTTGCAATCGACGCAATCGCCGACGCTCTCGCCGGCGGCGATCGCCTTCTTGGCATGGCGGGTGCGCGGCTCACCGCGCCAGTCGTTGTAGGTGACGACCAGCGAACTCTCATCGAGCATCGCCGCCTGGATGCGCGGCCAGGGGCACATATAGGTGCAGACCTGCTCGCGCATCAGCCCACCGAAAATGTAGGTGGTCGCGGTCAGGATGGCGACGGTGATGTAGGCGACGGGCGGCGCTTTCAGCATCGCGAAGTCGACGAGCAGCGTCGGCGCATCGGCGAAATAGAAGATCCAGGCGCCACCGGTCGCAACCGCGATCACCAGCCAGACGGCGTGCTTGCTGACACGCTTCCAGATCTTGTCGAGCGTCCACGGCCCGGTGTCGAGCTTTATCCGCGCATTGCGGTCGCCTTCGATCGCCCGCTCCACGACAAGGAAGAGATCGACCCAGACGGTCTGCGGACAGGCATAACCGCACCAGGCGCGCCCTACCGCCGAGGTGACGAGAAACAGCCCGAAGCCCGCCATGACGAGCAGACCGGCGACGAAGAAGAATTCCTGCGGCCAGATCTCGATGAAAAAGAAATAGAAACGACGGCCGGCTAGGTCGATGAGCACCGCCTGGTCCGGCGCGTGCGGCCCACGATCCCAGCGAATCCAGGGTGTCAGGTAATAGATGCCGAGCGTGATCAGCATCACCAGCCACTTGAACTGCCGGAAGCGGCCTTCCGCACGCTTCGGGAAGATCTTCTTGCGCTTTTCGTAAAGCGGCTTTCGAACCTTCGCCGAATTGACGGGTTCCGCCTCATGGCGCTCGATGGAATTGTAGATCGTCGTGGTATTCTGTTGCATGTCTGTCGGCCGCACCTGTCGTTGTGCCGGCACAATGACGCCAACGACGGTCTCCATCGTTGATCTACGTCAAGTTTTGGACATAGCAGGGCGTGGCGGGTTGCCGCACAGAGGACGGACAATGACGGGCACCATCCTGGCCAAGCGCTACGGCGACTACCGCGAATACGCACCTGCGGACGCGCTCTCGGCCGTCATTCGCTGCGCCTGGATGCATCGTGCGCCCGAAAACCCGCCGGCCGCACGCATTGCTGTCGTGCCGGATGGCTGCGTCGACCTGTTGTGGACGGAACAGGGTTTTCGCGTTGCCGGGCCTGATCGTACCGCCGCCTTTCCAAAACTCCGGCCGGGCGAGACGATTCTCGGGTTGCGCCTGCGCCCCGGCTTCGCCCGCCACCTCTTGCGCTGCGATCTCGACGCGCTGACCGGCAAGGTCGTGCCCCTTGCCGACATCGGCCTGCACGGGCTGGTCACCCAGCACGAGCGCCTGCTTGCAACTTCTGGCCCCCGGCAGAGACTGCGGCTGCTCCAGGCGATTTTCGCCACCGGCATGGGAGAAATTCCCGACCTGCGGCCCGATGCAGCGGCCCTGTATGCACTGAGCGCTCGTCGGCCTCCGGAGGTCATCGCCGCCGAAATCGGCGTGACGACGCGCACGCTCCGGCGCATCAGCGTCGCCGAGTTCGGCTACGGGCCGAAGGCGTTGGCCCGTATCCTCAGATTGCAGAGCCTGCTCGACCGGGTCGCCGGGCCGGGCACCTCCCTCGCCGGCCTTGCCGCCGAAACGGGCTTTGCCGACCAGGCGCACATGAACCGGGACGTGCTGGCATTGACCAGCCTGACGCCCGGCGAGATCCAGAGGCAGATGCGCGTCTGACATGTCCGTTTTGTTCAAGACTTCGGCAAGGGACCGCGTATCGTGGCGCCGAATGGAGAAACCGATGACCACCCTGCCCGCTCGTATCATCCACCGCACCATCCGGTGTGACTGGCGTGCGGTGCTCGCCTTTGCCGCCCGGCCGGAAAACATGCCGCTCTGGGCCTCGGGCCTTGCCGCCGGGCTGACGCGCGACGGCGAAGACTGGATCGCCCACGGCGGGCCGATCGGCGATGTGCGGGTGCGCTTCGCCCCGCCGAACGATTTCGGCATCATCGACCATCGGGTGACGCTGCCGGACGGGCGGGTGGTGGACAATGCGCTGCGCGTCGCGCCGAACGGCGATGGCGCGGAGGTGATGTTCCTGTTGCTGCGGCAACCGGATATGGACGACGCAGCCTTCGAGCGGGACGTGGCCCATGTGGCGCGTGATCTCGAAACGCTGGCGAGACTGATGGAAGAAAAGGACGGACAGGAATGAGCACCAGAGGCGCAGATCGCAAGATCGACTACATCGAGTTCAACGTCGCGGATATCGCGGCAAGCAAGGCCTTCTACGGCGCGGCCTTCGGCTGGACCTTTACCGACTACGGCCCGCAGTACTGCGAGTTCCAGGACGGCCGCCTCACCGGCGGCTTCACGACGCTTGCCCCGGTCAGCGCCAAGGGCGGCCCGCTCGTCATCCTCTTTGCCGATGCGCTGGAAGAGGTGTTGGCACGGGTGACGGCGGCGGGCGGAGCGATCGTCAAGCCGATCTTCGACTTTCCCGGCGGCCGGCGCTTCCAGTTCACCGACCCCGACGGCTACGAGCTCGCGGTCTGGTCCGACCGGTGATTTGCCTGCCGTAACGTCAATGTGAACGGCCGGATGCCTTTTACCGAAGGAATTCAGGTTTTCTCAATAAGACGCTCCTAGTCAGGGCCCGCGATCAATACGGACGCGGGCTTTTTCCATGTACAAAATCCTCGGCAAGGCATTGGCGGTCGGCATTCTCTCGACGCTGGCATCCCTCGCCATCAGCTTCGCCTTCGTGCCGCTCATGGGCGGCCAGGTGGCGGGCGCCGGCCTCGTCATGACCATCGTCTGTCCGATCGCCATCTCCATTCCCGTCTCGATCCTGCATTTTTACCAGGCGGACCGGCTGCGCGCCGCCAATGCCGCCCTCGCCAGTGCAAAGGACCAGCTTGCCGAGGCCTATGCCCGTCTGAAACACCAGGCGCAGCGCGACGCGCTGACGGGCGTGCTCAACCGCGCGACCTTTCTGGCCGAACTTGAAGCCCGCAGCCGCAATGGCCGCTCCGGCGGCCTGCTCTTCCTCGACCTCGACCACTTCAAGTCCGTCAACGACCGCTTCGGCCACGCCGCGGGTGACGAGGCGCTGCGCCTCGTTGGGGCGCTTTTGGGCAAGCTTTCGGGGGAGGACGACCTCATCGGCCGGCTGGGCGGCGAGGAGTTCGCCGTCTTCCTCGACGCCGCCTCGCCCGACCACATGCTGGGCCATTCGCAGACGATCCGCGAGGCGGTGGAGGCAATCGACCTCCGCGCGCCGTCAGGTATGCGCATCGCGCTCGGCATCAGCATCGGCGTCTTCCACTGCGCGCCGCGTTTTGATCCGGTCGAGGCGCTCGCCGCCTCCGATCGCAACCTCTACCGGGCAAAATCGATGGGCCGGAACACGGTCGTCGCCTGAAGGCTGTTCCGCCGGGCAAGCTCCTGACCAAAAAAAGGCCGCGGAAACCGCGGCCTTCGTCGTTTAGTGATCCTGGCGCCTACTCGCCGCCGCCCAGCGAGTGTACGAAGACGGCAAGCTGCTTGACGGACGGATCGCCGAGACGAGGAAGCCAGGCGGGCATGACACCATGTTTCGGCGCACGCACCTGCTGGGCGATGGCGGCCTCGCCCTCGCCCTTCAGCCAGATGGCGTCGGCAAGGTCGGGGGCGCCCATTTCACGGTTGCCCTTGGCATCCTCACCGTGGCAGGCCGCGCAGTTGTCGGCGAAGATCTGCTTGCCGGGTTCCACGAGGCCGGCATCCGACGGCGTGCCCGTCAGGCTGACCACATAGGCCGCGACCTGCTTGATCTCCTCCGGCTGGAGGATTTCGCCATAGGCCGGCATGTCCGAGATGCGGGTCTCGTCGTCGCCCGGATGGCGGATGCCATGGGCGATCGTCTGGTAGATGTCGTCCACCGTGCCGCCCCAGACCCAGTCGTCGTCGTTGAGGTTGGGGAAACCCGCGGCACCGGCCGCGCCCGAACCATGGCACTGGGCGCAATTGACCTTGAAGGCCGAGGCGCCGCCGGCAATCGCAAACTGCGAGAGCTGCGGATCGGCCATGATCTCCTGCAGCGACGATTTCGCGATGCGGTCGACCATGCCGGCCTGCGCCTGTTTTGCCTCGGAAAGTTCGATGGCAACATTGGCGCGGCTCGACCAGCCGAGCATGCCGGTCGTGGCATCGGAGATCAGCGGCCAGGCCGGAAAGGCGATCGTATAGCCGATCGCCCAGACGATCGTCGCGTAGAACGACCAGACCCACCAGCGTGGCATCGGGTTGTTCAATTCACGGATGCCGTCCCATTCGTGGCCGGTGGTTTCGACGCCCGAGATTTCGTCAATATGCTTCTCGGCCATGATCAGTCCTCCTTGAGAGGGATTTCAGCGGCCCGTTCGGCGGCCTTGCGGGCGCCGGGGCGAAGGGTGAAGGCGACGACGGCGAGGAAGAACAGCGTCATGGCGAGCAGTCCCCAGCTGTCGGCGAAGTGCCGCATGGCGGTGTAGGTTTCCATGAGCTTCCTCCTCAGCGGTAGCCGCTGGCATCGTCATAGGTGGAGAAGTCCACCAGCGTGCCGAGCATCTGCAGATAGGCGACGAGCGCATCCATTTCGGTAAGCTTGGCCGGGTCGCCATCGAAATCGCCGAGCTTGGCCTTCGGATAGCGGGCCTCGATGCCCGACGTGTCGGCATTCGGGTCGGCCTGCGCCTTGATGTCGGCGGCAGCGTTGGCGATCATCTCGTCGCTGTACGGCACGCCCACGGCGCGGTTGGCCTCGAGATGCATCGAGACGTTCTTCACCTCCAGCGGCGTTTCCTTGAGGAAGGAATAGCTCGGCATGACCGATTCCGGCACGACCGAGCGCGGCTCGATCAGGTGCTGGACGTGCCATTCGTTCGAATAGCGGTCGCCGACGCGGGCAAGGTCCGGACCGGTACGCTTGGAACCCCACTGGAACGGATGGTCGTACATCGATTCCGCCGCCAGCGAATAATGCCCGTAGCGCTCCACCTCGTCGCGGAACGGACGGATCATCTGGCTGTGGCAGGTGTAACAGCCCTCGCGGACATAGATGTCCCGGCCGGCGAGCTCCAGCGGCGAATAAGGCCGCATGCCCTCCACCTTCTCGATGGTGTTTTCCAGGTAGAACAGCGGGGCGATCTCGACGATGCCGCCGATGGTGACCACGAAGAGCGAGCCGACGAGGAGAAGCGTCGCGTTGCGCTCGAGGATCGCGTGTTTGTCAAGAATGGACATCGGGTCCCTCCTATTCGGCCGGCTGCAGCTTCGGCGCGGCACCCGGGATCGGGGCCTCGTCGCGCTGGTAACCGAGGATTGTCATGGTCACGTTGTAGGCCATGATGAGTGCGCCCAGCAGGAACAGCCCGCCGCCGGCGGCACGCAGCACGTAGTAGGGGAACATGGCGGCGATCGTTTCGGCGAACGAGTAGACCAGGAAGCCCTGCTCGTCGTATTCGCGCCACATCAGGCCCTGC
>VFQN01008376.1_pt1 | contig 10494 bp, 10 predicted proteins | sample 3512371 | NCBI WGS metagenome assembly VFQN01 (sample SAMN10412370, study PRJNA504923) | tailings metagenome | isolation source: Replicate 2 from Balatoc abandoned mine | place: Philippines: Itogon, Benguet | collected 2017-08-28 | reverse complement strand
TCGCGCATGGATGCCGGTGCGAACTGGGGTGATCAACGCGGTCGGAACCGCGTCGCAGCCTTGAAGATCGTGGCTGCCTGGGCATGTTGCTGACGGACGTCAGCGGAACATGGCCGGAAGCGTGGCGCCGGGACGGCGCGCAGGCGAGCGGCAATCGGCACTCGCGGCTGTCCGCATTGCCGGGAAGAAAGAGGCCCCCGGAGCGGGGGCCAGGGATGGGCGGTCAGTTGCCGCTGGGCGTGGAAGGAACCACCTGCAGCGACAGGTGTGTCGCGGTGGCGGACACGTCGAGGTCGTCCTCGCTGCGCAGGATGCGCGCAAACACGCCCTCCTGCGGATCGAAGAACTCGCCGAAGTCGTCGCCACCGAACTCGGCACGCGCCAGTTCCCACCACTCGTCGAACGCATCGACATCCGGGTTGCAGCCGGCGGCATAGGCGATGGTCTTCTGGCGACCATCGGGTCGGCGCTCGCCGCGCTCGGCCAGGAAGTACACGCCGTGATCCTTGACCAGGATGACGCGGCACTGATTCGCAACCGCTTCGGCGAGCACGGGCCGCAGCTCCGTGCCTTTGAATCGAACAGTCATGGGTGTGATCTCCAGGGAGGCAGGAAGAGAGGCTTCCCGCCGCGAAGGCGGGAAGCTGCTGGGAGGTCAGTGCCGGACAGCCTTGCGACCCGACAGGTACTGCACGCGGATGCGCCTCCAGCTCCCGTCGTCGATCAACCGTTCCAGCGTCTCGCCGAGGGTGTCGAAGAACACCTCATCGACCCGTTCGACCAGCTCGCCGTCGCGGCGCAGCTCCACCGCGTAGAGGTCGAGGCCACGCTCATACAGCACGGTGACGCGACCCTGGAACTTCGTCGTGTCGACGGTGAAGCCGATGGCCGGTGGCGTGCGGATGATGTCGGTGGGCAGCGGATCGACCCAGGTGATGTCCCGCGCACCGGCATCCACCAGCATGTGGGTGATACGCCGGAAACCGTCGGGAGCGGGCAACTGCTCCAGTTGGTCGATCAGTTCCCGCAACTCGGGGCAGCGGGGCTCGGGAATCGGCAGCTTCGCCGGTGCGGACCCGAGCACCAACCGCTTCACCGTGTAGGGCTGGCCGTCGGCGGTGAACTCGGTCTGCTCCTCGGGCGTGTCCGCCCGCTGACCGTCGAAGCGGCGTCTGACATAGGGTTCGACCTGCACCTTGGCGCCCTCGTCGGGCACCTCGGTCACGAGCGTGCGATCGAGCACCGCGAACTCGGCCCGTCCCGTCTTGACGACGATGGCCTCGTCGGTGGTGGCGATGACCTTGCCCTCGAAAGGCTTCGGGTCGATGTGAAAGCCCAGCGTCGAAACCTTGGGCTGGCCGTCGAAGATGTTGAACTTGAACGAACGGACGTTGGAAGGCACATGACCGACAACGAGCGTCGGCATCTGTGCGCGGATGGCTTGGGTATCCATGGGGAGACTCCTTGTGGCAACCAAGGGACTCCAGCCCGCAAGGGAGGTCTGTCCCTTGAGGGTGAGGTGGATGGACGCGGGTGCGCCCGGAGAACGAAGCAACCAGCTCGGCGAACCGCGCCGCAGTCTTGAAGGTCTCGACTGCCTGGGCATGCTGCCGGCAACGCCAGCGAACATGCGGCCAGCGTGCGGCACATGGCGGCGGCCGTCCGTTGGGAATCGGCAATGCGCCGGCACCGCGTTCCGCGAAAAAGAAGAGCCCCGACGTGGGGCTCGAATGGGTTGCGGGTTACTCGTCGTCGTAGAGCGTCAGCCCGTCCAGCACGGGCGCGTCGGCATCGAACACCAACATGCGAACGTCAGCGAGCGCAGCCAGGTGCAACACTTCCACGAAGGACTCCGGCACGCCCTTGGCCCGGTGCTCCTGCCGCAGCTCTTCGGCGGTGATGCCCTCGACATGCTGCAGGTTCGCATCCGTCCAGGGGGTGGCGATCAACTTCACGCCGATCGCGGGGCTGTACGGGATGCGGAAGGCGACGAACAGAAAACCGCTCGGCGTGGCGATGTCGGCCAGGTTGGCCAGATAGCGGCCGGCCTCCTCGGTGATGTGCGCCGAGCTGATTTCCCAGGCACGGCTGTAGAAGCCGGTCTCGAAGCGCAGGCGCCGCACCACCTCGCGCGCGGCTTCCTCGGAGTAGGTATCGGCGACGTGCAGCGGTTGGCCGGCTTCTTCGGCCATGACGGCGTAGACGAGGTTTCGGGCGATGCCATGGCTGGGGCACTGCGCGTCCAGCTCGGGCGGCACGTTCTGGCCCTCGGTGATCAGCGCGAAGTCGTCGCAGAAGACGCAGGCATGGCGCTCGACCTGGCTGTCCGGCAGGTGCGACTGCGAGACGTGCAGCGGCAGATAGCTCAGTGGGCAGTCGTCGTCGTAGGAAATCGCCAGCAGCCGCTGCACGGACAGGCCATCGTAGCCGCGGACGAAGGGGTTTTTGGAATGGGACATGGGATTCCTCCAGCAGAGGATGGCCGAGGCAATCCCCTGCCGGGGATTGAACCCCAGCGAGTGGATGAAGTGGCAGCCGGTCAGCCGGCCGCGGCGTCGGGCCGCCCTGGTGGCGGGCGGTGCAGGTCAGTGGAAGATGCTGATTCGGGACATGGCCGCTCCTGCGAAAAGAAGGAGGGACATGGCCCCGAACGGGGACGCATGTCCCTCGTGGGGTGGGATGAAAGGACCGTGGGTTGCCAGGCGCGGCTCACCAGCCGTTGTAGTGCAGCGTGAGGTCAGCGATGACCTGGCGCCGTTCCAGATCGAGGCCGCCGAAGTCGGACAGCCCCTCGAAGCCACAACGCTTGAGCATCGCGCCGCCCTCGCGGGAGTTGTAGAAGCTCACCATCGCGGACAGGAACATGCGTTGACCGCTGCTCAGCACGCCCAGGGCGTCGTTGAGCATCAGCATGTTGGGCCGCAGATCCCACTTGGTGGTGGCACGCTGCAGACCTTCGCGTGTGCCGTCGCCGAACCACTCGTGGCCGGCGATCTGCGCGCCGCGCTTCCAGGCCTCGAAGAAGGCCTGCGGTGCAGCGTCGAAGTGCGCCTGTTCCAGCGCCATCTGATCGAGCACGTCTTCGGGTAAAGACAGATTCATGAGAGAACTCCTTGAAGGGTGGGAATCAGGGGTGAGCGCGCTGTGTCCAGGCACGGGTATCCAGGGCGCGCTGTGCTGCGAGGTGGGTCGGGAAATACTCGACGGACTCCCGCGATACCGGGCCTTCGTCGTCTTGTGTGCCGATGTAGTGGCCGGCCGCGCTGCGCAGCACCTGTAGCGGCAAACGCTTGCCGGTCCAGGTCAGCGCCAGCGCACCACTGCGCACTGCGGTTGCAGAGGAAGATGCGGAAGGTTCAGACATGCCGTGCTCCTTGGTGGGTCGGGGAGCACGCATCCCGCAGGGGATGGGGTTCCCCTCGGGTGGTTGAGAAAAGTGCATCGTCGCCAGGCCGGCGAGCGTCCGCGGTGGGCGATGCGAAGCGGACTGGATCGGTCAACGCGGCGAACCGCGTTGCAGTCTTGAAGACCGAGACTGCCAGGGCATGCCGCTGACGACTGTCAGCAACGCATGGCGTGAGGATGGGCGCGAAGCATGGCTGCCGTCGCAGGGAAAACCGAATCGCGGACGGCCCGCTTTAGGGCAGGCCCCCGTCACGGGACAAGGCAAGGACCAGGGCGCCGAAGGCCACGCGGGCCTTCGGCTGGAGAGGAAGGAAAACCACCTGTGGGCTGCGTCAGCGCAGGCCGTCGTCAAAGCCGTTCGCTGCGTCAGCAATCGCACCCGGCCCGTTTCGTGGCTGGGGCCGGAAACCTCTGGCGTGCATCCACACACAAAGGGAGCCCGTTGTTCCGCCGGCGGGCACCGGCACGGAATACCCTCGGCCAAAGGGGCCTCCTCACGGCTCGCGCGGCGGCAAGGCGTCAGGAAGCCCCTCATGACCGAGGCAAGGCACACCGATCAAGGGAATGGCGGCGGGCGCGATTCGTGGAGCAATGACCTTCTCGCCCCGTCGCCCGATGGCGGGCAGACGGGGCGCGCACACCGTTGCAGAAGGAGACGCGCGCTTTGGAGTCCCGCGCGGTGCGGGACGTTTGCCTCGCCGCCAGTGAAGTGGCCGGCGCGGCAGGGGGAAGCGAGGATCAGGACGCCTTGGAGGCAGCGCGCCGCTTGCGCGGCGCGCTGCGCCGGCCCGTCGGGGACTCGATCGGCAACGTGCCCTTGCAGTCCGGGTAGCGCGAGCAGGACCAGAACGCGCCGCTCTTGCCCGTGCGCTGCTGCATCGGTGCGCCGCACTGCGGGCAGGCTGGCGCCGACGGCAGCTTGAGCGAGAGCGTTGCGCCGCGGTACTGCTGCACGAGCTGGCCGACCCACACGGACTGCTTCTCGATGAAGGTGTCCAGCGCCATCTGGCCGGCCTCGATCATGTCGAGCGCCTGCTCCCACACCGCCGTGGTGCCGGGGTCGGCGATGGCCGATGGCACCGCGTCGATGAGCGTGAATGCCGCGTCGGAAGCGCGGACGGCGCGGCCTTTCTTGACCAGGTAGCCGCGACCGATCAGACCGTTGATGATGTTGGCGCGTGTCGCCTCGGTGCCGATGCCGGTGGTATCTCGCAGCTTCTGTTTCAGGCGCGGGTCGGTCACGAACTTGGCGACGGTCTTCATGGCCTTGATCAGCTCGCCCTGCGTGTAGGGTTTGGGCGGCAGCGTCTTCAGCGCCTTGAGATCCACCTTTCCGACCGGGCAGGACAGGCCCGCATGCAGGGCGGGCAGCACCTGGCTGCGCTGCGCATCCTCGCCACCGGCATCGTCCGGCCCCGGCGTCGCCAGCACCTCACGCCAGCCGATGACGGCAATCTGCTTGCCCACGGCCGCCAGCGACTGACTGCCGCACGAGAACTGCGCTACCGTCCGGTCGAACTCATGGTTCGGGAGGAACTGCGCGAGGTAATGAGCGCGGATCAGCCGGTAGACGGCCAGTTCCTTCTCGTTCATGGCCGACAGGTTGGCGGGCTCCAGCGTCGGGATGATGCCGTGGTGAGCCGACACCTTGCCGTCGTTCCACGCACGCGAACGCTGGTTGCGATCCAGGCGCTCGATCAGCGGCCGCAGGCTGGGGTCGGTCTTGACCAGGCTGTCGAGTACGGTCGGTACCTCGGCCAGCATGCTCTCGGGCAGGTAGCCCGAATCCGAGCGCGGGTACGTTGTCGCCTTGTGCGTCTCATACAGCGCCTGGGCAATGTCCAGCGTCTCCTGCACGTCGAGGCCCAACTGCTTGGAGCACACCTCCTGCAGCGTGCCCAGGTCGAACGGCAGCGGCGGCCCTTCGCGAACGCGCTCGGTTTCGACCGACAGCACCTGGGCGGAGCCGGCCGTGCGCAGTCGCTCGGCGGCCTGCTGCGCCACCGGCTGTTGCAGGCAGCGGCCCGCATCGTCGGCGCTGCCTTGCGGCGGCGTCCAGCTTGCGACGAAGGACTGGCCTGCATGCGAAAGCGCAACCTCGATGGCCCAGAACGGTACGCAGACGAAGCGCGCGATCTCGCGATCACGATCGACGACCAACTTCAGCGTCGGCGTCTGCACGCGCCCCACCGACAGCACGCCGGCATAGCCGGCCTGGCGCCCCAGCAGGGTGAACAAGCGGCTCAGGTTCATCCCGATCAGCCAGTCGGCGCGCGATCGGGCGAGTGCGGAGAAATACAGCGGCAGCGTCTCGGCGGACGGCTTGAGCGCACCCAGCGCCTTGCGGATCGACGCATCGTTGAGCGCCGACAGCCACAGGCGCTGAATCGGCCCGCGGTAGCCGCATAGCTCGATGATCTCGCGGGCGATCATCTCGCCCTCGCGGTCGGCGTCGGTCGCAATCACCAGCTCGCCCGCCTTGGCGACGAGCTGCTGCACGACCTTGAATTGCGCTGCGGTCGCCGCCTTGGGCTCGACACGCCAACGCTCAGGAAGAATGGGCAGTTGCTCGATGGCCCAGCGCTTGTATTGCTCGCCGTAGCCTTCGGGTGGAACCGCCTCCACCAGATGACCGATGCACCAGGTCACGACGACACCGGCGCCGCTGTAGCAGCCGTTGCCGCGTTGGCTGGCGCCCAGCACACGGGCGATGTCCTTGCCCTGGGACGGCTTCTCGCACAGGAACACGCGCATGAAGCCTCCTTGGAAATGTGCGGTTCATTGGATGGGCGTCAGCTTGGCGGGGCCAGGAGATGCCGGCAGCAAGGAAGCCGATTGATGCAGACACCGCTTTGTGATCGGCAGGCGGTCCGTTGCCGCAGCGGTGTGCATAGATCGCAGGAGCTGGCACAGCAAGAGCGTCGTTTCGGGAGGGCGGCTGGAACTCTGTGGACGACCTTGGAGCTATCCCCTGAGGATAGCTCGCTGGTGCATCGCGGGCGTATGACGGTTGCTACAGCCGCCCTCGGGGGAACGGCGATGGGCGAATTACTGTCCGCCGGCGGGCTTGGCGCTGAGCGCCACCGACTCGATGCGGTACGGCAGGATGCCCACGCGCCGCGCCTCGACCTTGAACGTCACGCGCTCGTTCTCGTCGGCGTCCTCCCATTCGTCGCGCACGGTGCGGCCCTCGACCAGCACCCGCATGCCTTTCTGGTACAGCGTCTTCCAGTGCTCGGCGTCGCGGTGCCACAGCTCCACGGGTGCCCAGAAGCCGCCGCGATCTTCGTACTCGCCGTCCTTCTTCGGGATCGGGTTGTCGAAATAGACGTTCAGGCGAAGCAGCCGGCGCGGCTCGTCGTTGCCGTTCGGGAATTCGCGGTAGTCCGGCGCAGAACCGATGTTGCCCTCGCCGACGAAGTGCGTGCTCATGGTGACTCCTTGGTGGTGGGTGGAACGGACGCGGTATGCCCGTGGACGCGCCGCAGGTAAGCCGCTTCGGCCTGGGCGGCCTTGTTGGCGCATTCCAGGGCTTGGCGAGCGATGCTGTGGGTCAGACTGATCTGCATGTTCAGCACGATGCGCTGCAGTTCGATCGCGTACAGCTCGTCGATCAGCGAGGCCGGCGTCGCGGGGTTGGCCAGCAGGGCCTCCCACAACGCCACGCCCATGGAGGAACGGTCGAGGTTGCGCCAGCGCAGGAAGGTCGTCCCTGCGCCAGTGGCCTGCTGGGCCAGTTGCACGTCGAGCAGACTGAATGGGTAGGCGCGCGCCTGGGGCAGCACGCGCCGCTGCGCCAGGCCAATCACGTCGTCGCGCAGCGCTGCGCACTGGCTGGCCCAGGTCTCCAGACTCCCCTTACCCTTAAAAGGCTGTAAAAGGCCTTTTAGGTAGCCTGCGTGTTCCAGCCGCTGGAAGTCCGCCTGTTCCAGCGCCACGAAGCGCGTGGAGTGGCTGATAGGGGGCGATGCTGTCATGCGCCAGCACCCTCATCGCCCGCGGCACCTTCGGCTGCGCCACCCGTGGGAGCCTGCGCATCGGGCACGATGGCAGGCGCAGCAGGCGGCGTGCCGGGCTTGTTCGACCGCCGCGCGATGGGTGGCGCGAAGTGCGAGCGGCGCGTGCCTTCCAGCACGTCCTGCGGCAACTCGCCGAACTTCTCCAGCGCCGCTCGCGCCGCCGCGTTCTTCGCCGCGAAGTCGTCGCGCGTCGTGCCCGAGTAGCGGTACTGCTGGGCCAGCGAGAACAGGCTGCGCAGCGCGTGCGCACCATCATTGAGCCAGCGCTCCAAGGTGCTGCGGTCGATCAGCGCCGTGTGGTGCGCCAGGATGAGTTTGCGTGCCAGGTCGTCGTAGTCGGCCAGCAGATACACCGCCATGAAGCCGAGCTGGGCGTTCACGAACAGCGGCAGCTTCACCGGCTGCACGTTCATGTTCTCGCCCAGGGACAGCGCCGCTGGCACGTCGGCCAAGGCCTGATCCACCTGTTCGCGCAGGGTCTGCAGACGGGTCTTGGTGTCGGCGAGCTTGTCCTCGATCCGCAGCATCCACCAGTCCGAGTAGGGGTCGTCCTGCTCGGCGCCGCGCTTCATTTTGTTCATGGCGCCGATGAAGCCGTTGAGACCGATGATGCCTGGGCGCCCCTCGGTCGGCGCGCGGCCGTGCCAGATGCGCGATGCGTGGTGCGTGTGCAGCGTCAGCGACATCGCGCTGCGCAGCGATCCGAGATTCAGTTGCAGGGGTTCTGTGCGTTCGTTGGCCATGGGAGCGACTCGCGGTGAAGGGGCGAGTCGCCAGTATCGGCATCGGCCGGAAGGCCGTCAGTCAACAAACCGCAGCCCATGCGCGCCCGGTTTGTTCCGCACGGAAGGCTGTGTGTGCCGGCTATCCCCTGGGGATAGCTCGGCGGAGTCGTTCGCGACTCGCGCGGAGGTGAGACCGCGTCGCGGGGCTATGCCTCGCGAGGTCTGTACCAGGCGGCCCGTTGCCCCTCCACCTCACGGTAGCGAAGCTCGAACAGGCGGCACTCGTGCACCACCTGCCGCCAACTGCTGCAGCCGTACTTGGCTGGAAGCTGCTCGGGATGCCGGTCCGCGATCCAGCGGCCAGCGGCGGCGATGGGTGTCCAGCCCTCGACAGCCAACTGCGCGGCGGCCTCGTGCAGCGCACGAACGATGCCGGCGGCCGGCCAGTCCACCGTGCCGTCCGGCGCGATGCCATTGACCACCAGGTCGTGGAACACATCCGACTGGACGAATTCCGCTGCCAGGCGCCGCGCCTGATCCATGTGCTCGGCCCAGCCGCGCAACTGCTCGAAGTGTTGATCGATGCGCGTGTAGGCGGAACCGAGTTCGTCCTGTGCAGCGCGGCACCCGTCCACGGTCCATAGATCGTGCTGGTCGATGAAGTGGTGCACCAGGGTGTTGCGCAGCGATACCAGGTCTTTGAGGTCGGCCTGGGTCTTGGCGTAGTCCTGCGCAGACAGGCTCAGTTGCACGCGCGTGCGAAAGGAAATCACGTCACCGGGAAGATCGTCGTCGCGTTCCTCGCCGCCATTTCCATCGGTGACGACATACGAACCAAACAGTTGTCCGATCAACGTGCCCAGGGTCTTGGTCGCGGCATCTTCAATCCGCGCTGCGCGAAGGGCCTCCAGCGAATGCGCCGGGCCTGAAATCTCGTGGTGGGCCACGATGGCTTTCATGAGGCGCTCGTATTGTTGAAGGCGCAACAGGCATCTGCCCAGCAAGCGCTGAACGTCTTGCTGTAGTGGTTGCAGTGCGTTTGTGGCGGGGGAAGTCGTCATGTCCATCGTCGGCCGGGCTCGTGCGTGGCTGTCCTCGTCTGATTCACAGGCGACAGTTTCGCCTGTCATTCGGCGGGCGACAATCGAGCGCGGCGGAAAGATGTCTGTTCCAGCTATCCCCTGGGGATAGTCAACATCAGCGATCACGCAAGGCTTCTCGGAGCTGAGCCACGTAGGCTCGTGCGACCTCGGGGTCAGCCGCACGGGATGCCGGCGGTGACGAGGGCGCAGGTGACGGGGGCGCTGGCGGCGTCGATGCACTTTCTCCAGCCCAGGCCTTGAACTCCCCGCGGATCGCCTTCTGGATGATGCCAAACAGGTAGCCGGCGGGATTGCGCACCGTGCTGCCGCCACAGCGCGCCGCCCACTCGTCGAGCACCGCCTGGCGCTGCGCTTCGTCCACCTGCTGCAGGGCCACCAGCGCGCCGGCCTGCTGCTCATCCTTCAAGCGCAGGAAACGCTCGGGCAGTCGCAGGTTCTGCAAGACCCTCGCGCGCGGTACTGTACGTACTTCATTTATACGATCATTACGTACTGTACGGTCCTCCTTCGGAATCCGAAGAGAGCTGTCCGGCGCGGGTTTCGGCCCTGCTTCGGATTCCGAAGACGGGCGCGCAGCATTCCGAAGCAGGGCTTCCTGGCCTTCTTCGGATTCGTGGTCCGCACCCTCCTGTGGATAACCTGGCGTCGTCCAGCCATGCAGCGCCATGCGCTGCGCCAGCACCTGCAGGCGGGTCGGCAGCGTGCGGCCGCTGAGCAGCGGGTCTTCGGCAATCTCCTTGAGCGTGTTCATGCCCACGATCTGCACCGCCTTGGCGGCATGGGTCAGCGCCTGGCTGACCAGACCGAGGTAGTCGGCATCGAGCTGCATCGCCTCGAAGGGCGACAGCGGTTCGTCGTGCAGCACGTAGAGGTTGCCTTGGATACGGCCGGTCTTCGGGTCGCGCCGTCGTCGCACCAGGCTCAGCCAGCGCGTCAGCCGCAGCAGCGTCAGGGCGCGCGCCACGGTCTCGTGCGATGCCTGCGCCGCGCAGGGCATCGAGGCCAGGTAGGGGCGCAATTGGTCGTAGGTGGGAAAGGCGGTCACGCCGTCGTCGTTGAGCTGCAGGCGGAACACCTGCCAGGCGTTGCGCTCCAGCGGCGTCAGGCGTCGGTCGAGGAACAGTCGGCGCGGCACGCTCTCATGGCGGTTGCCGCTGTAGAGGAAACCGTCGGCGGCCGGCGCCGTGCCCTGCGCCGGTTCCTTCGGCTCAAGGTGCCGCAGCGCCTCGTCGAACAACGCCG
>VFQN01008375.1_pt1 | contig 10495 bp, 7 predicted proteins | sample 3512371 | NCBI WGS metagenome assembly VFQN01 (sample SAMN10412370, study PRJNA504923) | tailings metagenome | isolation source: Replicate 2 from Balatoc abandoned mine | place: Philippines: Itogon, Benguet | collected 2017-08-28 | reverse complement strand
TGGGAAAATTTATCAATATGTTGAACCAACTGCCGGAATTCCTCAAGGAAATTATGAACCAATAACCCGATTGATTGCGCCAACAAAAATTCAGATTGCAACCGTTTTAGGGAAATTTAATCCAAACGAAAAAACGCTCATTGATTTTGAAATAGGAGTAAGCAATAACGACCAAAATTTATTTTCTTCTATTGGCGACGATGATAATAAAGGTGTTGCTGGAAAATTGAATTTTAAACAACGATTGTTGAGCAAAAAATGGCAAATCGATGCTTTTGGAAATTATCAGTTTGTTCAGGAAAATTTTAGAACAATTGAACGACTATTCAATATTGAATTCAACCGTGATTGGAATTTAACTTCTTTTGAAGGAAATCAAAGTTTGCTCATCAACGGTTTAGATTTCATTTTGCCCGAAAAAGGAAAATTAACTTATCAATTTGAAAAGCTCGATTTTTCCAAAAGTTTTTCAGGAAATCGTCATTTAGTTAACGGCTTTTTCAGATTAAAAGATTGGAATGTCTTGCAGAATGCCAGCGTATTGAAAAGTAGCGGGAATTATGCTTCATCATCTTTTATTCGAAATCAAACGCAGGCGAGATATCATTTTGGAAAAAATTGGGTTGGTGCTAGTTTGAATTTGGAAAACAACAAAGAAAAATTAGTGGCTACCAATCAACTTTCAGCTTTAAGCCAACGATTTACAGAATATGGAGCGTTTGTGGGTCGTGGTGATAGTACAAAAGTGTATGTGGAATTGGGTTATCTGCAACGTGTTAATGACAGTTTACAAAATAATTTATTAGAAAAAGTAAATACATCACATTCCTATTATTTGAAATCCAGATTGATACAAACTAAGAAAAGTGATTTGTCGTTATTTTTAAATTACAGAAACTTAAAATTTGAAGATAATACTCGTGAAAATGAACCGTCATTAAATTCTAGATTGTTATATAATGACCAATATTTCAACCAGTTTATGCAAATAACAACAGCTTATGAAACCACTTCGGGAACTATTGCACAACAGGAGTTTACGTATCTTGAAGTTGAACCCGGAAAAGGCGTTTACATGTGGAATGATTACAATAATAACGGTATTCAGGAATTGGAAGAATTTGAAATCGCGCCATTTCCCGATCAAGCCAAATATGTTCGCGTATTTTTGCCCAATCAAGTTTTTGTAAAAACACATCAAAATCGTTTTTCTCAATCCTTAACTTTAAATACGGCACAATGGCAAAATGAAAAAGGTTTCAAAAAAATGGTGTCTTATTTTTATAATCAAACATCTTATTTAATAGAGCGAAAAATTCAGCGAAGTGGTGATAATTTCGATTTAAATCCGTTCTCTACTACCGAAGAAGATTTACTAGGATTGAATACCAGTTTTAGAAACAGTTTGTTTTATAATCGAGGCAAACAAAAACATTCTGTAACCTATACTTATACGGAAAATCGTTTGAAAAGCTTGCTTTCAGTTGGTTCACAGGAAAGCAAAAATAAATCACATCAGTTGCAATACAATCATTTATTGAAAAAATCGTGGTTGTTCAATCTGAATTCAAAAACGATTAAAACCGAATTGGCTTCCGAGAATTATTCAAGCAAAAATTTTGAAGTAATTGGATATCAGGTGAATCCTAAGATTTCTTATCTGTTTAATAAAAATACAAGTTTGGATATTTTCTACGAATACCAAAACAAAGAAAATCAGCTTGGAAATGGTGAAACTTTGCTTCAAAATCGTTTCGGGACATCATTTTCTTATGCTGGTGAAAAGAAATTTACCATGAATGGTGAAATTTCATTATATCAAAACAAGTTTGAAGGCGATGCCTTGTCGCCGGTTGCTTTTCAAATGCTTGAAGGATTACAACCCGGACAAAACTTAACCTGGCGATTGCTTTTGCAGAAAAACTTAACTGAATTTCTTGATATCAACATCAATTATCTTGGCAGAAAAACAGAAACAAGCCAAACGATTCACACAGGAAATATTCAACTTCGAGCTTATTTTTAGAGTTGTATGAACTAAAATAGGATATGATTTTCTTTAATGAAGTGAAACACCTTTTAAATTACAAAAATCTACGTTTCTATGTGGTAAAAAAAATCACTTGGCATATATTTTGTAAAATAAAATTCACTAATTTTAAACTATTAAAAATTAAAACCATGAAAAAACTAATCGCATTATGTTTGGTATTTGTATTCTCAAATGCCATTTTTGCTCAAACTGTAAAGGAAAAAACAGAGAAAGCAAAGATTAAAACAGAAAAAGCTGCTGCTGATAGTAAAGCCAAACTTGGAGAACGAAACGCAGAAAGAGAAAAAAAAGAAGCTGAAAAATTATCGGAGTTGAAATCTGATAAAATTAAAAAAGCAATAGAAGAAAAGAAATCTGCTAAACTGAAAAAAGACGGAACGCCAGACAAACGTTTTAAAGATGCTGCTGAAAAAGAAGCGAAAAAAACAGAAACAAAAGCAAAAACAGCAGCGAATAAAGCAAATGCTGAAGCAAACAAAACTGCTGCAAAAACTAAAAATACAGTAGCAAAAACCAAAAAAACTGCCGCTGAAGAATCAGAAGACTTAAAAGAAACAGCGCTTTCAAAAGCAGCTGAGAAAAAAGTTACTGATAAAGCAACCGGAACCTATAAAGGTAAAAAAGTATATACCGGACCAAGAGGTGGAAAATATTACATCAACAAAAACGGAAACAAAACCTATATTTCCGACGATAAATAGTCAAAATTTCTATCAATAAATTTAAAGTGGTTTTTCAAATTGAAAAACCACTTTTTTTGTATCCTGAAACCACTTTTTAGCGGGTTCAAAAATGTTAAAATTTTAGCATACGTATTTTCCTAATTTCCTCTGTTTATGCGGTTTTTGAAAAATTTATATTTTGTAAATAACTGTTAATTAGATTATTGTGTTTTTTTGTAAAATATCGATGAAAGGTCGTATTTGTTAAAAACTAACTCGATTTGTGGATAAGTTTGGCTTTCTTTTTCCGTTTGGTTTGACAATCTTTGTATCACACTCAGAAAGTCAAAAAAACACCCAAATAATTTAAAATAAATTCAAAATGGCGACTATCGAACCAATTTTACAAGAAAACAAAAACCGCTTCGTGATTTTCCCAATAAAGCATCATGATATTTGGGATTGGTACAAAAAGATGGAAGCAAGTTTTTGGACAGCTGAAGAAATTGATTTGCATCAAGATTTATCCGATTGGAACAATAAATTAAATGATGACGAAAAATACTTCATCAAACATATTTTGGCATTTTTTGCAGCTTCTGACGGAATTGTGAACGAAAATTTAGCCGAAAACTTTGTCAACGAAGTACAATATCCTGAAGCTAAATTTTTCTACGGTTTCCAAATCATGATGGAAAACATACATAGCGAAACCTATTCACTTTTGATTGATACTTACGTAAAAGACGAAGCCGAAAAAGACCAGTTATTTCATGCTATCGAAGTGTTTCCTGCCATCAAGAAAAAAGCAGAATGGGCTTTAAAATGGATAGAATCCGACTCGTTTGCCGAAAGATTAATCGCTTTTGCAGCTGTAGAAGGAATTTTCTTTTCAGGTGCATTTTGTTCTATTTACTGGTTGAAAAAACGCGGATTAATGCCGGGATTAACATTTTCCAATGAATTAATTTCTCGTGACGAAGGCGTTCACTGCGATTTTGCTGTGCATTTACACAATCACCATTTGATAAACAAAGTCTCAAAAGCCAGAATTACAGAAATCATTACAAACGCTTTAGACATCGAGCGTGAATTCATTACAGAGTCGCTTCCAGTAAGTTTAATTGGGATGAATGCCAACTTGATGACACAATATTTAGAATTCGTTGCCGATAGACTTTTGGTAGAATTAGGTTGCAGTCGTGTCTATAATTCAAACAATCCATTTGATTTCATGGACATGATTTCGCTACAAGGAAAAACCAATTTCTTCGAAAAACGCGTTGCCGAATACCAAAAAGCGGGCGTAATGTCAAAAGATAACGACGACCAAAAAATCAGTTTCGACGCCGATTTTTAGGATGAATTGATTGGGTTGAATAATAAAATTTTATTTTATAACCCAAGCCATTGTTGAGCTTAGCCCAGATTGAAGTGGAAATCCTTTTATTTCGTCAGTTCGGGTTCGCTTGCAAAGTGAGTATCGAGAACAAGAAATAAAAGATTGCAACGGAAAGCTGGAAATAGCTCCAAAAAATCTATAGAACGAAAATTTTATAGAAGTTAAGGGATTAACAAAAAAGAAAACTAACCGAAATAGAGAAGGGATTTTCTATTTCAAAAAAACAAAAAGTTATGTACGTAATCAAAAGAGATGGTCACAAAGAACCGGTAATGTTTGACAAAATCACAGACAGAATTAAAAAACTGTGCTATGGTTTAAATGAATTAGTCGATGCTGTAAAAGTAGCGATGAAAGTAATTGAAGGATTATACGATGGTGTAACTACTTCAGAATTAGACAATCTTGCTGCCGAAACCGCAGCTGCAATGACAGTAACTCATCCGGATTATGCTCAATTAGCAGCGCGAATTGCCATTTCCAACTTACATAAAAATACCAACAAATCATTCTCAGAAACGATGAATGAAATGTATCATTATGTTAATCCAAGAACGAATCAAAAAGCACCACTACTTTCGGATGAAGTTCACCAAGTAATTCAGGAAAATGCCGAGTTTTTAAACTCACATATCATATACAATCGTGATTTCAACTACGATTACTTTGGTTTCAAAACCTTAGAACGTTCGTATTTATTGAGAATTAACGGAAAAATCGTTGAACGCCCGCAACACATGTTGATGCGTGTATCCGTTGGAATTCACTTGAACGATTTAGAAGCAGTGATTGAAACCTATGACTTAATGTCGAAGAAATTTTTCACACATGCAACGCCAACATTGTTCAATGCCGGAACGCCAAAACCGCAAATGTCATCATGTTTCCTTTTAACAATGTCTGACGATAGTATCGACGGAATTTATGACACATTAAAATCAACCGCAAAAATTTCACAATCTGCCGGTGGAATTGGATTATCAATTCACAATGTCCGTGCAACAGGTTCATACATTCGTGGAACCAACGGAACTTCAAATGGGATTGTACCAATGTTGAGAGTTTTCAACGATACTGCTCGTTATGTTGATCAAGGCGGAGGAAAACGTAAAGGAAGTTTTGCTATCTATATCGAAACGTGGCATGCTGATATCATGGATTTTCTTGATCTTAAGAAAAACCACGGAAAAGAAGAAATGCGTGCTCGTGATTTATTTTACGCTATGTGGACATCTGATTTGTTCATGAAACGTGTAGAAGAAAATGCCGATTGGACTTTGATGTGTCCAAATGAATGTCCGGGATTGTACGATGTTTATGGCGAAGAGTTTGAAGCGTTATATACTTCGTATGAGGCTCAAAATAAAGGAAGAAAAACGATTAAAGCACGTGAACTTTGGGAGAAAATCCTTGAATCACAAATCGAAACCGGAACACCATATATGTTGTACAAAGATGCAGCAAACAGAAAATCAAATCAAAAGAATTTGGGAACTATTCGTTCGTCAAATCTTTGTACGGAAATCATGGAATACACATCTGCAGACGAAATTGCAGTGTGTAATTTGGCTTCCATTTCGTTACCAATGTTTGTTGAAAACGGAAAATTCAACCACGAATTACTTTACAATGTAACCAAACGCGTAACACGAAACCTGAACAAAGTAATCGACAGAAATTATTATCCGGTAAAAGAAGCTGAAAATTCAAATATGCGTCACCGTCCGGTTGGATTAGGTGTTCAAGGTTTAGCAGATGCGTTCATTCTATTGAGAATGCCATTTACTTCGGATGAAGCAAAACAATTGAACCAAGAAATATTTGAAACTATCTATTTCGCTGCTGTTACCGCTTCTATGGAAATGGCAAAAGAAGAAGGTGCATATTCAACATTTGAAGGTTCGCCAATTTCACAAGGAGAATTCCAATACAATCTTTGGGGATTAAAAGACGAAGATTTATCAGGTCGTTGGGATTGGGCAAGTTTAAGAAAAGAAGTGATGGAACATGGTGTGAGAAACTCGTTGTTGATGGCACCAATGCCAACAGCTTCTACATCACAAATTCTTGGAAATAATGAAGCTTTTGAACCTTATACTTCCAATATTTATACACGTCGCGTACTTTCGGGAGAATTCATTGTGGTAAACAAACATTTGTTGATGGATTTGGTCGAAAGAGGTTTGTGGAACGAAAGTTTGAAACAAGAAATCATGCGTCATAACGGTTCGGTTCAAAATATTGATGGTATTCCGGCCGATTTGAAAGAATTGTACAAAACCGTTTGGGAAATGTCGATGAAAGATATTATCGATATGTCGCGTCACAGAGGTTATTTCATTGACCAATCGCAGTCGTTAAACTTGTTTATGCAAGATGCTAATTATGCAAAGCTGACATCGATGCATTTCTACGCATGGAAGTCGGGTTTAAAAACAGGAATGTACTATTTGAGAACCAAAGCTGCTGTTGATGCTATCAAGTTTACCTTAAACAACGATAAAAAAGCAGAACCAATAGCGTCAACTATTGCCGAAAAACCGGAAGCCAAAGCGGTTGAGGTTGTTGCTCCAACAGAAAACGGAGAAATGACCGCCGAAGATTTTGCTGCAATGGTAGAACGCGCACGTGCTGCTGCCGGAACTGGCGGTGATGATTGTGAAATGTGTGGTTCTTAATTTATATTAGATATCAAATTTTAAATATTAAATATAAAAACAGTCGTCAATTTGATGGCTGTTTTCTTTTAATTACATTTGAAAACAAATAAAAGACAATGTCAAAAGAAAAAAAAGGAGTTTACACCGGAATTATAGAAAAAGACGAACACGGAAATTTTTTCTGTGGTGAATATTTGTTGGATTATCAAATGGTTGAAAAAAACTTCAAACTTGGAGACGAAATCAATATCAAATCGGTTATTGCTAATCCAAGTGATAAAAGCTTCAATTTGTATCCAAAAAAATCCCGAAATTTCTTTTTGGCGAATGATAAAAAATGAAACTACTAAAAACCAATTCCAACCATCCCGATTTTCAAAAGTTAACCCAACTTTTTGATGCTTATTTGGTTGAAATTGATGGCGATGAAAAAGACTTTTTTGCACAATACAATCAAATATACATTGATAACGTAATCATTTGTTATGAAGATGAAATTGCTGTTGGTTGTGGCGCTTTTAAAGAATATGAATCAAAGGTTGCCGAAATAAAACGAATGTTTGTTTTACCCGAAAAACGTGGAAAAGGAATCGCTTCGACAGTGTTGAATGCATTGGAAATTTGGGCAAAAGAAAACGATTTCCAGCAAGCTATTTTGGAAACTTCGAACCAATTAACAAATGCTATTTCGTTGTATCAAAAAAGTGACTACAAAATCATTCCAAACTACGGACAATATATTGATGTAGAAAGTAGTGTTTGCATGAAAAAAATCCTGAAATAAATGTACTTTTGAGTTAGTTAAATCTAATGTCTTAAATTTAATATCTAATATAAAAATGACCTGGGAACAACTTTTATCTTTAAAACGTCAAGGCGACAAAGGAAAACGACTTCGTGTAGAACAAGACGACACGCGATTGGGTTTTGAAGTCGATTATGACCGAATTATATTTTCATCGGCTTTTCGCAGTTTACAAGATAAAACGCAGGTTATTCCGTTGTCAAAAACCGATTTCGTTCACACACGATTAACGCATAGTTTGGAAGTTTCGGTTGTTGGACGTTCCATCGGAAGATTGGTTGGAAAAAAAATCATCGAGAAATATCCATATCTTTCTGCTGTTCACGGATATCACATGAACGATTTTGGAGCAATCGTTGCCGCAGCAGCTTTGGCGCATGATATTGGAAATCCGCCGTTTGGACATTCGGGTGAAAAAGCAATAGGTGAATATTTTTCAATAGGAAAAGGGCAACAGTTCAAAGATAAATTAACGCCAAAACAATGGCAGGATTTAATCGATTTTGAAGGAAATGCCAATGGTTTTTCGGTTTTAACGAGTTCACGTCCCGGAATTGAAGGAAGTTTGCGTTTGTCCTATGCAACGCTTGGCGCATTTACCAAATATCCGAAAGAAAGTTTGCCCAAAAAACCAACCAAAAATATTTCGGATAAAAAATATGGTTTCTTTCAATCAGACAAAGGTTTTTTCAAAGAAGTTGCTACAGAATTAGGAATGATTTCCAATAAAACAGGCGAAGATATTGGTTATGAACGTCATCCGTTGGCGTTTTTAGTCGAAGCTGCCGATGATATTTGTTACACCATTATCGACTTTGAAGACGGAATAAATCTCGGTTTGGTTTCCGAAGATTTTGCATTAGAATATCTAATTAAGTTAGTAAAAGACACGATCGATACTGCAAAATACAAAACGTTAACCACAAAAGAAGATAGAATCAGTTATTTGCGTGCTTTGGCAATTGGAAATTTGATTAACGATGTGGTTCGTGTTTTTATTGAAAATGAAGAAGCTATTTTGCAAGGAAAATTCCATTTTGCTTTGACCGATAAAAGTAAGTACAAAGCCCAAATGGATGATATCATCAAATTGAGTGTAAAAAACATTTACCAAAGTCGCGAAGTTATTGAAAAAGAACTTTCGGGTTATCAGATTATCAATACATTACTCGATAAATTCATCACAGCATACAATAACAATCACGAAGGAAAAGCAACGAATTATGACAAGCTTTTGCTAAAAATTCTTCCGGAAAAGCATCATTTGGAAAAAGAAAATCTTTACGACAGATTACTGCACATTTGCCACTATATTTCAATGCTTACCGATGGAAAAGCGGTGGAATTATTTAAGATAGTTTCGGCTTAAAAATTGTAAACCAAACCAACACCAAGCATTTGTTTCAATTGAAGTTTCGGACCAACAGTTACTTGTTCGCCGTTGCGTTCTTCTTTGGCTTTTATGTCATCATCATAAATAAAATGTGCACCAATATTAGCTCTTACATATTGGTTTACAACTAATTCAAATTGCATTTGCCAATCAATATCAATATTTCCAAATCGGTTGATATAATCAGAATATAAACTTAAACGATTTTCCCATATAATGTTCTTGTAGATTTCTTTTTTATAATAATTGGTTAACAAAAAACCGAGTTCCATTCGATACAAATCACCTTGCTTTATAAGATTTCCGTCAACATCATAAACCGCTTTGTTTACACCAAAAGCACCTTGATTTGCCAAAGTTTGGTCCAAGACCAAAGTGGTTTTCATCGTCAAAGGCGAAATATAAACGTTTAGCTTTTTCTTTTTATTAGCATATTCCGAACCAACTCCGAGAAAAATATAAGCAGGAGCAAAAGGCTTTGAAATGGCTTTGGTTGTATTTGGATATGCATAACCATTGGTAAACTGTGTGTTGAAGTTGAATTTAGCCGAAGAATACCAGTTCGTTATCGTATCTTTTCGGTAACCCAAAGTAGAGTTAAACTGAAAAGCATCATCGGTTTTTCTAAGCTCAATACCGTCTTGTTTATTGATACCATAACGGATAATCATCTCATTTACCCATTTCAGATTTCCTTTTTGATATTTTCGTAAAAAATTCCCTTTCATCAATCCTGAAACAGAGTTAACACCTCCGGCATTCCAGTTTACAAAAGCAATTTGACTGATGTCTAAACCAACGGTGTTTTTCTTTTCCCAATGGGAAATAGTATCGGGAATAGTTGTTTTTACAACGTCTTGAGCAAAAAAAGTTGTTGAGTTGAATAGAAAAAATAAGAAGAAAATCTTTTGAAAAGCCTTCATTTTTAGTAGGAAATTGTTAGACGGTGCAAAAATCGGTTTTTTAGTAGTTTAAAAAAATATTTTCCAGACTTTTAACGTCGATTTTACAAATTTTTTGAAGCTCTTCCACCGTTCCGTGTTCGATAAAATTATCCGGAATTCCTAGAATTTTTATAGATTTAGCATAGTTGTTTTCAGATGCAAATTCAACAATAGCCGAACCAAATCCGCCTTTTATTGTTCCATCTTCAATAGTAATTATAGTTTCAAATGAATTGAAAATTTTGTGCAATAGTTTTTCATCCAAAGGCTTAACAAAACCAAAGTCATAATGTGCAATAGTTTCAGGTTGATTGAGATTTTCCAAAGCCAACGAAACATTATTTCCAATAAAACCGGTAGATAAAACGGCTGTTTTTGTTCCGTTTTTCAGTAAATGAGCTTTTCCAATTTCAATATTCTGAAAATTGGAATTTGGAATTTTAGAATTGGAATTTGGATGTTTTCCTCTTCCGCGCGGATAGCGAATCACAATTGGATGTTGCAAACCTAACGATGCGGTATATAAAATATTTTGCAAGTCGAGTTCGTCTTTTGGCGCATAAATTATCATGTTTG
>VFQN01008374.1_pt1 | contig 10496 bp, 7 predicted proteins | sample 3512371 | NCBI WGS metagenome assembly VFQN01 (sample SAMN10412370, study PRJNA504923) | tailings metagenome | isolation source: Replicate 2 from Balatoc abandoned mine | place: Philippines: Itogon, Benguet | collected 2017-08-28 | reverse complement strand
GTGGTGCCCCCCACCCCGCCGCGAAGCGCGGCGACCCTCCCCCTCAAGGGGGGGAGGGCGGAAGACACCCGACCCCAACCACGGCGCGGGGCGCCCGGCCTGCGCTACCGCAGGCCGAGGAAGTAGTTCGCGTCCACGTAGTACGGGCTGACGTAGTTGCGGTTCTTGCGGACCATCGTCACCCGGTCCTTCTGCCGCGCCACCAGGTACTCGAGCACCTTCGCCTCCGGGAGCGGGTCGAGCCGCTGGCCGAGCAGGTTGATCCCGTTCAGCCGGGTCTTCGCCACCGGGAACAGGAATGTCTGCTCGATCGGCGACAGGTCGCGGTTCCCCTCGGCGACGAGCACCTTGTGGAAGAACGCCTCCGCGTCGCGCGCGGCGGCGCCGTCGTCGCCCCCGTACACGAACAGCATCTTGTTGTTGTCGCGCAGCTTCACCGCCGACCGCGCCCACGCCTGCACCGTCCCCTCCGGGACGCTGGTCGGGCGGTCGGCGCTGAGCCACACGGCGCCGGCGACGTCGGCACCGGCCGGCGGGTCGGGGGGGACGAGGGTGGACTGCGGCACGCACTTGTACTGGAGCCCGCCCGGGAGCATCGGGGCCACGCCCGGTCGCGCCCACTCCGCGGCGAGCCACATCATCCCGAGCGTGGCCGTGTCGCCGGTGCCGACCAGGTAGATCGAGCTCGTGTTCACCTGGCTCTGGTCGTTCTTCAGGTCGAGGTGCAGCCGGACCGCGGCGAGGTCGTTGACGTACACCGGGAAGTACCGGGAGTGGTTGATGTCGGCCTTCACCCGGATGTCGTTCTTGACCGGCCGCCGGTTGACCCCGCGGACGAACCGCTGGTTCCACCCGCCGGTGACGACGTTGGTCCAGAACCCGTTGTACGGGGTGTTATCGCCGAGCGGGTCGGTGATGTCGGTACTGCCGCCGTGGCCGCGCCAGTCGAACCGGAAGACGTGGAACCCGGCGGCGTTGAGCCGGCCGACGAGCCCGTCCCAGTCACCCTTGAGCATGTCCCGGTCGGGACCGGGCGAGTAGAGGAGCACGACCACCGCGTCGCCCTGCTTGTCCCCGGCCGGGCTGCGGTGGAACAGCCCTTTCAGACGAACGCCGTCGGCGGTGTTGAACGCCTCCTCGACCGGCTTGGCCGGTGCCTGGGCGCCGGCGGGCGGCGAATCGAGCGCGAGGCCGACGGCGGCGAGGAGAAGTGGGGCGGCCAGGAGGTGGCGCATGACATGTCCTCGGGAGCGACGCGATGGAAATGGCGATCGCAAACCGAGTGCCAAACGGCGGGGCGCTCCCGGCGGTGGGACGGGTGCCCAGGCGAACGGCCGGCGAGAGCCGGCTGGTCGTTAGTACGGCGGCCGGACAAGGCGACCGGTCACCTGGGGGACCGCTCGGGCACCCGTACCAACGACCAGCCGGCTCACGCCGGCCGTTCGCCCGACCCGACACCGATCGGTCGACGCTCCACCCAGCCCGGCGGCGCGACCCGCGCCGCCGGCCGGCGGACGGTCACCTCAGGCCGATCCCGTAGCGGGTCACGTCGACGTAGTACGGGGTCGTGAAGTTGCGGTTCTTGCGGATCATCGTCACCCGGTCCTTCTGGCGGGCGGTGAGGTACTCCAGGATCTTCGTCTCGGGCTGCGGGTCGAGCTTCTGGCCGAGCAGGTTGATCCCGTTCAGCTTCGTCTTGGCGACCGGCAGCAGGAACGTCTGGTCGATGGCCGCCACCCCGAGCCCCTTGTTCCCGCCGGCGACCAGCACCTTGTTGAAGAACGTCTCCGAATCCCTCTTGGCGGCGGCGTCGTCGGCCCCGTACACGAACAGCATCTTGTTGTTGTCGCGGAGTTTGAGGGCCGTCTTCGGCCACCCCTGGACGGTGCCCTCGTTGATGCCGCTCGGCTTGGCGGCGCTGAGCCAGATGGCGCCGGCGACGTCGGCGCCGGCCGGCGGGTCAGGGGGGACGAGGGTGGACTGCGGCACGCACTTGTACTGGATGCCGCCCGGGAGCATCGGGGCGACGCCCGGCCGCGCCCACTCGGCGGCGAGCCACATCATCCCGAGCGTGGCCGTGTCGCCGGCGCCGATCAGGTAGATCGAGCTCGTGTTCACCTGGCTCAGGTCGTTCTTCATGTCGAGGTGGAGGCGGGCGGCGGCTAGGTCGTTGACGTACACCGGGAAGTAGCCCCCGCTGGTGACGTCGGTCTTCACGCGGATGTCGTTCTTGACCGGCTTCCGGTTGGCCCCGCGGACGAACCGCTGGTTCCACGGGCCGGTGATAGAGTTGACCCAGAACCCGTTGTACGGGGTGCTGTCGCCGAGCGGGTCGGTGACGTCGGTGCTCTCGCCGTGGCCGCGCCAGTCGAACCGGAAGACGTGGAACCCGGCGTCGTTGAGCTTGGCGATCAGCCCGTCCCAGTCGCCCTTGAGCATGCTCCGCTCCTGCCCGCCCGGCGCCATCGGCGGGTAGAGGAGCATGACCACCGCGTCGCCCTGCTTGCTCCCGTTCGGGCTCTTGTGGAACAACCCCTTGAGGCGCACCCCGTCGGCGGTGTTGAACGCCTCCGGGTCGGGCTTGACCTGGGCGTCGACCCGGGGCGGGTCGAACCCCAGCCCGGCGAAGGCGGCAAGGAGGAACGGGGTGGCCAACAGACGACGCATGACGTGACCTCGGGAGGGGAGCTAACCGGATCATACCCCCGGACCCGCCGGGAGCAAAGCCGCAACCGCCTGGTTCGGCGTGGGACGGCGGTGCCCGTGCCGCCCGACCAGACATACGTCGGCGCCCCGCCGCCCGTTGGGGTTGTGCCGCCCCCCCGCATCCCCTATACCCCGGCCGCCCGCCCCGACCCCGGCGAAGGACCGCCGCATGCCCCCGCCCGCGCCGCCCGCCCCCGCCCCGGACCGCCTCGCGCGGGTCGTCGTGGCGGTCGTGGCCGCGGTCGCCCGCCGGCCGCGGGCCGTTCTCGCCGCCTGCCTCGCGCTCGCCGGCGCGTCCGCCTGGCTCTCGGCCGCCCGGCTCGGCTACCACACCCAGCGCAACGACCTCCTCAGCGCCGACAAGGACTGCCAGAAGCGCTGGCAGCACTACCTCGACACGTTCGGCGACGACGACGACATGGTGGTCGTCGCGGAGGGGAGCGACCGTGCCCGCATGGCCGCCGCGCTCGACGCCGTGGCCGACCGCGTGAAGGCCCGCCCCGACCTGTTCGACCGCGTCTTCCACAAGACCGACCTCCGTGCCCTCCACGACCGGGCGTTGCTATTCCTCCCCGCCGACCAGATCGCCGGCATCCAGGTTCGGGTCGAGCGGATGGGGCCGCTCCTCGGCCCGGTCGCCACCCTCGCCTGGCAGCGGCTCAACCTCCAGTCGCTCCTCACCACCGCCACGCTCGCCCTCGAATCGCCCGACCCGCCCAGCGCCGCCGACGCCGACCTGCTCGTGCAACTGCCGGCGGTGGCGCGGTCGGCGGCGGCGGCGCTCCGCGACCCGGCGGCGTACCGCAACCCGTGGGCCGTCGCCGGCCCGCGCACCGCCGAGCGCGACGACGAGAAGCAGCTGACCGAGCCGCAGTACAGCTTCACCCCGGACGGCACGCTCGGCGTGCTCCTGTGCCGGCCGAAGAAGGCGGACCAGTCGTTCACTCCGGCGAAGGAGGCGAACGCGGCGATGCGCGCCGTCCTCGCCGACGTGGCCCCCGCGTTCCCCGACGCGAAGCTCGGCCTGACCGGCCTCCCGGTCCTCGAGACCGACGAGATGGTCCGGTCCGACGAGGACTCGATGCGCGCCTCGTGGCTGGCGCTGCTCGGCGTCGCGGTGCTGTACTTCGTCGTCTACCGCGGCTTCCGCTACCCGCTCCTGACCGTGGGGTCGCTGGTCGTCGGCACGGTCTGGGCGCTCGGCTGGGCGACGCTGACCGTCGGGCACCTGAACATCCTGTCGGCGACGTTCGCGGTGATGCTGATCGGCATGGGCGACTACGGCGTGCTGTGGATGGCTCGGTACGACGAGGGCCGCCGCCTCGGGTTCGACTGCCGCGAGGCGCTGGCGTACACCGCCGAGCACGCCGGCCCGAGCATCGTCACCGCGGCGCTGACGACGGCGCTGGCCTTCTTCGCCACCATGCTCGCCGACTTCAAGGCCGTGGCCGAGCTCGGCTGGATCGCGGGGTCCGGCGTGCTGCTGTGCGCCGCGAGCTGCCTGACCGTGGTGCCGGCGGCGCTCGTGCTGATGAACCGCTACCGCGACCCGGCCCGGGACACGCCGCCCGCCCCGCTCCAGTTCCCGACGGCCGGCGCGTGGCTCCCCGGGCTGGCGGCGCGGCCGCGGTGGGTGCTCGCCGGCGGGGCGGTGCTGCTCGTCGCCGCCGCGGCGTGCGCCACGCGCCTCGGCTACGACCACAACCTCCTGAACCTTCAGGCGAAGGATCTGGATTCGGTTCAGTGGGAGCACCGGCTGATCGAACGGTCGGCCGGGATGACGTGGGACGCGCTCGGCATCGCCAAGACCCGCACGGAGGTCGCCGAACTGAAGGCGAAGTTCGCGGCGGTGCCGGAGGTCGGGAAGATTGTCGAAGTGGCGTCGCTGGTGCCGCCCGACCAGGACGCGAAGCTGCCGCTCGTGGCGGCCATCCGCGACCGGCTGCGGAACCTGATGCCGGCGAGCGAGGTGCCGGAGCCACGGGCATCGGGGCCGGACGCGGTGCGCCAGTGGGCCGACCGGCTGAAGCGCGCGTCCGCCAGCCGGCCCGACGCGGCCGCCGCCGCGGACGAACTCCTCGCCGCGCTCGCGGCGGTCCCGCCGGGCGCGGCGGCCGACCGGCTGGCCGGGTTCGACCGCCGCCTCGCCGCCGACCTGGCCGCCGACCTGAACCGGCTGAAGGCGGTGTCGCGCCCGGCGCCGATCACGCTCGCCGACCTGCCGCCGGACCTGCGAGAACGCTACGTCGGGGCGAACGGCGAGTTCCTGGTGCGGGCGTTCGCCCGCGAGAGCCTGTGGGACCACGACGCCCTGCGCCGGTTCACGACCGCGACCGCCGCGGCCCACCCCGAAGCCACCGGCAAGTCGTTCCGCACGCTCGAGGGGCTCGACCAGATGAAGCGCGGGTTCGAGCGCGCCGGGCTGTACGCACTGCTGGCGATCGTCGCGGTGCTGCTCCTCGACCTGCGCCGGTTCGCCGATCTGCTCCTGGCGCTGGCGCCGCTCGCCGCCGGCGCGATACTGACGCTCGGGGCGATGGGGCTGTTCGGGGTTCCGCTGAACCCGGCGAACATGATCGCGCTGCCGCTGGTGGTGGGCGTCGGCGTGGACAACGGCGTCCACGTTTTGCACGACTACCGCGACCGCCGGGGGAAGGTGCCGTACCTGCTCGGCGCGGCGACCGGCCGCGGGGTGTTGGTGGCGGCGCTGACGACGGTGCTCGGGTTCGGGACGCTGATGATCTCGCGGCACGTCGGGATGGCGAGTCTGGGCCTGGCGCTGACGCTCGGGGTGACGTTCTGCATGGCGGCGGCGCTGGTCGGCCTGCCGGCGCTGCTGCGGGTGCTCGACGAACGCCGCCTGCGGCGGGAGCGGGCGGCGCGGGCCGGCCTGCCGGCGCGTCAAGCGAAGCAGGCCGCGTGACGGCGGCGCGAGGTTCGGCCCACTTTACCAACGGGACTCCTTCTTTGGTCCGCCAAGCCGGCAGGAAGCGCTGTGGCGACCCCCTCTTCTCCCACCCAGCCGTGACCGCCAACGATGTTGACAAACTCGTTGGCGAGGCAGTACCTCTCGATGAACTCTTGGAATGACGGGGCGTCCGCCTTCACCGTCCTGTCCCTGCTCCCGCGGGACAGGACGTAGACGCCGTACTCACGGGCACGGCCGTTGCGAACATCTTCGGGATCCCAGAAGCACGCATCACCCCCGACCGTCGTCGAGAAGCACACGAGGCGGGCGACCAGCTTGGGATCACTGGACGATACCTGCGTCCCGCCAGGATCGATTCTCCTCCAGGACGTCGTTACCGCAGTCGTGGAACCCAGGGATTGGGAGGCCGTAGATGCGCAAGTAGCCATCGATCTCGCCCGGCCCGAACTGGCGAATGAAGGCTCGATACCCCGCCAGGGGCTTTGCAGCGATAGGTCTGAAAACGTGAACGTAGGGTGTATGGGCGGTTACCTATCCTCGCCACCCTGCCATATTTGGACCTATCGCTGCAAAGCCCCCGCCAGGAACCGAACCCTCAAGTCCGCTTCGGCGCGGTTCAGCGCGGCGGCGATCGTCTCCTCCGATGGGAGGATGAGGTCGAACCCTTCATGGGCAATGAGCCGCTGGAAGAGGAACTTCCACACCCACTGGCCCCTGCCGCCGAACAACAGCTCGTACGAAAATGCCGCCCCGAGTCGCTACGCCGCGGGCCGTTCGGCTACTTTTCATCCACGGCGTGATCGCAGTTCCCGGTCCGACGGCTGGTATGGGTGCAGTAATTGATTGTGGTGTTTGTGGTGGGCCGGGGTAACGTGGCGGTGCCCCTCAGAGAACCCGCCGACATGCCCCACACGTTCACGACCGAACTCCCGCTCGAAGCCCAGGTCGCCGAGCAGACCCTCTCGCTGGCCCGGCAGGTCCAGCCGGCCGCCGACGCCGCGGCCGACGGCAAGGTTCTGGCGACCGTCGAGGGGGCCGCCGTCCCGGCCGCCCGGGAGTTAGCCCGCCGGGCCGTCGAGGCCACCCTCCAGGGGCAGGCCGAGGCGGCCGAAAAAGGGGGCACCGGGCCGCACCTGCCCGGGGTGCGGGAGGCCGGCGTGGCCGAAGCGGCGGGCCGCCCGCAACGTCCTGACCGCCGCCGGGGTGGTCCGGCTCGATTGCCTGTACCTCGTCTGCCCCCGTGCCATGCCGGCCGGCACCCGCTCGACGAGAGGCTGGGGATCGGGCGGGTTCGTCAGCCCGCACGCCCGGCGGCGGCTGTGCCTGGCCGGGGCGAGTTGGTCATTCGACCGGGCCGGTGCCAACCTCAAGGAGTTCTGCGGGCCGTCCATCTCGGACAACACCATCCGGTCGGTCTGCCACGGGCACGGCGGGGCCATGCGGGACTGGCAGCGGGATGACCCGGCGGCGACCGGGCCGTTCCGCCGCGCGGACGGGGACGCCGGGTTCCCGACGGACGAGACGTGCGTGAACACGGCCAGCGGGTGGCGGGAGATGCGGCTCTCGATCTTCGCCCAGAGGCACCGGGGCGAGCCGGCAGCCGGGCCGCGGGGGTGGGAGCCGCGGGACCTGCCGGCCCCACACGCCCGGGTTGTCCAGGCGGCCATCCGGACCGGCGCGCACCTCGGGGCCGGGTGGTGGCGGTTGGCGGCCCGGCTGGGACCCTCGGGCACCACCGGGCTGACGGTCCTGGCGGGCGGGGCGCGGTGGATCTGGGGCCGGGTGGCCGACCACCGGCCCGGGGCGACCGGGGTGCCGGACCCCGACCACGCCACCGAAACACCTGTGAGCGGCCGCCAACGCCCGGCTCGGGGAGGGACGGCCGCGGCTCGGGCGTGGGTGGGCGAGCCGCGGCGGGCGCTCTTGCGCGGTGGTGCGACGGCCCTGCGGGCGGCGTTGGCCGGTGCGGGGTGGGGCGGGCGGCGTGGGTACTTCGAGCCGCACGCGGACCACACCGGTTCCGCCGCACGATTGCGCCGGGGTCAGTCGATCGGGAGTGGGCTGGTGGAGGGGGCGTGCAAGCCGGTGATCGGCGCGCCGGCTCAAGCAGACCGGAGCCCGGTGGGAGGCCCGGCGGGTCGAGCGGATGGCAACCCTCTGCGCGGTTCAGACCGGCGACCAATGGGACGCCTACTGGGCCGGGAAGGCGTAGCCCCCCACAATCGGTTACTGCACCCAACCCGGGTGGGGGAGTTGAACCCGTGACCGCGTGTGTGTACAACAAGAATGTGGTGGCCCGTGCCACTGCTGCTGGTGGCTGTAGCTCAGTTGGTTAGAGCGCCAGATTGTGGATCTGGATGTCGCGGGTTCAAATCCCGTCAGTCACCCTCGGTCGTAAATCTCGTCAGCCGAAGCGATTACGCTGGCCACGGGATGTTTCCGGGTGCGGCTTCCGAACGACTGGTTTTGTGGAATGGTTCCACAAAATCCACTCGGAGGTTTCATCCGTGGCCCGTCACCGCAACGCAACCCCCTCCTACCTCCTCCACAAACAGTCCGGTCGCGGACGGCTCATCTGGACCGATCCGCTCGGAATTCGCCTGGAGAAGCTCCTTCCCAGGTTGTTCGGGTCGGTGGAGTCCCTCGCCGCGAAGACCCGCCTCGAACTCGAACTCGCCGTCTCGCCACTGATGATAGTGGCGGCAGACGTGGGGGTGAGCATCAGCGAGGTTCTGTTCGCGTTCCTCAAACACGCGGGGGGGGCACTACCATCGCACGGACGGATCGACCAGAACGAGTTCGACGAGTACAAACGCGTTAGCCGTCACATCCGCGAGCTTTACGGCGACCGCCCTGCGGCCGAGTTCGGATCGCTCGCCCTTATACGCGGTCCGGTTGAGGGTGTCTGATCTGGTGGGACCGGCGTCCCGCCGGTCGTCCCGGATGACTGGCGGGACGCCGGTCCCACCAAACTCCAACCGGACAGCACCAACCGGACCGTGTATCAGAACTCCCATCCGAGCAGTATTACTTCTGCACCGAGGACGGGAGTCCGCCGAACGGTCAGCCAATACCCCGGGCCCGGACTGTCGAGCACCACTGGGCGTCTATCCGGTTGCCCGCGGACTGGGGCGGGCCGGTGACCGACCACCGGGGAACGTCGAGCGGTGGGTCGGATTCGTGTGCCACATACTCAAGGAATTCGAGCCCGAAGAGGTTGGGATCCGGCACGTCCCGGACGGGGGCGGCTGACCCACCTCTACCCGAACGCGGTGCTCACCTTCCCGCGCCTGAACCCGTTCCAGGCGTCGGCCCGGGCGATGGAACTGGCCGGATGGGTGTGGCCCGAGTCGGGGGCGCCGCGCCCGCCGGTCGGGGCGGACGACCCGGTCGGGCGTCTGCGGTTCGAGGACGCGCCGCCGTCCCCGAACGACTTCCCGCGACCCGGCGCCGATCGCGGTACGGGTGGCTGACCCCGGCACGGGCGACCCGCCTCCTGGCCCACCACCACGGGCTCATCCCGACCGAGCGGGTACTCGCCCCGCTCCCGGCCTCCCGGGACGTAGCCCGGCGCGAGGCGCACCCACTCCTGGACGGATTGGTTCTCGTCCGCCCCCCCCCGCCGCCCGGCCCGGGGAACACGCCCGCCGAGGGTGGGACCGACGACCGCCCCACCCTCACGTTCAACGGGCCGACGTGGGTGGCCCTCGGCGTTCTACGCGGGGCGGGCGCGCAGCTGATGAAGCCCGTGAAGATCGAGTCGGCGACGGGGTTGAGCAAGCAGACGGTCGACGGGATGGTCGCCGACCTGATTGTCCGGCGGCTCGCCTCCCGCCCCCTGGGAAAGCGGAAGGGGGTCATCCTCACCGCCGACGGGGTCGCGGTCGTGGACCGCATCCGTAACTCATACGCAGATAATCGCTAGTGTTTCATTGCAAACAGATTGTATCGATTACCGATCCTTCTTGAGCCAATCAAGGAGGTCGGCGATGACTCCCAAGCACAAGGTCGTGATTCGACTGACCGACGAGCAGCGAACCGCGCTGACCCGGCTGTTGCGCACCGGCACCCGCCCGGCTGCGATGCGGCGGGCCAGCATCCTCCTGTTGGCCGACGCCGACGGCCCCGAGGGGTGAACCGACGAGGAGATCGCCGACCACCTGGAGACGTCCCACATGACCGCCCGGCGAGTGCGCCCGCAGTTCGCCGCCGAGGGGCGGGACGCCCCCTCTACCGGAAGAAGCCGACCGGTCGCCCGTACCGCGAGCTCGACGGGCAGCGGAAGGCCCGGCTCGTCTTCCTGGCCTGCTCGGAAGTCCCAGACGGGCGCGCCCGTGGACGATGGCGCTGCTGGCGGACAAGCCGGTCGAGCTGGCGGTGGTCGAGTCGTTCGACCCGGCGACGGTCTGGCGAACGCTCCAAAAAACGACCTCAAGCCGTGGCTCAAGCAGCAGTGGGTCATCCCGGCGGGGGCGGGCGGGGGGGGGGGCGTCGCGGCGATGGAGGACATGATCGGAGTGGACCACCGGCCGCCCGACCCGGGGCGCCCGGTGGTGTGCGTGGGCGAGGGCGGGAAGCCACTCGTCGGGGATGTCCGCGAGCCCCTGCCGGTCTGCCCCGGGAGCCCGGCGAAAGAGGACAGCGAGTACGAGCGGGGCGGAGTGGCCCAACCTGTTCCTGGCGTTCGAGCCGCTGGCCGGGCGGCGGGTGGTCGAGGTGAACGCTCGGGTCAAGCTCAAGGGGCTGCACCAGGGTCTCCGCATCTAGTGTCGGTTCGGCGGCGGTGTAGCCGGGCGTTGCCCGTACCCGCAGTGGCGGATGTAGGCCGCGCACTCGTCGGGGCGGTAGGCGGCTCGCGCCG
>VFQN01008373.1_pt1 | contig 10496 bp, 12 predicted proteins | sample 3512371 | NCBI WGS metagenome assembly VFQN01 (sample SAMN10412370, study PRJNA504923) | tailings metagenome | isolation source: Replicate 2 from Balatoc abandoned mine | place: Philippines: Itogon, Benguet | collected 2017-08-28 | reverse complement strand
CACTCGCGTTTCCGTTTCCGTGCTTCCCTGACGCCTCACACGGTTTCTCGCGTTTCACGTGTACCTCCCATGCAAGCAGCCCACCTTGTACACGAACCAGTCGCTGCCTGACAGGTAGGAGGAGTCCCCCGAGGGCAGCCGAGCGAACGTGACGGCGCCGGGGATGGACAGCGGCAGCACCGGCAGCTCGCCGTTCTGCGCACCAGAAAGGAGAGGGAGAGGCAGGGGCGTGCAGCAAGGTCCCTTTCCATTCCATATCAACCGTTTGGGGAAATCGTGGGGGATTGCCGTCTCGGTCACGGCCTCGGCCCACCTGCACGCACGGGCTCAGCAGCCAACTCACCCGATCCGGACAAGGCTGTGCCACGACACGCCGTGCACAGGGACACCCACACCCGGTCGTGCTTGCTGTACAGAGGAACTGTGCCATAGAAGGCGTGTTTTACACTGCCGTACCGCCCACCTGCACGTCCAGCGGCAGGCGGTACACGGGCTCGAACTCCCCGGCCGGCAGGATCTCCAATGGCACGGGGGGCCGAGGGGCGCCGTCGGCCGGCCCAGCCACGAAAACCGACGTGGAGCTGGTCTGGACGGGCCTGTGGGGAGGCGGGGATGGTGGGGCACGCGTGGTGGGCAAGCATGAGGGTGGGTTGGACCATATGCGGTTGCCGGGAAGCCGTCCCCATAGTACAGCCGGGCGCAGCCGAAACTGGCTAGGGTGTGAAGGGGCCGAGGTGGTGGTATGGTCCAGGGTATCAAGGGGCTGATATATGATGGCAGGTTGTGACAAGCACAGAGGGCCGGGCGCGGGCGAGGAGGGTCTGTCAGCGGTTGGGCGGGCCGCTGTGCTCCGCGTGGCATGGGGGCTCGAGTGCCGTGCGGCCCTTTGGCATCATCCCCTCGCCACGCCGCTGCTCGCCCTACTGCGCCAACGCCATGACGCCGACAGCGCACGACTGCCATCTCGCCGACTAGCATGCCATGCAACGTCATATGAACCCATTCCCATATAGCAAGCCTCGCACCCAAATAGCCTGTAAGCTTCCATGCGGTCCGTGCTCCCCACACACTCACCTGCGGACGTTACCCAACCCCCCACGTCCAACCCACTTCCCTGCTCCCTTTTTGCGCCCCACCTGTTGTCGTACAGGCCGTCCATGACGTTTTTGAGGAACGCCCCCGCGCTGAGCGGCGCCGAGTAGCCGTCCAGCGTCAGCAGCACGCGCGTGGTGCGGATCGAGCCGCCGACCTGCGGGTCGGTGAACAGCAGCTGCGGCTGGGCGCCGGAGCTGGCGGCGCTGGCGGCGGCGCGCGAGGTGGGCAGCGCGGAGGCGGGCGCGAAGGAGGCGGAGGGGTCCGACTTCTCAATGTTGAGCTCCAAAACGGCCCGGCCCACCAGGCGGGGGAGGCTCTGGGGGCCGGGGGGGGCGGGGCGGCGGGGGGGGGGGGTGCGGGTTGGCAGTAGGGAGGTACGAGGGAAGGGGTCGATCGGGCGCGGGCGGACATGTGCATAGTGTATTGTGAGGGGCTGGTACAGGCAGGAGCGCTAGAGCTCCAGCGCCATACTGCCGAATGAACTCGCCACGCATACCCTGGGCAGCAGGACGGCAGCCCCTGCTTGTTCACCACACCCACACCTCCTTCGCCTACAGTCACGCCCGCACCCACGCCTTGAAACATGCCACGGACAGCAGAGACAGGAGCCCTATCTCTTATCACACCGGCCCTCCGCAAACTACAGGGCCTTATCCCACTATACCCCTCAACACAGACACCACCTCAGAGCCCACACTTACGCCCTAACCCACACCTACGCCCTAACCCACACCTTACCCCACCTGGTAGTCCTTGGGCAGCAGGAATGGCAGCCCCGGCGCCTGCAGCAGCTCCAGCTCTGACACCAGGCGCAGCGCCTCCGCGTTGCGGATGGACACGGCGTCCGGCTGCTGGCTGCCCACCGCCGCCTCCAGCTTGCGCAGCTGGGCCTCCAGCGAGGACACAATGTCCGCGGCGGCAGCCTGGGGGCGGGCGAGAGGAGGGAACCAGAGTGTGATGCAGGTAGCGTTGGACCGTGGCGCCTCACAAAGGTCCAGCCCCAGGTCCGCCCCACGCCCCACGAACGGCCCCGGCCCTGCCCCCAGTCCCGGCCCCACCTGCTTTGCCGCCGGCACCTCCGCCACCCGCAAACTCCCAGTCCACACAGCCCCATTCCTCTACACCATTACCTCTACCCCGGTCTGGCCCCCAGCCTCGGCCCTACCCAGTTGGCCGATGGTAACTCAAGCAGTACCCCGCTCGCCTGGTAAGATGACACCACCAGGACCCGTGACATGCCCCCTGGCCCCGGCCGCCCACCCACCTGGTTGGCTGCCGGCACACCCGCCAGCACGCGCGGCCGGTCCGCCACCACCGTCAGGGCGTCGGCCACGGCGGCGGTCATGCTGCCCCAGGGCTTGCGCTGCGGGTGCATTGGAGCAGCGGGATAGGAGTTGAACAAGGTGGCAGGGTAACAGGGTAGCAGTCTAGCTGTAGTGTGTGCAATACGGTAGGGGAGCGTCAAGTGTGTGAAATGAATGCGAAGATCTGGGATGCATGATCACTGCGACGTCCCCAAGAAGGCAAGAGCGATCCCCGTAGCCCACGGCACGTCTGTCACTGGAACAACGCGTGGAGCCCTTCGTGCAGCTGCTGCGTGTGTGTGTGTGTGTTCATGTGTCGGCGAAGGCACACGTGCAGCACGGCAGCATAGTCCCTGCCCCCCGCCGACCCACGCCACCCTCCTGCACCTTGCGACCCACATCCTGCACGATCACGAAATCTCAGCGGCCTACCTGGGGGATGCGCAGCAGGTACTGAATGTCCTCAAGCTCCTTCTGCACTGCTTTGACATCCGCATTGAACGCGGGGATGGACCTCCGCAGTGCAGCGTCGACCGACCTCGCGATCTGTGCGTTCGGACTGTTCAAGACAGCTGAAGCTGGCAGTGTAGCGCTGCCGATCAGCATCGCAGCTGACGTGGCCAACGCGCTAACGAAAGCAGCAGCGCGCTGTGGCATGGACGGACCGTCCCCATCCCGTCCCGCTGCCGCGCGCACAATCAATGCCCTTCTACGAGAGACATTGTTATTGCGGAACGGCCTTAACCGGCCCGTCGGGGCTTGCTCGGCGAGGTTCGTTGGTTGGCAGGGTGCGCGCAAGCGGGTCATTCTTACGCGCGAGTAAGGATGGTGCTAGAGGTAAGTGACACAAGAAATATTTGTCTGTAACAAGTGCGCACGTCGCTGACTCCTGGGGAGCTCATTACAACATGGTATGTTTGGGGCCAGGGCTCCCGGGACATTGCAAGTCGCCGGATAGTACAAAATACGCACAGGCAACACCAACTTTCTGAGATTGTTTCGATGAGCCCGGAAGGGCAGTGTGCTAAGAGTGTCCCACGGGACGGCGAGTCAGTGGTGGGCTGGTGCCAAGGCCTGGACAGGCCGATGCCGCTTGCCTTCACCACCAGGTAGGGTGGACATAAGCAGGTGGTGCTGATACGTGCTGGAGTATGCCCAGAAGCACATGGCTTTCTACCTGAGCCTTGCAAGGCCCCACAAAATGGAGAACAAACAACTCGTCAGTGCGTGATGACCTGTTGCACCATCGACTTGTGAGGGGTGACACTACAGAGGGTGGCATTGGAGCATTTCAGCGCCAAATGGTGCGCATGAGCGAGCATGAGCGCATCCATACCAAATGCATGTACCACTACGAACGTCCGGTCACAGCACGACAAGCTATGCACGGAAAATTCAGGCCCTTTGAACCTTCTCTTTCACCTCAACAAGAAAGCAAATGCGATATACGAGCACGGCCAGGTGCGGTGCCTTGCGGCATTGCTCGATGAGCTGGGTTCTTGCAGTAGACACATGTGGCAGTGTCCCTCATAGAAAACACGCTTGCTTGCAGCCCCTCCTGACGTCCTGAGGGTGCAACACCGACTCCACGCAGGGCCCTTCGCGCGCACACTTCCGCAGCGTGCCCTGGGGCGCCAACCCCCCTGGCCAACCCGCAGGCTAGCCGGCCTCTTTCAGCGCACTTGGGTGTTACCAAAACATACCGGCATAACAGCCGCCAGGCCTCCTGCCGTTGTCCCGGGCACGTTAACAACACCCCGAACCCGATGCGTCCCAGCTTTATGGTACCATTTGCTTCTTGAAGCCACCTGCAGCTCAGCTACGCCTCCTGCGGCGACACAGTGCCCTACGCGCCCCCAGGCCGCTCCGCGACACGCTGCTGCTCCTCCTCCTCATTTCCGTTCTCCTCTTCCTCCTCCGCACCCTGCGCCAGCAGCGCCTGCAGCCTCGCCGCCCTGTCCTGCCCCACCTCCAGAGGCGGCAGCGCAGCCCTCGCCCCGGGTCGCACGGCGCCAGGCAGCTTGCCCACCACACTGCTGCCCGTGCCTGCGCCGATCCCGTGTGCCGACAGCACGGCAGCGCCGCTGCTACTACCCTGCTGCGCTCCGTGCCCACCACTCCCGGCAGCCCCGTCCCCACCCGTCGCATCAGCCAGGGAGTGTTGCTCCTGCCGCTGGACGCAATGCGGCGGCAGCGGAGCTCCACCGCTCGGATGAGGCTCCGCTGCGGGTGGTGGTCCATCCAGCCGCTCAGGGTAGTCGCCCTGCAAGGCCTGCCCGTACAGGAGGCGGGCCGCCGCGAGTCGGCTCACAGGTGCAAGGCGCTGAGATGTGCCTGGGGCGGACCCGTTCCAACTCGACAGCTGCCCGCTGGTGCTATTGTCTGATTCAAGCCCGCCACCGCCTTTCAGCCCTGCAGGGGAAAGGTCCGCGCAGGAGACGTCCTTCTTGAACGCCACTCCAGGCACACCAGGCGAGATCCTTGCTGCCCTCCGGCGCCTCACGACGGCAAAGGCGACAGCCGACGCCACTAGTAACACCCCCACGACGAGTCCAACCGCCAGCCCAACCGCCAGCCTCCGCTTCCCACTACCGCCGCCGCCGCCACCGCCGCCGCTGTCCGTCGGGGCGGCCTCCCACACGGCACGTGCCTGCGCCTCCGGCATCACCAGCACCAGGTACCACCCCCCGGCTGCCGCACGGCACCCGGCCGTGCCGCTGTCGGGGTCGTACGCCTCCGCCAGGCCCGCAGGCAGCAGCGCCGCACCTGCTGCCGCTGCGTTCACAGCCCCACTCCCACCCTCGCCCTCGCCCCCCGCACCGCTTGCACTTGTAGTAGCTGAAACACCGCTGCCCGCTGCTGCCTCCTCGTAGCGGCCGCACACCAGCGCCATGTCGCTGTCCAGGTACGGCAGCAGCAGGGGCAGGCGGAGGGTGATGCTGAGGGAGCCGGTGGCCTCCGGCACTTGTGGTGGTGGCGGTGCTGGTGGTTGTGCTGACCCTGGCGAGATGGGAGGATTGCCCTGGGGTGGTGTTGGGGCTGGTGCAGCGCCGCCAGGTGGGTTAGCTTGGAATTCCTGCTGCGGCTGCCCCTGCTGCTGCTGCTGCTGCCCCCGGGCGTGCCACCGCACGCGGGCGAGGCCCGACACCACCGTGGCGTTGAGGCTGATGGCGCTGGAGTTGGAAGCACCTGCGAAGCTTGCTGCCGCCACCGCTGCCGCCACCGCGCGTACATTGCTCATGAACTGCAAGCTGACAGCGCCGTCCATAACACCTGCAGCCCCAGCTAAGGTCGGTTGCGTGCTGCTGCTTCCACTGCCGCCTCCGCCACTACCAGTCCAGTTGGTAACGCCAACGCCAACAACTATCTGCGCACGTGCCTGCGTGAGGGGCTCGCAGTGGGGCCATGACGCAGGCGCCCCCGGCCCAGCGCACAGGGATACCGCAAGCACAAGGTCCTCGTCCGGAGCGCCTCCCGGCCCCCCGTCACCTCCCTGGCCGGCGGGCAGCAGCAGCCCGGGGAGCGCCGCGGCCGCCACGTAGGCTGCGGCATCGCCCGCGGCCAGCGGCGGCGCCAGGGGCACGGCGGCGCGGGCCAGGGCTGCGGCAGCCCCGTCCAGCAGCGCCAGATGCGGCCCCAGCAGCAGCCGGGGAAAGGTGTTGTACCCTGAGGGCCCCACGGAGCTACCCGGAGCATCGGCAGGAAAGCTCGGCTGCACTGCCGCGCTGGACATGTTCGGCAATGCAGCTGGGGGTCCGATTGCTTGGCAAGCGCAGCCCACAACCTGCGTAGCAATGCGCGCCGGCTGTGCCGCAGAAGCCCCGGCTCCGGCCGGGCGACCGCCGGGGCCGGTTGGTGCGGTGGCGCGGAGGGAGTCCAGCTGGGCGGTGGCGGCGGCGGTGAGGCTGAGGGCAGCAGACGCAGCGGCGCTTCGCAGGGTCGGTGAGGCTGGGAGCAGTTGGGTGGCGGAGCTGGCAAAAGCTGCCAGGGCAGATGCGGCCTCCAAGACCTGAACAGGCATACAGCAGGTTGTGCGGGTTAGCACGTGCGATCTGCGGACTCACGCATGGAAGCGACGAGCCACCTACGACTCCAAGGACAGCTTTGCATACAGCGATGTAGGGTGCTGCTGCAGCAAACCTCCCCTATTCCTAAGGCGGAAGGTAGCAGGGCAAAAGCGCTGGGCGCTTACAGCTGTACCCTGCCCGCCGTGCGGCCCAGCGTGATGTCCCTTACCCGCTCGTGTCTTCCCGATGCGACCGCCACGCGGGCCAGGGCGCCTAGCGCGGCCACCAGCTGCTCCTCCTGTGCCCCGGGGGGTGGTGGGAGGGCTGCGGCAGCAGGGGAGACGCCGCCATCCGGGGTGGCCGCCGGGCCAGGTGCCTCTCCGCGTGCGGCCGCCAGGTGCTGCATCAGCTGCACAGCACGCCATGCTGATCGGCGCAGCACGGGCCAGCCGGGGTCGCTGCCGGGCTGTTGCTGCTGCAGGTTGGAGGGGATGGAGGGTTCGGCAGGTTAGGATACGAATGTGAATCATGCTGGAGGGAGTGACCGGGCGTCCCTGGGCAGCTTGCTCCGCTGAGTCGGAAGCAGGCAGGTGTACGGTTTGCCTGCGGCAGCGAGAGCGAGTCGCCTGTGCCCCTGCTGGCGGAATGGTACGCACCTGCACACGCACGCCACGCAAAACGCAGCATTGACAACACCACATGCACAGCACAGCACAGTGTCTCACCACACACGCGCCTGCAGCACCCACCTGCAGCACTCGAAGGTGGCGCTGCAGGTCAGCCACGGCAGCCACGTCTCCGTCGATGGCAGCCAGCGGGTCTGTTCCAGTAAGAGTACCTTCTCCCGTAGGATCAGGCTCCCCTGCCTCGGGGGACTTTCCTGGCGCCAGCGGCACCGCCCGGTCCACGCAGGTCCGCGCCCCCAGGGCGTCCGTAACACACACGTACACTCGCACGCTGCCGCCGTTAGCCCCATCATCCGCCTCCACACCGGAAGCGGTTGCGTTTAAAGCAGTGCGACGGGGCAGCGGCAGCAGCAGCACGGCCTGGGGGTCGGCCCCCAGCTGCACCACCGCGTCCGGCCCCACGCCGGGGAGTGAGGCGTGGCGCACCCCGAACTCGTAGCTCAGCGGCAGGTGGCCCTCGGGGTCCACGAAGCCCGCGGCGCGCACCAGCACGGCCGCGAGGGCGCCCTGCTGCCCGACACCTGCCGGGTTGTCAGCAGCCGCAGGCGTACCGCTCGCATTGGCCGCAGCGCTGGAACCAGTGCTAGCAGCTGCCGTTGCAGGATACTCAACAACGAAGCATGCGGAAGCGTTGTCGCCTGGGCCTGCCGAACCCAGCGGCAGGGCACATTGAGGGGGCTGGTTCAGGGTGACGGCGAGGGCAGCTGTAAGGGTCGTCCCGCCAGGGGAAGGTGCTAGTGCTGACCCTGAGGTGGGGGTCTTTAGGGTAGCTGTGAGCACTGCCGCCCCTGGCGCGGGGGCCGGCTCCCCAGCCCCCTGCTGCCCCCGCCCCAGCAGCGCCCCGGGCGACACGGCCACCAGCAGGACGCCCGGCAGGGGAACATCGATAACACGAACCGCCGAAGTCGTTGCGCTGTATGGGGTTGCGAGCTCCTGCTGCTGCCTGCGGCGCTGCCCAGCCTGCCCCGTCCCCACACCGTCTCTCATGGCGCCCACGTGCTGCTGCAGCTGCTGCTCTTCAGAGTGCGCTTTCTGGGCTGCGGCCTCGATAAGGGCAGGAGGCGGAGGAGTGAGCGATGTTGCCGATGTGCTGTCCGCGGTGTCCGCCCGGAAGCTGGTGCTCCCTACCACGTCCCCAGAGCCAGTTGCCCATTCAATGGTGGCTGTGTCCAGCCAAGCAGCACCGGGCCCGGCGTCCGCAGAGTCTGGTTTTGGTGGCTGTGCTGCTGCTCCTGCTGCTGCCTCCCATAACACCTGGCGCGTATCCAGGAGCAGCAGCAGGGGCTGGTCCAGGTTGTGAGGTGCTGTGGGAGCAAAGTACATAGGGAGCCCAGCGCCGTCGGCGCCGTTGTCGGCGGAGGCTGTGGGGCTGTCCTGCGCATCCGGCTCCATATGCTCTGCCAGCTCCAAGGCAGGAAGGAGCGGGATGGCTTTGGACTTGGGCTCATCGGAATCCGCCTGAGGCCTGCATGGAATCGGGGCATGCATGGGTGCCGTTTGCACAGCAGTATGCGATTACCGGTGGCGAAAAAGACAGCAGAGTGATGGCAAATGCCTCTGGGCGCGTCATATGGGTGCTCAGCACCGCGTATCAGAGACATATCCCGATGTGACCGCTGCACAGAGCACGCAGCTGTTCTCAAATCGCGATTGCCGTGGCGCAGCGTGTTGAGTGCGCTCCCCCTGCCCATCCACCCACAGCCCTCCAGCCCACCTGACGGCCAGGCTCGCCACCGCCCTCAGCGGCGGCGCGCCCACCACCGCGTCGTACGGCGCGAGCGTTACGACCACGCTGAGCACGTGCCACGTGCCGGGCTGCAGGCCGGACAGGGGCAGCTCCCACTGCGCGCGCGTGGGGTGCGAGTTGCCCGCCAGCCCGCACGACGCATCGGGGTCGTCGGGCCGCCAGCACACCCACTCGAAAAGCAGCTCGCTGTCTGTGCTGCTGCTGCTGCTGCTGCTGGTGATGGAGATGGGAGATGCGGGTGGTGTCGTTGGCACGCTGCTGCTGTTGGTGCTTGCAGGTGGGTTAAGGGGCCGTGTGTTGGGGTCCCAGGAGGCGGAGGCGTCCAGCAGGATGCGGCCCACGCTGACGGGGACGTCGCCGCAGGGGCCGCGCAGCACGGCGATGGGGGGGCTGTGGAGCACGGTGACGGTGGTGGAAGCTGAGGCGAAGCTGGGCTGCAGCGCAGGGGTCACGCTCGCGGGTGGGGCCGGGGGACTACCGGGGGGTAGAGGAGGGGCGAGGCGAGTACTGGCGACCAGCGGCGAGCTGGGGGCGTCATGCGGCGGCGTGGTTGGGGATGGCGGTGCACCTGTCGCCTCTGTTCCCTGCTGCTTATCATCGGACGCCGCCGTGACTGAGAGTGTGACGGTCTCCCCGTGTGCCAGGCCCAGGGGCCCGCGGAGGGCGAGGGATGAGCCCGAGGGGACGGTGGCAGCCAGGCCGGCCAGGCTGGGCGGGACGGACCACGTCCATGTGAGGCGGGGAATGCCTGTTGGAGTTGAGTGGGGCGCGTGCATAGCGCGCGTTGCGATGGTCACCTGTCAGCTGTTGCACTAGTTGCGTGGCTACTGGACTCTGTGTCTTCATTCATGCGTCCACAGAGACATGGAAAGGTAAGACAACGCAAATGCCCACGCCGCGATAGCGAAGTGGCCTCCAGCGCCAGCCCACATCACTTACCGTTGGCAGCCGCTGCGCAGCCCTCCCCCGCCCAGTCCCCCTGCTCCAGGCCCCACGCCGCCAGCTCGTCCACCGCCTGCAGCTCCAGGCCCCCCATGGCCGTCACCACACGGTGCGGAGGCCCCGCCAAGGACACCACCAGCCCCTGCAGCATGGCGGGGGTACGCAGGACGTGCGGCTAAACATCACAAGGCGTCAGGGAGTCAGGGACACGCTGACACCTGCACGGGAAGAGCAGGGGAGCTCACCAAACGAAAACGACTGCAATAGCTACTGACCTCTAAAAACGCTGTGCCGACGGGTGGTGACGGGGGTGGCAACAGCTCGCCAGTGGTGGCTCGCCCAGAGGGTGCAGCAGGCGCGCCCAGCCGCAGGAAGCTGTGCGCGGCGGAGGCCGGTTCCTCGGACCCCACGGCCCACAGCTCCACGCGCACGACGTAGGTGCCCGCGGGCAGGGCTAGGGCCTCCGCGTGGGTTAGCAGCAGCCGCATGTTGCTGTGCCTGGAGGTGTGGATCAGGGTTAAGGGCGTGGGTGCGGGCTGGCGCATACCGCTGTAGGAGTACCGCAAAGAGCATACCGTGCTGACTTGTGACTTTTCACCCGTAAAGTTTTCACTGGAAGACGAATCCTTTCTAATATATTTTCACTGTCTTACATTTTCACTGGGCCTGGGAGAATTTTGTGGATTTCCGAAACTTTTCACTGGCAAGACAGTGG
>VFQN01008372.1_pt1 | contig 10497 bp, 10 predicted proteins | sample 3512371 | NCBI WGS metagenome assembly VFQN01 (sample SAMN10412370, study PRJNA504923) | tailings metagenome | isolation source: Replicate 2 from Balatoc abandoned mine | place: Philippines: Itogon, Benguet | collected 2017-08-28 | reverse complement strand
GTGCAAATGTACCTCTTGGTCCAGGTCTTGGTATTGCTCGTGTTCCAACCGCTGGGAGAACCTTCGAATATCTCTGTGGCGAAGATCCTATTCTCGGCGCTAAACTCGTCCCTGGACTCGTTCGTGGTATTCAAGAGAACGGTATTATTGCAAATGCTAAGCACTTCACTAACAATGAGATTGAAGATCATCGTATGTTAGTGAGTGCGAATGTCGATGAGAGAACTCGCTTCGAGTTGTATTATCCTCCTTTCGAAGCCGCGAACAAAGCTGGTGTCCTCTCTGTTATGTGTGCGTACAACCGCATTAATGATGTGTATGCATGTCAAAATAATGATACTTTATCTCATTTAAGAAATGATTTAGGATTTGAAGGTTGGGTGGTCTCTGACTGGACTGCCACTAAGTCTACTTCAACTTCATTACATGCAGGTTTAGATCAAGAGATGCCACTTGGATTATTTTATTCTGATCATGCTTTAAATAAAGCTCTTGATTCCTCTGATATTGCTTTGTCAGAGATCGATACCAGTGTCACCCGTATTCTCTATGCAATGTATAGCATTGGTCTCTTCGATCACGGCTATACAGGTGACGTCACTGCGAATGTGACTAGTGTTGAACACTCTGCTCTTGCAAGAGAGATTGCGGCTAAATCTTCTGTCTTATTGAAGAACACTGACAATGCTTTACCATTAAATGCGAATGAGTTGGGTTCTTGTATTGCTGTGTTTGGTGATGACAGCACAATCAGTGGAGGTGGCTCAGGACACGTCAACCCTGCTTACATTGTCACCCCTGCTGCCGGTATTCAAGCTGTGTTAAACGAAGCCGGAAGCTCTACACAAGTCTTGTATAATGATGGTAAGGATATCTCAACAGCAACACAGCTCGCCTCCTCCTGTGATACCAGTGTCATTGTTGTTGCTACCACCTCCAGCGAAGGATCTGATCGTGATAATCTCTCTTTGGGTGATGATCAGAACAATCTTGTTTCTGCTATCGCTGCTGTCAGTAAGAGAGCCATTGTCGCGGTGAATGCACCAGGTGCTGTGCTCTTACCTTTCTCTAACGAAGTTAGAGGATTATTCATCAATTGGTTACCAGGACAAGAGTTCGGTAATGCTTTAGCTGATGTTTTATTTGGTAAAGTGAATCCATCAGCACGATTACCTCTCACTCTTCCTAACAAAGAGAATGAGATCGAATTTAATAAGCGGGAATATCCTGGTATTGGATTCCCACCTGAAGCTACTTACTCTGAAGAGTTATTAATCGGATATCGTTGGTATGATGCGAAAGATGTTAAACCATTATATGAATTTGGTTATGGATTATCTTACTCAACGTTTGAGTATAAACAAGTTCATTTCCAACAACTTCTTTCTTCCATCCGAGGTAACCCTCATCTCATGAAATCACGATCATCTCAACAAGATGCCCCAGTAGCGGAAGTGAAGGTGTCAGTGAAGAATACTGCTAATCGTGATGGAGCTGAGATCGTTCAGTTGTATGTCGAGTACCCAAAGACTAGTCGTGAACCACCAAAGCAGTTGAGAAGTTTCTTTAAAGTTGACTTAAAGGCAGGCGAGGCAAAGGAAGTAACCTTCACTGTTACTGAGAGAGATGTGGCTGTTTGGAATGTGGAACATCATGCTTGGGAAGTATCATCTGGTTTGTATAAGTTGCATATCGGCGCTTCCTCTCGTGATATTCGTATCGTGAAGCAATTCACTCTCTAAAAACGAAGTGAATTTGATAAACTTCTCATAAATTCCTAAACCATCACATCTTCTTTTAGTGGTCATGAGCTGTTATTTCCTCATTACCTGCCGCAATAGAGCGAATTCATAGTTTTATCCTATGTGCATCACTATCATCTTCACAGATGATATTTGATCTATGTTCTTGTCATCACAATAGATCTTGTTTGTTTTTTTATTACATAGCTAACTAATTAATACCAATGAAAGGAATAATCTTTGTTTCTTAGTTGTTTACATTCTATCTTACAGATTAAGGTTCATCAACACCATTCCAAATAGATACAAATCCTCCACGATATCCTTTATAAACCTTTGGATTCGCTCGATCAACAGTGAGATCTAACTCCTGTAAATCTGATGTCAGACTATTCAAATTATAAAATCTTGCCATCTTTCCATTAAAATTTGCATTAAAGAAAGGAACTAACACACAATATGATCCAGCTATTAAGTGAGAGAGATACAAGAGAGACATGATACAAAATAAAATAAGAAATGAATAAGAAAGTAACTTACATGCAAAACCATAAGAGAATCCTCTTAAATTAGTATCATAAAACGATGGAATTTGATTTCTTGTAGTCGTTGAAGTATCAAAATATTCAACACCTGATATACTATAAGAATTCATATTTAATCTGACAACATATCCATGTCCACGTTGTCCATTACTTGGTGTATAACTATTACGATATGGTACTAGATATAGATATTGTCCTGCAGTAAATAAACCAGAATAACCAGCAAGATTTGGTGTCACTTGTGATAAATCTAATACATCAATAATAGATCTTATATTATTATCTGCATTCGCTGTATCAATAGCATGTCCTATATCAATATCACCTAAACTAATACGTATTAATTTTGATGAATACACATTTTCACCTGATGTTAATGGTGATAAATATGCATATCTACCTACACGTATTGAATCAGAATAACCACGTAGATCTAATTGAATTAAACTAAAATCAATTTCACGGAAATATAATGACTTGGTGTAAGAGGTGATATTACTATTCCATGCATATTGATGTATACATATCATAATGGAATTATAATATGGATGTAAATTATATGAATCAACGACTAATAAACTACGTGGACCACCTACTTCACCTGCATAACTTCGATAAGGTCTTTAGAAGAGAAGTAAGGGGGGAAATGATAAAGATCAGAGATAGGGAGAACTTACGTATAACAAGACCATAATCCATCGACGAATCCTCCACTATATCCACCATAATTCGGGTTGACGAGTGACAGATCGATGATTCTGGTGTGTGCGAGGTTAAAGTGAAGGAGATCAATTCTCACGACTATCTGATCGGTTCCAGGAGAAAGATAACCATAAGGATATCCTAAGAAACCTCGACGAAATCCTCGAGCACGTTCATCTAAGGATTGAAGATCCATAATATAGACACAGGCTTCGTCAGCACTTGCTGCGGTACCAGTGACCACAGATTTCCCAGACACCATCTTCTCGATAAGATAAGACTTAGAGCAGATCGAAGCATTCGCCATTCCCCAAAGATTCACTCGAACTACTTTACCATAAAATTTTTTCCCATTATAATAAGGTACGAGAAGACCATAATAACCTCCATCATGGTTAGACAGGTTATCTAAAAGCGATACAACAGATCATATTAATAATAACGAAGAAGCGAAAAGATATATATAATAACTTACATGCGAATCCTCCTTCAAATCCATTGAGATCAGAGTCAATGGAGGTGAGGTGTAGTGCTTGTATCTGAGTGCTGTAGGTGCCATAGCCTCGGGTAGAGTAGAAATCAGCAAACTCCTGTGCTCCTGCTGCCTGTGCACGAGCCGTTGCAGCAACTTCTAGTTTTACTTGAAGAAAATATCCACTACTTTCTACTCCTGGTACCATATAAGCATAGCTATAGGGTCTAGCGGTTGCTTCAACATAATAACGAATACGCAACTCCTTCGACTTGAAGTTATTCCCATCAGAGTCAGTGTAGTAACCAATCAATACTAAAGTTCGATTTCTAGATACTTTAAATGGAGTATTCATTTGAATATAAGGTGCAGTTGAGGTAGCATAACTTGAGTTAATGTTGGGAGAAGATCCGAGAAGATCGTAATAGATCTTCACACTCGCGATATTAGACCAGACATAGATGCCTAAAGCACTTGGTGAAAATGTTCCTTGTGGAGGATCATAATAGAGAGTAATATTAGGTGAGAATGTAATGGTTGTATCGTTAGTTATGGGAATCAGATCTGTTGCTTGGACTACAGTAGATCGATGAATAAAACAGAGAAGAGACAGAAAAATCAAAAAGCATAATCTCCACGATATTATCATTCTTTTCTATCAATAATTACAACAAGTAAAATGATTCGATTGTGGTGAACTGTTGGTGCAAAGTTATTCAAAGATTATGATAATTCATTGAAACGTTCCAAAAACGCGCAATGACGGAATATCGGCTTTCGTTATCCCGGCATATAGGAATTTGAATTTTGATTTGATGACAGTGATTAATACTGAGAGAAATGTTCAATGAATTAGATTTAAAACAATTATGGAAAGAATTGGATGATTATAATAAGGAATTAGATAAAGAAACAAAGGTATTACAAGAGGTATGGATGAAAATTGCTCAGTTAAAGTCGAAGAATGACGAGTCAATGAATAAGTAAGTTGATTAAATAGTTTAAGAAGAGTTCTATTTAATATTGTTTGTTATAGAATTATGGAGAATCAAGAGTTGCAGTTTCTTCCCCCAGATACTGTCATTGGATTGAATATTGGTGGGCAGATCTTCGAGACCACTGTCTCTGTGCTCACTGTTGATCCTTACTCTTTACTCGCTGCTTGCTGCAGAACAACTCCACCTTTTAAAGCAACCATTGATGGGTTTTATTTCTTTGATCGTGATTGGTGGCTGTTTCGTCATATAATCGCTTTCCTTCGATCGAATAAACTCCCTCAAGACCTCGAAACTCTCAAAGAACTTTATAGAGAGGCTTCTTTCTATCGACTACAAAGATTGCAAATAGCCATTGAGAATATTCCCGTAGCGAACATTGCTCTACTGTCAACGAAAGACGAGAAGTAAAGCTTGTGTGGTATGGTAGTATTAGGGTATAATGTGTATGATGAGATTGTTGTATTGTAGATAGTAAGTGCTTTGATTAAGATCTTTATTTTTCATTTATTAAATAAAAAAAAGTTATTGTAATCCTTTTCATGATTAGTTAAACACCTCGTGGTGCAGGTTTCTTTCTCCCTTCCTCGCCCTACATAATTTCATATCACAATAAGCACATCATAGATTATAATGTTAGAGAAATTCTTACCATTTTTACAGTTAATTTACGATTTTCAACAGAGAAATTTGCCATTTCTTCAATCGCTCGTTGTGCATCTTCTAAGCTGGATAACTATTAAGAGGAAGAAAGAAAGAAATCCACTGACATCAACTAGAGCTACCAATATAGGTTCAAACACACCTACCTCAACAAACCCAAATCCTCTTGAATTCTGTTGTTGGTCTTTAACGATATAAGAATTTACTATCCCATATTCAGCGAATAACTCTGCTAGGTTCGCGTCAGAGTAGCTGAAGGGAATACTTCCAACAAAGATTTCATGACGATCTATACGAGGATATTTCGGAACATTCGTATCAGAAATAATTCTTTTGACTTCTTTAATCTTTTCTTCTTGCAGATCAGTGAGATAAACTGCCTTGCTAGTTGTGGCAAGCTTTTCGAAGGATTGATACCATTCCTTCTGACAGACGGAACACTTTACGCGACTTCCTTTCTCCTTCTCGATCATAGTCTTTGGTAGTATGTATGCGGATTTACAATATCCGCATTGACAGTAGTGAGTCCCTTCGGGAGCGAATCTTGATTGTTGAGAGGAAGAAGTATCTGCGATGTCAGTTGTTGCGAAGCTTGGATTTAGCGTTCTTATTCGAATGCTTGAAAGTGATGGAGTTATTCTAAAGCTGCTTGAGAAGGATATGCATTGAATCACGATACATAAGAGGCAGATATGGAATTTTAGCTGGGAAATCATCATTGTTTCTGATAGTAAATTTATGATGACTCTTGTATCGAGAGATGCGTCATGACAAGATAAGAAACTCATATATTTCAAAACTCGATTTATTGTAAAATCATAGTATCCTTTTATATCGAAGGAAAAAACAGTTTCATATAAATTCTCTCCTTGATAGAGAGAAAGACAAAATTAATCCGTTCAAATCAAATGTCGCTCACCACGACTCCCTCTATTGGGGAATTGGAAGGATTTAAGCTAAAGTTCAAGCAGCGAAGTCATAGTCCATTATGCATGCCAAACTATGATCATCTTAGCGCTTCGAGAATAATTCATGCTCCTTCAGAAAATAGCATCATTCTGGGTGAACGAGGCAGAAAACGCTTCGATGCTCAGTATAGTATGCCTGAAGAGTATCGTGCAGCGAAGAGAGCAATTACACCTCCTTCCCGAAACAATGATCCACCACGAGGAAAGAGATATATCCCACACCCTTCCACCAGCACAGAGGATCTCAATAGCAGTAGCAAGAAAATTTTATTCGCTGCTTCTTCAAGACGATCTGAGACTACTGGCTTGCCATCAGTGAACTGGAAGCGGAAGGGTCAAGTCTTTGACGAGACAGGCGTTTCGGCTAAAGAGAAGGAGAGCGGGATCTATAATCTGGAGGCAACGATGAATAGGAAACAAAGAGTTGCTGGAGAGTTAGGTCAACGAAATGGAATACCTGAAGCAACACCAGGTGATAAGCCTATGAAGAGGGTGGAGGCTCAGCCTGGCTATTTTGCCGAGGGAGGACTAATCCCTGGATCCACCATACAAAACAAGAAAACCACCAACCCTTTAGCTGGAAAGTCGAAAGTTCAAATGACAAGCACTGGAAAGTTAGAGGCGACATATGGTGCGCTACAGAAAAAATTAGCTTATGAATACGACCGAACTCAAGTACAATCACTGACGGTAGGTTCTCTTTGATTTGTCTGTCTCTATCGTAGCTGATCACTCCTTTCTTTAGAATCCTGGTTCCAAACAAGGTCAGTATGTACCATCATGGGAAGAAAGAACAGGTTGTTTCCTTGTTGCTCCAGAAGATGAGCAATTTTAAGATACTTCCCTTCTGTAGTACGAACACTATAAACTATATATATGTCCATATCAGTGATTGAAATCTATTCCCATTCCATATAAGCGATGATTTGAATTAATGAAACAAAACGAGTCTTTTGGAACTTCACTTTAATATTATTATTTCATCAAATGCTTATCACATAATTAATTCATGTATGATGTCAGAAGTAAACAAGTACTAATATCAATCTACGAATTAACTCAATGTGAAAAGAACAACAACTCCTTACAGCTGTCAATGAGAGAAGAGTGCGACTGAAGCTATGAGACGATATGAATATTCGATTCGTTCGATTGGTAGGAATCACAATATGTGTGTTGTGATAGGATATGATATGATATGATATGATGTAATGGCATTCACTGCTACTCTAAAAATAGTGTTAAAAAGCTATTTACAAAATCTTTACTACTTGGCTAACGATAAACTTACAAAAAGAAAAGCAAATAGAAACAACAAATAATAATGACAAGCTTCAATTTAAACGTTAATCTTGATGAGGATGATCTTCTACGATCTGATTCAATGCATTCATCGGTGCTTGTGCTGCTGCATCATCTTGAATCACCTAAACACAACCATCAGAATACTCACATAACAGTACAAACAAAAGAGAAATCTTACCCTTGTATTTAAGAAATCGAATAACCTCTCACTATGAAATAGATAATGTAAGAAAGGAGGTGTGAAGACAATCTTCTTCACAGGCCATCCTCTGATCTCAGCAATCTGAGGATAAATCAGATCAAAAAAATAATAAATATGTCCAGCAATAATTCCTAAAACATCCATTTCAATCGGATTTCCAATTAATAAAGAGAATGATAATAATACCCATGGCAGATACGGTGCAGTAAACTGTAATATCCCTAAGAAACTCATTTGAATATGAGCATTCTCAAGATCTCTCGACCACAAATAAACCATCATAAAGGTTAATGGATGTCCTAAAAATTTAATTCTTGTAAATGAATCAAAGCAAGTTGTAGCAATTAACATAAATATCATTCCATAGATAATTAATCCTATGAAGTCTGCTGTACGACCACGAAAGGATCCTTCCTCTAATAAACGACAATAACGTGAAACAAAGTACATATGAAAAATAAAATCTAATGAAAATGTTCCAAAAAATAAAAAAGATGAAATTAATCTCCAGTATTGTCCTTTATTTAATACTAGATCATAATTATAGTACAATGTTAATGGTGAGACAATATCTAAATAACATGCTGCTGTTACAGCAAAAGCTGCTGTTAAATAACAACGTGATGCAAATGGTATTTCATGATACCAACTTAAGAAATCTGCCATTTCTTTTACTATATCTCTTTTCTTAATACAAACCAATCTTGTGAAATAGGAAGAATTCCTTCTGAGCTCAATGTTCACCGCACTCCAATCAATGGACTAAGCGATTTCTACACAGGGAGAATGGATTTGAAGTGTTGATCAAGGGTTAATAAGGTTAATAATGAAGTAAGTTATGTTATTCAAGGGAAATGTTATTTGAGCTGTTTTAGAGACAGTGTGGGTCATGGGCATTAGATTGTGCCACGTGTATTTCGAAATTTGGAAAATTCGTTTTATGCTCCTAAATTTGTGCACTCTCCATTCCCCACTGTTGAAAGAAAAAATGATGAAGTTATTGATCTTTACAATCTTTGCCTGTTATACTCTATCTACTTCATTTCGACACCATTCGCGCATAAGGTTTGGAATGAATAAGCCACTCATAAAGAATATCTTTCAAAGACATGCCGAAAAGCAAGTTACTCCGATGAATGTTCAAGGTCTAACGATCCCACCAACCGCAGACAATAAACTTGCTGAAATACGAGGTGTTTTATCAACTGTTATAGATCCTGAAACTAGTAGAAGTATTATAGAATCTGGTAAAGTACTAAAAGTCCAAGTAAACGATCAGAACGATGTAATTATCTCGATTAAATCAAAATCTATTCGCTCAACTCTCTCAGAGCAAATTAAGCAATACATTCAACTCGAGCTTTGCGCGATTGAATGGATTGGGAAAATCGATGTTAATTTCGTTGTCGAAGCTTCCTCTTCTCCTTCAGCTGTGTCGAGTGTCTTGGATTTAGGAGTAGGGAAGGTCAAACACGTCATCGCTGTGAGTAGTGGCAAAGGAGGTGTTGGTAAAAGCACTGTCGCTGTAAATCTGGCATACAGTTTTAGTCAGCAAGGATATAAAGTGGGTATCTTAGATGCAGATATCTATGGTCCATCTCTCCCGACGATGACGCGACCTGTCATCAACGAGTCTAATATGATCACACAGCAAGGCATCAATCCTCTCACTTACAACGGAGTCAAGCTAATGAGTATGGGGTTTATTAATAAAGGAGCTGCAATTATGCGAGGTCCAATGGTTAACCAGGTAATACAAATCTCTTTCTTCTCTTCTCTGTCCCATCATACTATTATTGCTTTAGATCCTCAATCAGCTAGTAACTCTCACTCGTTGGGGTGAACTGGACTATCTCATCCTTGATCTACCTCCTGGCACTGGTGATGTGCAGCTGACGTTGTCTCAGATTATGAATATCACCACTGCTGTCATCGTCACAACACCTCAGAAGCTCTCCTTTGTCGATGTCGTGAAAGGCATTGATCTCTTTGACACTGTAAATATTCCTTGTATTGCTGTCGTTGAAAATATGGCAGAATATGAATACAGTGCTGACTCGATGTCTCAAACACTCCAACAGCAGCTGACTCAGCAGATCTCTAACACTCTTACCTCCACGTATAGGTCACTCTTGTCCTCAACACTGTCATCAGAAGAGCTTCAAGTTGGTCTTCAAGAAGCAATCTCCTCCGCTATGGCATCAACTATCACTGAATCAGCAGAGTCGAACAAACCTTTGAAACTCTTCGGGAAGGGAAATAACCAGAGACTGAGAGAGATGTGGGGCATCGAGAACATCATTAGCCTGCCTATTGTCGAGGATTTAGCTCGCTGCAGTGATCAAGGTACTCCTTACGTCCTTCGGCATCCTTCCGATACACGCATTACAAAGCCTTTCCAACATCTTACTCAGATTATCACTGACTACATCGCTCAGTCAGCCTCTACCTCGAATTCTTATTCCACATCTAACATCGCCTTTGATGACTCGAATCGCATCATTTCGCTTCTAAGTTCTTCTACTACTGAACCAATAGCAAGGAGGACTATCCCTTATAGGAAGCTTCGATCTGCTTGTCGCTGTGCAGTTTGTGTAGAAGAGTTTACAGGGAAGAAACTTCTGAAGGATGAAACCATTCCAGAGACAATCAAACCCATTAACATGGCAATGATTGGACGATACGCTGTTTCATTCGACTGGTCTGACGGACACAAGTCTTTGTATCCTTTTAAAAGCTTGATTCAACTCGCTGAAGAGTAAAGAGAATCACTGCACTGTCCTGTTATAGCTCTCATTGCTATAGTATTATTGTATAGTAGAGAAAATACCTCGGACGTATATGAAGTGAAATCATAATTAATACGACTTAGATTACAAACAAATAAAACACCAATCAATCAA
>VFQN01008371.1_pt1 | contig 10500 bp, 8 predicted proteins | sample 3512371 | NCBI WGS metagenome assembly VFQN01 (sample SAMN10412370, study PRJNA504923) | tailings metagenome | isolation source: Replicate 2 from Balatoc abandoned mine | place: Philippines: Itogon, Benguet | collected 2017-08-28 | reverse complement strand
ATTTCCAATCAATGAACCTGCCGAAGGCAAGAAAAAATCGCAAGTGGAGGAGTACCTCGATTTTTATGGCGGAGCGGGCGTACAGCACATCGCCGTTGCGACCGACAATATCATCGAGACCATAACGGAATTGAAAGAGCGAGGCGTGGAGTTTTTGAACGTTCCTACTACTTATTACGACGATTTACTGGAACGTGTAGGACATATCGACGAAGATTTGGAGCCGCTGCGCCAACTCGGGATTTTGGTAGATAGAGATGATGAAGGCTACCTGCTTCAAATCTTCACGAAGCCTATCATGCCGCGACCCACTTTGTTTTTTGAAATCATTCAGCGGAAAGGAGCAAAATCTTTCGGTAAAGGCAATTTTAAAGCTCTTTTTGAGGCTATTGAACGCGAACAGGCGTTGAGAGGTACGTTGTAAAACTCCTAAAACGAGAACAGACATGGAACAGGCATATCAACAATACACCCATGAAGACCAAGCCATGTGGCAAATGCTTTTTCAACGTCAGATGGTGCAGCTACCTGCTATCGCAAGTCGCATGTATTTAGAGGGAATCGAAAAGGTAGGTTTTGTGGCGGAGCATATTCCTAATTTCAATACCGAGACCAATCCCCGTCTGCGGCAGTTGACGGGTTGGGAGGTCGAAGTAGTTTCAGGATTGATTCCGCAGGCCGATTTTTTTAGATTGCTTTCTAACCGTAAGTTTCCAGCTTCTACGTGGCTTCGCACGCCCGCCCAATTGGAATACCTCGAAGAGCCAGATATGTTTCATGATACTTTTGGGCACGTACCTTTGCTGACTCACCAGCCCTTTTGCGATTTTGTCGAAGATTTGAGTCGAATTGCTTTACGTTTTATTGATCTCCCCGAAGCCATTGTCCAGATTAGTCGGTTGTATTGGTACACGGTGGAGTTTGGTTTAATAGAGGAAGCAGGGCAACTCAAAATTTATGGGGGAGGAATTTTGTCTTCGGCGGGCGAAAGTGTGTACTGTTTAAGCGACAAAATCCCCAAGTTACCATTCGATGTTCGGACGATTTTGGCCACACCTTTTCACATTGACCGATTTCAGGAGCATTATTTTGTAATAAATTCTTACGAGCAGCTTTATCGCTCAACGCCTGATATTGAGGAATTTCTGTCTGAAAGCTATATGGTTGAAAAATAAATTTAAAAAATTTTGTTCTTTTTTTTGTCCGAAAACTTGCGAAAGAGAAATTAATTCAGCTATATTTGCACCTCGTTAAGCCAAACGCCGCTGCAAACGCAGCAAAATCAACGGAGAGATGGGTGAGTGGCTGAAACCAGCAGTTTGCTAAACTGCCGTACTCGTAAGGGTACCGAGGGTTCGAATCCCTCTCCCTCCGCTGCTAATTTTGGCCTAGCATCGGGATGTAGCGTAGTCCGGTCATCGCGCCTGGTTTGGGACCAGGAGGTCGCAAGTTCGAATCTTGCCATCCCGACAAACCCCTTGCAAGAAAATTCTTACAAGGGGTTTTGTTTTGAAGGAGCAAATTTAGCCCAACAAAAAATAAAAACGTCCCTTTTGGGATTTGTATGTTTTTTAATTTTACATTGTTAAAATCAAAATAACAAGTTTTATGATGTTTCATCGCCCATTTTTTACACAAATCCTTCTTGACCAACTAATTGGCAAGGAGTGGGAGGTGCATTGTATAGAGCGAAATTTATAAATAGGTACAAGAAACTATTCATATTTAAGAGCTCAGATACTAACCAATCTGAGCTCTTTTTTTTTACGCAATAAATTAATTAACAGCTAAATAAATTAAGCACATGAAAAAGCAACTTAAAGCAGTCGCGGTAGTAGCTCTTCTTTTTTTGGGGGGCGTTGTAAACGCAAAAAATGTAAATGGTGATTCTGTTTCTGACGTAACTACTCAGGGACAAGTTGAAGGCAAGGGATTCAATTTGGAATCTGTTCTAGATTTTTCACTTTTAGCTAAAAGTGGAGGTTTTGAACGTGGCCTCGTAGCGAAAGGCAATGGCACCGAACGTGGTATTGTAGCAAAAGGTAATGGCACTGAACGTGGCCTCATAGCGAAAGGCAATGGCACCGAACGCGGTTTTGTAGCAAAAGGAGATAAGACTGGAAATGGCTAAAATTTCAGACTCTGGGTAATTACTTTTAAAAGAAGGGAAGCTATAAAGTTTCCCTTTTTCATTAATGATTCAATACGAAATACAGAATGGTTGGGATAAGTATTTGAAAGGGTCTAATGATCACTTTTTTTTGCCAAAATCCCCTTTTCTACACTTTCGTTAATCAAGGCTTCGGCGTAATTCCAGAGCGATGTAGAGCCATGATTGATTACTTTTTTCTTGTCATAAACTTTTTGGTAGTCTACATTAAATTCGGCCCAAGTCCCGCCCTTGTTGGAGGTATTTTGAAGCAATGGCTCAAATCGGTCCATTGCTCTGGCAAATTTGGCTTCATCGCTGATGCCCTCTTCAAACTCTAGCCAAATGGCGATTAATTCTTCGGCTTGGGGTGCTGGTAAAAGACCAAATATCCTTTTGGCCGCCATAAGCTCTTGCTCAGTATTAGAGTGGTTTTTTGTGGTGTCATAAATAAACGTATCTCCTGCATCTATTTCCACTATATCATGAATCAAGACCATTTTTAAGACTTTAAGAACATCAATCGGCGTGTTTGAATGTTCGGCTAGTACAATGGTCATCATTGCTAAATGCCAGCTATGCTCAGCGTCATTTTCACACCTGTCGCTGTTAAACAATTTTGTTTTGCGTTGGATGTACTTTAATTTGTCGATTTCTTTTATGAAATTAACCTGTTGTATTAGATTCTCTAATGACACGGCGGTGGAGTTTTGAAGGTGATGAATGATATTGACAACCGAGGATATTCAACTCCCGACGGCTGAATTTTTTCTGCTTTGTAAAGGAGCCTAATAACTACTTATAGCTGCCATTGCTGCATAGTTTCGCTCCATTTTCTGGCCCAATGATGAGAAAGATAACCACTGATAGGAAGTGAGAGTGCATATAACAGCGTGGTTTGGGCGTCTGTAAAAATACCAACAATAGAGATCTGTATCAGATAAAAAATCGGGAAAGTCACTAAAGCGAATAGGACAATCCGGAAAGCACTCGAAAATTGAGGGTCTTTTAATTTGCGTGTCATCAAAAATGGAAGCGCGTAGGGGAGACCGTTGTTGATGACGCCATACAAGGCTACGGGGCTGCTAATGAGTAAAAGGAGTGTTTTTAAAACCAACACAAAAATAGCAGGTTTGCCTTTGCCTACCGTAAACGGACTAATGCTTTTAGGCTCCATCAGAAGTCGTTGCTGATGAGCGGCTTGTATTTGGCCTGTGTACTTTTCGGGCGTATTTTTTCGCAATTCATCAAGCTCTTTTCGCGTAGAAAGTACCGTATTCATCAAGTCACCCCCTTTGCCCGAAGCTACGTCTATAAGCCACTTGTAATCGTCATGATGTGGCAAATCATCGATGTGTAGCATCAAGGCTTGTATGGAGTCATACATGCGTCGGGTCACTTGCGTAAGCGTACGAGGTTGGGTTTCTTGGTAGGCATTTTGGTATTCACTAAGTTTGAATGGTTCTCCAAAATTGAGTACAAGGCGTTCTCCCATTTTTTGGCAGTGCGTATAGTAAAGCCCACAAGGGAGTATTTGGAGATTGAGCTGCCCATCGTGCTCTGTTTCGGCCTGAAATGCAATGCGCGCCAGCCCTTTTTTGAAAGAGCGTAAATGGTATTGTACGCCATGATTGCCTTCTGGGAAAGCCGCCAAGGTACCACCTGTACTCAAAATTTTGACGCAAGTATTAAAAATGTCGTCGTTTTGCTTCATTTCATCCATACCATCCCGAAGGCGATAGACAGGTAGCATTTTGAGTGACATGAGGAGTTTGCGCACAAAATCTTTTTTGAAAATATCGGCACGCGTCAAAAAATAAGGCTGCCTTTTGCCTACGTTGAGGACCACCGCCAAGGCATCCATGAGGGTATTTTGATGATTCGTAACAATCAATAAGGGAGTATCGGTCGAAAGATTTTTCGGGAAATTTTTGATTTCAACTTTACGGTAAAAAATACGGTTGTGCCAAAAACGGACATAGGCTCTGAGAAGGCTGTAAAAAAAACTACGGTGCGACATTGATGATGATTTTTTCAGATTCAGGGTTGGGGATTAAGTGAAGAGGTTTGCCCACTACGTTGCCAATAAAAAGCCAAAGCCGTACCCGACAAAATATGCCAGATACTCCACCAGCCCGCAATGATAGCCATACCACCCAAGGGCAAATCAGGTGGAAAGACGGTGGGGTTGAAAAGCAAAGCAAGGCCAAGACCAGAGTTGTGAATACCTGTTTCGATGCTTAGGGTACGGCGGTTTTGGATGGATAACCCGAAGGCGCTTCCCATGCCATAGCCAATCGCCAACGCCAAGGCATTTTGGATGAGTACCACTACAAATACGTAGCCGATATGATTGATGAAAATATCGAAGTTTTGCGTAAAAGCAATCACTACCAATGCGGTAAAAAACACCAAAGAAAGTATTCTGAAAGGCTTGAGCAACAAGTGAGCGACGCGTGGAAGATAAATAGAACACAGCATACCTAGCAACATCGGAATCCCAAGGATAGTCATCACCGATTTCAGCAATTCTACCCAATCCAGCGTAAGAGGACGTACCAATGAGCTGCTTTGAGCGTATAGATTGCCCCAAAACGTAAAATTGAAAGGCGTCATCACTAAGGCGATAATAGTACTGATTGCCGTCAGACTTACGGCCAAGGCTACGTTGCCACGGGCCAAGGAAGTGATAAAATTAGAGATATTGCCTCCAGGACAAGCCGCCACCAAAATCATCCCTAATGCGACGCCCACGGTGATATGGTCGCCTAGGGCCATGACCAACAAAAAAGTAGCGGCGGGCATTACCACGGCTTGGCTCAGTACACCTGCCAGCAACTGACGAGGGTTTTGGATAAGGCTCTGAAAATGAGAAGGCTTGATGTCGAGGGCTACACCAAACATCATCAGAGCTAAAGCGATGTTGACGGTGGCGGAGCTTTCGGCGGAGAAGTTGAGCCGAATATAGTCTAAAGCGGATAAAGATTCTTTCATATAGGCGTTATTGGGGTAATCAAAAGTTAATCTTGGGCAAAGAAAGCTGGTATTTGACCGCAATCAAACGGACAATAATAATCAATAAAATGCATCCGATGGCATTCCAATCGGTATGAATTCCGTAATAATCTAGCAAGACATACACGACAGCCCCGGCCATACAGGCCGTAGCGTAAATTTCTTTTTGGAAAATGAGAGGCAACTCATTGATAAGGGTATCACGAATAACTCCTCCGAATACGGCCGAAATCATTCCCAAAATAATAGCCGCAAAAGGATTGACACCATACTGAAGGGATTTCTGAACGCCAAGTATGGTATAAACTCCAATACCGATTGTGTCAAGGAAAAAAATTACTTTGTGAAGTTTGAGGATTGCTTTCTTGAAAATAACGGTCAATAGCACTCCCAACGTAATAAAAACGAGATAGTCGATATTTTTGACCCACGCCAAAGGATATACCCCTAAAGTGACGTCGCGCAGGGTGCCACCGCCAATCGCCGAAATAAAACCCGTAAAGAAAACTCCGAAGATATCTTGGTACATTTTTTTGTCGGCAGCTGCCAAGGCTCCCGAGATGGCAAATACCAAAACGCCAATCATATCAATATAATAAGGCAGTGACATAGAGAGTAATGAAACAAAACACAAAGTAAAAAGAAACACCAATGGGAAACCAATTTTTACATCTCAACAATTTTTTTTGACGCTTCATGCAACCTTGTGCTTCCTTCTTGCATCTTATGTATGAAATTAGCAGCCACAATGAAAGCAATACCCGACTTTCCAAGTTTAGCTTGCGAGTAGAGAGCAACTTGGAAAGTCACTTTTGCGAATTTAGCCAGACTTTCCAAGTTTAGTTTGCGAGTAGAAAAAAACTTGGAAAGTCACTTTTGCGAACCTAGTCAGACTTTCCAAGTTTAGTTTGCGAGTAGAGAAAAACCTTGGAAAGTCAATATTTTGAATACTAACAGCCATTTTGAAGACAGTACCCGACTTTCCAAGCTTTAGCTTTCGAGTAGAGAGCAACTTGGAAAGTCACTTTAGCGAACTTAGTCAGACTTTCCAAGTTTAGTTTGCGAATAGAGAAAAACTTGGAAAGTCACTTTTGCGAATTTAGCCTGACTTTCCAAGTTTAGTTTTCGAATAGAGAGCAACTTGGAAAGTCACTTTTGCGAACCTAGTCAGACTTTCCAAGTTTAGTTTGCGAGTTTGAGCAACTTGGAAAGTCACTTTTGCAAACCTAGTCAGACTTTCCAAGTTTAGTTTTCGAGTGGAGAGAAACTTGGAAAGTCACTTTAGCGAACCTAGTCAGACTTTCCAAGTTTAGTTTTCGAGTGGAGAGCAACTTGGAAAGTCACTTTAGCGAACTTAGTCAGACTTTCCAAGTTTAGTTTGCGAATAGAGAAAAACTTGGAAAGTCACTTTAGCGAACCTAGTCAGACTTTCCAAGTTTAGCTTTCGAGTAGAGAGCAACTTGGAAAGTCACTTTTGCGAATCTAATCAGACTTTCCAAGTTTTAGTTTGCGAGTTTGAGCAACTTGGAAAGTCACTTTTGCGAACTTAGTCAGACTTTCCAAGTTTAGTTTGCGAATAGAGAAAAACTTGGAAAGTCACTTTTGCGAATTTAGCCTGACTTTCCAAGTTTAGTTTTCGAATAGAGAGCAACTTGGAAAGTCACTTTTGCGAACCTAGTCAGACTTTCCAAGTTTAGCTTGCAGAAAGTCAATAGTTGAAGAATAACAGCCATTTTAAACAAAATAAGAGGCAGTTCGTAAGCGAATCTTTTATTCTACCTCTCTTTTACGAACTGCCCTTTCTCCCAAAACCGTTTGTCAAGATAATTATACCGCTTATGTAAAAAAAGGTAGCTTGTATAGCAAAGTACTATTAGTTTTGAAGCGGTAATTAAATAACAGCCATAAAACAACAGCCATGAAAACTTCTATAAGTTTTGCCGCAGCAGCGTTGCTGCTCTGTTCGTCCGTTTTTGCTCAAAGCCCTATTCGGGGAAAAGTGTCGGGAGAGGCGCAAGAACCCAACGGAAAACCGCTTTCATTTGCTACAATCCTTCTTTTAAAAGCGACTGATTCGACCTTAGTGAAAGGCGCTATCACGAGTGAGAGTGGAAATTATGAAATCGAAAATGTAAGCGGCGGTCGCTACTTGATAGCGGCTTCGATGATGGGATTTCAAAAAACGTATTCTTCTCCTTTTGAAATCACTGCCCAAGCTACCGATATAAAAATGCCCGTACTGAAGGTATTAGAAAACTCCCAAACATTAGAGGAAGTAAAGGTGGTGACCAAAAAGCCTTTTGTGGAGCAGCAAATCGACCGTATGGTTGTGAATGTCGAAAATAGCATTGTGTCGGCGGGTGGAACAGCCCTCGAAATCTTAGAAAAAGCACCGGGCGTCACTATCGACCGCCAAAACGACCGCCTTCAACTTAAGGGACGCCAAGGGGTGATGGTGATGATTGATGGCAAACTGCAACAAATTTCGATGCAGGACTTGATGAATATGTTGCAATCAATGCCAAGCGACAATGTGGAGAAAATCGAACTTATCACTAACCCTCCAGCCAAATACGACGCCGCAGGTAATACAGGTTTGATAAATATTGTCTTGAAGAAAAACAAAAACTTTGGAACTAATGGAAATTATACTTTAGGGGCTGGCTACGGATATTACGAAAAACTAAATGCGTCGGTTGGACTCAATCACCGCAACGCTAAAGTCAATTCGTTTGGAAATGTGAGTGTATTTCACGGACGGTTCCGCAATACCCAAGACATCGACCGCACCATTGCTTACAAAGACCAAATTACGTATTTAGATCAAAACAGCCCTCGCGTTGGCAATCCCCAAAACTTGAGCTTTAGAGCAGGTATGGACTTTTTTGTAAGTAAAAAAACAACGCTTGGTGTATTGGCGAGTGGTTTTTTGAATCAGTTTCGGATGAATGGTATTTCGAGTACTGACTTTTATGACAAAACCCGGACGCTCACAAGCCGCTTTGAAACGGATGCTTACAACTACAGTCGCTTGGATAATTATACCGGCAATTTCAACTTGAAGCATGATTTTGACAAAGGACGTGAATTGACCGCCGATGTAGATTATTCTTTCTTTACCGGAAACTCTGGTAATGACCTCAACACTACTTACTTTACGCCTGCTGGAGCTGTGACAAGTAAAGACATTGTACGTAATATCATGCCTTCGACTATCGGCATCGCAGCGGCTAAAGTAGATTATATTCAACCTTTGAAAAACGGAAAGTTTGAAGCGGGTGCCAAAAGTAGTTTGGTCAATTCTGACAACGATATGAGGTTTGAAAACCAAGTAGATAATCAGTGGATATTAGACCCTACGCGTTCGAATCGTTTCAAATACAAAGAAAATATCAACGCGGCCTATGCCAACTATAGCACTAAGCTCAACAAAAAGACACAGCTGCAAGTGGGACTAAGGGCAGAGCATACACACTCTGAAGGTAACTCCGTAACATTGAATAATATCGTGGCGCGCGACTATGTCAATTTGTTTCCAAGTGTGTTTGTATCACGTACTTTGGATACCAACAACGTCTTGAATATTTCGTATAGCCGTCGTATCGACCGCCCCAATTACCGTAACTTGAACCCGTTTCAGTTCTTTTTAGACCCGCTTACTTTTGAGCAAGGCAATCCTAATTTGCGTCCACAGTTTACAAACTCCTTCCAAGTGACACATGTATTCAAAGGCGCTTTTTCGACTACGTTGGGATATAGCCGCATCAACGATGTGATTGCTAACCAAATCCCCAAACAAATCCCAGAAGAAAACAAAACATATGTAACGACCGAAAACCTTGATCATCAGGATAGTTATAATCTAACAGTGAGCTTGCCCATCCCGATAAATAAATGGTGGACAATGCAAAACAACATCAGCGCGTTCTATAACCGGTATCGTTCTTTCTATTATGGGGCCGATTTGGACTTAGGGCAGTTTGGAGCTAGTGTGTTTGTGATGAACAATTTTACGTTGCCCAAAGGCTATACGGCAGAAGTAAGTGGATTCTGGAATTCGCCTACCCAATACAATCTTTTGCTTGCCAGAGCACAAGGTCAGATAAGTGCAGGCTTTGCCAAATCCCTCTGGAATCGTAAGGCTTCACTAAGAGTAAACGTCAATGACATCTTTTTCTTGAACCGATTTGCTGGAACAGTCAAATATCAAGATTTGGATTTCAAAATCAATTCTCGTTGGGAGAGTCGTCAGGTGAGAGTTTCGTTTACGTATCGTTTTGGCAACCAAAATGTGAAAGCCGCGCGTCAGCGTAGTACCAGTACGGAAGACTTACGCAATCGTGCTAATTCAGGACAACAATAATAAATTGGGTGAGGCGGTATGCCTCCCATAAATTTAAGGATAGAATGATGTAACTTTTTGACAAATGAGGAGTATCAACAATATCAAAGAAGAATCAAAAGCATTGAAAAATTTAGTTTAGGTTAAGAAAACGTCGGAAAGCCGTACTTCGCTTGAGGTACGGCTTTTTTTTGCTAACGACGCGACGAAAACAAATGTAAAAACTCTTCTCTTTTGGTACGGGCAAGTTTGGCTTGGAGTTGATTGCTCATGATGATTACATTCCAGTCGCCGCTTTTGTATTCTTTAATGTGTTTTAGGTTGATAATAAATTGTTTATGAGACCTGAAAAAACCTTTTTCGGAAAGGATTTCATCAAAGTAAGCCAATGTTTTGGAGGCCACCACAAGTTTATTATCTTTTAGATAAAATCGTGAATAGTTGCTGTCCGCTTCTATCAAAATAATATCATCGAAGTCTAAAAACTGTACACCGTTTAGGGTAGAAATAGTTACTTTTTCAAACTTTTTTCTTTGATAATTTTGATAAAGATTTTGCAGTTGTTCGCTACGGTTGGTGTTGAGGATTTGGAGGCGTGTAATTGCCGCCACTAATTCATGTTCATCAATAGGTTTTAGTAAATAATCAAAAGCACTGAATTTGAATGCTTTAATAGCAAATTTGTCGTAAGCGGTCGTGAAAATAATCGCACAGTTGAGATGCTCTACCTGAATAGATTCGAGCATTTGAAACCCATTCATTTGGGGCATTTCAATATCCAAAAAAATCAAATCAGGGCGGTGCTTTTCGATACTTCTCATCCCTTCTACACCATCTTTACATTCGTCAACGATTTTAATTTGTGGGCAATATTTTTCAATTATCCTAACTAAAACATTACGGCAGTGAGGTTCGTCGTCGATAATAATAGTATTCATATAGGTATTTCGATAATAACGCGCGTTCCGGTCGGATTGGTCAAATCGTGGGTAGA
>VFQN01008370.1_pt1 | contig 10500 bp, 12 predicted proteins | sample 3512371 | NCBI WGS metagenome assembly VFQN01 (sample SAMN10412370, study PRJNA504923) | tailings metagenome | isolation source: Replicate 2 from Balatoc abandoned mine | place: Philippines: Itogon, Benguet | collected 2017-08-28 | reverse complement strand
ACCTGAGCGAAACCGAGCGCAAATGAGCGAAACAGAGCGAAACCGAGCGGAAAAGAGCGAAACAGAGCGTTCCTGAAAGTTACCAAACCGAAAGATATCCGGAGTGTTACCCAACCCCCGCTTTCCACCCGGGACCCCACGCAGCCTCCTGCACCTCCACTGCACATGCCCACCACCTCTGCGCATTGCTCCTGGCCTCCCTTCCGCACCAGACATGCCACACTAACAACCATACAACAGGCCTGGGGCACGCCTTTGCGACGCAGTCGACTTGTGGAGGTTACAGGGGTTGGAATCCGAGCCTGGCAAGCGCATGTGGGCGCAGAATGACGCTTCATCTCAGTACGGCTCCACTCAAGACACCCAAGACACCCACTTTCTGCGCTGAAGTCTACCGGCAGTCCAGTGGCAACCTTCCGAAGCTCAGGAAAGGGCGCTGCCTGTACGCGGGCAAGACCGCTGCTGTGCGGTAGTCCCCACTTTGTTCTGCTTTGTACGACGCAGCGCACGACACGCCCCATCACACGGGACACGGCGAAAACGCATTTGCGCAGTCCGTTGCAAACAGCGCAAGGCTTACAAATGCTGCAACATGTATATATGCAATGTTTTGTAACTGGAGGTGTACTGGAGGTGCAGGCAAGGATGGATGCATGACGAATGTGATGGGCTTGGTGGCATCACACGCCGTTCCCTGTCCTGCTGTCCAGGCGCCAGCATAGAGCCATCCACGTTCTTACGAACTTCATCCCCATTCCTGTAAACGCAATTCCCGTTCCTATGTAGACGGCAAATAATACACCACAACCGCAACAAGAACGATGGCCAGCTTGTTGACCGAGCTGGAGAAGCAAATTAAAGCATATGAGAGAGAATTCATGCAGTACATGTCAGCTTCATTTGAAGCGTCGAAAAGGAACGACAACGAGCGGCAACTCCTGTGGCTTGACGCCGCTTTACAAAGCGCCGCAAAAGGCAGACAGGCCAGGAGGGAAGTAGCCAAGTTAACGGAGCCCCAGTGCGACGGTGCGTGCACGCGAGCCAAGCGTAAGCCAAGGTTTATTAAGGGTGTCGGACAGCCTCCCCGGGCAGGCAGCCTCCCCAGGCACTTGTGACCCTCGATGTTCCCATGCGGGCGGAGTGCTATCAAGGGACTCTATGGGCCGGCTGACAAGGGGAAAAAGTGCCAGCGTCGGTACGGGACGGGGACATGCTCGGCTTTGCGGGGCTCGTTTGGGCGTGAGGCCGCGCCAACGGCGATGGGGCGACCGGCATCCGGTGCAGGGTAGTATCATAAACCATACGTTAGTGGGACATGGCGATCTTTCATTGGGATCTATAAACTAGGGGGCTGGCTGCGCGGGGCCACAAGGGGCGCCCGCCCTTACTTACCTGTGTTTTAGCTTGCTGCTATGCCGCGTAACTCGCTGGTGTATTGTACGGTGTTCTTTCATCGTGACTCTTTCAGGTGTCTGCTCATCTCGCTGCCATTGCAGGAGCGGCAGCTGCCCCCAAGCCGCCCAAGGAGCCTGTGCACATAAGCTCCAGCCTACCCGCTTCTGGTTGTGAGCCTAACCAGCCAGCGCCCGCTTCCCCCAAGGTAAGAGCAGAAACGCAAAGCACCCATGTGCCTGGTGGGCGCCCGATTCTACTACTCACCCCAGGTGCACAACATTTAGAGCAAGTTTGGCCTCTGGTCCCGTGCCCCTGCCCTCACCCCCTGCACATGCCCTTGAGCCCCGGCCCTCCGCCCCGGCCCCTTTTGCCCCGGCCCCCGGCCCGTGCGCTCGCAGCATCCATGCGCAAGCCCGATTGCTCAACAGGAGCAAGGTGCGCACCACGACAGCCGTAGCCCTCCAGGCAGCTGGGGAGGAGCCAGCCTCGACAGCAGCAGCGGCGGCAGCAGCAGCGGTGGCAGCAGGCAGGGAGCGGATGTCGGTGCAGACGCTGGCCCACCTGGACCTTCGAGCCAGCAACAGGTACCGGTAACTGACGGCTACATTGCTGGAACCCCTGTGCGTGTGTATTGCGGGCTGTCGTGAACGGCATGGCCTGGTACAAGGAGTTTGCTGTTTCCTTATAGCATCACTTGCCGGCAAATCCGCTCGCTACTTGCTTCCTCATGATGGCCACGTTGTTATTCACTACAGGCTTGGGACCACACCGGTTCGAGGAAGGCCCATCATGAACAGCGGTTGCACGACAAGGCGAACACAGCGCACAGCACGCCAGGTGGCGCCACGGGCGCTTCGGGGCTCGTGGGTGCGGCCTGTTCAGAAACAAAGCTACTCTTGCCGGCGGCCACCAGTAATGCCAGCAGCAGCTGCGGCTACCCCACCAGCTCTGCGTCTGCGGTAGGCCTCCGGCGGCGGCTGCCCTGGCGGAACGGTGGCGTGCGAGAGGGACTGTAACCTAGCGCCTTAAACACCGGCGACACAACTTATGCAGGAATGCGGGGCGTTGCAAGGCAAACGCCTATGTAGGTGGTTCCGTTCCTGCTACCCATGCTTCACTTCCAGCGCTAGTGGCATGCATTCAGGACGCTAGTGCATATCAAACTCTCATGCTGGCGCGTACAGTCCCAGCGCTGGTCCTACGCACGGTTTGGTGGCAGCGATGCTGCGGTTGCACATGACGGCGTTCATACCGGTAGAGGAGGACACGGTGTGCGGCAGTCATTCATGCATGCGTCTGCATGGCTTTGGTGTGGCACCCTACAGTATGTAGCTGCCAAGAGCAGGAACAAGCGCACCGCACAGCTAGCTACCTGCTGTTTTTGGTCACCACGTGGGACTACAGGGACTGGCCCGACGGAGCGCCTGCTCTCAGGGACAGTCACGAGCTGGGGACATGGCCCTTTGCCTCATGTGTGTTGCGTGTCCTCTCATTGTGCGGCTACAGCAGCAGGCTCTGAAGCCTCAGGGCCCCTGCTGCAGCCTCATGCCGTAAGGCTTTCATGCGATGCGCCGCGACAAGGAGGCCATGGCGGCGGAGATGGCGCGCGGCGGCCAAGGCCGAGCAGGGGGCGGAGGAGGTGCGTGCAGCCAGTGCGTTGCCGCAGATGGGTGACCGGTGGTTGTCAACCTCCATCACAAGCAGGCAAAGTGGGGAAGTAGTAGCGGAAGAGGTGCGCGGCCGCGGCCGCGACCGGGGTGGTGGCGACTTCCAAGTCCAGCCCCAGTTATCCCGCTCGCTCACCTTGCGCCCCACCAACCTACCTGTGGCCAGCACCCCCCTTGCCTGGTCCAGGCATCCTGCACACCATGTCACCCGGGCTTACCACTGCATCGCTACACCATGTCACCCGCACCCAAATGACCAAAGTGACTGTGCCATCCCCTACCTTCCGGCCCCTGACACGCACTCCTGCCCCGCTCCTGCTCCCCGTCATCCCTGGAGCGCATGGATTAGACTATCGTAGATTCTACTACGTCCCTCTATGGCATGCAGCCTTGTAACGCACAATCCCCCTCCTGCCCCCCCAGGCCGCCGCCCGCGCTCGAGTGGAGGCGCAGCGCTCCTGCGGCCGTGAGGCCATCGCCACCCCAGGCCTGGCGGGACCGGGCCCGGGCACGGGGCGGCGGGGCACCACGCCCGCGCTGTCCACGCGACGGCCGCTGGGGCTGAGAGGAACGAACGGAGGGGGGCTGTGGCTCGCGGTATGCCGCGTTGCAGGCTGCGAGGAACAGGGCCCGTTGAGCCCCAGCGAGGCGGCCTGTTAGCCGCAGGGCATGCAGCAGAAATGGGGGGTGCGGCAAGAAGTGCGTGCGTGGGGGCTGAGCAGGAGGTGCTGGAACCCAGTGCGAGTGCGGGGGATGCGGGGTGGGGTGCCCCACAGGGTCGGGGGGGACCTGCGCAGGAAGCCCGGGTTGCGTGTAGCTGGGAGCTGGGAGTGTGGTTGGGGGGAACGCTGCAGGAGATGTGGCGCGCTGGATGTGGGTTGGTTGTGGGCTCAGGTGGTTGCCGGGTTGTCATGTGCTGCTGGCCGTGCGGGGGCGGACGTGTAGTCAGGTTGGAGGTGGGCAGCAGGGTGGGCAGACAGGGTACAGAGGCAGCGGTATGAACGTGGCACCGTGGGGAGCCGTGTGCAGCAATCCGCACGTGCGTTGGCGGCCGGCACAGGGGCGGCACCTGTCGTACTCAATGACGTGCGCGAGCGTTATCTGTGGCGCAGGGGCATGAGGTCTGCCGCATTGAAGGACCTTGTGTCGGCCGTGATTACAATTTGGAGTGGAGGTTACAGGGCTTGGAATCCAGGGGAGACTCCCCTGTGCCCTGCGGATACCACCGCCATGACACCCAGTACCGTGTTGACCCGGTCTCCTACACTGGTCCGTGGTTCGGTGTTTGCCACCATGCCGCCGCGCAGCCTTTCACCGCACGCCCACGCGCGCCATACCCCTGCCACGCACCGGAGTTGGTCCGGGGAGGACCCAAGGCCCCGCCCCCCGCCTCCCGACCGCCATACGCACCGTGCCGCAGCACGCCCCTCCCAAAGCATGGGCAACACAACTAGCATTCCGATCTTTCATCGGTTGGTTCGAGGCAGGCGCAATTTGGGCTGTTTTTCGCCGAAGGTCAATGGGGCCCATATCCAAAAGACACGGGCCTAAGGAGGCGGTTTGGGGGAAACGGGGGGGTTTATGGGGGCGGAGCCACCCCCATAATTTTGGACCCCCCATCCGAAAGAGGGGTCCCCCAGAGGCACCTGTTTCGACAAATTTTGCGAAAGCCCCCACGAAAAATCAGAACACTGAACACAACACAGCCGCAACTCCACCTAGGTCCACGTCCTACCAAGCAGGTGCACAGGTGGGCACCACCCTCGTGCCCAGCCTGCACGCCGTAAAGCAGCAGGTCATGTGGCACCAGGTGGCACCCCGCACCCGCCCACCAACGCGCGTGAAAAACCCCCACCACTTGGCGACCCTGCAGCCGCCGCATCGTCCACTGCACCGTGAACGGTACATCGCCGCAGAAATACACCACCGCTGCTGCTGCCGCTGTCACGCCTATTGGTGCAGATTGGTGGTACCGCCCAGTTTTTTATTTGATGCTGGCTTTGGGCTTGGGCAGACCCTGGCCAGCCCTGGTAGACCCTAGCTAGCATGCACTGCATGGGGGCATGGAGCTCCGCTCCACGCCCGGTCGTACTCTGGATTTGAGTATCTGGGCTGTACCCGCACCTTTGCCTGTCTCTCTCATATATACCGTATGTGTGTAACCTCGTACCTTTCACTGCTCACTGCTGCTCACTAGGTGGTGCTGGCCGCTGGGTGTGACTTTGGCTTGCGGGAACTGCAGCTTGTGGTGCCAGCAGTCAGTCTATGCCGCCCCAAGGTTTGAGGTTTTACCCAGCTACATGAGGCCAGTGAATGGGCGTGACAAATAGCAGGGGTTACAATGGCATACAGGGAGAGCCTCCGATGCAGGGGGCCGTGCTCTGATGACCCTACCTGCCGTGCTTACCTCGCATGAAGGCCCTAATTCCTTGGACACATTGGAAAAGGGCCGTAACATTCTGTGCAATATTAGCCAAAACTAGCGCCGCGCGATGACCGGCATGGGCTGCAGGTTACAGCGCACCAGGGGCTGACCAGGCGTGACCAGGGGAGGCTCCCTCCCGAGCACGGCGGAACACCGTCACGCGTAGATAGCTTTTGCATAATTTGTACATGAGATAATTATCAGATAGGCCACCGTTGGTGGTAGCTCTTCCAACCCGCTAACGAGTGGTACAGTACCAAAGTTACGGGCGACGTATGGAAAACGGTTGTTCGTAGACTAGTTCAAGCGTACGGCCGGCACAACAAAAATATCATATAGGCGTAAGGGAAGCGATTAAACGTTTCGGTCCTTTGCGTCATAGCGAACACAGGCGTGGGACAGCAGCCAGCAGCAGCTCTCCTAAAGCCCGGGGCCCCGGGCGCTGCGGAGCTTGTACTCTGGCCACAGGCGCATGTTCGACACGAAAATGACTGGCTCATATGTTTACAAGTCTATGCACATTGATCACAAGGTGCATATTGATCCCAGACAGCTTGCGGACACGGCCAACCTTGGCATGAGCTCGTCGGACGACGCAGCCGAAATGCAGAACACCCTGGACCTCCGCGTTGCTGCGGTCTTTGTCGTCTTCGCAGCAGGCATCATTGGAAGCCTTCCACCACTGTTTATGAAGGTGTGCTAAGCTGGCACGAGGCGGGCGGGCGGACGGGCGGCCTTAGTTATACAGCGCACGTGTCGATCCTCCAGCCGGCACTTTGCCTCTTTTGCTGGGGTCACTTCATGCACGCACACGGAAAAGCAGCTTAAAACGAATGTTGGGTGCAAAGACATACAGCTGAGGCGCCCACGTTCGTTGGAATGCAGCTGTCACCAAGGGCCTGCACAAAATTGTGAAGATGTTGCGGTTGTGCACCCACGTACGTGCGCGCCTGGTCTAGGCCGCCCCTTCCCGCCCCACCCTACCCCACCCTAACTCCTCCAACCGTCTTTCGTTCTGCCACTACTTTTGCCGTGTACCCAAGACGTTTCACCTGCCGCGCCAACCTCGCTGCCCTTCCCGGTAGCGGCACGGCCCCACCTGGCTGGTCCCCCCCTCCCCCCTCCCCCCGCCTTGCCAATCCGTCCCCTCGCCAACTCCCCACCTAACCACAGGTGTTTCGGAATGCAGATGGTGCGCTGCCTCGCCTGGTGCGCGCCTTTTCCGCCGGCATCATCCTGGCGCTGGCGGTGATACACATCATGCCGGGTGAGCAAGCAAGGGGGGCCGTTGGGTCTGACGCATGGCAGCGAGCGGAAAAGACAGCAGTCCCTCGGGCCCCTCCTTGGGCCCCCAGCCCCCCCTCCCCTTCTGGAGGACACGTGGGATCGCCCTTTCAAAGCACCGGTGATAGAAAGGTGTGCAACCACACCGCCTTCGTTCGGTGCTTTAGGGCCTGCCACAGCGGGTAAAGCCTACCGTAGGTAGGAAAGCCTATGGGACTGAGCGCCCGGCCTGCAGCGCCGCCGGCATCCGCGCAGGGTACGCATGAGGCGGTGCCCCTCGCGTTGCTTTCATGTTTGTGTGCTCAAAAGGGTTGACCGTGTGGGTGTATGCGGTGTGGAGCACGGAAGATGCTGGCAGTACCGGCAGCTGTGCAGGCAGCCTGACGCACGCAGCAATTGTGTACGGTAATAGCGCTTGGCCATTTGATAGACATGCTCTGATATCGTGCATACTGCTGGAAGGCACGCAGCGGTCGGGGTTCTATATATCGGCAGACCTGCGCTGCCTGCCCAACCTCGCCACCCACTCATGCCCTTGTGCAGATGCGGTTGGGGACCTGGACGGCCTGGACGGCATCGAGTACCCCCTGGGCGGCACCTGCGTGCTGTTCGGCGTGGTGCTCATGGTGCTGCTGGAGCATACCGCGCACATCCTGCACGCGCCGCAGCACGGCAGCGGCAGCAGCCCGCTTTGCAGCAGCGGGAGCGGCAGAGACGCGCCGGTGCAGAACACGGACGGCAGCGCGCCTTGCGCGCCCGGGGCCGTCGCTGTTCCCGCAACCTCTGCAAGGGCTGCTGCCGTCTCGTATCAACCACAGCTAAACCAGCAGTGCGACCTCGAGCCCGTTGGCGGCCCCAAGTACAGCAGCAGCAGCAGCCCGGCCAAGGCCCAACAAGAAGTGCCCGCCGACCTGGAGGCGGACGTGGGCCACAGCCACGTGTGCGTGTCGCGCGGCCCGGCCTCCAACTGGCTGTCCGCCGCCAACGCGGCGGAGCTGGTGGGCGGGCTGCGGCTGCGGGTGGTGGCATACATGTTCGAGCTGGGCTGCATCGTCCACAGCGTCATCATCGGCGTGTCTCTGGGTATCAACAAGACCGACCGCGCGCAAGTCCGTGCGCTGCTCATCGCGCTGTCCTTCCACCAGTGGCTGGAGGTGCGTGTGCGCGGCGGGGGGTGAGGATGGGGGGAAAGATAACCGCAGAGCGGCAAAGGAGGGGGATGCATTGTGAGTGTTCTAGCGGGCGTCCAGCGGCGGGTGGTGTGACCTGGAGGCGGCGTGCACTGGCGTATGTTCCGCCCTGTTCCGCCCAAAGGGGGTCGGTGGATGACTAATAAGTGTTGCGACCTGCCCCTTGAGCATCACCCACCTGCGCTGTACCTTGATCCAGGTGCGCCTCTGCCCTCTGAAGCCGTTGCCTCTGCATGTTATGGGCGTGCCTTCCGCAATGCACCTGACGAGTGATGCAGCCCGCACTGCCGATACCCTCCCGCGTCCCGCCGCTACCGCCCCCGCACGCACCCCGGTCACGCCGCTGGGCCCCTCATCACTTCCCCACATCTATCGCAGGGCATCAGCCTGGCCTCCGTCATCATCCGCGGCGGTGTGGCGCTGCGTCATGGGCTGGGCATGGTGCTCACCTACAGCCTGACCTGCCCCGTGGGCATTGCCGTGGGCATTGCTGTTGCGTCCAGCTACGATGCCGAGGGCGACAAGACGCGAGCCTTGCAGGTTGGCGCGGGTCAGGGTGGCCGGGTGGAGGGGTGGAGGGGTTTGGCGGTAGGACGACAGACGAAGTCTGTAGATCGACGAGGCCGTCGATGATGAGGCATATAAAGTTAAACCCAGCCCAACCCATTACCAGACGCCGAGGGGTTGAGGGGTGGGGCCAACGGGCCAAGGGGCAAGGGGCGCTGCAGGCATCCGCAAACCCGCACCCAACTGGCGTACGGCACATGCCCCCTCGCTGTGTTGCCACCCTGGGTGCACGTTCGCGGTATCCCTGCTTCCCTGGGCACCTTGCTGCTGTACCGTACCGACTCGACGCTGTGCGCCCCTGCCCCTAGACTGCAGCGCCTTCAGCCATCCACCAGAGTCCCCTTCATCACCTCCGCCAAGTAACTTTGACGTGCCAGGATATGTCAGCGGCCTGACTAAATTTCCTCAGCAGCCTGTACGTACGGACTGGCCCAAGTACAGGATGCATGCATGCCTACAACTGTCGTGTACCTGCTCTCTTGGCCCACCCTCCCTGGGCGCCGTCTACGGCGTGTCAGGCGGAGGCATGGAGCAGCACCCCACACCACGCCAACACACCCGCTGCTCCCTGCACAATCTCAGGGCACCTTGGGCTGCGTGCGTCGACTGCGTCCCAAGAGGCATGCTGATGTACCCTGCAGTATAAAACAATGACACACCTTTACTCACCTCCCGCACCGCATCCGCTACACACCTTTACTCACCTCCCGCACCGCATCCGCTACACACCTTTACTCACACCCACTGCGTACCTTCCCTCCGCACCTTCCCTCCGCACCCCCAGGGCACCTTCAACGGGGTATCAAGCGGCATGCTGCTGTACATCGCGCTGGTGCAGCTGGTGGCGGAGGACATGGGCCGCTTCACGCCAGGGAGGGCCAACGCCGCCACACGGCTGGGGTGCTTTGCGGCGCTGTGCTGTGGCGCGGCGTGCATGTGCGTGCTGGCCGTGTGGGCGTAGCGGCCGTGCTCTGCCTAGTTGTACGGCACACCCCTTGTACGGCACTGGCTGGTGTGGGCGTAGCGGCTGCGCTGTGCCTAGTTGTACGGCACACCCCTTGTACGGCACTGGCTGGTGTGGGCGTAGCGGCTGCGCTGTGCCTAGTTGTACGGCACACCCCTTGTACGGCACTGGCTGGTGTGGGCGTAGCGGCTGCGCTGTGCCTAGTTGTACGGCACACCCCTTGGACGGCACTGGCCGTATGGGGCCGCACTGCTTTCGGAGCACTCCTGTACGGCAATGCGGCATTGAATCCTGCTGACAGTTGCTCATGCAGCGCTCACAGGCTTCTTTAATGTGTTGGGGCAGGGGCCCGCGGGCTGGGGTACACGTGCGAGGGGGGTTGCAACAGGCACTCTTGTCTGCATCGCATTCATGTGCATGGTGGCGTCTCAAAGCATGCATGCGGCCTGCGGTGTGCCCTTAGGTGAGGTGAGGCAGGGTGAGGTGAGGTGAGGCGGGGCGCGCCTCGGCTGTGCAGCGGCATCGCCAGGACCAGGCATCTGGTCGGTCGTGTTGGCATACATGGGGCCCGGGCGCCAACCATGTGCATCGATACCTGAGCTCAGCTTGATCAAGCCACGCCTTTTACAGGTCGGCCTTCCTCGTGATTGCATGAACATGATGCATGTTGGAGCATCGCTGTACTTGTAACGGAAAATACGCAGCGGTGTTCAGTATATGCCTGACGTACGGTAGTTGGCGGCCCAGCAGTCGGGCACAAATAAAGGGGGCGGCAGGGCTCGCGTGGCCCACGCCGGGCAACGTCCTTACAGGTCCCCAACATACCATCCACCATGCCATGCATTTGGCATTTTATGTTACAATCCAGGTGGTGTGGCCACACGATCCTTACTGGTCCCGACCACACCTATCAGGAAAGGCGAATCAACGAAGTCGTATAATGTGAATAGCACTGTTCATGTATGAGCGCACTGCAGCACTCAAGGTAGTGTCAACTCTTGTACTAGT
>VFQN01008368.1_pt1 | contig 10502 bp, 8 predicted proteins | sample 3512371 | NCBI WGS metagenome assembly VFQN01 (sample SAMN10412370, study PRJNA504923) | tailings metagenome | isolation source: Replicate 2 from Balatoc abandoned mine | place: Philippines: Itogon, Benguet | collected 2017-08-28 | reverse complement strand
CGTTGGCCCGGGTTCCGGGGACCTTCGACCGATCGACTTGGACCAGCCCCAACGCCTCAAGATCGAGCAGGGACTGGGCGACGGAGCGCGAGCCGAGTCCGGCCAGGCTTCCGAGATACCCCTTGGTGCAGGCGATCTCTGCGCCACCCTTGTCGCTGACGAGCATCGAGAGCACCACGTAGACCGCCAAGGCGTGGCAGCGGTTCGTTACCCGTTCGGCGCGGACGATCGCCCGCAACGCCGCCTTGGCCTGCCAGGCGAAGGGCGCTTCGGCGCTTGGGGTGGATCGGCTCGGACGCGCTGGCAGGCCGGTCGCATTGCATGCCGTGGGAGACCCCACAGACGGGGCCGGTGTCACGCTCGTCGGGCTGCCCTCGGGGCTTGGGTGATCCTCGGTGGTGGCTCCAGCGTTGGTGGTGACGGGATGGGCCTCCATGGGCTTGTCGGAAGCGGTCGGCGGAGGCAACTCCTCGGGAATCGTTGCGTTCATGCTGGTGTTGGGTCCTGGCGGGTCATTCCGACGGCTTGGCCGCTGCGGTTGGGGCGGCGAAGGCAGCCCGCACGGCGACCGGGTCGAAGAAAACGAGTTGGCCGATCTTGAAGCAGGGCACCCGCCCGGCCTTCCGCTGCGTTTGGAGCCAGCGGAGCGTGGGCCGGCACCGCGGGGCAAAGAGGATTTCAAGAAGCACTTGGCCGGTGACGAGTTGGCCTTCGGTGATCACCGGCGGTGTCGGTGCGGCGGAATTCTGCGTGCTGTTCATACAAAAGCGGCAACGTTGTCCTTTGAGGTTTTCGGCGTGTGCTCTGGATATGGGGTTTCGCGGATTCGGTTAGGTACGGGCTTTCCGTGCGCCGGGAGGTTGGAACAGGGCGCTTCGATCGGCGGATTCGTCCGTCTTGCGCCCGAAAGCCGGGAATTCTGGCGCCGTGCATCCCGAAGCGGTGGCGGTTGGGCATCGGCCGGGGAAATGCCGTGAGCGGGGCAGGATCGTCGTCGTTCACACGAAAGTCTGAACGTTGTCCCTGAACCGCGCGCACGTGCGGTCCCTGGGCGGCCGAAGCCCACGGATTCCTGTGCAGTGCCGACATTTCCCCCGGTTTCCCCTGCGTTGGGGCCCTCGTGCTCAAGGCGCGGCGGGAAGGTTCGAGGTTTCATCCTCATTTTCAGTCTTTCGCGTTGCTGGCCTCCCCGGTTCGGTTCTTCCGGTCGGCCCGGAGCGCGGCCGCCCGACGTTCGAAGGCCTCGGTCTTCAGGTAGGCCTCGACCTCGGACAGCCGGAACCGTCGGCGACCGCCGAGGGAATGGCCGGGGACCTGCCACCGCCAGAGCGTGGCGGAGCTGATTCCGAGCCGCTGCCCGACCTCGCGGAGGGTCAGGTAGGGTTCACGGGGCGGGGCGGTCTTGGCCGGGTCGATCGCTGCCAGCTGGCCGCGCAGGACGGCGAGGGCGTCATCCCGGCGGTCCGGGGCGGCCGCCAGAGCGGCGTGCATCAGTTCTTCGAGGGCGGTGCTCATCGGGTCATCTCCTTCGGTTTCAGGTCGGACATTTTCATCGCGTACACATAAGGGGGAACGTTCGAGGCTCCTGTGCGCGCCACATGAGCGCGAACGTTGTCCTTTGCCGCACCGGGCGGTTTGCCGGGGCGTTCGAGGTTCTCGGGTTGGCGAGCAGTCCTCGCGGCTCATCAACCGGGGGTGGAACGTTACGCTTCATGGTGTTGGCCTCTGTCGTAGGGTTTCATCGCGTACACTTAAGGGCGGAACGTTCGAGACACGTCGGCCCATTACTGAAGTGCGGAACGTTGTCCTTTGATTCGCTCGTGGCGCCCGTCGGGCATTGGAACCTGCCCCATCGGTGGGCTAGCTGCGTCATCGGTTCGAGGTGTTGGGCTGGCATGGTCAGGTCGGGCGACGCTGTGCATTCACGTGCGCGTCACTGGAGCGCGGAACGTCGCCCCTGAAATTTCCGCGGAGTGCGTTTCGGTCCGAAAACAGAGGGGGCTGTCGGCAACAGACGTCGGCGAACGTTGTCCTTCGCCGGCCCGGAGCCCCTCGCCGAAACGTTCGAGGTTCTCGGTTTGGCGTGCCGGATTCGCGGCTCAATAGCCACGGGGAACGTTACGCTTCATCCAGACGGTCCATGCCGAGGAGCCGGCCCCGTGCTCGCCGCCTCAAGAGGCCCCACCGGCTCCTGAAACTGCGTCCTGAGGGAGGCCCGGCGCCTATTCGCGCCAGCAGCGCTGGCAAGCGCCGCACGGTTCGAGGGATAGATCCTGCCGTCCTCTGTCGGCGGGATGCCGGTGCCGTGCGACGGCCCTGAATGCCATACCGCCCTACACCAGCGCGGAACGTTACGATTCAATCTCGACCACGGGTCTTCCGGTGATGGCCGAGGAAGCCCAGCCGCGCGATCTTGTACGGCGAAGGGGCCTCAGGTGCTGGCGGTCCTGCGCAGGGTGGCTCGGTGAACAGCCGGAGCGAGGCATGGAGGGGACAGGGTTGCAGCCTCGATTATTTCCACTTCGGGGCGCGTCGATTCGGCATCGAACACGAGGTAGAAGTAGTAGTTCGGAAGGGATCGGCTTCGTCGCCATTCGTGATCGCTGAGGAGGAAGGAGATTCGCCCCGCCGACCGCCGGGCAGCCTTAACCTCGATGTAGCGGGGGGTGCCATCCTCCTCCGTGGACCGGATATCGTAACCAAGACGAGGGTTATCAGACACTAATTGCGCGTCCTCGGGACGATTGAAGTGTCCCGACTCTCGCAGGCGCAGCAACTCCGATTCGAGGGCGACAGCTTCCGCGCGGCGGCCTATTCGGCGGCGGCGCGCATCGCGTTCCTCGAACTCGGCGCTGCTTACGGTGCCGTCCAAATGTTCATCCGGAACCCTTGGACCGTCTACGAAGGCGAAAGGCTCAAGTGGTCCCGCCGGCTGGGGAAGCGGGATGTGGATCCTCTCGGGCTCCTGATTCAGCTTCAGTCGGGCGAGCATCCAGCAGAAGGAATGGGCATCTATGAGGCGCGCGTCCGAGAGCCCGTCGCGTTCGCGCAACTCGTCCCTGATCGCAAGCAGCGCAGCATTGTAGTTGCAGTAGTTGTCCCAGGAACATTTCCAAGCGGTCACAAGGGGGATGCCCAGAAGGCGAAAAGCCTTGTCGAACGTGGTTGCCGCGATGGGCGCAAAGCGCTCCCAATCCTTCAGGAAGTAAAGGTATGCGATCAGGTCGTAATGGCTTCCGGCAATCTCGCGGAATTTCTCGAACCCGCCCTCTTCGGCGACGTTTCCGTGATAGAACCCAAAGAACCATTCCTCAAGTCGCCGGCACGCCGCGGCATCATCCCGGGCGTCTCGAAGCGCGCGGTGGGTTCTGCTGCGGTCTCCGCGGCGGCCATCCCACGCAACGAGGTTGTTTCGGAGCCGCGGACGGTGGTCGTCGATCTCGATGGCGTGGATGACCTGCTCCAAAATGCGACCTGTACCGATGTCGGTGCGCTTCCAGGATTTTGCACCGAGACGGTTGAGGGCTTCGATTCGAACACGTTCCTTGTAGTCCTCCCACTCCAGCGGCAAACCCGAACGAAATGAAGTGAAGGCTTCCCCGGATACTTGACGGACCTTTTGCAGGAAGCGTTCGAACTGGTGTTCGAATTGCAGCACATCGATTCGGATTCGGGCTGCCTCCGGGTAGTTAGGATCCGGGAGGACGTCGCCCAACGCGTGTTCGATTAGACGCAAGACCCCTGGCGAATGAGCTATGGCCGTCGCCGGATTCCGTGGTGTCGTCGCAGCCTTCGTCACCAAGGCTCGGTGAGCCACACTGAAGGCTGGGAGCATCTCGGTAATCCGAGATGCCGGAATCTCGACCGAACGTGAACCGTCCACCGAGGGATACAGGGAGCGGCTGGGGGGCGATGCTTCCAAGCCCGTGCTGCCGATCATCGAGTCCGCCGCGGTTTCGCCGTCGAATACCAGATGGAGACGGTCCTGGAACACGGCGAGCACTTCAATCCTGCCGACATTGAGACGGATCATGGACTCCGTGAGGGTCATCCCCCAACACTGGGGCGATAGATCGTGCGCGTGGCGAACGTCGTCCGCGAGAAGGCGGAGGATGGTGGATCGCGCATCAGCCGGACGGATGAGGCTTTCCAGGACGGCGGCGGCGGACTCCGGACGATGGCGGTCGGGCGGCATAGGGCGCGACGGGGTTGGACAACGGCCTCCCATAGCGCAGGGAAGTGGCCGTTTTCCAGGAGTTTTCATCGGGTCGGCAGTTACCTCGGGCGAGGGTTCCGCCCCCAAGGCCCTCAGCCGCCAAAGGGGGGGAATGCGACCAATCGTGAACCGGCCGGCTCCGAGTCGAGCCTCGATTCTCGACTGTCCGAATTCCGCGGGCCATGGAAGCCTCTAGCGCATCCAAGGTCGGTGGCGTTTATGTCCGCCCGACCTTCGGTGGAAGTTGCTCATGGCCAGGCCCAAAAAACCGGAAACGACCGCCGCCAACCTCGGCTTCGAGGCAAAGCTCTGGCTCGCCGCCGACAAGCTGCGGAACAACATGGACGCGGCCGAGTACAAGCACGTCGTGCTCGGCCTGATCTTCCTCAAGTACATCTCCGACACGTTCGAGGAACACCGCGCCAAGCTCGCCGCCGGCAAGGGCGACTACGACGGGGCGGATCCCGAGGACAAGGACGAGTACCGCGCCGAGAACGTCTTCTGGGTGCCCAAGGAGGCCCGCTGGCCTTACCTCCAGGCCAACGCCAAGCAACCGACCATCGGGAAGATCGTCGACGACGCCATGGTGGCCATCGAGCGGGACAACGTCCGGTTGAAGGGCGTCCTGCCCAAGGATTACGCCCGCCCCGCCCTCGACAAGCACCGCCTCGGCGAACTGATCGACCTCATCGGCACCATCGGCCTCGGCGACCGCGAGAACCGCGCCAAGGACATCCTCGGGCGCGTGTACGAGTACTTCCTGACGATGTTCGCCAGCGCCGAGGGCAAGAACGGCGGCCAGTTCTACACTCCCAACTGCATCGTGCGGCTCCTGGTCGAGATGCTCGCGCCGTACAAGGGTCGGATCTACGACCCGTGCTGCGGTTCCGGGGGGATGTTCGTGCAGTCCGAAAAGTTCGTGGAAGCGCACGGCGGCAAGCTGGGGGACATCAGCATCTACGGGCAGGAGAGCAACGCCACGACCCGCCGGCTGGCGGTGATGAATCTTGCCCTGCGTGGGATCGAGGCCGATTTCGGCCCTGAGCATGCCGACACCTTCCGTCGTGACCTCCACCCGGATCTCCGCGCCGATTACGTTCTCGCGAATCCGCCATTCAACGACTCGGACTGGTTCCGGAAGGACGACGATGTGCGCTGGCGGTTCGGCGTCCCACCGAAGGGCAACGCGAACTTCGCCTGGGTCCAGCACTTCATCCACCACCTGGCTCCCCAGGGGATGGCGGGCTTCGTTCTTGCCAACGGGAGTATGTCCTCGAACCAGTCAGGCGAGGGCGATATCCGCAAGGCGCTGGTCGAGGCCGATCTGGTGGACTGCATGGTCGCCCTGCCAGGGCAACTTTTCTACAGCACGCAGATTCCGGTGTGCCTGTGGTTCCTGACGAGGAGCAAAGCCGCCCGAACCCTTCAGAAAAACCGTGGGGAGGACTGGCCCTCCAAGCTGCGATCGCGCGCAGGCGAGACGCTTTTCATCGATGCTCGCAAGCTGGGCACGCTGGTGGACCGGGTGCATCGGGAACTGACCGAGGCCGACATCGAAAGGATCGTCCGCACCTACCACAGTTGGCGGCTCGACATTCCGATGGGGGAGGTTCGCCGAGGCAGAACGATTGCGCTCGTCGATCCAGACCCCGACTGGATCTACCGAGACATCCCGGGCTTCTGCAAATCCGGCAAGGCCGCCGAGATTGCTTCGCACGGCTACGTGCTGACGCCGGGGCGGTACGTCGGAGCAGAGGCGGTCGAAGAGGATGACGAGCCGTTCGAGGCGAAGATGACGCGGCTGGTCGCGGAGCTGAATGCGCAGTTTGTGGAGTCGGCGAAACTGGAAAAGGCCATCAAAGCCAACCTGAGGGGGCTGGGATATGGCGGGTAAACGGAGAACGCTGCCGCTCCAAGATTGCATGGCCGCAATCATCGACTACCGCGGAAAGTCGCCGCAGAAGACGAAGTTCGGTATTCCACTCGTCACGGCGAAGATCGTGAAGGGCGGCCGAATCGAGAAGCCGGAAGAGTTCATCGCTGAAGCGGATTTCGGCGATTGGATGCGACGGGGGATTCCGAAGCCTGGCGACATCGTGATTACGACCGAGGCTCCGTTGGGCGAGGTCGCACAACTTGACGGTCGCAAAGTCGCATTGGCTCAACGTGTCATCACACTGCGCGGAAAACCCGACGTTCTCGACAACACGTTTCTTAAGTTCCTCCTGCAATCGAATTCAGTTCAGGAGGAGCTTCGTTCACGCGGCACGGGAACCACGGTTGTCGGGATTCGGCAGAGCGAACTCCGTAAAGTCAAACTCACGCTACCACCCCTGGCCGAACAGAAAGCCATCGCAGCGGTGCTGGGCGCACTGGACGACAAGATCGGGTTGAATCGGCGGATGAACGCGACGCTGGAGGCGATGGCGCGGGCTCTGTTCCAGAGCTGGTTCGTGGATTTCGACCCCGTCCGCGCCAAACTGGCCGGCCACGAGCCCGTGGGTATGGACCAAGCCACCGCTGCACTGTTTCCTGAGCAGTTCGAAGAATTGGCTCTCGGACACACGCCGAAAGGCTGGCATATCAAACGCGTCAGCGATGTGGTTGAGGAAGTCTTCGATGGGCCGCACGCAACACCTCCCGACGCAGAAGCAGGCCCGGTCTTCCTTGGGATCAAGAACCTCACCGGATCGGGGCTGGATCTCAGCGACGTTAGACACATCAGTGAATCCGACTGGCCCAGGTGGACTAAGCGCGTAACGCCAAGGCCCCTCGATATTGTATTCAGCTATGAAGCTACGCTTGGGTTCTTTGCACTCATTCCCCCAGGTCTAAGGTGCTGCCTTGGACGCCGATTGGCGCTCATCCGCCCAAAAGCGAAGGAAGGACATCCGCATTTTTGGCTTCACCAGTTCATCGGCCCCGACTTCCAGCGGTACCTTATGAAGCATTCTGTTCAGGGCGCCACCGTGGACCGGATACCGCTAGTTCACTTTCCAAACTACTTGGTGCTAGCGCCACCCTCACCATTAACGCAGGCGTTCGAGAGCCGAGTCGCTCCTCTCTGGGCGAGAATACACGCAAACGCCGAGCAGTCCGGTATCCTGGCCACTCTACGCGACACGCTGCTACCGAAGCTGCTGGGCGGCGAGTTGAGCGTGGCAGAGGCAGCGGCCACCGACTAGAATGTTCCTGAATCATGGACCCGCGCGTCACCGAGTTTCAATGCATCATGCCGATGGCGAATATTCCGTCGGTGTTACAGCATGGAATTCTGTCGTTCGATCGGGCGGTGAAGATCGAGCACCAGTCTGTGGCACTGGAAGAGGCTCAGTTGAAGCGAGATTCGAAGCAAGTGCCCGGCGGTCTGCTGCTGCATCAGTATGCGAACCTATATTTCCACGCCCGAAACCCGATGATGTCGAAACGGCGAGCGGAAGCGCCGAACCTATGCGTGCTGCGGGTTTCGACGAGCATCCTCCAGATTGAAGGGGTCGTGCTGGCGGACCGCAACGCGGCAGGCGGAGACCGTTGGGTGCGGTTCCTGCATCCCCGGCAATGGATGGTTCTGGATTTTGACCGCATCTACTCGATGGACTGGCGTGATTCCGACAAATTTGAGTATTTCGACAAGAAGAGGAAGAAGTGCGCCGAGGCTCTAGTGCCACACAAGGTCCCGCCTGAGTATTTGACGGGTGCGTATGTCGTAAGTGATGCGGCGGCCCGTCGCCTGTGCACCCTCGGATTTCAGCTTCCTGTTACAGTGGATGCCGACCTGTTCTTCCATTAACTTCAAACATCAAAATCATGTTCAAAGCACTCATAGGAGACCTCTTCAGCAGCGAAGCCCAGACGCTGGTGAATACCGTCAATTGTGTCGGTGTTATGGGCAAGGGCGTTGCGCTGGAGTTCAAGAAGCGTTTCCCATCGCTCTTTGAAGACTATGCGGCACGGTGCGAGCGGAAGCAGGTGAGGCTCGGCGAGCCGTATCTCTATCGCGGTCCCAGCGGCAAGCTCGTGCTAAATTTTCCGACAAAGGGCCACTGGCGCTCGCCATCTCGGCTAGCGGATATCGAGGCCGGATTGGACTACTTCGTGGAGCACTACAAGGAGTGGGGCATTACCAGCATAGCCTTTCCGCCGCTGGGCTGCGGCAACGGAGGGCTGGAGTGGTCGGAGGTTGGGCCGCTGGTCTATGGCAAGCTGCACAGGCTGCCTATCGCCATTGAGATCTATGCACCCTACGGCACGTCGCGAACAGAACTCACGGAGGAGTTTCTCGCGGGTCCAGCCCAGATGACGCTTGAGGGCAAGGGGCGGAAGCACGAGAAGTTGAATCCGGAATGGGTGGCCCTTCTGGAGGTGCTGCGAGAGCTGGGCCAACAGCCGTATGCGTATCCCGTCGGGCGAACGATCTTCCAGAAGATTTGCTATGTGCTGACGGAGATGGGGGTACAGACGGGCTTTGAGTTTGGAAAGGGTAGCTACGGACCATTCGCCGTCGAGGTGAAGCTGGCCTTGCACGAGTTTGCAAATCGGAACTGGGTGCATGAGGAGCAGCTCGGGAAGATGACCGCGCTGCGGGTGGGTCCACAGTATGAGAAGGATCGCGCTAAATATACCGAGGTGCTCCAACATCATCAGCGTAGGATCGTCAAAGCCGTGGATCTTTTCAGCCGCATCAAGAATACGGAACAGGCGGAGGAAATGTTCACGGTTTTTTTTGCCAGTCGTGTCCTCAAGAAGGCGCATCCGCATAAGGAAGTCGCAGAACAGGATCTCTATGAGTACATCATCGACTGGAAGAAGGCCTGGGCTACCGAAACGAAGAAGAGCGCCGTGGCCGACGCAATCCGCAATCTGGTGGTACTCGGCTGGATGAGGTTGAGCTTCAGTGAAACGATGCCTGAGCCGGCGTAGTGCGATGCGGCGACCCACAACCACCATCGATAAGCGCATTCCAATTTAATCGCGAGGACCCGGACCGTTCGATTGTCGGCCGATCATGCTTGAAATTGTGTGCGGCCGCAGGAGAGCCAGAAATGACAAGCGACAACAGACTGGGACGTTTGCAGAAGGTTGAACTGCGCCAAGCATGGGTCTCAGAGTCGCACCACTTCACTCCATGGCTGGCACAGTGCGAGAACCTTGAACTCCTCGGGGACGCCATCGGTATCCAGTTGGAGTGCGAGGCCCAGGAGAAGAACGTCGGCCCGTTTCGGGCGGATATTCTCTGCAAGGACACGGCCACGGAGCACTGGGTTCTGATCGAGAACCAACTGGAGCGAACGGATCACAACGACCTCGGCCAGTTACTCACATACGCGGCGGGGTTAGAAGCCGTCACGATCGTCTGGATCGCGGAGACCTTCAGCAACGAGCATCGCGCCGCTCTCGACTGGCTCAATCAGCACACGGACGAAGGGATCAACTTTTTCGGATTGGAGGTGGAGTTATGGCGTATCGGCGACTCCCCGCTAGCGCCCAAATTTAACGTCGTCTGCAAGCCAAACGAGTGGACCCGAAGCATCGCAGAATCAGCGAAGCAACTCAGTGCGGGCCCGATGACGGGAAGTAAGGTCCTGCAACTCCAGTTCTGGACGCAGTTTCGCGAGCACCTTGAAGCGGCGCGAAGCAGCATCAAGCCTACCAAACCGCTACCACAGCACTGGATGAATCTCGCCGTTGGGCGGGCAGGCTTCAAACTCACCGCGTTGTTCAGCACAGCGAAGGATTCCATCACCGCGAACGTGGCGATCAAGGACGCCTCAAAGAGCTTCTTCCATCAACTGCTCGATCAGAGGATCGAGATTGAGGCGGAGGCTGGGACCCCTTTGGAGTGGGAGGAATTGCCTGGAAAGATTGAGAGCCGAATCGGCTGGCGACGGGTAGGCGTCAATGCCGAGGACCAGTCCGGTTGGGCAACATCCCATCGTTGGCTCCAAGAGCATCTGGAGATCCTGCAGCGAGTGCTGGGACCTCGAATCAGGAAGTTGGAGGGTGAGGACGAGACTGAATGAGCTTGAACGAGTCCATGGTCGAAGACGCGGCCCTGAGCTGGTTTGGGGAGCTCGGCTACACCGTGGGCCATGGACCGGAGACGGCGCCGGGGGAGCCGGCGGCGGAACGGGCGTCGTTTGGCACTGTGGTCCTGGAAAAGCGGTTGCGGATCGCGTTAGGGTGTGTCTTCAAACCCCGAATCTGAGCCAATCGATGACCGCCGAGAGGTGCAGCCCGCCGCCGAAATGCACATCGCTCTTGTCATAGCGGGTACCCACCGCACGGA
>VFQN01008367.1_pt1 | contig 10505 bp, 12 predicted proteins | sample 3512371 | NCBI WGS metagenome assembly VFQN01 (sample SAMN10412370, study PRJNA504923) | tailings metagenome | isolation source: Replicate 2 from Balatoc abandoned mine | place: Philippines: Itogon, Benguet | collected 2017-08-28 | reverse complement strand
AAGATGACCTTCACCAAGCCGCACATCCTGCTGCTGGACGGTGGGGGAGGGGAGGAGAAAGGACGGGAGGCAGGGGCAGTCGCCGTTCATCGGAGGGGCTTGGCGGCGGTGACGTATGTGCGCCTGCCCTAGTCCCTGTTGCTGCACAGCCGTACACTAGTCCCGCTCGCTGGCACACAGTCACCTAAGTAAGGCCCCACCCCCTCCTCCCCAGAGCCGTCCAACCACCTGGACATCGACGCCGTCAACGCCCTCATCCAGGGCCTGGCCACGTTCAAGGGGGGAGTGCTCATGGTGCGTGCTTGCGCAACGCGCATGCACTTGTACATGCAACAGATATGCCATCCTTCAAAAGCAGGACTGCACTGCTGTGTAAATTTTCGCCTGTTTGCCGTTGCAAGCAATCGGAACCGGTAATGGGAGGTTGATCGTGATAAGAATCTGCTTAGAAGGTCCATACACCCCCGCACCTTATAAGGCTGGCAGTGAGTGTGGGTCCGAGGGTTGCTGCTATACTCGGTCGGCGCCTGGCCGCTGGCCCCTTGGTTTGCAAAGCGCAGCAAGGCACCTAACCCATTGCGCCCTGATGGCTTCGGCCCCCCTGTTCTCCCCAGGTGTCGCACGACCAGTTCCTGATCGAGAGCACTGTGGACGAGCTGTGGATGTGCGAGGAGGGGCGGGTGACGCCCTTCCACGGCACCTTCGAGGAGTACAAGGCGCGGCTGCGGGCCAAGAACAAGGGCGCGTGAGCGAGCGGGATGGGGGGAGGTAGGGGGGAGTACGAGCGGACTGCGGAGGGAGCGGAGGGGATTGAGGGGTTAGAGGGGACTGAGGTTGGAGGGCGGTGGAGGAAGGTTTGAGGCAGAGGGTGGGAAGGTTGAGCGGGAGAGTTGGATAGGTGCCGCGAAGAGGAGCCGTGTGTCAGGAGCGTGGGATGAGCGCACTGAGGAGTGGCAGATGCGGGGCTCAGCTGCAGGTCCGTGGCGGTTGCAGGGCGGTGCATGCGCGCACGGAAGCGGTTGGGGGCTTGGGGCCCGCGTTGGGCTGCAGGCCACTTCTGTGGCAGCAGCCAAGTCCCGATGGCCGAATCTGGTTGGATAGCGGCAGGGGGTCCTCGGCCCAGGCAGTTGACCGCTGGCACGGCCGCCAGCTGCACCTGGACGTGGCCATGGAGCTGCCGTGTGCTGCTGTGCACCCGGGGCTGGTGTGCCGCCACCGGCCGCCGCCGCATGGCTGGCGTGCAGTGCGTACGTGGAGCGCGGAAGCGCTGCGCTGTAAGCTGTCCGACTGTATGGCTGTCCGAGCCCTTACTGCGCCTTGTCTTCGCGCGGCTAAAAGGGCAGCAGTTAGGGCCTGTCTGGCCCAGTGGCCCTTGCCATACCTTGCCATGGCTAGCACGCAGCAGCTCCGCGCTGCACGCCTCGGATGGCATACAAGGCATGACCCTCTGCCTCACAATGCAGTAGCCAGAAGTGGTCGCCCCCACAGCCATACGGATGTCACCTGGCAATGGTACTGTACGCCAAAACCTTTGAAAGTCAGTTGCGGTTACTGATGGACAGATGGGGCGACCCAGCGGCTAGCTACCACTATTGTGGAGCTAAGTCCGCTTCCTTATCTCCAAAGTGTCTTCATGCGAGTAGGAACGGTGCCCTCGAACGCGTTTTCGCAGGTGTCGTCGCAGGAATAGAGCCAAACCTACACTGATACGGCACGCAAGAGTCCTTCCTGCGCTTTCATCAAGATCTGATTGTATTAACATTATATATATCAGTACGGGCGCGCGGACCCCATGAGCTCCGAGCCCGGGCCTCCTGGGCCCATCGAGCACGCCACCTACGCCCGTGTGGGCATCTTCGGGAACCCCAGCGACCAGTACGGGGGCCGCACCATAGCCTTCTCGCTGGCCAACTTCCACGCAAAGGCGGGTAGCGGCTGGCTGTGGGTATGCTGCAGGGCGGGGACGGGATGGAGGCAGTGGGGTGCAGGGGTGGCGGGCAGGGGGAGGCAGCGCAGGGTTGGACAAGGGTGAGGCTAGGCTCGAAGCGCAGCGACCTGGCGGCCTCCCAGCCCCGCCCTACACGCCCCACACGTGCCCACAGGTCACCCTCACGCCCTCGGACACCATCCGCATCGACCCTCACCCCGTGTACGACAGCACCGAGTACGGTAGCATGCAGGAGCTTGTACAACGCACGTCCACACAGGGGCTGTACGGCGGCGTCCGGCTGCTGCTGGTGGGCAGTACTGGGTTTGCTGCGGCAGCATAAGAGAGCATGCTACGTCGGCGCCTCGGCCCATGCCCGCGTTTCCCTCCAGTGTTATGGCCCTTCCTGCTGAGTGTTTTGTGTCTTCGCCCACTGTGCGCCAGGCCACGTGCAAGCGCTTTGGGGAGTACTGCGCGCAGCACGGCGTGCCGCTCAACCCGCCCGCCCCGCCGTACAGCGGCTTCGTGCTGTCGTACGACAGCATCATTCCCCGCCAGACGGGGCTGTCGGGCTCCTCCGCCATCATCAACTCGGGTGGGGCCGGGCGGGGAGGGAGGCAGGCAAAACTTTGCGCTGTGGTCCTGGACTGCTGCGAGCATGCCACTCTACGCCGTTCGATGTACCAGTCACACCAAGCGGTGAAAGTAAGTAAATAGTATGGTGTTGATCCATGGAGTCGCCCACCATCTTTCCTATAAAGTACTGTACCGGTATTTGGACGTACCCCATTTGGCTCTTTACCCTTCCCTGCCTCTCGCGTCTCCCGGCCCCGCGCCCCACCCCGCCCCCCAGCGCTGCACTGCCTGCTGCAGCACTACCGAGTGCCCCCCTCCGCGCTGCCGCCCTCCGCCCGGCCCGGCCTGGTGCTGGGTGTGGAGGCGGGGGAGCTGGGCATCGCGGCGGGGCTACAGGACAGGGTGGTGCAGGTGGGGGGTCGGGCCTTGGGGCAGGGGCAGAGGGGCAGGCTCCGGGACAGAAGGCCACGGGCTGAGGTCATGTCAGGGTTTACAAATTGCCCGGCTGCGGTATAGGACAGGCTGTTCCCGGCGGCAAGCGTTTGCTCAGGAGGCTCCGGCGGGGCTGGTGTGTGGCTGCAGGGCAGCACGACGGCGTGGACCGAAGCACTGCCTGGGGGCTGAGGGCTGGCTGCATGGCTGCAGGTGTAGCGACAACGCATCTGTTCTTTGCTATTGCTTGCGCTGCAGGGGGCTGATCCTGGCTCTACCCTGCCAATGATAGTATGCTCCATGTCCACGTGGCACAGTCACGCCCCCAGCACAGCGGTGTCGCGTCATCCTTGGGTGACCTGTTGACCTTGTCAACCACCCCACCCCGCCCCGCCCCACCGCCCTCCCGGCCCAGGTGTACGGCGGCGTGGTGCACATGGACTTCGACCCGCAGCACATGGCGGCGCACGGCACGGGGCGGTACGGCAGGCTGCCGCCCGCCGCCCTGCCACCGCTGCACATCATGTTCAGCGACAACCCCAGCGAGAGCGGCAAGGTGGGGCGGCGGCCATCCGTCTGGGGGCTGTGGCATGCACGGCTCCTGCTCACCAACATGTTGGAAAGATACCGTGCTAGCATGTGTGAACACGTGTAATGGACCCCAACCCCGACACCGCAGGTACACAGCGGCGTCAAGGCCAAGTGGCTGGCAGGCGACCCCGAGGTACGGCAGTACGGCAGGGCGACAGCCTTTGCATGGAAGTACCGAGTGCAACTACCCAGGCCAGAAGAGGCTGCCGGCGCCTACACCAAAGAGGGTGTCGCCATGCCCCCTGCATATGCATGTGCGGCAACACTCAGGGGCATCCATGGCCTCGCTGACTTCTGCGCGCTGTCCCTGCACGCCTACCTGCCCCCATGCCGCCCCAGTCCCTCTTGCCTGTCACCACCCATCCTCGCCATCCCCAGGTGCGGCGGCTGATGGCTGAGGTCATCACCTACGGCGACAAAGGGCTGCGGCTGCTGCAGGAGCGGCTGCAGCGGCAGGGGCAGGGGCAGGGGCAGGGGCAGGGGGAGCAGCAACCCCAAGAGGGGGTGCAGGGCCGGGCGCAGGACCAGCAGGGGCAGCCGGGCGGCGCAGATGGCAACGACGAAGATGGCGGGCCGGACGGCTGGCCGCAGCGCTTCGCGGCCGCCCTCAACGCCAACTTCGACCTCAGGTGCGGCACGTGCCCTTGGCCTTGGCGTCCTCGGCCCCCGTCTGGCGCCTCCCACCCTGCTCAGCCCCCGCCGCGCAGTGTGTCCTGCCTAGCCGCCTCCTACCTCTGGGCGCCCAGCCCTCCAGCAGCTGCCACCCTAAAGGCCCTCCTGGCCGTGAGCAGGCTGGCCCCATGCGCGCTCCAGCACCCCCTCCCCGCGCCCTCCTACCCCCCAGGCGCGCCCTGTTCGGTGACGAGGTGCTGGGGGCACGCAACCTGAGGATGGTGGAGCTGGCCAGGTGGGGGCGGGGGTGGGGGAGGGGGTGCGGGCGGGTAGGGGGCGGTTAAGGGGCGGGTGGGGGTCGGGCATGGGGCGTGCATGTTGGAGAGGCAGCAAGTGGAGTTGCGGACTGGCCGCCCACAGGAAGTGCTCCGGCTTGCATGGCGTGTCGAGTGTCATGGGTGGCGACCTCCCCGTCGCACCAGTTGAGCACGAGTGTTGTCCTCACCTGGTCGCTGCACTCTAGCAACCCTGGACTGGGTCCAGACGTGCTCCTTTGACTTCTTCGAGCACGCCCTTTCCGACGTGCTCCCGTGTGCTGCGTCAAGTGCTGCAGGCGTTCGCACTGCTGGCCCCTCTTGACCACAAAGCACCCTCAAGGCCTGCTCCCTTGCCGATCGCTTACTGCCAACCGCAACCACATACAACCTTGGCCGTTCCTTTCCGCCCCCAAAGGTCTGTGGGCGCGGGCGCCAACTTCACGGGCAGCGGCGGCGCGGTGGTGGTGTACTGCCCCGGGGGGGAGGCGCAGGCGGACGCACTGCGGGCGGCGGCCCAGGCGGAGGGCTACACCCTGCTGGCCGCCGAGCTGGGGCCGGACAGGGAGCAGCTGCCGCCCGCGCCGCCGGCACCGTGAAGTGTGGGGCAGCACAGGCGGCTGCAGGGAGGGGAGCAGTAGGTGCGGAGGCAGGGAGCTTTTTGGTGTGTTGTGTCAGGGGCGAGGCGTCCTGTCCCTGCGGAGCATAGGACTGCCCTCTCACAGCCCGAGACTGCGTCTTGCCTTGCCGTGCGAAAGGGTTCCAAGGAGTGGAAGAGTTCAGCTCGTGAGCGGCGGGCGGAAAGTGCTGACCTCGGCTAGCATGGGTAGGTCTGAGCAGGGCTCTGCGGTTGGGGTGGATGAGAGTCCAGATCCCGCACTGCGGAACCCCTAGGTGTTATTCGCGCAGGGCGTTCAGTTAGTAACCATTTACACTGCGCGGCGCCTTTGATGCGTCGTTTGTGGACCCAAGTTAGGCCAGGCTGTGTGTGGACGAACTGTGGGCACTGGCACGCACAGAGGGCAGGACCTAGTACGGCACCGTGGTGGTTGCCGCACCTGCACTGCGCCTTGTGACGGTCATTCATCAGCGTCAGAGAAGTACGCTTGTTGTCGCCTGGCCACGATCCTTGTTGCCTCAGTTCCTAGTCCCCAGTTTTATACCTCGCTTTTCCGAGATGGCAGCGTGCTCACCCTGGCCTTGATGAGAAAACGTTTCACGGTAACGACGATGGCCAAGACTACTGAAAGACTTTACGCAGTCAGCTCCTGGTTGCAGTCAGGGCTCACCTGTTCATCCGTAAGCGAGGCCTGGCAAGCAGAATGTGAGGCCCTCGCGGTCGCCGTCGGCAGGGAGGTCAATGTGCTTGTACAAGCATGCTTAGACGCAACACGCCGCGAGGAGACGTCCCCAGCTAGACTCCTTGCTATCGTATCGCTGTTTACGTCCTGCGCCCAAGTGCCCATGGACGCCGAGACCCTTGCGCGCGTAATCGGCAACCGAAGCAATGTCACAGAGGAAACACTCGGCAAATCATTGTGTTCGCTGTTCGTCAACGTCGGGAACTGGCTGGTGTGCTACATGAACCTCAACACCAGCACGGCCGTGGCCACCGCCCTGCTGCACAGCCAGGTGCTCCATGGCTGCAGCCGCAAGCTCGCCCTTGCGTTGTCCGAGGTGGCAACCCTCAGCCAGTCGGAGGGCCTCCCTGCGCAGCCCGCGCACGTACAGTCCCCCGCCTCCACCGCGGCCGCCCTGCTGTTGGAGCTGCTAGCCGTGTCCAACGCCATGACTGCCATGCTGGCCCTCCAGGCCACGCGCAGCAGCCCAGCACCGCCAAGGCAAGAGGCAGAGGGCCGGGCCACGGCCGCTGGCGCGGTTGGCCGCGGCGACAGTTCGGGGGCCTCCGCCGCAGCTGCTGCCGGCCGCCAGGACGACGGTGAGGACACGGAGGACGAGGAGGAGCTGATCACCGCCGCGCCGCCGCTGGTGCTGGCGCTGATGGACGGGCTGGCCGCCAGCAGCGCACTGGAGCAGCAGGCCCGGGCGCTGCTGGCGCTGGCGGGGCGGCAGCAGCTGCTGGTGGCGCACCTGGCGCAAGTGTGCGCTCGGGAGCTGGAGGGGGCGAGGGACCTGCAGGCGGTGCACCAGGCGGTGCGGCAGGCGACGGAGCAGCTGAACGCGCTGGCGGGGCGCCTGTACGGCTGTGCCGTGACCGCGTGCGACGCATACAACCAGGTCAGCAGGGTGGCCTACTGCCCAGGGCTCTGTGGCTACCTGCCGTCCCCCACGGCCCCGGATCGCCGACGCACAGCCGGGAGCAGCTTTCCGTCGAGGGCCCTGCACGACATCCGGACTCAGCGCTCAGCACCCATGTGCGTGATGCCCCGCACACTGGACCCGACACGTGCCGAGGCGCTCCGGCGCGTGCTGTCGGGGCCGTGCGCCCGCCACCTGGCGCTGTGCCTGGGGCTGCGCACCCTCAGCGCCCTGGACGGGGGCACCACGTACGGCATGCCGGACGGCGCTGGGGTGGGCACCCTGCTGCTGCGTGACCACAGCGCGGCGGGCCATGGCCAGCAGCTGCAGCAGCGGGAGCGGGAGGGCCCCCCGCCCCTCAGCGTCACTCCGCTGTCCAACCTCCTGGCGGTGCTGGCTGTGTCGCCCTACCACCTGGCGGGCGGGGGGCAGGGCGGGCAGGATGGGGAGTGCGGGGAGGGTGGCGAGGACGCCGAGGCGGGGGCGGGGCGGCCGGGCAGGGCCACGCGGCTGCAGCTGACGCTGCGGGTGGCGCGGGTGGCGGCCGCGGCAGGGGCGGGGGCGGGGGCGGGGGCGGCTGCAGGGGCAGCAGGGGCAGGGCCCAGCAGTGGGATAAGGGCAGGGAGCGCAAGTGCCGTAGCTGCCAATCCTCAATCTTACTCGCTTGCGCCGGACGGGTACACGTTTGAAGTGGCAGTGGGGGCGCTACAGTTCGCGTGGCGCCACATGCCGCCCCTGCAGCCGCACGGCGGGGGCAGCCGGGGCGGCAGGGGCAATGGCCGCCGCCGGGCGGCGTTGCGGCAGTGGGCGGCGGCGGTGGCGGACTTGGCGTGCGGCGGGCTGCTGGGCCGGGCGCCCAACGTCAGGGTCCAGGGGGAGCGGCTGGGGCTGCTGGTGGCGCTGCACCCCCACGTGGTGGGGCCAATGGCGCGAGAAGGTACGGGTGCATAGAGCAAGGCCAGTGAGGGCGCAGGGATGCATGGTGCGCTGGCGGCTGCCGGGACCCTCCACGTGGCCACGTACCAGCTGGCGTGCAAGTAGCATGCCTGGCACGCAGCCCGAGCCCGGGGGTCGCTGTGCGCGCACCTGCTGCCGTACGCGGCCGTGCTACCAAATGCCCCGACCCGTGTGCCTTACAGTGCGCAGCTCGCCACGCCGCGTGTGCCCGTTCCCTGCTCACCCCTTCACCAGTCCCACCGCTCAGCCCGCTGCCTTCTCCTCCCCCCTCCCAGACCTGCCCGCCCTGGCCTCCGGCGGCCACCTGCTGCGGGCCGTGGAGGCGCTGCTGCGGCAGGCGGCGGCGGAGGGGCCGCCAGCAGCAGCAGCAGCTGCCGGGCTGGGAGGCAGCCAGGCTGGCCAGCGAGGCAACCCCTCAGCGGCAGTTGGAGCGCTGGAGATGCTCATGGAGCACCCGATCACTATGAAGGGTGTGGAGGGGCCAGCAAAGGGGAACCGAGGCGGGGACGGGGATGGGGATGAGGATGAGGTTGGGGATGAAGATGAGGATGAGGAGGGATCCACAATTCAATATGCCAAAACATGCCATCTCCGTTACTTACTGCTGCTGCGAGGGGAGGGCCAGCGGCTTGGGGCGCAATGGGTGCCAGGGGAGGGGGAGGGGGCGGGTGAGGCGGGGCGGGGGCCAAGGGAGGGGCCGCGGGCGGCTGCGTCCGTAGCCGTGGCGCTGGGTAAGCTGCTGCGGCGGTGCGAGGGGCGGCTGGTGGCGGCCATGGGGCGGTGCGAGGACCTGGAGGAGGCGCGGGAGCACGCGGACGGGGCCCTGGTGGCGCTGTGCGGGGTGCGGGACGTGCTGGTGGAGGGCTCCCTCGGCACGCCCTTCGCACACCTGGGCCAGCAGGAACCCCGGGGGCGGAGCGCGGGCGGCGGCGAGGGCGAGAGCCACCAGACGGGGCGTAACGGCAGCCCGGTAACGATGGCCGGAGCCGGAGGGGATGAGCAGCAGCAGGAGCAGGTTCCCGAGCAGGAGGAGCAGCGGTGGAGGGTGTGGGTGTGCGCTTACGGCGCGTGGCAGTGGCTGCCGGTCCTGGCCCGCCTGGCGCTGCGGAGCGCTGGCGCGGGGCTGCTGCCCCTGGACTGGCATGGCGTGGCGTGGGGGGTGTGGCATCCGCTGCTGCTGGGGGTGCGGCAGCTGTGCCTGCGGGCCCTGCGGCACAGGGAGGCGGAGGAGCTGGGGGGTGGGCAGGGCGCGTGCGGGGCCGGGGGCGGCGGTGGGGCGGCGTGCAGCGGGGGCAGCGGCGGCAGCCTGGGGGCATGGGGGTGGTGCGCCTGCTGGCGAGACTTCTTGCTGCGGGATGTGGGGGCGGTGGGGCTGCTGGGCACGGCGCTGCGGCTGGTGGTGCCGGCGGTGATGCGGCAGCGGAAGCCGGACACCGGCTTAGTCATGACCATAGGGGAGGCGTGTGTGCAGCTGGCTGCCGTGTGTCCCGAGGCTGTGGCGCAGTCCGCATGGGGCGTGCCTGCCGGGCAGCAGGCGCCGGCGCGCAAGGGCAGCTCCAGCAGGAAGGATAGAGCAGCCAAGGCGCCGAGCAGTAGCGCAGCCGCATGGCCCCCTGCCACCTTTGCAGTGCTCGCTGACATTGCTGCCGGGTGGGAGTCCGAGCAGCCGGTGCACGCGGGCCTTGTGGTGCTGGGGGCGTGGGGCGGGGAGTGCGTACGGCAGGGCAGGGCGGTGGCGCCCAGCGCGGAGCAGCAGGCGGTGCTGCTGGCCGCCGCGGAGCACTCGTGGAGCTGCATAGAGGAGCGCGATGCGCAGCTGGACGTGCTGCTGGTGCCCCCGCTGTGCGGCCTGCGGGCCCTGATGCGCACCTGCAGCAACCCGGGGTGCGTGGTGCTGCCGCCGCTGGGGCAGACGGAGGCGGAGGCGGCGGAGCGGCGGGCGGGGTGTCCGGGGGAGGGCGGCGCAGGGTGGTACTGCTGCCGGGAGTGCCGCCAGGAGCACCGGCGGGCGGGCGGGGCGTGCACGTGAGGAGGGGCGCAGGGGGGCTGCGGCACACAGAAACGAAATGAGCCTTACCCCAAGACCGGGCGGGCGGTGGACGGGATGGTGGGCTGGGGCTGGTGTTGCGTGAATGCCTAAATTAGGATGTTGGAGCAACACCCGGCCGGTATGATGCATGGTTAGTGTCAAGGCGGCATGTAGACGCTTGGTGTTTTTCGAAGGCCAGATGAGGCAGGATTACATTGTGTGTTGTCGGAAGGGAGTATGTTTGTGACATAACCCTGGCAGTTTGGGATAGTGGCTGGGTACTGGTGTGCGACGGAATAGGTAGGGTAATGCGCCGCACTGATGTCCCATTCGTGTCCGTTGCGAACAGTCGTATGGTATCAGTGCGGCGGTATTATGAGGACTCTGGATGATCTGTGTGTTGTTTCCGTGCTCAGGCGTGCCAAGCAATGGTGGTTGTGGCTGCCGGTGTCCGCGTACCGGCAGTCTGGCTGATGACCGAGCCCGGTCGGGAGCATAACAATTCCATACTGTGGGCTTTCAGGGATTTGCCTCGACATGGTGCATGAGGACCTGGGGATAGGCTATTGCGGGCGTTGCGGCAGGGGACAGCCTCTGGCCCAGCTCGGCCCCGCGTCGCATGCCATGCCATGCCCTGTCTGCGCGTGGGCGCGCTTCTGGCGTGAGCTGCTGCTCGGTGTGAAACTGCGGTGTGCTGGGGGGAGGCGCAGCACGAGTTGTAACGCTGGTGCGATTGGGTGCGAGCTGACGGGGCTTGACAAGTGGCACGGCTGGCAGACCGCTTGTGGGGCAGCACGCAGCAGGTGAG
>VFQN01008366.1_pt1 | contig 10506 bp, 10 predicted proteins | sample 3512371 | NCBI WGS metagenome assembly VFQN01 (sample SAMN10412370, study PRJNA504923) | tailings metagenome | isolation source: Replicate 2 from Balatoc abandoned mine | place: Philippines: Itogon, Benguet | collected 2017-08-28 | reverse complement strand
AATTGTTCTTCACGACCATCAAATAATCGCCAACGGAAAGTTCGCTTTCTTTATCCAAAATTCGTGTTCTAATTTGCTGATTGTATTGGTTTGCTCGTTTATTGGAACGAACAATAAAACACGTATCTTCAATGCTGTAATTGCTGTAAGCACTTTGAATAGCATCTTGAATATCATAACCATCGGTTAAGCGAACGATGTCTTTAAAACCTTTGACCTTAAACTGAATATCAGTTAAAAATGTCTCTTTGAGTAATTCGCGCAATTGGGTTGCATTATACAAAATCCCCGATTTTTCTTCCTGACGCATCACTTCGTCTAATTCAATCGACAAAACAGTTTTATCATAATGTAAAGCCAAACTATCAGTATCCAATGCCGGACTAACTTCCATTTGAACTGGTGGCAACTGCGCCGTATCGCCAAGCAAAATCATTTTGCAATTCTGACCATTGTAAATGTAAAAAATCAAATCATCAAGCAACGAACCGTTTTCATACAGTTTAGAATCGGCAGCAACATCTGAAATCATCGAAGCTTCATCGACTATAAAAATGGTATTCTTGAATTTATTGGCTTGCGTAGTAAACGAAACGCCACCGCTTTTTCCTTTTTTGGGAAAATAAATCCGTTTGTGAATCGTAAAAGCAGGTTTGTTGGAATAATTAGTAATGACTTTAGCCGCACGACCGGTTGGTGCCAGCAACACGGCTTTCATATTAATATCATTCAAGCTGTTTACGATGGTAGAAATTACCGTAGTTTTTCCCGTTCCGGCAAATCCTTTTAAGACAAAAATTTGCTCCTCATTTTTATTGGTCAAAAAATCGGCTATCTGCTGAAAAAAAATATCCTGTTTTACAGTAGGTTGAAACGGAAATTGTCTTTTCAAAAGACTGTAAAATTGGCTTGAAGTCATTTAGGAAATTTGATTTTTTTTGGAGTTCAAATATAACCTATTCAATAGCAAAAATCAATGACAACTTCAAAATTCAAACTCAAAAATCAACTTCAAAAAAAACCAATAACAATAATATTCAATATTGAATTTTGCCATTGAAGTTGAATTTTGATATTGAGGTTGATTTTTGAAGTTGTTTTCGTAAGTTTGCCTTTTCTATAAAATTATGTGGCAAAACACCAGCGTTATTGATAAAATGTACCGAAAATTGACAGTTCAGGTTTCTCTGGACGGTTTGTCGTTTGCTACTTTTGATACGCTGACCAATAAGCCATTGGTTATTCAAAAAATTACCCTAGGAAAGTTTGAAAAAAATACACGCATCGAAGATTTGTTTAGCGAAGCGTTTTTAAAATATCCCGAACTCAAAGCTAATTATGACGAAGTGGTAATTATTCACAACAATAATTTATCGACTTTTGTTCCCACAGCATTGTTTGACGAAGAATATTTAGGCAGTTATCTTCAGTTTAACACCAAGGTTTTTGAAACCGATTTTTTTGCATTTGACCAATTGGAAAAACACGAAATGAATAATGTTTACATTCCGTATGTGAACATGAATAACTTTTTTATCGATCAGTTTGGTTCATTTGATTATAAACATGCCAATACTATTTTGGTGGAAAAATTATTGGATCTTTCGAGAAATAACGACGAAAGAAAAATGTTTGTTCACGTGAGCGAAACGCATTTTGAAATTATTGTCATCCGAAATCAAAAATTGGAACTTTACAATTCATTTGATTATAAAACACCCGAAGATTTTATTTATTATATTCTTTTTACAGCAGAACAATTACTCCTAAATCCGGAGCATTTCAAATTGGAATTATTAGGCAACATTAACGAAGAAAGTCCGTTGTTTCAAATGGCATTCAAATATGTTCGAAATGTTTCTTTATTCAATGTAAATTTTATTTTCAACTCCTTTTCCGAAGCTGAAAACCGCGAACATTTTATACTACTTCACTCATGAGAATCATTTCCGGAAAATACAAAGGCAGACGAATTTCTCCACCCAAAAATCTTCCTGTACGTCCAACAACCGATATGAGTAAAGAAGCATTATTCAATGTGTTGAATAATCATTTCAATTTCTCGGAACTAAAAATTTTAGAACTTTTTGCCGGAACCGGAAGTATCAGTTATGAGTTTGCTTCGCGCGGCTGTACTCCTATTTTATGTGTTGATGGCGATATGGGTTGTGTAAATTTTATCAAAAAAACCGCCAAAGAATTTGACTTTGACATCACTGCATTGAAAAGTGATGTTTTTAAATTCTTAGAAAAACACACCGGAAATTACGACATTATCTTTGCCGATCCGCCGTATGGAATGGAACAAAAGGAATTTGAAAAAATCATCGAACTTATTTTTGAAAACGAACTCCTTGACGAAGAAGGAATGCTTGTGGTTGAGCATTCTAAATATACCAAACTAGAGCAAATGGGTAATTTTTCTTTTCAGAAGAATTATGGTGGTTCTGTTTTTTCTTTCTTTGAGTTTGAAATGGAAGAGGAAAATGAAGATGAAGATTTGGAAAACGAAGAAGAATAGTTACTTTATTCTTACTTAGTTTTTAATGATAATTTTTCGTCAGTTCGAGTGATTTTTGAAAAAAATCGTATCGAGAACAAGAAAAATTTCATTAAAAACGGGTTCTCGATACATTTTTTGTTCCGTTTCTCTACACAAAAAACACTCGAACTGACGATTTAACACTCACAATCAAAAAGTTGTTATTTTATCCTTCCTGAATTTTCGTCAATACTTTTCTCTTTAAATTCAGAGTTTTTAATTTTTCCAAATGAATATTTTATCGATAGTTGTACCGAATGCGAATCGGTGAAATAAACACCTCTTGCTACCACATTATTGATAGTAAAACTATTTGTAAAATTCATTTTACGGAAAATATCATTCCAACTCAAAGTACAATCAAGTTGCTTAAAAAAGGTTTTGGAAACAGCAGCATTCATTGTAAAAAAAGCACTTCCTTTATAAATTCCCATTTCTTGTTTGGTTAAACCAAAACCGGTTATATAAAGTTCACTTTATTTTGGCTAAAACTCAATACATTAATACTTTTCCAAAATTTATATTGAAAAGGTAATGTCAGTTCAAGATTAAGATTGGTTTCCTTATCAAAATTCGTTGAAATAAACGTCAATAATTTTTCAGAATCATCATAATTCGCACCATAATAAACCGGATTTGAGGTTTTAAAATACCCTAACTTTATAGATTTATCTTTGTATTGATAATTAATTACAATTTCATCGGTAATGGTTGGATCCAAATTGACATTATTTGCCCAAACGAAATAGGGATTTATATAAACAGATGTTTGACTGGTAGAAGAAAAATTAGGTCGTGTAATCGTTTTGGCATAATTCAAACTAATTGTATTACTGCTGTCAATGGCAATTTCAAATTGTGCTTTTGGGAAAAGATTGATGTAATTTTTATCAATGGATAAATTATCTTCAGTATCATATTTTCCTTGTACGATGGTATTTTCGGCACGTAATCCAAACATATAATTCACTTTTTTATAACTTCCCGAAAACTGAGAATACGCCGCAATATTTTTCTCTTTATAATGATAAACCGAATGAATCTCACTTGGCGGATTTATGACTGAAACTTTAAAATCGGTTTGGGATTCTGCTTGCAGATATAAACCTCCAAATTCCAATTTTGCTTCATTCTTAAACTTTTTTTCCAAATCAACTCTACCGGAAAAAACATCGGTTCCAAACTTTTGATTTCGGTTTTGCGACAGTTCAAATCCGGTGTTGTTGAAATTGTTTAAAATAGCACTGAACATTTTTTGATTGAATGATGAGTATTGAAATCCGGAAAATAAAACCATATCCAGACTTTTTATTTTATGATTATAATTCAGAAAACTATTTGTAAAATTTTGATTTTCATCATTTTGATTTAATGTATTAATAGTATCAATACTATTTTGATCTTGATTTAATGTATTGGTAATAATATCAAAAACATCTTTTTGACTTCGACGACTAATGTTCATCGAAAGATAATTGTCTTCGTTTATTTTGTAAAAAATGCCACCGCCATAAAAAAACTGAGGTCTTTTGGTTATCGCCGTTACTAAATAATTGGACTGAATATCATAATCCGGCATCGTGAAATTATTGCCGTTGCTTTCCCAAACTTTCAGCTGATTGTAATTGAAATTGGCTTTGAATTCCAATTTTTCTGTTTTGAAATTACTGTTTATTCCCGAAAAGTTATTGAACTTTTTTTGAAACGAAGCTGTTTCTGAAACTATAACTTTATAACCTTCGCGCTTACTGAATTTTCGGGTAATGAGAATAACAGCTCTTCCGTTAGCTTCATATTTTGATGATGGATTATGTATGATTTCGATAGTTTTAATATCATCAACCGAAAGCGAATTCAACTCATTCATATCTACTTTTTGATTGTCGATGTATAAAAGCGGATTTCCTTTTCCAACAATCGAAATGCTTTCTCTGTCAGGACTGATTTGAATTTTAGGCAATTTTGACAACAAATCAAGCGTGTTTGGAACCGAATTATAAATAGAATTTGCCACATCAACTTTGATATTTCCATTTTTGGTAGTAAATGTTTTAGTTTCGTTTTGAATCACAACTTCATCTAATTCTTTCGGTTTCTCTTTTTCTTCTTCCTGAGCAAAAGCTTTGTGACTTGACAATAAAGTGAGTAAAAAAATGGTAATGGCTGTAACTGATTTCATGGTTTTTTATTTGCCACAAAATTGTTTCAATAATTCATTAGCCTAAGTTAATTAGAGGTTAATCCGCAGTTAAAAGTTTTACTTTGAAACAAATGCATTATTTTTGACACTCATTTACATCACATGAAGAAAAAAATAAATCTGTTAATTGGTTTTTCAGCACTTATATTGTTGCTGCTTTGTGCGATTCAGGTTTATTTGGTCAAAACTGCCTATGACTATAAAGTAGAACAATTTCATACTGAAGTAAAAGAAAAAATTGGCAATATTACCAATAATTACACCGAACTTGATTCCAGTGTTTTCTTGAAGAAAGATGCACTTTATAAAAGTTTATTGGAAAAAATAATTCATAACAAAAGCTACCGTTACAACGTTAAAAGTGATTTGTTAGCCAATGAATATCGGGATATTTTAACGCTTCGTCTAAGAGAAAAACTAAACAGAGAATTTCCCGAAAGCGAAATTAATTTTGCCGTTGTCGTTAATAAATTCATTGTCTTCAATACTACTACCGAAACCGATACTGTTTTTTCTGAAAAACCAACAATAGAAAATTCTATTTATGGTGATTTGGCTTCGCTGGACAATGCTTTTTTAGTCCGAAATTATATTGGAACAACCAGCGGAATTCAAAACGATAATTACAAATTATTAACGGAAGATTGCTTGTATGTTTCGGTTCATAATATGGAGCAAATCATTCTCAGCCGAATGACTTCCATTCTTGTTTTGGCTATTTTTTCGATGGTGATTTTGATAACGCTTTTTGTCATTACTATAAAATCATTAATCAAACAGAAAAAAGTAAGCGATGTTAAAACCGATTTTATCAATAATATTACGCATGAGTTAAAAACACCTTTGACCACATTAAGCGTTTCTACTAAAATGCTTGCCAGACAAGAAGTTAAAGAAAATGAAATTGTTTTTAATAATTTAATCAATACCGTTGAAAGACAAAACAACCGTTTGCAAAACATTATTGACCAAGTAATGAGTAACTCTCTGGGGTTTGAAGAAATCGAATTGCAAAAAGAAAAACTAAAACCTCATTCGCTACTGAAAAGTATAATTTCTGATTTCAATTTAGCCTATCCAACTATTGGAATTCAAACCATTTTTGACCAATCGGAAATTTCATTGACATTAGATAAATTTCATTTAACAACAGCTGTTACCAATGTTTTGGAAAATGCCGTAAAATATGGTTGCAATAATATTACCATCAGTACCAAAAACGAAAACGGAAATTTTCAAATCAGTATTCAAGATGACGGTATTGGAATTTCAAAGCAAAAACAACATTTGTTATTTGAAAAATTCTATCGTGTAGAACAAGGAAATCTGCATAATACCAAAGGACTTGGGTTGGGTTTATATTATGTGGATCAAATTGTAAAAGCTCATAAAGGTTCGGTTAATGTTATGAGTGAATTGGGAAAAGGCGCTTCATTTACCATCAGTTTACCTACTGCTTAAGATATGAAAAAAGTACTTTTAGCCGAAGATGATGTTGATTTTGCTAATGTATTGAAGCAATATCTGGAAATCCATCAGTTTGAAATTCATTGGGCAAAAGATGGCGAAGAAGCTTGGTTGGCTTTCAATAATCAGGATTTTGACATTTGTATTTTTGATGTGATGATGCCCAAAATTGATGGATTTACGTTAGCCGAAAAATGCGTACTGCTAAAACCTGAAATTCCTTTTTTATTTTTAACTGCAAGAAATCAAAGCGAAGACAAAATCAAAGGATTGAAACTTGGTGCCGATGATTATATTGTTAAACCATTTGAAGCTGATGAATTGGTTTTGCGTTTGACCAATATTTTAAAACGGACTTCACGGCAAAAATCATTAGAAATAATCCAAAACGACATTCAAATTGGTTTGTATCTTTTTGATACCAAACGGTTAGAATTAAGAACTGAAAACAGTAAACAACAACTTACCGAGAAAGAAGCCGCATTGCTCACTTTTTTGTTCCAAAATAAAAATCAATTATTAAAACGTGAAGAAGTTTTGAGAGGCGTTTGGAATAATGAAGATTATTTTTCCGGCAGAAGTATGGATGTTTACATCAGTAAATTGCGAAAATATTTCTCTGATGATAAAAGTATTTCGATAGAAAGTATTCGAAATATTGGTTTGGAGTTTAAGATGAAGATGTAAATTAATCAACTTGCATTTGTCCTAAAATTAAAAAAGCAGACCTATAAGCCGGATTCTGTTCTTTCTGAACTTGTTTCAGAATCTAAAACAAATTAGAAATACCTTATCATTTATCTAGTTCCGCAATTACTCACGGAATCAATCTTCCTACCCTTCGACAACGGACGAGTAACCCTTAAATGTCGATATACTTGGAATTTCACCGCATAGAGTTTACCTGGTTTCACTACAGCCGAACTGTACATACTTTCTGTTGCACTTGTCCTCGCCTCTCGACGGTTGGGCGTTACCCAATATGCTACTCTGTGGTGTCCGGACTTTCCTCCTCAATAAATTGAGACGATAAGGCGGTCTGCTTTGCAAAGAAACAATTTTAAATGTGGAATTTTAAAATTTTGAATGATGAATTTGATTTCTTATCTTTAAACAAATTAAAATCATCCGTTTATCATGAAAAATATGTATCGCTATGCACCGGTCATAAAAGCTTTGGAAGAACTGAAATTAATGGGATTTGTAATTGATTTTAATCTACAGGAAGAAATAATTAAAGATAATCCAGATAATTATCAAATAGTACATATCTATCGTTATGAAGGTGATACCAATCCTGACGATCAAGCTATTGTATATGGCATAGAATCAACTACAGGTGAAAAAGGTGTTTTTGTCTCAGGATTTTCAGCTAATTCTGAAAATGAAACTGCTCAGGTTTTACATGATTTAAACATAAAAAGTAATAAACACTAATTTCGAAAATTGTGGAAAAGTTTTCTTCAATTAACCGAATGACCAAATTATCAAACCAACAAAAATTCTATATTTGTAATCCAATAATTTTCTATGGAACAATTTGTAGTATCAGCCCGAAAGTATCGTCCGCAAACGTTTAAAGACGTTGTTGGACAACAAGCTATTACCAATACTTTGCTGAATGCTATAGAAAACAACCATTTGGCGCAAGCTTTACTTTTTACCGGACCAAGAGGTGTTGGAAAAACAACTTGTGCAAGGATTTTAGCCCGAAAAATCAATCAACCCGGATATGATGATCCGTTTGAGGATTTTGCTTTCAACGTTTTTGAATTGGATGCTGCTTCAAACAATTCTGTTGATGATATCAGAAGTCTGATTGACCAAGTTCGAATTCCACCACAAACCGGACAATACAAAGTATATATTATTGACGAGGTTCATATGTTATCTTCGGCAGCTTTTAATGCTTTCTTGAAAACACTGGAGGAACCTCCAAAACACGCCATATTTATTTTGGCAACTACCGAAAAACATAAAATCATACCAACGATTTTATCGCGTTGCCAAATATTTGATTTTAAACGAATAACTGTAAAAGATGCCAAAGAACATTTAGCTGAAGTTGCTAAAAGTCAAAACGTGGAATTTGAAGATGATGCTTTGCATATCATTGCGCAAAAAGCCGATGGTGCAATGCGTGACGCTTTATCCATTTTTGACCGAGTGGTTTCTTATTGCGGTAATAATTTAACTCGTCAAGCTGTAACCGAAAATTTGAACGTACTCGATTATGAAACCTATACTCGAGTAACCGACTTAATTTTAGACAATAATATTCCCGAAGTTTTATTAGCTTACAACGAGATTTTGGCAAAAGGTTTTGACGGACATCATTTTATTGCGGGATTGGCTTCGCATTTCAGAGATGTTTTAGTGGCTAAAAATCCGGCAACACTTTCCTTATTGGAAGTTGGAGAACAAGCTCAACGATTATATTTTGAACAAGCAAAAAAAGCTTCTTCTGAATTTTTACTGAAAGGAATTGATTTGGCAAATGACTGTGATTTAAAATATAAACTTAGTCAGAATCAACGATTATTGGTTGAACTTTGTTTAATGCAATTGTGCTCCGTCAACTTCGACGGAGAAAAAAAAAAGCTAACTTCATAATTCCACCAACGTATTACAGAAATTCGGGTTACTCTATAGTCGAAAGTCAAAAGTCAAAAGTCAAAAGTGTAGATATTGAAGTTACAAAAACGGAAGAAATTGTTCCCAAAGTTGAAAATGTAGTTGTTAAACCCGAAGAACTTCAAACTCCAAATTCGCAACAACCAAACTCTGTCACACCGAGCGCAGTCGAGGTGCCAATTAACCAAACCAAAGTTTCTGCTTTATCGTTAGCCAGTATTAAGGCAAAAAAAGAAATGGCTGAAGCGCAAAAATCGGTGGTAAAAGAAACCGTTCATTTACCAAGCGAGCCTTTCACTGAAACCCAAATGCTGGAACAATGGATGAAATATGCACAGCGAATGGAAGATAAAGGTTACCGCATCATTGCTTCGTTGTTAACCTTAAATGATCCTATTCTTGAAGGAACGACAATCATCCATGAATTACCTAATGAAAGTTCAAAAATTGATTTTGAAAAGGAACGACCGGATTTATTAGGTTATCTTCGTGGTAAACTTCACAATCACGACATTGTTATTGAAGCAAGAGTAAATGAAAGTATCGAAGTTAAAAAGGCTTTTACTCCTCAAGACAAATACAATCGATTAAGAGAAATAAATCCTAATCTTGACTTGTTACGAAAAATGTTTGATCTGGATGTTTAAGTTCAGTTTTCATTCCTCGACTTGATTCGAGATGACAAACAAAAATCAAATAATCCCTTGATACATTGCTTTTACAATTCCGTCCGAAAGACCAATTTTTGGAACATAAATTTTGGTTGCTCCACTCCATTTCATGGCGTTAAGATAAATTCTTGTAGCAGGAATGATTACGTCAGCACGATCTGTATTTAATCCTAATTCTGCAATACGCTGTTCATAGGTTAACGAATTCAGGTATTGATATTGTGAATTCAAATAAATATAAGACAACGGTTGATCTTGCATTTTTCCTGAAAGTTTAAACAATTTATTGATATTTCCTCCGGAACCAATTAGAATGACGCTATCGAACTCGGCAGTATGCAGTTTTATCCATTTTTCAATCTCTTCCCAAACGACATCGTTTACCATATTATTCAATAAACGAACCGTTCCGTTTTTGAATGATTTAGAAGCAATCATTTTTCCGTTATCGAATAGTGAAAATTCAGTGCTTCCACCACCAACATCAACATACAAATAGGTTTGGTCAGTTTTTATAAAATGATGCAAATCGGATGAAGCAATGATTGCAGCTTCATTTTTACCATCAATAATATCGATATCTATTTCGGCTTTTTCTTTTATTATGTCGGTAACTTCTTTTCCATTGTAGGCTTCTCGCATCGCCGAAGTAGCACATGCTTTATATTTTTCGACTTTATAAACCTTCATCAATAACTTGAAAGCCTTCATAGCATCAATCATTCGGTCGATGTTTTCTTCGGATATTTCACCAACCGTAAAAGCATCCTGACCTAAACGTATTGGCACACGAATTAATGCACTTTTATTAAATTGAGTCTCTTTTCCTTGTTGCTCAACAATATTGGAAATCAGCATCCTCATAGCATTAGAACCAATATCGATTGCGGCATATTTTTTTATACTAATCATTTTCTCTCAGATTTGGGATTTGGCAGTTGGAATTTAGAATTTCCTGATTTTGATTTAAAAAATAATTATACGTTTCAAAT
>VFQN01008365.1_pt1 | contig 10508 bp, 18 predicted proteins | sample 3512371 | NCBI WGS metagenome assembly VFQN01 (sample SAMN10412370, study PRJNA504923) | tailings metagenome | isolation source: Replicate 2 from Balatoc abandoned mine | place: Philippines: Itogon, Benguet | collected 2017-08-28 | reverse complement strand
GCACCTGCGACAGTGCGTAGCCCGACGCCGCAAAGGCCCGGCCGAAGGCGGACAAGTGCAGACGCGCCACCCGGCCCAGGCAGGCATCGACGGAGGCCAGGGAGACCCCCTCCTCGGCCGCCGCCCGAGCTGGCTGGTCACGAAAGCGCACGCCCAGATTTAAGCCAAGTGGCACACCTCCCCTCGCGGCGCAACAGGCAACGGCCATGCAAAACCACTGCACTGGTTGCAACACGCTCCATCTACCAGTGTGCCAGCAAGCGCATAGGCCGTGGGCAGGGGGAGAGTGAAAGACGGGGTAAGGACAGGCGGGTTCTGGCCATGCACACAAATGTGCACGCACGTGTGCGCGCTGCCCAGTGCCGGACCAGGTGCCAGATCACGCCTGACCACGCGCTCCCCCTCCTCGGAGAAGGGCCGCAAACCCCCGATTGACCATCTATACATGTACTGGTAAACCATTCAGCATGCCTTGTAATTGAAGGTAAGTCGGCTTGTGGCGCTGCCTTCAGCTGCGGTCAGGAGTCTTCAGCGAGTCATCATTCCTAATTTGGTCGATGAGCACCTCTAATGCAGGTGTTATGACGTACGAAGTGTGCCCACATGAATAATGACTTCACTTCGGCCTGGCGGAAATGGACGCATAGGCTGCATGGGTTACCGTACTGTGGAAGGAGAAGCCCTTTTGTCAGATCTATCTCGCCCAAATTGTGAAGACTGTAGCGTTAGTAGGAGAAATGGCGATGATGCAGCGCGCAGCCGCTGGCCCGGTTTACACGCGGGCGGCGCGGAAGGCCACCCTGCTGCCCGTGGGCCGCAGCGTCCGCCTTGTAGTGCACGCCTCTGCTTCTCGGCGCCCAGAGTACATTCCTAACAGAATTGACGATCCGAACTACGTGCGCATCTTTGATACCACTCTCCGCGATGGCGAGCAGTCGCCTGGTGCCACCCTCACCTCCAAGGAAAAGCTTGACATTGCCCGACAGCTCGCAAAGCTCGGCGTTGATATTATCGAGGCTGGATTCCCAGTGGCTTCGCCGGACGACTTTGAGGCAGTGCGTACCATCGCCATGGAAGTTGGCAACGACGTCCACCCAGATGGCTACGTGCCTGTCATCTGCGGCCTGTCGCGCACCAAGTTTCAGGACCTCGAGAGGGCCTGGGACGCGGTTCGCCACGCAAAGCGGCCCCGCGTGCACACCTTCATCGCGACCAGCGACATCCACATGAAGTACAAGCTGCGCATGACCCCTGACGAGGTGGTAGAGAGCGCGGTTAATGCGGTGAAGCACCTCCGTTCCCTGGGCTGCAACGATATTGAGTTCAGCCCCGAGGACGCGGGCCGCTCCGACCCCGCCTTCCTCTACCGCATCCTGGGGGAGGTCATCAAGGCCGGCGCCACCACCCTGAACATCCCCGACACCACCGGCTGGAACCTGCCCCACGAGTTCGGCAACCTGATTGCCAACATTCGTAAGAACACCCCCGGCGCGGAGAACGTTATTATCTCCACTCACTGCCAGAACGACCTGGGCCTGTCCACCGCCAACTCGCTGGCCGGAGCCATGGCGGGTGCACGCCAGATTGAGTGCACCATCAACGGCATCGGCGAGCGCGCCGGGAACGCCTCTCTGGAGGAGGTGGTCATGGCCATTGCTCTGCGAGGGTGAGGAGGGACGGGGCGGTGCGAGGCAGCCGGGAGTTGTGGCGGGCGCCTGACGGACAGGGGAGGTCGTGACGAGCGGAGAGGGGTGAGGAGCAGGAGCAAGCGGATGTGGGTCTCCTGGGTTGTGGCCTCTTTTCGAAACTCGTTCCTCTGACAATTGCCCCCTGCTCTTACACCTGCTGCCCACATGCGCACGACGCACAACAGGGAGTCCCAGATGGGTGGCCTGCGCACCGGCATCCGACCCGTGCACATCTACCCCACCTCCAAGATGGTGTCGGACTACAGCGGCATGATCGTGCAGCCGCACAAGGCTATCGTGGGCGCCAACGCCTTTGCGCACGAGTCCGGCATCCACCAGGACGGCATGCTCAAGAACAGGGAGACGTGAGTGGTGGTGCGCATTTGGGTGCGGGGCGGAGGACGTGGCTCAGGGGGACGTGGGCGCAGAGGGCAAGGCAGGGGGGCTGATGGGGGTTGGTGGGCTGGTGTGCGAGGGCAGCGCTGGTAGGGCGGCCTGGTAGGAAGGAGAGTGCGGAGAGTTCGGGACGGGTAATTGAAGAAGGCGAGTGGGGGCCGTGTGGAATGGACAGGTAGGTGGGCTGGTGGGGCTATGCAGTTGCGGTTGCTGCGCCCTTCGTGGCGGTTGCTGCCTGAGGAGCGCGGATGCACGAGCGGTCCGCCGGGCTCTGCGGTGGGGGCGGCTGCCGGGCGGCGGACAGCGGCCGGGGAGCTGCGGGGCGTGGGGCAGCGCCAGGCGCGGAAGCAGTGCCTCCAGCGGTCGGGAGGGAGCGGCAGCAGCAGCGGCAGCAGCGCGCGCGAAGGGCTGCGGTGGTACCCTGCGGACCTACCGTGGTCGTGCTGTCTAGGGCGTCCCGTGGCAGCTGCGCTGCCGCGGCGCGGGGAATAGCCGGAGGCTCGTTGCCTGGTTGCCAGAGAGCGGCGGGTTTGCTTCTTTGCCCGTACGTGCCGTTGTGCACGAGGACGAATATCAGTGGACTTGGAAAGCAGCAGCAGTAGCAGCACAGCGGCGGTGGCGGAATGACGGTGCCGAGCTTGGTGGCAGCAATGCGCCGCTGGCCAGCCCCGGGCCTTGGTCAACCCTTGCCGCGGCAACTGCGGCTAGGGCCCAGAAGGCTGGCGGTTGCAGGGGCTCGGCGAGGGGCGGCGCACTTAGCTGTCAGGCGGCACGGAAGCGGCGGCACCAGATCGCCGGAGGGCGGCAGGCGCTGGCGGTGTCACTCTGTGGGCGCATGTTCGCTCCAAGGGTGGTGTTGCGCAGCTGCTGTCGCGGGCACCATAGTGGCGCCCTGCACCCATAGCATTCGCCTGCCAGAAACTGGGACCCTTGCTGTTCAGGCGCCGCCTCTGGGGTGGGCGGTTTGAGCAACTGGGCTCATGCAGTGAGCAGCTGGTGCATCTTGCGCATGGGGCGGCGCGCCGGCAGCAGAGGCCAGGGAAGCCAGCGGGGCGGGGGGAGGGGGGTTAAGCGGTAGGACGACAGACGAAGTCTGTAGATCGACGAGGTCAATGATGGGGGGAAGGGGGGCGGCGGCGGGAATGGGATGATGCCTTGCGAATCGGACGGGCTGAGCCTGTGGCTCACTCTTGGAGCTGCTCTGCGCGTTGGCGGCAGCGGCGCCATGAGCGTTGGAAGCAGCTTATGCGGCCGTCAGCGGACCTACTGACTACCGCGGCTGGGCGTACCGGGCAGCTGGCGGTCCGCAGCAACAACCTGCATCTCATATTCGGGCTGTTTTAGTACAGGCCTGGAACCTGGCTTTTCGGCCAGCTTTGGCCAAAGCGCGGCGAGGAGTAAGACCAATCCAGTCCTGGACATGGTGCAGCCCACCACCGCCTTGCAGCGGAGCATATGTGGCTGCTGCGGGTTGCGCTCAGCGCGAACCACGTGGCGCATTGTGGGGCCGCGGTGCTGGGTGGATACCCTGACGGCTGATGGCATGGCCACCAACGGCCTGCTGCTCTGCTGCTACGTGTTGGTTGGCCCGCATGCAGCTGACTGTGTTGCTGTGCCCTGCCGTACCGCTGCCGCATGTGTGCCGCCCAGGTACGAGATTATGACGCCCGAGTCCATCGGCCTGCCGCGCCAGGAGCAGGACCGCGGTGAGCGGCAGGGGCAGGGGCAGCGACAGGGAGGGCGACGGGGGGCAGGGACAGGCAGGGGCTGGGGGCAGGGACAGGCGCAAGGGCAAGTGCATCGCCAGATGGTGGGGCCCTGAGTAGGAAGGGGGCAGCCTGGAATGCCCACCTGAAACCGTAAGCTGTACGAAGGGGGGAGACGCAGGGTGACTCAAGAGCAGGAGGGTGGTCGCACTTGGTCGTGCCGTGGCCTTGTTTCGTGGTTACTGTAACTTGGCGGTATCGTACGCGGTCACTGTGCCCTCTGGTGTTTGCTTCAGCTTGGTTGCAACCTTGTTCACCCGCCCCTTGCGGTCGCCTCCTCTCCTCTTCGCCTGCCCCCAAAGGCATCGTGCTGGGCAAGCACAGCGGGCGCAACGCGCTGTCCTCCCGCCTGCGCTCGCTGGGCTACGAGCTGTCGCAGAGCGAGCTGGACGACGTGTTCAAGTGGGTGCTATGCTGCTGAACTACGTACTATGCCTTCTGAGCATCATGTTGTTGCGTGGAGGTGTTGCAGAACGAGCTTGGCATCGCACAGATTGCGCGGCGGCCTGCACATGTCTTGCCTTCAACCGGATCTTGAGAGTTGTCGAACAGACGGGAGAGTCGCATGTCGTGCACGGGCCCGTCATGGGTGGTGTGGCGTAGCACGCTTGGAAGGGGCTCTGCGGACGCATACCGGGCCGCTTGGCATATCGCGTGGCGTTTGCAGGCTGCGCTGTGACCGCTGTCCCGGCCCCACCCCGCCGCCCCCTCCCCAGGCGCTTCAAGGCGCTGGCTGACAAGAAGAAGGGCATCACCGACGAGGACATTCTGGCGCTCATGAGCGACGAGCTGCACCAGCCCAAGATCATCTGGGACCTGCTGGACCTGCAGGTGCGCCCGCGTGGGTTAGCGCTTGTGGGTTGACAGTGAGTGAGCTTGAGCTGAGTGGCGAGGGCGTCTGCATATGCAGGCGTGTACGGATGCGCCTGCATGATCGGGGTCGAGTAAGGACGTCCGCTCGGCAGCGGCACTGTCGCATCCGCGACAGCTGCCTCCGCCGGACTGGCCTCTCTCTGGCGCCTCACTGCTCCGCCTCCCCCCACGCCCTGTTGCTTCCCGCCTCCCTCCCCCCAGGTGGTGTGCGGCACCATGGGCATGCCCACCGCCACGGTGCAGATGAAGGGGCCGGACGGCATCGCCCGCATCGGGGTGGGCGTGGGCACAGGTGCGTGGCGGGGGTGTGGGGCGGGGGGTGCTGGGGCTGTCGGCTAGGCGGTGGTACTGCGGGGCTCCGCGGGGCAGGCACTGATGTGGGTCGAGTATTTTCGTCGTGAAGGGCTGAGAGATGTGCAACCACAGACATCTTCGGTCCCTAGTCAGCCAACACAAGGGCGCATGGTTGGGAAGAGGGTACATGGAACGTTACATGGAACGTTAGTTAGCCGATCGTGCTAGTTGGATATGGGTGTTGTGAAAGCCCGCCCCGGTCACTTAAAAGCTAGTGCAACCCTGAGGCTCCCTTTCCCCTCCACCCCCGCTCCAGGCCCCGTTGACGCGGCCTACAAGGCCATCGACAGCCTTGTGCGGGTGGAGGCGGAGCTGGTGGACTACAGCGTCAGCAGTGTCACGCAGGTGGGGGCCATGTATGTTAGCGTGTGCGTTTGCCCGTGTATACCAGATGGTATTATGTGGAATTGGTGAATGTGCGACTGTCGGGGAGGAAGAGCGGAAGCGGAGCTGGCTGGGTTCCGCTCATACGCACCCAGTGCGAAAGCCTTGCCCGCTTCAGGGGCCGGTGCTTGAGGCCGGAAGCGTGAGACGAGTTGGTAAGGGTGGGGCGTCTTCGTTGTGTCAGCGTTGGGCCCATGCGGTGATGTTGGCGGCCGCGCCGCAACGGGTTCCTGCTACTGAGTTGAACACAGTCGGGAATCCCTATGGACTGACCTCAGCACCTTGGTCGTCGTTGTTAAGGCACGCACATGCTCACGCTTCGTGTGCTTGCAGTGTGTCAACAGGCTTGTTACCCTGTGGTGGCACCGCGGGCAGGTTGCACGGCGATTGGGCAATGTCAGTTTGCCACGCGATGGCCCACCAAAAGGCGACGACGCTTCCAATTGCCGGAGCGCGCCGGAGCACTTGCTTCTCTCCCCGCTCGCCGTCACAGGTCCCCACACTCCCTGCATTCTCCACTCCCCTTACCCCTAAGGCACCTAAACTGCCCCCGCTCCGGGTCCTGCACCCGCAGGGCATTGAGGCCCTGGCCTACACGCGCGTCATGATCCGCCCCGCCGGCCGCCTGGCGGACCAGGGCTACAGCGAGCACGCGGCGCTGGGCACCGTGCAGCGCCAGTTCTCGGGTGGGTGCGGGGGTTGCGGTTGCATAGCGGCACGGGGACGACATGGGCACCGAGGAAGGCATGGGGCGTGGACGCATTATGGCTGGGGGGTGTATGGAGCTGGGAGTGGGGACTGAGTTACAGTTACAGTTACAGTTAGCGGCTGCGTGAGGACGAGGAGGCCAGGGCTTGTCGGCCGGGATGGATGGGAGGAATCGGAATGGGCCATGTGCAGCGGGGCTGCATGAACACTTTACGGCGCAGCCGTTCGTACACGGCCCGCTGCTGGCTGTTGTACACCTCCTGGGGGCCAACTTGAGCGCAGTGGACACATCACGCCAGCCCACTGGCCCGACACGCCTGGACTCTTGGGCCCTCATCCACTGCCGTGTCCCCACAGGCTCGGGCGCCAACGTGGACATTGTGGTGGCCAGCGCGCGCGCCTACATCTCCGCTCTCAACAAGATGATTGGCTGGATGAGTGTGGCTCAGAAGGTGGCGCCCAAGGGCCGCGCCACCGCCTCCGTGGACAGCGGGGCGGGGGCCAGCAACGGGGCGGCCAAGGACGAGGCCCCGCCCGCCCTGTCCGTGTCCATGTGAACGTGAACTGGGGTGTTGCACGCCGGGGATGTGAAAAGGAGGATGGTGGTCCTTGGAGGCGGTTGGATTCGGGGCTGGCTGTTGTTGGTGTGTGGGTGTGGGGTGCGGAGTGGGTGTGGAGAATTTGCGTGTCGCGGTTGCGATGTGCGTGTTCTTGTGCTGAGAGACTTGAGATTCCGTCGTGAGGGCGTGAGATGGAGAGGCAGCGGGTCCACTTGAGTAAGGGGCGGACAGCTGGGTGCGTAAGCGGTGGGTTATGCAGCGGTGAGGCCTTTGCAGGTGTAATTGGCTTCACACATGGTTTGCTAGGAAGCAACAGCCCTCGGGGCAATCCTTTGGCATGTAAGTTGCTAAGAAGCGCTGCCCAAGCAGCGGTAAATGTGCAAGAGTGCACAGCTAGTGCATGTCGCATGGGGACGCACGCGGCACGGCGACAAATTCCGATGCATGGAACTGATGCGCTGACGGACGAAAAGACGCCAGTCAAACAACTACACACTCATCGTTTTGTTGTCAATATAGCCAGGTTATGTATCAGATCACTACTTACTCCTGACGGGCCGCGATCGAGGTGCCGTCCGCCGCAGACTAGTGCGACCTCAAACCACCAATTGACCGAGTATTTCTGTAGAAGTTCAACATGGATCACGATGAGCATATGGACGAGGTGGTGGAGCACGAGGAGCATGAGGCCGACGTCGTTGAGGCGGAGGGAGCTGCGGCCGACGACGATACGGGCCTCCCTCCTGGCACATTCATCAAGGTAGGTGACATGAGGGGTACGTGGGACCCGTCTGTCATTAGGCACATGGGTTCAGCGAGCGTCTGTCAGCCGCAGCTGTTGCACCGTTCCCAAGTAAGGGGCTGAGGGCGCGTGACGGCCTCCAGTTATCATGCACTTCCCGGCACCCGCCAGGTACAAGGAGCGTGCCTGCATTTTCGTGTAGCTCTTTAGAAGGGCATACACCCGACAGCATGGCTCTGGGAAAGCCGTGCGTAGTCAACTCTTCGTCAAACCAGCATGCCATACGCATTTGCCAACCCCCCGCTAGCACCTCCCTTTCCCCCAGCAGCGCACAAGCCCTGTATTCCGTGCTCCAAGGCCTGCATCGTGGCAGTGCGCTGCTCACTCCTCAACCCGGAACCGTCTGCCCGCCAACGCCCCGCCCTCTGCAGGTGTCCGCTAAGGGCAGCGTCAAGGCCGTGGCGGGCAAGATCGCGCACAGCACGCGCGAGGGCGACCCCCCTGCCGCGCTGTGCATCGGGTCGGAGTGCATCAACGTGGCGGTCAAGGTGGCGTGGGGGGCAGGGGGCCTGGAGGGAACTGGAATAGGATAGCAAGGGCCCTGGCCAGTTTCCTGGGGAAAGTGCACGGACGTAGCGCTCCTCTGTGGGGGCAAGGAGGAGTGCCCATAGAGGTAACGGGACTGTGATGGGGGAATGGACGGGGCAAACGTTGGGGCGAAGCAGCATTAATAAGGAAAGGCCGGTAGCCTTGCGGTGGCAGTAGAGCTACCGTCCTCCTCGCGTGCACAGGAGTGCCCTTGCTTCTCGCCCGACACCAGCCTGGTTGCCTGCAGGCCATCGCCATCGCCCGCAACTACCTAACGGACGACAACCTGGACCTCACCTTCCAGCCCGCCTTCCGCGACACGGACCGCTCCAAGAAGAGCCTTGCACTTTACATGGCCAAGACCAAGGTGAGGGGTGGGCACAAACTGCTGACAAAATGCGGACACAGGCATGCGGCGCTGGAGCTGTCGGTCCGGGCCACGGCGCCTCATGCATCTTTGTTTGCCAACAGACTTTTGAAGCTGCATTGTGCATGCCGCACCTTTGATCTCATACTGCGCTACTGCCGCACCCTCAGCCGTGTGCTTGCCATGCTCCCATCGGTCTGGACACTCGTTACTACGGTACCTAACTGTGCAAAATACCCCTTTGTGCCTAGCTCGCTTTGAATACCTGTCTTTGTTTCCAGTCGGCAGCTCATCCTCCCGCGCCTGTTGTGACCCCTCCCCCCAGAGCCGCGCCCCCATCTCCACGGTGGATGACGTCGAGATGCCCATCGGCGCGCAGAGCAAGCCCGCGGTAAGAGTGAAACCGCGCAGGCTGGTGTGGAGCACTGGGCGGTGCTCGAGGCGGGCGCTACGCCCTATCCAGTGCACTGCCGTGATTGGACTGATGCCTGTTGACGCCAGGTCACGCATTATGTCACCCATGGGCACTTCAATCAGCCACTCCATCCGTGCACAATCGCTCAGGCACGGGCTAACGGCCCCCCTAGCATGCTCACGCCCTGCTCCCACGAACCCCCAATACACTCCTTACTGCCAGCTGCTGGCCCTTACCGCGCTCTGCTCCCTTGCGCGCATCTAGTGCACCACGATACCGCCGCCTCAATCTATTGACTGACTCAGCGGCATACGCCCTCCCTTGCTTCTTGCCGCCGTCAACACCCGCCACGTCGTTGCAAGTCATGCAGTATAACCATGCGGACACGTCATTTCAAATGTTCCCGCTATCTCCCGCAGGTGGTTGCTGGCGCCCTGGCGGCCCGCATCCGCGAGCAGCGCTCCGTGTGCCTCACCGCCATCGGCATCGACGCGGTGGCCAACGCCGTGCTGGCCATCGGCAATGCGCGGCTGTACCTGGAGCAGGACCACAAGGACATCCGAGCCGCGCCCTGCTTCGTGCAGGTACGGCGGGGCGTACGGTAGCGGGGGGAGGGGGGTGAGGGCGGGCGGGAGAAGTTACCAAAGTAAATCGATACTGACGTGCTCCATGGGGGTGGTGTGAAGGTCGTTGGTGCGTGGAGAGGGGTGCCTATGTGGGAGCTTGGTGGTCCTCCAGTGGATCAGGGCGCGGCCAGTGTGCGCTTGACCGCGATTGCGTGTTTGGTGTGGGGTGTCGGCATGGGCCCCAACGCGCGAGCGATGCACGGTATCCGCAACCCATAAAGGCCTCTGCTTGTCGCATGTAGGGTAACTGAACTGCGCCCATTACCGTCTACCCCTGTCAACCACAGGTGCACAAGAACGGCCGCGACCTGAACGCTGTCAAATTCTCTCTATTGGTGGAGAACATCTGACGACGGCGGGACTGGGTTGGCAGATGGCGGGGCCAACGGCTTCGCAGGGCGACACCGTATGCTGGCGGGCGCAGGCGTGGCCGCTTGCCACAGCTGCGTGCGAGAGTAGCAACGCTCTGGGACGCGCAACACAGTTGTTGCTGGTGGCTCACTGCATGACAGGCGACTGGCACGTTTCTAATGCCGCGGACTCTTTCTTCAATAGCCTTTTTGTGGTTGACGGTGGCGCAGGAGCTGACAACGTGTCCAGCTTGTGCTTGCTTAAGCGCGTTGCTCATGCATACCCTCGAGCCGTTGACAACATAGGTCCAGCGCCGTCCTGGCCGGATTGCAGCACACGGCTTACCTGGAGCCAACGTCAACAATCGTGCCTGAGATGCCCGTACTGTGCCGTACTGTGTGTTATGTGCTGCGAGCTACCACGGCAGCTCGCAGCAGGCTACACCTTGCAGGCTACACCTTGACACTGCTTGCAATGCCCTTGTAATCACCTGTGCCCTAAGATGTATAATGTCGGCTCTTTCACTCACCGTCAGTCGTCTTTGCTGTTGAACATGGTCTCAAGGCCTGCAGCCAAGCACCCGGAAGGAACTGCCATATGCCGAAGAGCAGGGAAAAGCCTGGTCAGCGCACGTCCGTCCCACAGGCAGCAGCTGTGTAAGGAACGAAGGAAGGGAGGCGGCGCCCTAGC
>VFQN01008364.1_pt1 | contig 10509 bp, 10 predicted proteins | sample 3512371 | NCBI WGS metagenome assembly VFQN01 (sample SAMN10412370, study PRJNA504923) | tailings metagenome | isolation source: Replicate 2 from Balatoc abandoned mine | place: Philippines: Itogon, Benguet | collected 2017-08-28 | reverse complement strand
GTTCGCCGGCCCCGCGGTCGCCCTCGAACTGTCGCAGATCGGCTCGGACTCGATGGCGGAACTCTGCCGGAAATATCCCGACCGCTTCCCCGGCTTTGTCGCCACGGCGCCGATGAACGATCCGGTCAGGGCCGCCGAAGAAAGCCGCCGCGCCATCGAAGACCTCGGCGCCGTCGGCGTGCAGATTTTCACCAACATCAACGGCAAGCCGGTCGACCTGCCCGAGTTCGAGCCGTTCTTCGAATACATGGCCGCGTCCGGGAAGCCGATCTTCCTCCACCCGGCCCGCACGCAGGAGTTTGCCGATTACGAGACGGAGACGCGGTCCGAATACGAGATCTTCTGGACGCTCGGCTGGCCCTACGAGAGCTCCGTGACGATGGCCCGGATGGTGTTCTCGCGCATGTTCGACAAGTATCCGGGGCTCAAGGTCATCACCCATCACGCCGGCGGCATGATCCCCTATTTCGAGGGGCGCGTGGGTCCTGGCTGGGACCAGATGGGCAAGCGGACGAGCGACCGTGACCTCCGGCCGGTGCTCGCTGCGCTGAAGCGGCCGCATCTTGAATACTTCAAGGAGTTCTATGCCGACACGGCCTCGTTCGGATCGCGCAAGGCGATCGAACACGCGATCGAATTCTTCGGCGAGGATCGGGTCGTGTTCGCGTCGGACGCGCCTTTCGACCCGGAAGGCGGTCCCATGTATATCCGCGAGACGCTGCGGATCCTCGACACGCTCGAGGTCAGCGAGGAGATCCGACACAAGATCTACCACGGCAATGCGGAGAAGCTGCTGGGCCTGAAGGCCTGATCGCGGACATGACCCGCGGGACGGCGCAGGCCGTTCCGCGGTCTGCGGCGCCTCAGCCGGCCGTCTCGTCGCGGGTGCGCAGGTGGCGCGCAAGCTCGCGCGTGAGTTCGCTCAGGCGGCGGTAGTCCTCGTCCGGCATAGCGCGGAACACCTCGCGCTCGACCGCGTCCGCGACGGCATCGCATTTCGCAAGCATGTCGCGGCCGGCCCCGGTGACGTTCATCCGCAGGATGCGGCGGTTGGCAGGGTCGGCCTTGCGAACGATGAACTCGCGGCGCTCGAGATTGCCGATCAGCTCGTTCATGGTCTGCGGTGTCACGAAAAAGCGCCGGGAGAGTTCCGCCGAGGACAATCCCTCATGGCGGCCGATGACGCTCAACACCGTATACTGGATGCCGGTCATCTCGACGGCGCCCAGCGCCGCGTCCAGCCGGCTGCGCACGGCATGGTTGGCCTGGTTGAGGAAGAACATGGCGCGGGGCCGCAGGAGGGCGCGCTCGTCGCCGTTCGGATCTTTGCTCGTGGACAATATGTTTTGCGCCCCCTGGCTGCCAAGTCTGGCCTAACCGAGATGCTCCTGCTCTGCAAGCATGCGAGGCGCCGGCGTCGCCCGCCGCGCATGCCCGCTCGCTTCGTAAGGCCCAGGTTCGAATGGATCGAAGCGCCGGCATTGCTGCCGGCGCTCCATTGTCGTCCGGGACGGAATGATTACTGCACCGGGATCTTGGCGACCTCGACGAGGCGCTTCCACTCGGTGATCGTGTCTTCCATCAGCTTCTGCGATTCCTCGGGCGTCGAGATGTAGGGGTCGCCGCCCTGCTTCATCAGGAACTCCTTGGTCGATTCCTCGGCGAGCACGGCGTTGAACCAGCCGTTGATGGTCGTGACGATGTCGGCCGGAACGCCGGTCGGCACCATCACGCCCCACCAGCCGAGCTGGTCGATGTCGTAGCCCTGTTCCTTGAAGGTGGGGATGTCGGGAATGCCCTTCAGCCGCTCTGCCGCGCCCATGGCCAGGACGCGGAAGCGATCGCCACGGACCTGCGCCAGCGCGAATACGGGATCGTGGACGCCGAAGTCGACCTGGCCGCTCAGCATGTCGTTGACCGAATCCGCCGCGGTTCCGTACGACACGGCGACCGTCTGCAGCCCCGCAAGCTGCTTGAACTCCTCGGCGAGCACCCGGCCCGACGTGGCGTTGACGGCGTAGGAGCCCTTGTCCCCCTTGGCCTTCTGGTCGGCCACGAGGTCGGCCAGCGTCTGATAGGGGCTGTCCTTGCGCACGGTGACCATGAACGCCTGCTTGTTGACGGTCGCGATGGTCTGCAGGTCCTTCGCCGCATCGACCGGCGGGTTCTTCATCAGCCACATGTTGCCGGCGACCGAGTTGCCCGAATGCACGAAGATCGTATGGCCGTCAGCGGGGGCACGGGCGGTGAACTGGCTGGCAATGCCGCCGGCGGCGCCGGGCTTGTTTTCGACGATGACGGTGTGCCCGGAGACCGCGGCCACCTTCTCCGCGAAGAAGCGGACGAGGACGTCCGCGCCGCTGCCCGCCGGGAAGGCGCAGATGAAGCTGATGTTCTTGCTGGGATAGGTGCCTTGCGCGAAGGCGATGCCGGGCGCGAGCAGCGCGGCGCCGCCGAGAGCGAGGGCCAGCGCCCTGCGGCGCGTGATCTTGAATTGGTGACTGGACATTCTCTTCTCCTCCTGAGTGAGATCGGTTTCTTGTCGTGACGGTGCAGAACGAAGGCTAGTCCTCCTGGAAAGCCACCTCCCTGGTCTTGCGGAACTGCGGAAAGACGATCAGCGCGATGACCAGCACCGTGGCGATCAGCAGGCCGAGCGAGATCGGCCGGTCGAGGAAGATCATGGGGTCGCCGCGCGAGAGCGTCAGCGAGCGCCGCAGGTTCGTCTCCATCAGCGGGCCGAGGATGAAGCCGAGGATCAGCGGCGCAGGCTCGCAGCCGATCTTCATCAGGATGTAGCCGAAGACCGTGAACACGATCATCAGGACCATCATGAAGGGCTCGGTGCTGGTCGAGTAGACGCCCACCGCGCAGAACAGCAGGATCGCGGGATAGAGGAACCGGTAGGGAACCGAGAGCAGCTTCACCCAGATGCCGAGCAGCGGCAGGTTGATGATCACCAGCATCAGGTTGCCGATCCACATCGAGGCGACCATGCCCCAGAACAGTTCCGGACGGGCGGTCATGACCGCCGCGCCGGGCTGGATCCCCTGGATGATCATGGCTCCCATCATGATCGCCATGACCGGGTTGGAGGGGATGCCGAGCGTGAGCAACGGGATGAACGAGGTCTGCGCAGCCGCGTTGTTGGCCGCTTCCGGCCCGGCCACCCCTTCGATCGCGCCGTTGCCAAACCTCTCCGGTGTGCGCGTGATCTTCTTCTCCACGGTGTAGCTCGCAAAGGAGGCGAGCACCGCGCCGCCGCCGGGCAGGATGCCGAGGAGCGAGCCTATGCCGGTGCCCCGCAGCGCCGCCGGCCAGGCCGCGCGATACTCGGCCCGCGTCGGCCACAGGTCGCGCAGACGGGTGGAGATCGGGTTGCGGTGACCCGGCGGATTCTCGAGGTTGCGGATGATCTCGACGATGCCGAACAGGCCGAGCACCAGCGGCAGGAAGTCGATGCCCTCCCACAGGCCGTCGATCCCCAGCGTATAGCGTGTCAGGCCGGTGTTGATGTCGGTGCCGACCAGGCCGAGCAGCAGGCCGATCAGCACCATCGCGACGGCCTTCAGCACCGACCCGTGCGCCAGCACCACGGCCATGACGAGGCCGAGCACCATCAGCGAGAAGTAGTCGGGCGAGGTGAACTGCTGCGCCACCTTTGCCAGCAGCGGGCCGAAGCCCGCGAGAAAGACGGTGCCTACGCAGCCCGCGACGAAGGATGCCACGGCCGCCGTCGCCAGCGCCGCTCCGGCGCGCCCGCGCCGCGCCATCTGATGCCCCTCGATGCAGGTCACCACCGACGAGGCTTCGCCGGGCATGTTGACGAGAATGGAGGTGGTCGACCCCCCGTATTGCGCACCGTAATAGATGCCCGCCATCATGATCAGCGCCGACAGCGGATCGAGCCCGAAGGTGATCGGCAGGAGGATGGCCAGCGTCGGGATCGGCCCGATGCCGGGGAGGACCCCGATCAGCGTGCCGAGCATCACGCCGATCAGGCAGAAGAGCAGGTTCTGCAGCGACGCGGCGGCGACGAAACCCGTCGCCAGGTGATCAACCATCTCCATCTAGCTGTTCCACCACAGCGGCATGGGCTGGTTGAGCCCGTAGACGAAGACCAGGGCCACGAAGGCGGCGACGCAGACGGCAAAGAGCAGCGTCTCCAGCACCGCCACCTTCGGCCGCGCATAGGCGGCGACCACCATCATCAGGATCGAGGTGAACACGACGCCGATCTCGCGGATGAGCAGGCTGAAGATGGCGAGCGAGACGAGCAGGACCAGGATGGGGCGGATCTGCAACCGCTCGATCGCAGGGCCGTCGACCGAGAAAGACCGGACCGAAACCACCAGACCGATGAGGATGATCAGCCCGGAGATCAGCATGGGAAAGTAGCCCGGCCCCATGCTGCGCGCGCTGCCGAATTCGAGGTCGCGTCCGAGGAACAGTCCGGCACAGCCGATCAGCAGAAACAACACGCCCGCACCAAGGTCCTGCGGGCTCCTAACCTTGAGCATCAACCCTCCTCCCGGGCATCCGATCCGGCATCCGATCGCCGGCAATCCTTCCAACCGGCCGTGTAGCGAAACCTCCCCCTCGAGTTCTCCGCTGTCAGCCAACCCGTTTTGACGATGTATAAGGCCGCTGGGCGTCCTCGCGCCCCTTCCAGGCGCTTCCTCTCCTCACGGATCGTATGGTATCCTTATATCAGGCCACCATACACCGGATGTCAATGACGTTGTCGGGTCTGCTCCCGTCGGCGCTTCGCTGTCGCCGTGAGGGACTGCGGTCGATATGAGCAAACTCGTTTATACTATGTCAAAACAAAATTGACATCGCGCCGACGCCGTTTCATGCTTTCGCGACAGCAGGGACGGTTCAGGCATGAAAATCGCGGTGGTAGGAGGCGGAATCGGTGGGCTCACGGCCGCTCTCGGGCTGTTGCGCCAAGGCTTCGACGTCGAGGTCTACGAACAGGCGCCTCAGCTTCGCGAGGTCGGCGCGGGCGTCCAGATCAGCGCCAACGGCACCCGAATCCTCTTTGCGCTCGGCCTCGAGAAGGAGATCATGGCTGTCGCCAGCGAGCCCGGCGGCAAGGAAATCCGGTTGTGGAACACCGGGCGGACCTGGAAGCTGTTCGACCTGGGCCCGCTCTCAGTCGCGCAATACGGCTTCCCCTACATCACCATCCACCGCAACGACCTGCATCAGGCGCTGGCTACCGGGATCCGCCGCATCGCCCCGGACGCGATAAGGCTCGGCATGCAGTGCACCGCGATCGACCAGGATGGCCGCGGCGTCACGCTTCGTTTCGCCAACGGGACCACGGCGCGCGCGGATATCGCGATCGGCGCGGACGGCGTCCATTCCGTCGTGCGCAAGTCGCTGTTCGGGGCTGACGACCCCACCTTCACGGGCATCGTCGCCTGGCGCGGCGTCATTCCCATCGAGCGGCTGCCGGACCGTTTCCGCCGCCCGGTCGGCACCAACTGGATCGGCCCGGGAGGCCACGTGATCCACTATCTCCTGCGCCGCGGCGAACTGATGAACTATGTGTCGGTGGTGGAACGCGCCAACTGGCAGGTCGAGTCCTGGTCGGTGGCCGGCACGGTCGAGGAGTGCCTGGCCGACTACGAGGGCTGGCACGAGGACGTGCATACGCTCATCAAGAGCATCGATACCCCGTACAAGTGGGCGCTCATGCTTCGCCAGCCGATGAAGCACTGGACGCAGGGGCGCGTCACGCTGCTCGGCGACGCCTGCCACCCCACCCTTCCCTTCCTCGCCCAGGGCGCAGTGATGGCGATCGAGGACGGCTTCGTGCTCGCCCGCGCGCTGGCCGCCCATGGCGACGATCACGATGCGGCGTTCCGCAACTACGAGCGGGCGCGCAACGACCGCACCTCCAGGATCGTCAAGGGCGCGGAGGCCAATCTCGGCCGCTTCCACAATCCCGCGCTCTCGGACGCGGCGCAGGCCGAGGCCTATGTCGACGCCGAATGGGAGGAATCGAAGATCCGCAACCGCTACGAGTGGCTGTTCACCTATGATGCCACGACCGTGCCCGTCTCCGACGAACGTTCGAATGAGCTCGTGAGCGCGCAATGACGACCGCCGTCCGCCAGCAGCGCCGCATCCAGTCGATCGACGTCGGCTTCCGGCTGATCCGCGTGCTCGAGGCGGCCGGCGGTAAACTGCCGTTGAGCAAGATTGCCGAACTGGCCGACATGCCGTCCAGCAAGGCGCATCTCTACATGGCGAGCTTCGTCCAGGCTGGCCTCGTCGAGCAGGACTCCGTCACGATGCGCTACGGCCTTGGACCCTACGCCCTGCAGCTCGGCGCAGCGGCAATGCGACAGCTCGACGTGGCCCAGGTCTCTCGCGAGGCGCTCGACGCACTGCAGTCGGCGACGGGGCTGCTGGTGTTCCTCACGGTCTGGGGCAACCGCGGTCCCGTCATCATCTCCAAGGTGGATGCCACTGTCGAGGTGCTGGTCTCGGTGCGGGTCGGCCATGTCCTGCCGCTCTACCAGGCGGCGACCGGCCGCGTGTATCTCGCCTACAAGGCACGTTCCGCGATCCAGCACGTCGAGACGCGGGAGCGGCCCGTCGACGCCGTGCTGAAGCAGCGTGCCGAGGAGAGCCTGCCGCTGATCCGGCAGCGCCAGCTCGCCTTCTCCGACAGCCAGCTGAATGCCGGCTTCGCCTCCATCTCCGCACCGGTCTTCGACTATGCCGGCGAGATCGCCGCCGCGATCACGGCCCTCGGCATGAAGAACGACATCGACATCGATCCGCAGGGTCGGACCGCGCGACGCGTGCACGCCGCCGCCGCGTCGGTCTCGCGCAAGCTCGGCTGCCCGGCCGACGTCCTGCGCGATGATTTCGCCGACCTCGCCGCCGACGACCGAAAGACAGCCTGAAGGATATGGACATGGGACAGATGCTGCGGCTTCGCGCCGCCGACGGTCATGAAATGGGCGCTTATCGCGCGGAACCGCAGGGCACGCCACGCGGCGGCATCGTCGTGCTGCAGGAGATCTTCGGCGTCAACGCGCATATCCGCGGCGTCTGCGATGCCTTCGCGGCCGAAGGCTACGTGGCGATCGCTCCGGCCCTGTTCGACCGCTTCGTCCGAGACTTCGAGTCCGGCTACTCCCCTGAAGAGATCAGCGCCGCCCTCGCCTACCTGAAGTCGCTCGACTGGGACGCGCTGATGCTCGACACCAACGCCGCCGTCGCGCGCGTGCGGGAGGAGACCCAGGCGGTCTCGCTGGTGGGCTTCTGCCTCGGGGGCTCGCTGGCCTTCCTCGCCGCGACCCGCCTGAACGGCCTCGACGCCGCGGTCTGCTACTATGGCGGCATGATCGCCAAGTTCGCCGAGGCGAAGCCCCTCTGCCCGGTCATGATGCACTTCGGCGAGACCGACGCCTCCATCCCCATGAGCAATGTCGAGACGGTGCGCGCGGCCTGCCCGGAAGCGGTGATCCACCTCTACCCGGCCGGCCACGGCTTCAACCGCGGCGCCCCCGGCACGCCGGACGCCGCGCAGGCGGCGATCGCCTGGGAGCGCACCCTGCGCTTCCTGGCCGATGCAGGCGCGGCGGCGAAATGACGGCGACGCGCGATGCCGCGCGGGCCTGGGAGCGCATCCCGCAGATCGTGTCCTTCCCGGAGACGGCCCGCTTCACCGAGACCTACGGCTTCGCCGGCAATTCCGGCCGCGTCAATCTCGAAGGGCAGTTGCTGCGGCCGGCCCAGCCCTCGTCGACGATCTACGTGTTCATGCACCCGACCTCGACCCTGCAGCTCCTGCCGATGCCCATGGCGCTCGCAGACCGGGGCCTGCACGTGCTTTGCGCGGCGAGCCGCTATCCGAAGAACGACAGCGCGCTGATCATGGAGAAGGTCGTGATCGACCTCGGTCGCTGGCTGGACCATGCCCGCACCGTGCTCGGCTACGACAAGATCGTCCTCGTGGGCTGGTCCGGCGGCGGGTCGCTCTCGCTGTTCTACCAGGCGCAGGCGGAAACCCCGACCATCACCCACACGCCCGCCGGCGACGAGGTCGACCTCGTCGAGGCCGGTCTCGTCCCGGCCGACGGCGTCATCTTCATCGCCGCGCACCTCTCGCGCGCCGAGACGCTCACCGAATGGCTCGATCCATCGGTGATCGACGAGCTCGATCCGGACCTGCGCGATCCCGACCTCGACATCTATGCGCCGGATTGCCCGCATCAGCCGCCCTACCCGGCAGACTTCGTCGCCCGGTTCCGCGCCGCGCAGATTGCGCGCAACCGCCGCATCACCGAATGGTGCCTCGCCATGCTGGAGCGCCTGAAGGCGCGTGGCGGACCGGAGCAGGAGCGCGCCTTCGTCGTCCACCGCACCATGTGCGACGTGCGCTGGTTCGACACGACGATCGATTCGAACGACCGTCGGCCCGGCTGGAGCTACATGGGCGATCCGCGCACCGTGAATGTCGGCCCGGTCGGCCTCGCGCGCTACACCACGCTGCGCTCCTGGCTCAGCCAGTGGAGCTACGACCTGTCCAACGCGAAGGGGCCGATGAACGCGCGCCTCATCCGCCGCACGCCGGTGCTGCAGATCGAGAACCACGCGGACGAGGCGGTGCCGGCCACGCACAACCCGACCATCGCGGCTGCTCTCGCCACGCCGGACAAGGAGTATCTGCGCATACCGCGGGCCACGCACTATTATCTCGGCCAGCCGGACGAGTTGAGAACGTGCCTCGACCGGGTGACCGACTGGAGCAGGCGCCACGGCCTGCTGGAGGATTGAACCGCGCACGCGCCGGCGACGCGGCGCTGGCGGCAGACGGAGGAGACAACAGTGTCAGGCGGCCTCGCCCTTCTTGGCGGCGATCATCTTGGCCTTCTTTTCGGTCCAGGCCGCCATGGCGGCATGGGCTTCGTTGGCGGCCTTCTCCAGATAGCCCGGCTCCTCCGTTCGCGCCGTGATCTCGAGTCGCAATCCGTTCGGGTCGAAGAAATAGATCGAGTTGATGAAGTCGTGGTCGACGATGTCGGTGGTCTTCACCCCCGCCTGCTGCAGGCGCTCCTTCATCTGAAGCACCTTCTCCACCGATTCCACCTCCATGGCGAAGTGCATCACCCAGGCCGGCGTATTCGGCGAGGGCAGCGGCATTTCGTTCTCGCCGAGGTCGAAGAAGGCCATGTAGGAACCGTCCGCCATCTCGAAGAAGAAATGCGCATACGGCTTTTCCTCGCCCGTGCTCGGCACCTTTTCCGCGGTCATGCAGTTGACGAGCGGCAAGCCGAGCAGGTCCTCGTAGAACTTGCGCGTCTCCTCGCCGTCGCGGCACGGAAACGAGTAGTGGTAGAGTCCCTTCACCTTCGGGGCGGGTGTCATGGCATGTCCTCCTGGCTTCGCTGGCGCCGATCCTCTGCGCGACACCGGCCGAAGCTAGCGCCTCCCGCGGCCCCGTCTGTCCCCCCGGCGGGAGGACGGCCATGAACCTGCCGGCCGACGCGCTTGCCGCGGCCGTGGCTGCCATCGGCACCGACGGCTTCCCCGAACGCTTCCTCGCGGTGCTGGCTGCCGTTGCCGGCACGGACCTTTGCTCGGCCTTCGAGATCGGCGCCGACGGCGCGCCGCGCTACCTGTTCTCGGCCGGCCGCCATCCGGAGATTCCCGATTTTGCCGAGAGCGCTTCGCTCGCCTATGCCCGCAACTACTGGCAGCGCGACCGCGCCACCCAGCGCGCGCTGATGCAGGTTGCCGGGACCGCACAGCTCGTCCGCCAGGCCTGGAACGGCATCACGGACCCGGACTACCGCCGCGCCTGCTACGAGCGGGGCGGAATCGTCGAGCGGCTGACGATCTATGCCGGCGGTCGCCGCCCGCTTTTCGCCAGCGCCTATCGCACCCGCGCCAGCGGTCATTCGAGCCCGGCCGAGGTGGAGGCGCTGGGCGAAGCGGCCGATCTGCTCGTGGCCCTGCTCGCCAGGCATGTCGATCTGGTGCGACGTCCGGGCGAGCCACGGCCCGAGCCCGTGTCGGAACTCGTCCGCCGCCTGCTGGACAGCGGGCACGCCCTGTCGGAGCGCGAGGCCGCGGTCGCCGCCGCCCTCCATCTCGGCCGCACCCAGCGCGAAATCTCGGCGTCCACCGGCATCGCGCTGAGCAGCGTCATCACCTACCGCCGCCGTGCCTACCGCAAGCTCGGCGTGCGCGACCGGCGCGGTCTGGCGGACATGCTTCTCACCCTCGACCGGCCGCACTGACCACAGCGAAAGAACCGACATGCACCTGAAGGGGAAGACCGCCATCGTCACAGGCGCCAGCTCCGGCATCGGCTGGGAAATCGCCCGCGCCTTCGCCGGTGCCGGCGCCCGGACCGTGCTTGCCGCACGCACCGTCGGCAAGCTCGAAGAACTCGCCGCCGAAATCCGGAGGGCCGGCGGCACTGCGCTCGCCGTCCGTTGCGACGTCACCGACGAGGCCTCGGTCCGCTCCGCCTTC
>VFQN01008363.1_pt1 | contig 10509 bp, 11 predicted proteins | sample 3512371 | NCBI WGS metagenome assembly VFQN01 (sample SAMN10412370, study PRJNA504923) | tailings metagenome | isolation source: Replicate 2 from Balatoc abandoned mine | place: Philippines: Itogon, Benguet | collected 2017-08-28 | reverse complement strand
GGTGAGGCCCTAACAGACAGGGCAGGGTGGCCGCACACAGAGTAGGCGCAAAAGGATCGCCAGCGGGTCGTATCCGTCCTGTACGGCAGGCAGGCAGCGTACGGCAGGCAGGAGGGTGGTGTACGGCAAGGGAAAAATGAGGACATGGAAGGAAGTATGCACGCGTGGTGGGCGCGGGGTGGGGTGGGAGGGCGGTATGAAGGGAGGGAGGGAGGAGGGGTGTGCTACGGGTGGGTTGGAACTTGGAAGGGAGCACCAGGGGCGGCTGGGGTGGGAGGGGCCTCTGCAAGAAGCATGGGTAGCATGGGTGCGAACGGATCTGCACAGCCGGAAATTGTCTGGTTCCATGTGCCTCATATGCTTCCGGATGTGCAAGTAGGCGCGCAAAGGGGCCCCTTTGGTGCCGTGCCGCAAGCCCGCAACCTGCTTCCTCGCCGTCGGTTCCGGAAAGCACCACCGCCATATCTCGGGCCCCATGCCACCACAAGCCATGTGAAGCAGAAACTGCAATACGAGTCAACCATATAGCATCATATCCTCACCTGGGACCCGTCAAAGCTGCTGCTGGGCTGAAAGGGCCCGGCCTCTGCATGCTGCTGCCCCCCCGGTTGGTGGGATGAGGGGTAGGAGGCGGGTTGTGGGGGGCGGTAGCCTGGGGCTAGGCGGGGGTCGGCGTAAGACCCCGCCCCCGAGCTGACATGCCAGTCATATGAGGACGCTGAGGGCTGCGCCGGACTCCAGTCTGATGACGAGGCAACGGCTACTTGGCGAGGGGATGGGGCAGCAAGGGCTGGGCCCGCAGTTCGGTGTTGCCGCCACCGACGGCATACTGGTTCCGGTCGCAACACGAGTGGTTGCAGTTGTGTTGCATGGGAGCTAGGTGGATATGTGTTGCGCTGGCTGCAGCCAGTTTGTATGTTGGAAAAGCGGAGCAACATCTCGGTCATTTCGCTGACTTTGTGATCAGTGCAAGGTGCCTCTCGTGTCCTATCGGTACATGTTATATCGTGAAGGTTACACGATACTCGAGAGCACTGTCCTGGGCAGTATTGAACGCTCTGCCGTACGGGCAATTCGCGGGGCTGTGCTGGGCGGCTCTTAGCTTGTGTCCCTGGCAGCAAGTCGCCCTCTTCCTCCCCGGTGATAGCCACGGTGCAGGTCTAAACCAGCTGTCAAAATGGTGAGCAGCGAAGTTTCCGCCGTCAGGGTCTGGGTCAGGCGGCGGCACTCGGGCATGGAAGCTTTGGCAGAGGCAGCGACTAGGCGTACTAGTGAACCAGGCCATAGTTTCATGATAGCCAACCAGAATTTTCACTTGGTGCTCGCCTGGACGTTGCCATGGGCAGGGTCGTGTGCGCACCAAGACCGTCAAGAAGGCCTCTCGTGTCATCATCGAGAAGTACTATGGCCGCCTCACGATGGACTTCGACATCAACAAGCGTGTCGTTGAGGAGGTGGCCGTGATTGCCACCAAGCGTCTCCGCAACAAGATTGCTGGCTTCACCACGGTGAGCGGCGCGCCGGCTGCCTTTCTGAGCGCGAGGAGCGCCAACACAGCAACATATGGCTTTATAATGCTCGCAACAACAATATTCTGCTCTTTTCTATTCGCTTTTGCAGCACCTGATGAAGCGCATCCAGCGGGGCCCCGTCCGCGGCATCTCCCTGAAGCTCCAGGTAATTAAGCAGCCCGAAATACAGCAATATGGGGTCCAGCTGGTAGCAGGGCCATTGGAACCTTGGCGGACTACTCGCCGCGCCGCCATACCCCGGCGCGCGCGGGCTCCCCACGCCTCCTCCCAGCATGCTGGAACAATCGGCTGTGGGCAGGCGAGGTGGCCGGAGGCTGGTGGGGGGCTCTGGCTGGATCCAGCTGCCCTGGCGCGGCGGGGCGTGCATGGGGAAGGGAACAGCAAGGGGGGGGCAGGGGGAGGGTGGCCAGCGTGGTTGCTATCCTGTCCCGGTCCGCAACCCCACGCCTTGACCAGTTGCCCCCTAGACCTAGCTGCCCTGGTGAGACGGGGCCATGCATGGGGAAGGGAAACAGCAAGGAAGGTTGTGGGGGTCGACGTAAGCGGGGGCAGGTGGAGGAAGGGCAGCCGGCCTCTCTCGCGCCTGTCCTACCAGCACACGCAGCCACACATGTTTATGTACTTTCAACCTCTGCACAACAACATGACCTCTCCCCTTTTGCAGGAGGAGGAGCGCGAGCGTCGCATGGACTTCGTGCCTGAGGAGTCGGCCATCAACACCCTGTCGATTGAGGTGAGCACCACAGCTCCCATACGGATTCGTGTGTGTTCTGCTGTACTGCTGTGGTTCCATTTCCCTGCTCAATACAGCTGGGGCGGGGTGCGAGGGGCCGGGGACAGGGGTCAGCAGCGGCGGTTGGGTGGGGGCGGACGAGGTCACTGCGTGGAGCGTTACCAGGGTGTGTTGGATGTGAGGACGACGGCGGCACCGTCGGAACAGCAAAGGCAGCAGCGGCTTGCGCAGATGACAATTTGGGTTGTGGACTGGCAAGTGCGGCGGCTGGGGAAGCAGTGGCAGAAGCAGCAGCGATGGAGCTTGGCTGCGCCAGGACCCAGCCGCACCATGCCGCGGTGCAATGCAACACAACAAGGGGAAGTTGCAGGGGTGGCGGCGGCGCAGTGGCAAAGGCAGCGGCGGCAGCAGCAGCAGCAGCAGATGACGGAGAGATAGCTGCTCGGCGGTGACAGTGCAGCAGCCCCTGCGCTGCATGCTGCTGGGAGGGCATGGTTGCAGCGCGGCCCCTATCAACTGCCTTCCTCCGTTGTTTCGCGCTCCCTGGGGGCTGGAGCAATGGCCGCTGGTGGATTCACCGCAGCAGTGGTGTGCACGGCCGCTGGTGGGCAGCCTACAAGCCCACAGAGCCGTTGGCGCCACACCCAGCGACTGCTTAGCAGTAACAGTTCGGCCGAGCAGCAGTGGCGTGTATGGCGAGCTGTCGGTGCAGCCGTCGCAAGGAAGGGATTTAGACAGACGCGGCGGCGAAGGGCATGGGGCGGGGAGCAGCGGACGCTTGCCCTGGGGGGTTGGCTGGAGACTCGTGTCCCCAGCCGGCGGGCGGCGCAACGTCGCGATGCAGCCGGGGGAGCGGTGTGGGGTGCAGCGCTGTTTGTGACCACCTTGGGGCGGAGTCATCCGTGCCCTTGCGCGCAGCTGGACGCTGCTCCCTTTTGCGCAGCTGAGCCGTCCCTGGCCGGTGCGCTAGTGAGGAAGGGTACCGAGGTAGAGCGGTCGCCCGGGCACATGGCGTGCTCCGCTTAGCTGCCGTAGCTCAGTTTGGCAGCCGCCCTCCTCAATTGCAGCAGCGCCGGCAATAGCAGAGGCGGCAGCAGCAGTAGCGGCAGCAGCGGCAGCAGCGACGGGGCGGGCGACCTACGTGTAACGGTTCACGCACCCGTTGCGTATGGACTTGGGCGGAGCGATTTCAGCGTATGGTCGTCGTTGCTCGTTGGCCCTATCCATGCCCGGACCAGGCTCAGGCCACTTCGGTCTGCACAAGTCTATGTGCCGGTTCCCATGACTACTTGTTCGGTTCTGTGTCCTTCAGGTCGACAAGGACACCCTGGACATGCTCAAGTCCATCAACATGGGCAGCCTGGCGGGTGTGCAGCTGGCGCAGGTGGGTTAGCAGCGCGTGTGTGTATTAGCGGTGTGGCATGTGTATCAGAGGTGGTCAGTGTGCGGGGCGGAGGCCAGCATCACGGGCATCCGCAGCTGGCACGGGTGGGGTATCAGCACGTGTGTACCAGCAGTACGGCACGTGCATGCCTGGTGGGCATGTGAGTTGGTGTTCTCGTCATGGACTCCAGTTGGCGGGTCCATGCAATACGTGTTTCAGGCGGGGCAAGTGCCTGCTAGCGTGGGTTCTGTGGGTCCCGTGGGTGGGGGCCGGATGGACAGCGGGGGGACATTGGGGCACCAGCTGTGTCACGTGCGTATCGGTCGGCGGTACTGGTGCGTATGGAGTGCACGTGGGGGAAAGGCTGGAAGCGAGTTGAGGCGGAATCCTGCAAAGGGCTGTGTGGGAGCACTGGGCGCACCGGGTCCGGTCATGGGGCCGTAAGTGGACGGATGTTCAATGGGCGAAACTTTGCGCAATTACGCTGGTTACTATAGTGTTATGGGCGAAGAACTGTGCAGCGCGTACGGCGTGCAGGATGGGGTGAGGTTGGGAGTGCTCGGATTTTCAGGGGCGGCGGCGGAAGGGGCGGGCAGGCATTGAGGGCTGGCAGTGCGGGAGGCCGAGGTGTTCGCGTGCGGGTCTTGTTACCAAATTGCTGATGCGACTGCGCAGAAAGCAGCAGGCGAGCAAGTGCACCAACGCCAACGATATTCGGGTACTGGCACGGGCGCAGTTGCAAATTTGTGGGGCGGGGTAACTCGGCGGTGACAAACCGTCTGTCACATTAGGGTCCCGCCCTTGCCTATCGCGCCCTTACCTTACTTCTTCCCTTCCTGTGCTGCCCCTTTCCAATCCGCAGCCCCAGACCGGGTTCAAGAGCTACGGCGGCCCCCGCGGCCAGAAGGCCTAAGCCCTCCTACGGCCGGGCCTCGGGCTGCGTGTTGCTCGTGTAACATCGCGTGGAAACGGTTGGTCGGTGTGCCTCTGGGTGTGTCCACCTCGCAAGCTCTCGTCCAGCCCCACACAGCGATGGCAGCGGTGCTTGCAGCGACTGCCCATTCGTGTCGGATTGCCATTCGTGTCGGGATAGGCACGCATCGCAGCAGCATGCACCGCACCGGTAATGACAATAGCCTCTTGCGCCAGATGCTGCGGGACACTACGCCTGGCATCACCAGGGTGCTCTGTGCGGCTCTGGGCCTCGGGCCAGGGCCCATCATGATGATGCCCTAGCAGCGACCAGGGGACCTAGCAGCGACCCTGGCACGACCTGACCCTGAGCAGCCATGCCAGCGGCCCAGCGGCCAACACTACCACGGCGAGCACATTAAGAAAGAAGGGTCTGCTGCATGCAAGTGCGTCCACGCATGATTGGATGTAGCGATCAGCACATTATTGTCAGGTAGGCACGCAAATATACGTGGCCGAGGTCTCCTTGCTTAAGTCTTGCCTGGCAGTCTGTTTCGAGGCAGTTCTAGTTGCACCACGAGGCTGCCCCCGTACGACCGTACCATGCCCGATTCGCCCGGCCTGCCCTGAGCCCCTGCTGAGCCCTTTCGGACTCGGTAGTTGCTTGCTCGGGCAGCAGCAGGAAGCGGAAGAGCACAGAACCCACCGCCGCACACTGGATGGCGCACGAGAACCCCAGCTTCTCCGGCAGTGGCCTCAAAGCGTGGCCTCCTACCTGACCTCTCACAGGTCTCCCCTGCGCAGCCAACACTGACTGACTAAAGCTAGCAGCATGTGAGTCATTTTCAACGCTTTGGAGATACTATCTGTGTCTACAAGTTAGTTTTACTTTATCATAAACCTACAAACAGCAGAGGACGTCCTCTACGGCGGGCGTCATAAGTCCCGTCGGAGACGCGCAGACTGTCACTGTAGCAAACTCTCAGCCGAGCACAACCCACACTAGCTAAAAGCATATCACCGTACTCTTTGCAAAGCTCCTTGAGTCTTGAACAAGCTGGGTTAGAGCATTGAACCAAACGGCTCGCATTTCCTTTGCGGCTCGCACCGAACAAGCACTTCTCACCTCGCGAACTGCAGCATGCCACGATACAAGCTATGTGGCTCAACCGTAGCATTGCCCACAGCTCCGGCGTGGACGTTTGGCGAAAAGCACAATCCAGGAGGTGAGAAACCAGCCAACCCCGGCACAACGTTCAAATGAGAAACTGTTGATCCGTAAACTTACTCACAATATCACCAGACACTGCGGATTGCTCTAAGCGAGCCGTGCCGCATTACCTCCGTGCTGCCCGTGTGCACCCTTCTGCCCATCCTTCGCCATCGCCCCACCCTCGCTCCCCGTTGCACACTGTCACCCACGACAAACGCCCCGCCCCGTCTCCCGCTTCATGCAGACCTGCCTTGGGGACCAGGAGCAGGGAAATACCCAGGGTCTAATGACGATTGGAACAATCGGAGCACCCGTTTTGGGGGGCTGCCCGACGCCAAGGACCGGCCGTGGCAAAACTCCTCTGCGGCTTACACAGGGACGCAATACCTCAAGGTGCGAGGGCGCTATGCGGCACTGATGCATGCACCTGACCCTGCATTACCCGTCCTTCCAAGTGTGTATTGTGGCACGTTAAAGAGGGCCGCAGTCGGGTGGCACTGCGCCACCACTGGGCACCGGCGAGCACCCACGAGTCATTCGTGCATACCGGTAGCGTGCACCGTGCCAGCGGTCAAACACGCAGGGCAGGAAGGTCGGATCTCGACATGGCATCGCGCCACCGGACACCTTCGAGCACGCATCAGCCGTGTCACACACCAGTCCGCTTGGGACGCACCGCTATGGTTGTACCCTGTGCAGCATCACCCTTGCATGTGCTCCCCTGCTGCCCGGCGCGGCTGTTACCTCGCCTCGCACTTCGTCGCACGCGCGGTCCCCCTTGCATGCAACCAGGTTCCTGTTGCGGCTAGGTCATTGACGACCGTCCTTTGTGTCCGTTGTGCCCCGATATTTCAACCACAGCCTGCCCACCTGAGCCAGAATCCCAAGGGGCCCGCATCCTTTGCATACGCACATGACCCAGCAATGCATTTTACATTTTATATTTTACATTTTACGTCTGACCGCAGCCTGACTACCTTAGCCAGAACCCCAAGGGACCGGCCTGGAGCTTCGGCCAACGGTTTGGGCCAGGTGGGTACCGTACCTTACGACTATCACCGCGCATATAATTACTTGTTTGACCAAAAAGGGTGCAACTTCGCGCACCTGGAGGGGGGGTGCGCGAAGTTGCAGGAATTCCACTTAGGGGGGTGCGCGGTGTTGTCTCAATTGTCTCGTGGGGCCATGCCCGGTCTGGTGCCGCCATTAGGGCTGGGCTGTTTGGTGCCGTCATTAGGGCTGGGGCTGATGTGCTTTCAGCTTTAACAAGCACACGGTGAAAGGTCAAGATCTAAGTGGCATCAGCTTTATCAAATGGCAGCATCTGTGCGGTGCTGTGGTAATTGAACAACACTGCGGGGTTGCGGTAGATACCGGTATGGTACGGTGTTGCTGCACCGGAATTGGCAAGCTGGCGGTATGGGTAGGATACCGTACGGTACGGTACGGTACCGGTATGCTGGGCTTTGGCTCCGGTGGTTGACTAGGCGGTCTGGTGTTACATCAGCACCGGTACGGTACGCTGTCTCAGCAGTAGCGGCCAGCGGGACACTGGGGTTGGCACGGCACCCTACGGTGCGCGAAGTTGTAAAAAATGCATCCCGAGGCATGCGCGAAAGAAAAAAGTTACCAGTTTGGGGGTGCGCGAAGTGAAAATAATTGTATTTTGGGGAGGGGTGCGCGGTGATCGAGGGCCAAGCAGGCCATCCCGCACCAGATACCGGTACTGTAGGGCTGGTCCATGCGTTGTTTCGCGACGGGCTTTCAGGGCCTGCGCACCACAGGGCAGGGCTCTAAACGGCGGTCAAACCGAGCCAACACGCAACGTGGGCCCCCCTGCCCCCCGTAAGTCCAGCACATTACCATAGTCCAGTACATAATACGACTGCAATGCTTGCTTTGCCCACTCCCGCATAGGCGACAGCGGCGTGCCGGGCCCCGGTCGCTACGCCCCAAACGCCAACTCCTTCCGCCAAGCGCATGCCACGTGGGGGCCCCCGCCCCGGCCCCGCCCACCCAGCGCGCCGCCGCGGCCGCCGCCAATGTCGCCAGACCGCCGCAGGGCACCGCCAAACAGCTCGCTGCCGGGTAAGCCAACACACGTTGAGTTGCTTACCTGCACTGGCGGTTCCGGTCGCACTTTGGAACCCGGGCAATGTAGCCATACCGGTATGTTGCAAGCCGCCGCTGACGCGATGTGCGCCTGCCAGGGTGTGTCATAAGTTCCGAGTGGCGCCCGCGCCCACCTGCGCACACACAACAGCTCACCTGTGCCGTGCCTTCGTACGCAGCACTAACCCTTGGCCTCCCCTTCCTTACCCGCAGGTGCAACCTTCAAGGGCGCCCGCCCACCGCCGCCCGCCGTGGTGGCCCCCTAAAAATATAAAAAATATATAAATAAAAATTATAAGAATATATAAAAATATACCTTCCCACCTAACCCACTACCTCACCCACTGCCCCCAGGTGCCACCTTCAAGGGCGCCCGCCCGCCGCCTCCCGCCGCCGCCTCACCAGGACCGGCCGCCTACCGCCCATGCTGCGCCAACGGGTGCTGCGACGCCTGCGAGAAGTACAACGGGAAATCGTTCGGCCTCAGGTAGGAAGGGCCGCGCGGCCTTGCAGGGCGTTAGCTTCACAGGTCTGGGCCGCGTTGTTGTGTGTAGTACGATACGCTTGTAGAGCTCCACGGGCAATGCGAATGACGGGTAACATGGACTCTTGTCGCTATGCAGTGCAATGCCCTCTCCACTTCCGGCCTTGTGCCTGCCCCCGCATGCCTGCCACAGCACTCACTGCGTCGCCCTGACAGTGCTTCTGCCTCCCTCGGCCGTGCCGCAATGCAGGCTGCCCCGGCGCCAGCCCGACATCACGCCGGCTCCCGGGCAGTACGACACGCACTGCGTCACTCTCGGCTCGGCAGCAAACGGCTGCGAGAGGGGCTGCTCGGACGAGGGCACGTACTACAAGTCCCTGCGGACGGACCACCGGTACCCGCGGTAGCAGCAGCAGGCGAACGAGCTTGCAGGGAAGTCGCCGCAGGGTGGAGGGGTCTCCCCTGCAACTGGCTGTGCTGGCCAGGGCTGGTAGGAGGTCCCTGCGGACGGACCACCGGTACCTGCGCAGGAGAGTCGCCCCTTGAGGCGGCGAGGCCGCTCCTGGCTTGATAGGCTAGGGGGCACTTGGGCAGTCTTTGCGGACGGACCACCGTCACGCGCAGTAGCAGCGAAAGCGAGGTTGCAGGGAGTCCTTGGGGAGCAGGATGGGGCACCCTCCGTAACAGAAGGGTGTTGCTGCAGCTGCTATTGGTGGTGAGGATGGCAGCAGCAGCGAGTGGCGATGCACCGGGCTTTTTACAGGTTGGTTGGTAGCCCTGGGCTGGTTGGTAGCCCTGGGCTGCCGTGGACAAGACACGACACAGGTACAGATACGGTACATAGTTGAGTAGGAACGGGGGGACGACACCACCAGAGGCAGCGGACGGGGCTTGCCTCTAGCCTACCGTAGTGAGCATGAGGGGCCGGCGGCCGATGGGTGCTGATTAACGGGTTCGCTGCCAATCGCATCTGGGAAGTGAACAAGGGGTTTGAGCATGCGTAGGCAGTTACCGGTTGAGCATTCACAGGCGCCCGACTCTGCCTTGAAACGTTTATTGGCGATGCTACTGCACCAGCGGCTGATGGGTGCAGATGGATGAGTTCGCTGCCAACCGCAGCTGGGGAGTGACCAGGGGACTGGGCAGTCGGAGATTATACTGCTGTACGGTATTGCAGGTGGGGACGGAGTAACCAGGGGGTTGAGCGTTTTTGGGCCAGTCTAGGGAGTGAGCATATGTGGCATAGGCGTGGCTCTTGAACCCGCCGCCTTGCACCGGCTCGTTGACGCTGCTAGCGCAGGCGGTGCACGGCTTGCGCCGCTTTATCCTGTCGTTGTGTCGGTAGCTTTGTAGCCCCTGTTTGTAGCGTCGACTGTCACGGGACTGCGCATCCAACCACATGCACGGGAGGCGGGGGGCATCGTGGTGGTTGTCACGTGTGTCTTAGCCAGTCGCAAACGGTACGGCATTGTGTCTTACTGTACCCGTGTCCTGTCCGTGGCTGGCAGTGCGGCTGCATGCACCCACAGGCCTTGCCGTACACGTGCCTCAGCTCCTGTGATGCATGGCTTGTTGTTTATGGGTATTGGCTGCCGTTCTTGAGTTTGGCTGGGTGTGGTGCGTGGGTGTGGTGGCTGCTGAAGGTTCATGGTTACCATTGCCGTTCTGTGCTTGCGTGCGTGCGTTGTGCACTGTCGACTGGCGGTTTTCTCGTCGAGCCCAGCAGAGTCCCCGTGCAGGGAGCAAGGGGGCTCGTGTTGCATCTTGCATGGAACAGCATAGACAGCAGCACCCCCCTCGTTACTGTCGCACTTCATTATCGTACTGCACTGCGAAGGCCTTACCACTCTGCCGTCATTGCACTTGGAATTGCACCGGCGTTGCGTACCGGTAGCTGCTACCGGCACCTGTGATCAACTGTAATATAACCTTGGTACCGTGCAGTGGCAATGCGTGCACGCGGGCTTACGGCTTACGAGGCCGTCTGATAAGTGCTAAAGGAGGCGGTGGGGCACACCAGAGGCCCCAGGCGTTTCCCGAGCCCACGGCTTTTTTTTTTTCTTCGTGAGAAGGTTACAGGGGCCAGGAATTCGGTGCTTGGCAAGCACTTGTGGGCGGATATGAACGCTCCACTGACCA
>VFQN01008362.1_pt1 | contig 10510 bp, 8 predicted proteins | sample 3512371 | NCBI WGS metagenome assembly VFQN01 (sample SAMN10412370, study PRJNA504923) | tailings metagenome | isolation source: Replicate 2 from Balatoc abandoned mine | place: Philippines: Itogon, Benguet | collected 2017-08-28 | reverse complement strand
GGCAGGGAACCGCCGGAACCGGCGCGCTAGTGAAGGGCATCCGCGAGCCCGACATCAAGAACATTCCGCTCGTCGCCGGCAATGTCCGGCAGGGCGAACTGAACGGATTCGACACTGCCGAGGGCGTCGCTGTCGGCGCCCGCATGGCTGAGAATCTCGGCATCGGCCTCGGCGATTTCATCACGCTCGTCTCGCCCGATGGAGACGTGACGCCCCTGGGTACCAATCCTCGCGTGAAAGCCTATCCGGTAACGGCGATCTACGAGATCGGCATGTCGGAATACGATGCGCTGATCGTCTTCATGCCGCTGGCCGAGGCGCAGCTCTTCTTCAACTCCGAAGGCGTGGCGCAGACGATTGAGATCTTCGTCGACGACCCCGACAGGGTGGACGAACTGAGAGAGCCGATCGAGGCGGCGGCCCAGCGCCAGCTTTACCTGACCGACTGGCGCTTCCGGAACCAGACCTTCTTCTCGGCGCTACAGGTCGAGCGCAACGTCATGTTCATGATCCTGACGCTGATCGTGCTGGTCGCCGCCCTGAACATCATCTCCGGCCTGATCATGCTGGTGAAGGACAAAGGCCGCGACATTGCGATCCTGCGCACCATGGGGGCGACGCGGGGATCGATCATGCGCATCTTCATGATGACGGGGGCCGCGATCGGCATGACCGGCACGTTGGCCGGCGTCATCCTCGGCATCATCGTCTGCCTGAACGTCGAGTCGATCCGGCAGTTCTTCTCCTGGATTTCCGGCACGACGATCTTCAATCCGGAGCTCTATTTCCTCTCGAAGCTGCCGGCCGAGATCAACATGAGCGAGACGGTGTCGGTGGTGGTGATGGCGCTGGCCCTGTCCTTCCTGGCGACGATCTTCCCCGCGTGGCGCGCCGCCCGCATCGATCCGGTCGAGGCGCTGCGTTACGAATGAGCACGGTTCTCGAACTCAAGGCGGTCCAGCGCCACTACGATCAGGGCGACGAGCACCTCGCGATCCTGGCCGAGGCCGATTTCTCGCTGTCGAGGGGCGAGATGGTCGCGCTGGTCGCTCCGTCCGGCGCCGGCAAGTCGACGCTCCTGCATCTCGCGGGCCTGCTCGAGCGGCCGAATGCGGGCGACGTCGTCCTCAACGGCCGCGCCTGTGGCGCACTGAGCGACGACGAGCGGACCGCGATCCGCCGCAACGAGGTCGGTTTCGTCTACCAGTTCCATCATCTCCTGCCCGAGTTCACGGCGCTGGAGAACGTGATGATGCCGCAGATGGTGCGCGGTCTCGACCGCACCGAGGCGGCCCGCCGCGCTGCCCAGCTCCTCGACTACATGCGCGTCGGCCCCCGCGCACAGCATCGGCCGTCGGAGCTGTCCGGCGGCGAACAGCAGCGTGTCGCGATCGCGCGCGCGGTTGCAAATGCGCCGTCGCTACTCCTCGCGGACGAGCCGACCGGCAATCTCGATCCAGACACGGCGGTCTACGTCTTCGAGGCGCTGGAGGCGCTGGTGCGGCAGTCGGGGCTCGCGGCGCTGATCGCGACCCACAATCACGATCTCGCCGCGCGCATGGACCGCCGCGTCACGCTCCACGGCGGCAAGATCGTCCCGCTCTGAGAGCCTGTTTGTAAATGCGTGATGGCGGGCTGCAAACGGCGATATCTCCGCTTCCGGTGCTCACGAACCTGAATGTTCGCTGCGCTCCGGTTCTCGATATCACCGTTTTCGCGTCGCCCTGACGCATCTTCAAACAGGCTCTGAGCGGGCACAGCATCCTTCGACATTAACCATGACGCAACGTCTGCCCGCTCCGGCGGGCTTTTTGTCGTTGACGAGTGAACAGAAGTGGAACAAAATAAAAACATAAAAGGATTTTAGGAGAATCTTCAATGACCGACATGATCCAGGACGTCGTCGCGCTGGTTTCCGTCAGCACCTTTCTCGTCTCGCTCGCCATGTGGATCGGCGCGTTCTGATCCGGGCTTCAAAGCTGCGTGATCGCCGCCGGCGCGGCGCTCCCGCTTAAACGTTTCTTCCACATCTTGCCGTAGCGTCCCGCCGAAGCAGGGATGCATTCGATGGCAGGCTGGACGGCCGCGGCGCTGATCGCCGTCAATCTCGGGCTGATCTTTCTGTTGATTGCCGCACCAGTCGGCATCCGCACGATCAGCCGGAGAATACGCGTCAAGGCTCCGGCCACGCGGGTGTGGAATGCCGTCTATCCGCTGGGCGAACAGGCCGGCTGGTCGGGCGAGATCGTCTCGGCCGAGGCGGTCGAGGGGCAGTCCGGACGGGCGCGGCTCGTCACCGACTGGGAAGGGCACGACGGCCAGCCGATCCACCGCGTCGCCGAACTTTCGGACGTGGTTCCGGGCCAGTCCTTCGCAATGCGGATCATGGAGGACAGTTCGCTCGACGCCGGGTTCTGGGGCCGTTTTTCCGAACAGGTCGCTGTCGAACCGGAGGGCGAGGAGGTTCGTCTGACGATCCGCCAGACCGATTCCTATCGCGGTGCCGCCTTCCTCGTCTTCCGCTATTTCGCGCTGCGCCGCAGGGTGGCCAAGCTCAAGCGCTGGGCGGAGACGGGCAAATACCGGCGCGGCGGCGCGTTCGAACATCCGCTGACCCAGGTTGTGATGGCGGCGGCCTCGGTGATGATCCTGTGGTCGCTGACCGGTTTCACGGTCGGCGGGCTGGCCTTCGCGGTGATGATCACCGTCGTGGTGGCGCTGCATGAGCTCGGCCACATGGCCGCCTTCCGCGTTGCCGGCCATCGGCGCACCCGGATGATCTTCATTCCCTTCCTCGGCGGCATCGCGATTGGCGGCCGACCCTACAACAGTCATTTTGAGGTCGCCTTCGTGGCGCTGATGGGCGCGGGCTTTTCCGCCTTCCTCGTGCCGCCGCTGGTGCAGGCGGGCGTGTTCGCGGCGGCGAGCGGCAACGTGCACGGCGGCAATTTCATGGCTGCGCTCGTCGGCTGCATCGCCCTGTTCAACCTCGCCAACCTCGTCCCGGTCGGGAAGTTCGACGGCGGCCAGGTGCTGCGGCAGATCTGCCCGTCGGGCCTGGCGCTCGCGGCGAGTTCGTTCGCCCTGTTCGGCCTGTTCCTCGGCGTTGGCTGGCTGGCGGGGTTCTCGCCGGCGATCGTGCTCGTCTCGGGCGGTGTCTTCGCGGCGCTCAGCCTGATGACGTCGGGCGACGCGGTGAAGCCGCGCCATGCGCTGGTGCCGCTCGATCGGCGCGGCAGGGCAGCACTTGCCGCGGCGCTCGTGGCCGTGATCTTCATCCACGGATCGGGCGTCATCTGGGCATTCAACCACTTCGCCTGAGGTCTCTCAGCGGTCCTTTACCGTCTCCATCGCGACATAGGTCGAGGTCTGTGCCACGTGGGGCAGGGCGGAGATGCGCTCGCCGAGCACGCGCCGGTAGGCGCCGATGTCGCGGGTGCGCACCTTGAGAAGATAGTCGAAGTTGGCCGCGATCATATGGCACTGCTCGATCTCGGGGACGAGGCGAACCGCGCGGTTGAAGGCGTCGAGCGCGTCTGAGCGCGTGTCCGAGAGCTTCACCTGCACGAAGGCGACATGGCCTTCGCCCATCTTCTCCCGGTCGACGATCGCCTGATAGCCGCGGATGTAGCCGCTTTCTTCGAGTTTTCGCACCCGCGCCTGCACCGGCGTCTTCGACAGGCCGACCTTGGCGCCGAGCGCGGCCATCGACAGGCGTCCGTCCGCCGAGAGAGCGGAGATGATGTTGCGGTCGATGCGGTCCAGATGGTCTGTCGTGTCCATGCCTGCGGCTCATTGGTAGCGAAACAGGTAACAAGATCGGTGCGATCGACCTGCCACGTCAAGATGTTTGGACCGGCGTCGATTTTGCGGCATGCTATCCTCGCGCGTTCATTCCATCCGGGGCCTGACCATCGATGCCGACGCTTGCATCCATCCGCGACACCCTGCGCGAAAACTATCTCGTCGAGGAGGACGCGGCGCTGACGGCGCTGGTCGAGGGGGCCGCGCTGAGCGCTGAGCAGCGCGGGGCGATTTCCGCCCGCGCAGTCAGGCTGGTCGAAGCCGTGCGCGCCTCGGCCGACCCGAAGCTGATGGAAGTGTTCCTGTCGGAGTACGGCCTCTCCACCAAGGAGGGCGTGGCGCTGATGTGCCTGGCCGAGGCGCTGCTGCGCGTGCCGGACGCCGAGACGATGGACGACCTGATCCAGGACAAGATCGCGCCGCACGACTGGTCGGCGCATTCGGGCGAATCGAGCTCGATCTTCGTCAACGCCTCGACCTGGGCGCTGGCGCTGACCGGCCGGGTGCTGGACGAGGGCGAGGGCGGCATCGAGCGCACCCTGCGCGGCATGGTGCGGCGGCTCGGCGAACCCGTCATCCGCACCGCGGTGTCAGCGGCGATGCGCGAGATGGGCGAGCAGTTCGTGCTCGGCCGTACCATCGAGGAGGCGGTGCGGCGCGGCAAGCCCTACAGCCGCAAGGGCTATCTCTATTCCTTCGACATGCTGGGCGAGGCGGCGCGAACGGAAGCAGATGCGCTGCGCTATCTCCGCGCCTATGCTGACGCGATCTCCTCGCTCAACAGCGGCTCCAGCAGCACCAACATTCGCTACAATTCCGGCATCTCGGTGAAGCTGTCGGCGCTGCATCCGCGCTACGAGCAGTCGCAGCGCGAGACCATGCTGCCGGTCATGACGGAGCGGCTGCTGTCGCTCTGCGTCGCCGCCCGCCACGCCCGCATGGGGCTGAACATCGACGCCGAGGAGGCGGACCGGCTCGACCTGTCGCTCGACGTCATCGAACGCGTGCTTGCCGATCCGGAACTGACCGACTGGGACGGCTTCGGCTTCGTGGTGCAGGCCTATGGCCGCCGCGCCCCGCATGTCATCGACTGGCTCTACGCGCTGTCGAAGCGGCTCGACCGGCGCATCATGGTCCGCCTCGTCAAGGGCGCCTACTGGGACACCGAGATCAAGCGCGCGCAGACGCTGGGGCTCGCCGGCTATCCGGTGTTCACCCGCAAGGCCAATACCGATGTCTCCTACATCGCCTGCGCCAAGAAGCTGATCGGCATGACCGACCGTATCTATCCGCAGTTCGCCACCCACAATGCGCACACGGTGGCCGCGATCCTGTCGATGGCGCCGGACAGGTCCGCCTTCGAGTTCCAGCGCCTGCACGGCATGGGCGAGGCGTTGCACGAGGCGGTGCGCGCCAGCGAAGGCACGCGCTGCCGCATCTATGCGCCGGTGGGCGCGCACCAGGACCTGCTCGCCTATCTGGTGCGGCGCCTGCTGGAGAACGGCGCCAACTCATCCTTCGTGCATCAGATCGTCGACGAGGAGGTGAACGCCGAGACGATCGCGCGCGATCCGTTCGAGATCGTGGAGAACCAGGGCAGCGCACATAATCCTCTCATTCCTTTCCCGTCCGAGATCTTCCTTCCTGGCCGCAGGAACTCCATCGGACACGACCTCAACGATCCGATCGCATTGTCGGCCATCCATGCCGGGCGTGGACAGTTTTCGGGCGAAAACCGCTGGACGGCGGGGGTCGCCGGAAGCGAACGTCCGATCGTCAACCCTGCGAAGCCGGACGATATCGTCGGCACGGTGCGCGAAGCGGATGCGGAGGTGGTGAAAGCGGCTGTAAGCCGGGCGGTCGGGGCCTTTCCGGCCTGGGCGGCGACGCCGGTGGCGGAACGGTCGGCGGCGCTGCTGCGCGCGGCCGATCTCTACGAGGCCCAAGAGGCCGAGTTCCTGGCGCTGTGCACCCGCGAGGCCGGCAAGACGCTGGCCGACGGCGTGGCGGAACTGCGCGAGGCGGTCGACTTCCTGCGCTACTATGCGGCCGAGGCCGCGAAGGTGGAGGTGGGGACGGCGGCGCGCGGCGTGATCGCCTGTATCTCGCCGTGGAACTTTCCGCTGGCGATCTTCACCGGCCAGGTGGCGGCGGCCCTCGTCACCGGCAATGCGGTGATCGCCAAGCCTGCGGAACAGACGCCGCTAATCGCGGCGCGCGCGGTTGAATTGCTGCACCAGGCGGGCGTGCCGGAAGACGCGCTGCAGCTCCTGCCGGGCGATGGCCCGTCGGTCGGCGCGCCGCTGACGGCGGACCCGCGCATCGCCGGCGTCTGCTTCACCGGGTCGACGGACGTCGCCCGGATCATCGAGCGGCAGCTGGCCGAGACGGCGGCGCCCGACGCCATGCTGATCGCCGAGACCGGCGGGCTCAATGCGATGGTGGTCGATTCGACGGCGCTGCCCGAGCAGGCCGTGCGCGACATTCTTGCGTCCGCCTTCCAGAGCGCCGGCCAGCGCTGCTCGGCGCTGCGCATCCTCTATGTGCAGTCGGATGTCGAGGACAAGGTAATGGAGATGCTGACCGGCGCGATGAAGGCGCTGGTGGTCGGCGATCCGTGGCTCTATCCGACCGATGTTGGCCCGGTGATCGACGCCGAGGCGCGCGACACGATCTCGGCCTATTGCAAGGCGATGGAGGCGAAGGGGCGGCTGATCGCCAAGCTCGACGCACCGGGCGAGGGGCTGTTCGTGCCGCCGCACATCTTCCGTGTCTCGGGCATCGCCGAGATGGAGCGCGAGATCTTCGGGCCGGTGCTGCATGTCGCGACATTCGAGCCGGAGGAACTCGACCTCGTGGTCGCGAACATCAACGCCAGGGGCTACGGCCTGACCTTCGGCCTGCACACCCGCATCGAGGCGCGTGTGCAGCGGGTCATCGACCGGATCCATGCCGGCAATGTCTACGTCAACCGCAACCAGATCGGCGCGGTGGTGGGCTCGCAGCCTTTCGGCGGCGAGGGCCTGTCGGGCACCGGCCCGAAGGCTGGCGGGCCGCATTACCTGCGCCGCTTCCGCAGCTCGGCGGTGGCCACGGGGGATGTCGGCCAGGCCGGGGCAGTGGCGCTGCCGCGCCGCTTTCCCGACGCGCGCATGGACAATTGGTCGACGCGGACGGACCGGATCGCGGTGCTGCGCAAGCACCTGCGCGGCAAGGCGAGCGAGGCGATCGCAGCCGCCGCAGCGACCGAGTTCGGCCCGGTCGACCTGCCGGGGCCGACCGGCGAATCCAACACGCTGACGCTGGTGCCGCGCGGCCGGGTGCTGTGCCTCGGACCCGACGCCGAGACGCTGCTGGCGCAGGTGGTGCAGGCGCTCGCCGCCGGCAATGCGGTGGTCGCCGTGGCGCCGAAGGCGGCAGCAGCACTGCAGCCACTCACCGGCAAGGGCCTGCCGCTTGACGTGCTGGACGGGACACTGATGCAGGGGGAACTGGCGGCGACCGCGGTCGATGCGGTGGCCTATTCCCGCGCCGGAGCGACCGCGCGGGAGATCCGCCGTATCCTGGCAGAAAAACCCGGCCCGATCGTGCCGCTGATCGCCGAGACGATCCACCCGGCCGCCTATGCCCACGAGCGCTCGGTCTGCGTTGACACGACCGCTGCCGGCGGCAATGCGAGCCTGCTCGCCGCGAGCTGAGGTGCTATCCTTCTCCCCGTTCACGGGGAGAAGGCGCCCGAAGGGCGGATGAGGGGCGTGGCGTCAGCTTTCGAGGGGGCTCGCCGCCCTCACTGTCCTGCCGGGCCTCGGGCGGGACCGGCGGCCTGCCTGACGACCATGCACAGTATGGTGGAAGGGTGGCGAGTCGGTAATGCCCCGCCGGTCGGCGGTTCAGACCGGTTACGCGCCTTCGACGATCGAGAAGCCCTCGAAGGTCGGATGGCCGAGATAGCTCGGCTTGGTAATGCCGGCATTGCGGTGTGAGGCGCGGAACTGTTCGGATTTGGTCCAGGCGCTGAAGTCGTCGAAGCTGTCCCACACCGTGTGCGAGGCGTAGAGCGTGTAGCCTTCGGCCTCGTTGACCGGCCCTTTCAGCAGATGGAACTGCTGAAAACCCTTCATCTCGTGCAGGCTGGAATCGCGCCCTTTCCAGACGTTCTCGAAATCCTCCTCGGAGCCGCGAACGACCTTGAAGCGATTCATGGCGATATACATCAACGGGTTCCTTTCAGGCTGCGGGCGTCGCGGTCGAGCAGCTTTTCCTCCGCTGCGCGGCCGACGACGCTTAGAACGTTGCCGGGGACAAATAGGCCGGGGCGACCGGACGGGGAAGGGCCTGCCTGCTCCGGCACGCCATGATCGGCGAGGCGCACCACCTGTGGGTCGGTCTCGAGGCGCGCACGCTCCTCGAACAGACGGAGGAGATCGGGGTGGAGGCCATCGCCGAAGGCGCTGGCGAGCTCGTGAAGGCGCAGGAGGTTCATGGTCACTTCAGCCCCAGCGGGAACGAGAAACTCCACGACTTGCGCCCGTCGGGGATCGGCGGGAAGGGCGCGGCGCTTCGCACGGCCTTAAGGGCTGCGTTGTCCAGCGCCGACGAGCCCGAGCTGCGCGTCACGCTGACGCTGGCCAGTGCGCCGCTCGCGGTGACGGTGAAGGAGACATGCACGTCACGGTCGGCGCCGCGCCGCACGCTGGACGATATCCTGCGCACCGCGCGTTTCAGCTTGGACACGACCTTGCCCGGATAGTTGGAGACGTCGGCGTTGCCCGCGGTCGAGCCCTTGCCCTTGCCGGCGTTGTCGGCGCGGGTTCCGTTCGCCTCGCCGTCGGCGACGCCCTTCTTGGCCTCGGCCTTGCTCTTGCCGCCGGCGCCGGCGGTCGACTTTTTCTCGGCCTTCTTGGCCGGGGCGTCGGCCTTGGCGGGCTTCTTCTCCGCCGGCTTGGTCTCGGCCTTCTTCGCTGGCTTTTCCGTCCGGGGCCTCTCGACGGGCTTGGGCTGCGGCTTCGCTTCCGCCACCTTTGGCGGCGGGGCGGGCTCCGGCTCGGGCGTCTCCGCCACGACCAGCGCCTCCGGCACCTCGATCACGTCGTCCGGGGGGGGCACCTTGGCCGCCTGCGGCACGACGGGGGCGACGGCCTCCTCGTCGGGCACGATTTCGGCCGTATCGACGGCCAGCACCTGTTGCTGCACGGGGGAGAGTGCGGCGGTGGCCGTGTCCACCGGCGCCGGCTCCGCGTGCGGCGGCTCAGTCAGTTCGGCGACCCGTTCGGTGACGATTTCCTCGACGGGGCTCACCGTCTCCTCGACCGGCTGCACCGCCTCAACGGGCTCGACCGCGGAGGCGTCGACGGTCTCGACCGACTTTGCAGGCGTCATGGTAATGATGGAGACGTTGGTGGCGTCTTCCTGCCCCTCCGGCGTCGTGTCGGCGGCGGAATTGCCGTACATCGCGACACCGGCCTCCTGCGAGCCTTCGATCTGCACGCCATCGTCGTCGCCGCGCAGCAGGAAGAAGCCGGCGATCGCGGCATGGAGCGCGACGGAGGCAAAGAGCAGCGCCATCCATTTGCGCGGCGCGCGCGAAGCGACGGCTGTCTCGGCAAGCGGCGCGACCGGCAGCGGCGCAAGGTCGGGATTTTCGGTCTCGATCCAGGCCGGGCGCTGAGGCTCGCGCAGGAAGACGTGATGCGGCGCCTGGAACGTGTTCGGCGGATCGAGGCGCGCGCGCCTCACCGTCGACCGGAGCGTCGCCGGTCGGAGCGGGGGCGATGGTGCGGGCTGGACCGACATGGAACCTATCGCCCGAAGGAGATGCCCGAGGTGGACTGGGTCTTCAGCGCGGCGAGGCAGGCGTCGGGCGCGGTGCCGGCGCCGGTGCATTCGGTCGCGTCGTTGATCAGCACGCGGCTGACATTGGCGCAGTCCACGCCCTTGAGGTCGAAGCGGCTCACCTTGGTCTTGCCAGCGGGCAGCGACCTGAAGTCGAGCACGGTGAGGCGGTCGACCACGCCCGCCTTGTCGAACAGCGCCATCTCGAATGCCGCGCGGTCGACCGGGGTGGCGAGGTTGTTCGCCACCACGAAGGTCAGCCTGCAGCCGCCTTCCGACGGCTGCAGGGCATTGAGATCGAGGAAGACATGCTGCTCCGGCGAGGCGCCTTGCGCCGCCGCCGGAGCCAGCGGCATCGCGACCAGGGAGGTCAATACGAGGAGGGATGCCGCAACTCGCATGATCACCAGCCGATCTGCTTGGACAGGGAGAGCTTGAACGTGCGGCCCTTGGCCGGATCGTTCATAAGGAATTCCTTGTACGGGCGGTTGAAGACATTATCGATGCCCGCATGGACTTCCCAACCACGCGCGGCACCTTCCTTTGGAGTCCAGGAGAGGAAGATGTCGTGGATGTCGAAGGCTGTAGAGTAACGCGTAGTATTTGTGCTCGGAGGGACGTCGCTGTTACGGAAGTCCGCCATCGGCCCTGCTACGAAACGCGCGTTCCAACCAAAGCGAACGTCATGCTGCGGAACCTTGCCCCCGAGTGTGAGCTTCAATTCATGCGGTGCAACGGAGGTCAGATACTCTTCGGTGCGGCTCGCCGATAGATTGCGGCCGACCGTGTAAGTGTACGCGGCGTTCGCGAACACATAGTCTGAGTCATAGGCAGTCTCGATTTCGAAGCCGTAGATCTCGGTAGTGTCGAAAGT
>VFQN01008361.1_pt1 | contig 10513 bp, 9 predicted proteins | sample 3512371 | NCBI WGS metagenome assembly VFQN01 (sample SAMN10412370, study PRJNA504923) | tailings metagenome | isolation source: Replicate 2 from Balatoc abandoned mine | place: Philippines: Itogon, Benguet | collected 2017-08-28 | reverse complement strand
CCCCCCCCTCCCCAGGTGCGCGGTGTGGCCATGAACCCCGTGGAGCACCCCCACGGTGGTGGTAACCACCAGCACATCGGCCACGCCTCCACCGTGCGCCGCTCGGCTCCCCCCGGCCAGAAGGTTGGTCTCATTGCCGCCCGCCGCACCGGTCGCCTCCGCGGCACCAACGTCATCAAGGGCGCGGCGCAGAACGAGTAAACAGAAGGAGGAGCAACAAGGCGCTAGTGATCGTCGTTTTCGGTTGCGGTTTAGCTTCGCCGCTGTGCTGCTGTTGGGCGTGGGTGCGTGGGTGCGGCCCGTAGCCCCTAGAAGACGATGTAACGCTGCCCCGAGCCAAAGGAGGCCCCGTCTCTGCTACACCTGCCAATCCGGAGGGACGGATAAAGCGCTAAGCGGCTTTTTACTGCAGTTGAACCATTGGAGCCAGGGGACTGGAGGGTGGAGGCCGTCCTTACGCCGCAGCCGGAGATGACGTGTGGTGGGCGGGGTATGTCCTGCGCCCGCAAGCGACTGGAACGGGCAGTCAGGTTTGTGACATGGTGTATGGGAGCCCGGCGCAGGGAACCACTGCAGGGATGGGTATGGGAGCAGGCAGGGGCTTGGGCACGGGTTCTTCCGCGTGTGCTGCCAGCAGTAAGCACTCAGCTGCCATCAGCCGTTGTGCCGAGCTAGGCTCAGCCTGGGAACCAGCTGGCATCCCCTCGGTACAGGCCTGGGCGCTTGGCACCTGGTAAGGCTGCAACGGCACAAATCCGCTTAGGCTTGGCGCGGCATGGCCCAGGCAGGAGCCATAATGTTATACGAAGTAAGAGTATTGGATACCGGTAACGTCAGCCCAAACGCGCTAGTGTTAGATGACAGTGAATACGACCCTGACACAACGTCCCAGGGCCAGCTGGCCAAGCCCATCCGTTGACCAGTCACTTCGCCACTCATGCACATGCCATCCATTCCGCCTGCACAACCACTGTCAAGCACATCAGCCGCCTTGCACGCGAGCACACCGAATCAACAAGGGCCTGTAAGCATGTCAACAAAAACCGCTTGCGGGCAATGTCCGAGCCCTGGTCTCTCTACCCCAACTAGCCCCCTCTTGGAGACCCCCATTGGAAGCACCTGATGACGATCGCAAGCCTCCAGTCAGGTATTATGATGCCCCGCAAATGCACCATGCACGTAGACCTGCGCACCGGCCAGAACCGCAATAGCTCCCACTCAGCCGTACCCGCCTCGGGCTCGCGCACATCGCATCCCGACACCCCCAGGCCCCCAGCGTCATTAACCCCAGCCCATGCACGGGATCACATATCATTTCCGGCGCGTCTTTAGCATGTTTGCGAGCCAGTCCAGCCCCTCGAACAGCCCCTCCCCCTTGACCGCGGACGTCTTGAAGATGGCCCAGTCCCGGTTCTTGATGTCGTGCAGCCCTAACCCCTCCGCAATCTGGGCGTCGCTCAGCGCGTTGGGCAGGTCCTGCGGGGGCCAACATGCGGAGCGACAAACCACGGTTAGTGTGCTGGCCCAAGCTAAGGCGCATCGGCGAGGATGCAACACCTTGCTGGAACATGCGCCATCTCGACACTGGCACGGCTACCCCATGGCAACAGTGATACGAGAGCACATTAGCGCGGCCCCTTGGACCCAATGCACGAAGCTCCTGCAACGACGCCACAGCACGCGTCAGTGCACCACGTGCCTTTGCGGAATGTCATACCCTATGCGGTGTGGTGTTGGCTTTCACCCCAACACACCGCGTATGCGTTCAGGCCAGTACGGGCCACAGTACGACACCCTCACCTAGTCACAAGCCTAATCCTACTTTCACAATCGATTGTCGGCGATCACCAGGCCTAGCCCCATCCCGCCTCCAAGCTCCAAGGCCTATGCTGCACGTCTTATCCTCTGCGTTCCTAACCCTGACGCCCGACCCCTTGCCGTCATCGTGGCCCCTCGGGAAACAACCTCATGCCCGCTTGCGTGCAAACACCAGCAGCACGGCGTTTTAAGCCCCAGTACGCCTGCCAGCTACATGGCGTCTGCGGCATGCTCCACACCCTGCAGTCCCACCCCTGACGCGCCAACCCCGGGGATGCATCCTAGCACCTGCTTGCTGGTACAACACAGCAGCAGCACGTCCCGGGACCCACATACTCCTCCGTACCCAACCCCCATATGCAGGCACATACACGTATCATTGCTCTCTGCTGATTCAATCCCAGCTGCACCGCAACACACACCTGCTTGCTTGCGAAGGGCGTCCCCAGGCCCGGTGGGCTCTCTTGACCCACCCTCAACAAGCACGCGCACGCACACTCCGCACACACCCACACCTGCTTGTTTGCGAACCGCCAGCAGCTGAGCGCCCCGGGCCCCAGCATGCCCCCCTCAACCCAATCCCTAAATGCCTGGATACCCATACACCACTTACTGATGTGATCCCATCCACTGCACCGCTGCACACACCTGCTTGTTTGCGAACATCAGCAGCAGCATGTCCCGGGACCCACACAGTCCTCCTGACCCAAACCCCATACGGACGCACACACACCCCTTGTTGCTCTCTGCTGATATAACCCCAGCTGCACCGCCGCACACACCTGCTTGTTGAGATGTTCACCAACCACCACCAGCGGGGCGCCGGCCCGGGACCCGGCCCGCTCCCCTCACCCCAGCCCACAAACGCACGCACGCATACTCACATGCACTGTTCATTGCCATTAACCCATCCACTGCACCGCCGCACACACCTGCTTGTTTGCGAACACCAGCAGCAGGGCGTCCCGCAGCTCCTCCTCGTCCAGCAGCGCGCGGAACTCGTCCCGGCTGATGCCGATGCGGTCCGTGTCGCTGCTGTCCACCACGTAGATGATGGCCTGTGGTACGGGCCCGGCAGAGGTCACGGCACCCAAGCAGCAGGTAAGTGGTACGGCAGCCGCGCGGTTAAGCGGGAAGTACGTGGTTACTGAAGGGTTGAAGCTAGATTCGTGCCATGAGACGCAAGGTAAGTGCTTCAAGGAGGTCGCGCGTGGCATGCCCCCGTGCCCCGTCACTCGTCGGGCAGGGGCCTGGCGCACCCCGTGCCCGTGCCCCAGCTTAAGACACATACGTGGACACAGGGCACACCTGGGTGCAGGGAAAGTAGCAGCGCCAGTATGGCCGGATAGATGTCTGTCCGCCCAGGTCCCACACTTGGAACTTGATGTTCTTGTATGTGACCGTTTCCACGTTGAAGCCGATGGTGGGGATAGTGCTCACTACCTCCCCCACTTGCAACCGGTAGAGAATTGTTGTCTTGCCTGTATGGCCGCATATGAGTGCCGGATTGCTCAGCAATTGCTGGGACAGCGGCACAAAGCTTCTGCTCATCGGTGTCACGTCGATCGAAGCCTTGCCTGCGTTATCGAGCCCCAAGACGAGGATTCTCGCCTCTTGATCGCCGAATAGTGACCACAGCTTGCTTATCCAAAGCCCCATCCTCCTTCCAGCTCCCGCCTGCTAGTGCAGCTCACTACTTCCACGAAGACCGCGAAGAGTCAATGTTATTGCGTGAAGACCTGAATAACTTCTGATGAGGGCTTCTTTAGCAAGGTGCCTTGCGGTCGACTCGCTATTCGACACGCTGAGCCTGCGAGCTAGGTCAGGCCTGTGAAGCTAGGTCACTGTCACAGTAAAGCTGTAGTAGCTCGATGTTGCAGTGTCATCAGCCTGACAAGCAGCGGAACGAGTATGCGTGCTGGGGCGTCGGTCAGGACGGTTGGAAACAACAGCCAACCGTGGTCCCCCGGGTGGTCGGTCAGCTGGTCACTGACTCGCTAATCTCTGTTGTCTGTTCAGTGTCATCCCTCTCACGCCTACAAGTCGGGTGTAAGTGCTTCAAAGGCTGTCGCTTTCTATGGGCCTGTGCAAGGAGCCTTCCAGTTGTCACAAGCGGTACGGCAAGCCATATAGAAGGGGGCCGAGAGGCCGAGATGGGAAGAGCTGCGCTGCTGTGCTCCCCTTGTGCGCTCTCCCGGACGCACGCCGAACCAGTTTCCCTTACCAGTGGCATCGTCCCGGCAGCCCGTGCCCAGAGGGGGCCAGAGGGGGCCAGCCAGTCCAGCTCCTCCAGCATCATCCATGGCAGCTGTTCTTAGGTGCACACGGCTGTGGGCCTGGCTCTTGCCCATAGCGTGAAGGTCAGTTACGGTACACGCTCCTCGTGCTGGTGTCACCCGAGAGTTGAATCGGTCGCTGAGGGTCCCTTGCGGCCACTCTGCGGCAGTCCACGACAGGAGGACCTGGTTAACTTGAATGGACCACATAGTATCTGGCTGCCCCGGGCCGTCCACCACACCTGGCTGACCACCCGGCGCTTACCAACAGTGTGCTACTGGATTACCAGGGTTGCGCCATACACATCTGCCAGCATTCTGCTTTGCAGCACTGTGCTTGCAACCGTTTACAACAGCGGCAAGGCTGAGGCAGCAGCCCGAGGCTTAGTTCAGTCCAGTCCAACGCGTCAATCCCAAGCGCATATCAGTCCTCGTACGACAGCCGCTCTCCTACCTTCCAATCAGCAGTGCGGTACGCATCAAGCACACAGTGAGCTGCCCCGTGCCGCGTCATTATGAAGAACCTCAGCCCACAGCTGTCAGCCTATCCAGCAACCGTAGCTTTACCCGGCAGGGCGACCACACAAGTCCTAACCACGCAATATGCACGAACGCGCACGCAGCATGTTGGTTGCAACATGCATACATGCTCTTTATGCCAAATTACGCGGTCATGCAAATGCACAAGAAACAACAGCAGCAGCAGCAGCAGCAGCAGCATAAGCAGCACAGCCTCCACGCCTGAACAGCCACCTCTCAGGCGCCTCCCTTGTCCTCACTTTTACAACTCCGGCCACACCCCACGAGCATCAAGCCTGCGCCCGGACCGCCTCAATGATATGCCGAACATCCACCGCGACGTACACCGTGAAGCAATAGTTGAGCACCTTGCGAGCGAAATCCACGTCCCACGCCAGCGTGGGCGTCTTCATCAGCACCACCTTGGCGTTCCTGTCCGCCCCCTCCGGGAACCAGCAGCCCGACCGGTGGATAGCGGGCTGCATGTGCACCCGGATGGCGGTGGGGATGAGCCCGAACAGCAGCGGGAGCACCAAATCTAGCACCACCTGGCTGAGCTCCTTGACCGCAAACAGCAGCGCGAACGCCGCCAGTACGAACGATGCCGGGCTGGCGGCAGCTGGCGGCAGCTGCGCGATGTACGACGCGATCTTGGGCATGTACGGCAGCACCAGGCTGTAGCCGTTGTGGTTGGCGATGCCAAAGAGGGCGCCAAGGGAGGCCCCCAGGAAGATGGCGGTGTAGCCGAAGCTGGTGGTGTGCGCCGCGGGGCGGGGGTAGGTGGCCATAAAGAGCAGGTGGCCTGCTGCCACGGCCCACACGCCCCACCACGTGTCGGTGACCAGCTGGACCTCCCTGTTGCCCAGCACGCACCACATGGCCATGAAGACCACCCCCAGCCCGAAGCCCAGCTTCAGGTCGATGGGGCTGTGCACGCCCAGGTACATGCGCGTCAGGCCGACCCAGGCAGCCCAGGCCGCGGACGCGACCATCAGGTAGCCGCACGTCTGCGCGTCGATGACGTGCAGCATGGAGTACAGCACCCAGGTCCAGCAGGCGGGCAGGGTGAGCGAGCACCAGGTGTGCATGGAGGGCGCGCCCCACTCCACGTCCTTATCTCCGTGGTTCTCCAGGATGGCAACGTCCCCGTTGCTGCCCACGCCCGCCTTGAGGCCGCACAGGTCCAGGCTGGCCGCTTGGACCAGGGCGGTGGTTGTGGTGGTTTGGGAGGAGGCCTTGACTTTGAGCACTGCGTCGGGGTTCTTCTTGTCGTGTACGGCGCCCGGGCGGGGGCAGGCGAGTGCGTCCTTGACGGCGCAGGAGAGGTAGGTGGATAGGGCCATGCAGTGGCAGATGATAGCGATGACGGAGCCGCCGAGGCCGGGGATAAGCCACGCGGCTGGGGGCAGCGTGAGGAGGTAGAAGTTGACCGAGACGGTGAAGGCCTGTGGGTAAGGGGGGAGCAGGGACGGGGCTGGGTTGGTGGAGGGAGAGAAGAGCTTGGTGCGGCAGACCTTGGGGTGACTGTGCTGGTGTTCAGGGGAAAGGTGCTGCCATGCGGTTGCTATGCGGGATGCAGCACAGATGCATGTGCCCTTGAACAACGCGGGTGGCACACTTACGCTAATCTTGCACAGGAGGTCCATGACCCGGCTGCTGAGCCTCTTTTGGAGGGATGCGATGAAGTCCACATCTTCATACACCTGCGTTGGGGCCGTCGGGAGAAGCAGGCAATCAGGGGGGTTGCACTCTGGCAGGCTGGCCGCTGGGTTAGGCTGGGTTGTCGGGGTTGCCGGGGTCCGTCGAGCCCCGGCCGGAGTCTGAGCTGACAGCGCCAAGACCAGCGACGAAGCAAACGTATGATGATGTGTGTTCCACTGCTAGCGTAACGCACCACTGAGATCACGCTCCAACGCAAAACGTCCCGACATGAGTCTGAACTTTGGCACACGACGGAACTCCGCTCCACATAAGCAAAGTTTACCTTTCTGAGACAGTATGGTCGGATGCTTTTTCGCGCCCATCGATGCACCGGTCTTAGGCAGCACGCGATGAAAAGCAGCACGCCAGGAGCAATGATGGCAAGTTCCACAGGTTGGAGGTGTGTGCCACTGACGCCCATTCTGAGTTCGTAATAAGGTATCAGGGGTCACAACCCGCACGGTGTGCAGGTCGAGTTGCGGGTCGGAGCAGTTGTGCTTCTAGACGCAGCCTACAGGCAGGGCTATATAATACTATGGGTGTGTCGAGATCTTGGATGCACTTGAACGCTCTGGGGAAGAAGCATGCATACGCGCGGCAATTCCGAGTAAGCAGCGGTTGACAATTCCCTGCTGTACACTCCTCGACATCGAGTAAGCCCCGCTACCCTGGTTCCTGGCTCCGACGCCCTGGGCGTCAACATATCGCTAGGTGAAGATCCCTGAAATGCGCCTACGTGCTGTGCGGCAGGGCCGACCCTGCCGGGGCGCCCCTCCCCTGTTCCCACGGACTAGGCTTCTCCTGCGAACCTCAAGGTGAACCTGCGCGGTAACATGCGTACTAGCCTTCCTAAGGCCCAGGGAAGGAGTCAGTGAAGCTTGCTGGCACAACGTCGACAACACCGCACCTGAAGCTTGACCTGCCGTGCGAGGTGAAGTGACTCCCACATGGTTCTTAATGGGAATGTACGGTAGTGTTGGGGCTGGCTCAGGCGGGGGCCGGGCTCCGGGCCTCCGGCTGCTGTGCACTTGCCTGATATGCTGTTCCCCAAGCCCCTGTATGGTCCCTTGCATGTTGTGCTTTGGACCTTGCAGCGTTTGCTGGTGTACGCTGGTGTACGGGACCGGCAGGGAGCAGGGAAGCACCCCTGGCTTATTTTCTGGGCTGGGACAATCTCGGCGGCCCCTGGCTTGCATGACGTGTTGCAATGAAGTGCTGCTGTAAATTATGCAAGTGCACACACAACTGAACTCGTTGGGGGAACCATGCTGGCTTGTCTGTCAGCTTGGCAGGACGTCAGGCCAGGTCAAGCACTGATACTCAGGCAGTCAAGGATTTACACCGCAGCGCAACATGGGAACCTGCAAATCGTAGCCCTCCGGCATGGGTCTGCACCGTCCTTCGACATAAATTTGTTACCGTACTAGATGGTTGACGCAAGCAACCCTGGCCAGGCTCGCCGTCAAAGCGTATGTTCCATGGCACTCGGCAAGACACACGCGCTGTCTCTTGCACCCCAAGCAACCATTGGCAGGTGTCATCGAGGCCACCAACGAGACAACAACACAAGGCCACGGTACCTGACGAAACAGCATTCCACTGTAGGGCTCATACGCATGCGAAGTGCAGATGCATTACATTCATTGATCGCAATACAAAGCTGGCGCGCCCACATGTCACTGCCGTGTTCGTTCGTATGCATAAGTTTGCTGTGTGGGGCCCCGTTCCCAGTCCACGCAGTCCACACCGCACGACAGGGCGCGTGGCAGAGCCCATATCAAGCCCTACGCCTTTCGGCGTCACAGACGTGCTCCAACAGGTGCCAACGGGCCTCCATGCTTCTACGCGCCGTCCATTGCGCCATGCTAGTAGCATCCACACCATCAGTCCTTGTCGTTACCATGCTTTGTTTTGCTCGCCCCACGTTCGCAGCGAGCTTGCATTCACGGCCCCAGCGCCAGGCCTCACACGTGTCCACCAACTCCCGCCAACTCCCATCCACAGTGCCGCCATTACACCTCCACACGCTGCCAACAGCACTCCCCCAGTTCGCACGCACAACCCTGCCCCACAAATCCGCCCACCCCGCCCACCCCGCGCCCACCCCCGCCCTACGCCAGCCCCGCAGCTAACCCACACCCGCCCCCGCCTCACGGCCCCAGCTCCTTGTCGATCTTCTTGACCAGCTTGAGCAGCCCGTCGTAGTTGAAGGGCACCTCGGGCTGGCTGGGGTCCCAGTACAGCCGGCGGAACAGCAAATCCAAAAACATCTCCAGCTTGTTGTGCAGCGGCCGGCTCTTGGGCGTGTTGTACCCAGCCGACGGCCGCGGGCGGAAGATATCCAGCGACGCGCCCCCTCCCCCGCCAGCGTTCCGCGCCGCCCCGGCATCGCCGCCACCCCCGCCGTCGCCGGCCTCCGCGCCTCCTTGCCCGGCCTGCTGCTGGTTGCTGCCCCCGCCCTCGGCGCGCTCCTTGTCCAGCGCCCACTCCAGGATGTTGTCGTACCCGGCCTGGTCCAGGTCCGACTCGGCGGGCAGGGCCTTGTAGTCCGCCACGCGCGCGATGGCCTCGAGGAAGTCCGTGAAGGACAGGCAGGTGTAGCGCGAGTAGTCCTTGATCTCGTCGATGACAAACATGCGCGCCCACAGGTAGGAGAGCGTGCCGTCCTGCAGCGTGAACTGGCTGTCGACCACGTGCGCGTCGGTGAGCAGCTGCAGCCAGCCGTCCAGTTTGAGGACCTTGGGCCGCAGGCCGCCGCCCGTGGGCTTGAGGCGGTAGCGGCTGTACAGCGCCTTGAGCAGCACGTTGTGCCGCTTGAGCACCATGTCCACCTGGGGAGGAGGGGTTAGGTAGTGGGGAGAGGGGGGTAAGGGGGATCTGGCGGTGGGGGTGAGGGGGAGAGGGGCCGGGCAGGATATATGGATGGTGCCACTTGAGCACCATGTCCGCCTGGGAACCGGGGAACGGTAAGAAGGCAGACGCGGGGGGGAAGGGGCCGGAAAGTAGCGACGGAGATACGCCGCTGCGTTGCAGCTGCTGAAGCGCACGCGTGCCGCGTCAGGCACGGGGGTGAAGGCGCTGGTGTGTGTGAGGGGACACGTGCACATGGCATGCAGGCGCGCTTGCTCTGTGCGGGTCGCGCAGCTGTGCGGCTATAGGGCATGGTCCCTTCCATCAGTCGACGCAGTGGGTGTGGGCACACGCATGCGGGCAGCAGCGCACCTCCCCGTGGTACAGCTGCTAAAGAGCACACATGTGGGTCAGCCATCGAGTCAGAATCAGCGACAGTGACCACTGTCACCGACTTGCCACTCTCCGGCCTTGCCTTGCCTCGCAGTACTCTGCCTGCTACTCCTGTATGCCGTTAACCGTATAAGGCTCACTGGCCTACATCCCGCACCGCATCCGCAACACATGTGGGTGTGGGTGTGGGCACACGCGCGCGGGCAGCTGCTCACCTCTTCGTGGTACAGGCGCTCCGTGCGGAAGGCGTTGGAGGACAGCATGGCCCCGGGCACCAGGTTGGGCAGGATGTTGCGCTCCACCAGCATGGCCACTGCCGTGGGCAGGTCGTCCGTGGCCTGGCCCTTGCCGTACTTGGCGATGGCTGCGAGGGGCAACATGACACGGGGGGAGTCACTTGAAGCGCGAGGACAGGGTAGGGGACGTGGCAGGCCGGGCACCGTTCGGTGCTTTGGTTTAGACCCAAAGGCAGTCAGCAGCCAGGAGGTATCAGCCGGGGTGGGAGGTGGGATTCGTGTGAAGCGTGAGGGCAGGGTAGGGGAGGAACTCGGTTTAGGCCCACGGGGCCCCTCGAAAGGGTGTAGCAAGACAGCAGGTACCAGCAGCCAGGAGGCATCAGTGGTCTAATGCCGCATGGAGGGACATGAACGAGCGCTGGGCTGACGGCTCAGCATCACTTACCCAGGCGCACGACGGCCTCCAGGAACTCGTAGCGCATCATGGCGTTCTCGATATTGACCTGCGCCTCCGCGCTCTTCTTGTCGGGCTGGAAGTTGCACACGATGAAGATTGTGTCGCAGTCGGAGCGCTTGACGTACTGCGAGTCCGAGTCGGCGATCTGGCACTCGTCCAGCATGGTGGTGAAGGCGTTGAGGGACATGTGGTAGGGGTCGGAGGAGCCGGCGGCGGCGTAGTACACGAACGCGCCGAAGACCTGCGGTGCGGGGGGGGGGGGG
>VFQN01008359.1_pt1 | contig 10514 bp, 7 predicted proteins | sample 3512371 | NCBI WGS metagenome assembly VFQN01 (sample SAMN10412370, study PRJNA504923) | tailings metagenome | isolation source: Replicate 2 from Balatoc abandoned mine | place: Philippines: Itogon, Benguet | collected 2017-08-28 | reverse complement strand
GTATTTTTACCAAAATCATGCCATTGGGATTTTCATTTGACATAGCCAAACGTATCGCTTTGAACCGACAGAAATCTTTTTCGCGGTTCATTATACGTTTATCTATTGCTGCTACTACGCTGAGTGTAGCCGCAATGATTCTCACCCTTGCTTTTGTCAATGGCTTTCAACAAACCGTAGCTTCTAAGATTTTCAGCTTCTGGGGACATATACGGGTTCAACACTATGAAGCGGGGAAATCGCTCATTGCAGAAGAAACACCATTTACATACGATAGTAGTATTAACCGTATCATTCAGTCTGATGATCATGTACTACGTGTGCAAGCTTTTGCTACCAAATCAGCTGTTATCGAATCAAAAGGTGAAATCGAAGGTGTATTGTTGAAAGGTATCGATCATGGATATGACAGTTCTGAATTAAAATCATTTTTCACAGCTGGCAATTGGTTACAGTTTGAGGATAGCAACTACAGTAAGCAGATCATAGTTTCAAAAGCGTTGGCTGATCAACTGAATATCAGATTGAATGATACGTTAAAAGTTCATTTTGTTTCATCGATCGATGATAGTCGCACCTATCGTAAACTGCAAGTAACCGGTATTTATAAAACAGGGATTGAAGAATATGACAAACTATTTGTAATCGGAGACATTCGATTGATCAGGCGTATCAATGAATGGAACAATGATCAGATAGGCGGGTATGAAGTGTTTGTACAAGACTATACAAAAATGGATTCTGTAAGTCGGCAACTATCAGAACAGCTACCCGCAGAATGGATGAGCAGAACCATTCGCGAAGTATATCCGAATATATTTGACTGGCTGAATATTCAGGATGTAAATCGTGATGTAATTTTTATTGTAATGTCTGCAGTAGCTATTATTAATCTCATTACCTGCTTACTCATTCTTATCTTAGAAAGAACAAGAATGGTAGGTATTCTCAAAGCATTGGGTGCTGATAATTGGACCATCCAGAAAATATTTCTCTATCACGCTTCAGTTATTACGTTTACAGGCATTGTTTTGGGACTAATACTTGGTGTGGGTATTTGTTTATTGCAACAGTTCACTGGATTTATCAAGTTGGATGAAACCTCCTATTATGTTCGCGAAGCACCTATGATTATTATCTGGTGGCAAGTATTAGCCATCAGTGCCGGAACTGCTGTTGTATGCTATGCTTCATTGATCATTCCTTCGCTTTTGATACGAAAGGTAAATCCTGTGAAAGCCATTCAGTTCAGGTAATTAATGAGGTCTTTTGAATTGAGATAACAAAATTCCCAATGCTACTGCAGCATTCAAAGATTCTGCCTGTCCGATTCTGGGAATAGTAATACGGTGATTAATCAAAGACTGTACATCATCCCTAATACCTTTGGATTCATTACCGATCATTAGTATACCCGTGTTGGGAGGCTGCATGTCATAGATCGATTGTCCATCCAGAACAGCACCGTATATAGGTAAATCTTGCTTGCTGAGAAGAGATACAATATCTCGGTACCAAACTTTAACCCGCATAAAACTGCCCATGGTAGACTGAATTACTTTAGGATTGTATAATTCAACCGTATCCTCACTAGCAATGATTTGATCAATACCAAACCAATCTGCTATACGAATGATGGTACCCATATTTCCCGGATCTTGTATACCATCCAATACCAATGTTAACTTGTTATTCCATTGAGGCTCACCCGTAAGATCTGGTTGGTGAACAATTGCCAGCACCTGATTGGGGGTTTGTAAGGAGCTAATTTTATCTAATTCCTGTTCAGAGATTCTGGTAACAGGATAATTGCCTCCGGGTATCACCCATTGGTCTGTAGCATAGATATTTTTAACAGGATATCCTTCTGCGATGAGCTCCTGAACCAATTTCACACCTTCCACAATAAATAACCGCTCAGCCGTTCTTTGTTTTTTGTGGCATAAAGATTGAATATATTTGAGCTCATTCTTGCTTAACATTGATTATGCTTTTGATCGGAAAAAGAGTTGTTATAGAATATGGTATCTTGACTGTATTGTTAATGATCCTGCTCAATTCCTGTTCCGTTCAACAACGTACAACAGTAAAAAACTACCCCTCCAATAAACCTTTTGTATACAGCAACAAGATCAATATTGTCAATGACCTTCCCAAAGATGAGAAAAAACGGCTAACTTATGAACTGGAGAATTATTGGGATGATAGCTTACAAGTAAGACTAGTACAGAGATATCTGGTACGGTATCGATTAAACAATCCACCTGTATTCGACAGCAGTAATCTTGATCGATCAATCAATTTCATGAGGGCATATCTGAATAGTCAGGGGTATTTCTATTCAAATTTCAAAGATTCTGTCTTTATTGACACGGTTAAAAATCAGTTGCGTGCCAATGTCATCATGGATATTTCAACCGGAAAGAATATCACCATTGATTCTGTTTCTTATAATTTTCAGGATTCAGCATTAAAAGCATTGGTAGCTTCTGAAATTTCGAAAAGTTTACTGAAGAAAGGGGGGCGCTATACCAAACAAGTAATTGGTGATGAGCTGGACAGACTTACCAACTTATTTCGCCAAAACGGTTACTATAATTTTAGCAGGGATGACTTAAGAGCTGTTGTTGATACACTGGATAGTGAATTATTACAATTAACCCTAGACCCTTTTAAACAAGCACAGCTGATTGCAGATGCCGCTAAAAAAAGAAATGAAAATCCGAGTTGGGATATCAGCATTACTACCACAAGGAACTTAACAGATTCAACTGGCTTGAATCAATTTAGTTTTGGGAATATTTATTATTATCCGGAAACAAATCTCTACGATATCCCTGATAGTGTAAAAAGAAGAACAGACTTTATTGTAGATACCTTCAGGAGCGGTATTATGAAATATAAGCAGGGTATATTTCGGTTCAGACCCATGCGAGAACACACTTACTTTAAGCGTGGTGATAAATACAATGAAGCAACGTATTTTAAAACCATCAATACACTTGGGCAATTAGGTGCATGGCAACAAGTAGATGCTATTCTGGAACCTAGAAATAAAGATTCATTGGATGTTCATTTGTTCCTGGTACCTGCCATAAAACAATCTGTTGCAGCAGAATTGGAAGGTAGCAGGAATTCAGGTGATGTGATTACCGGTAATACACTGGGTATCTCTATGAATCTTAGCTATAATAATAAGAATAGATGGAAACAAGCCATACAACAACAAACTGTTTTGAGAACAGGGGTTGAATTAAATTTATTGAATCAAGCTAACAACTCCGTTTTTCAGACTTTTTTAGTAAGCGCAAGCCATACTTATACTTTTCCCCGTATTCTTACACCATTTCGCAGTTGGGGTAGTTCCAAAAAAATAGAAAATAAAAAAACCTTACTGACCCTTAATAGCTCATTTATTGATAGAAGAAACTTTTATAATGTAAACTCTTTTACAGCCAGTATTGGTTACGAATGGAGAACCAGAAAAAGAAATGGAGATCATTTATGGTTGTATAAACCTTTGAATGTGGAATTGTATGGTATCACCCGATTACCCGGACTTGATACATTGATTGAAAAAAACCCTTTCTTACAAGCTTCTTTCAACGAAGGTAATATCGTGAGTCAAAGTTTATCATTCATCAGCACGAGTACTGGCAGATTGAATAGAAATAGAAGTCACTATTTCAGAGTGGGTATAGAAGAAGCCGGTGGATTGTTTGGCTTATTGCCCGGATTGAGAAATAACATTTATAGATACATCAAAACTGAAACTGAATATCGTCAGGTTACACGTTATGATCAATCAGAATTGGCTTATCGTGCATTTGCCGGCGTTGGATATAATTATGGTAATGATCCACGTATTGGAAGAACATTACCTTTCTTTAAACAGTTTATCGCTGGTGGTCCTTACAGCATGCGTGCATGGGGACTCAGACAATTGGGCTTAGGCAGTTCTGTTTTTAGTGATACTGTCAAAAGTTCTTATCGTGATCGTTTCGGTGATGTTCAATTAGAAGCGAATATTGAATATCGTTTTACACTATTATCATTAGGATCATTCAAAGTAGGCAGTGCATTTTTTGCTGATATCGGTAATATCTGGAATATTAAAAGAAATGATCAGGATCCTGACTCAAAATTTGCTTTCAGTAATCTTGCTCGAGACCTAGCCATTGGTGTAGGTACCGGATTAAGATTCGATTTTTCTTATTTCCTGATTCGATTCGATTTTGCTTACCGTGTAAAAGACCCAGCCAGAAATAAAAATGGTGGATGGATGAGCATCAAAGATTTTGTCTGGTCTGAAACAAGAGCTTCAGGACTCAAGATCAATAATATGGCTTTGCAATTTGGTATTGGTCTACCCTTCTGATTTCTCTTTGAGTTGTATGATTTCCTGTTCGAAGGAATCTATACTGTGCGCATCTTCCACAGAAAAAATTCCAATCCTGGTTCTTCGCAAGCTACTCATATAACCACCCACACCTAATGCTGCACCAAAATCATTGGCCAGACTTCTAATATAAGTACCTGTTGAACATACTACTCGAAAATGTACAATCGGCAATTCAATTTTTTCAATCAAAAACTGATGAATCGTAACCGGACGAGGCTCCAACACAACGTTCTCTCCCTTTCTTGCTGCCAAATAAACCGGTTTACCATCTTTTTTGATAGCTGAATGCGCAGGAGGAATCTGCATAATGGGACCTGTAAATAATTTTGTAGCGTTATGTATTTGTTCCTCAGTGAGGTTTGAGATGTCCTTGATATTTTCTGGTGCCGATTCCAAATCATAGGTGGGAGTAGTAGCACCCAAAGTAAAAGTACCTGTATACTCTTTCTCCATTCCCATGTACTCATTGATCTTCTTCGTAAACTTTCCCGTACAAATAATCAACAAACCTGTAGCTAAAGGATCGAGTGTACCTGCATGTCCAACTTTTGAAATACGAGTAAGGATACGCACTTTCTTAACGGCATCGAAAGAAGTCCATTCCATGGGTTTATCCAGCAAAATAACTTTGCCATCGAGGTAAGGCTGTAATGCAGGATGTATTTCTTTTTGTCGCATAGAAAGGATCATTTATTTGCACGGATGCTGTGAATACTAGTAAGCTCTTGCAAATAAAACCCTTTGAGCAGAAGGTTTTCCGGTAAGTATACAAACACCTTCTTCGGATTGGTTATCCAATGGTATGCAACGAATGGTGGCCTTGGTCAATTCTTTAATCTTATCTTCTGTTTCAGCCGTACCATCCCAATGAGCGGCAATAAATCCACCTTTGGTATCCAAGAGCTCAACAAATTCATCCCAGCTATTAGCAGGCGTGATATGCTCGTCGCGATATTGTTTGGCTCTGTTAAAAATATTTTGCTGAATCTCTTCTAACAGGTTCTGAATGTAGTTGGAAAGTCCATCCAATGAAACGGTATTCTTTTCTTTGGTATCTCTCCTAGCTATTTCTGCTACATTATTTTCGAGATCACGTGCACCCATTGCCACACGCACAGGTACTCCTTTCAATTCATATTCTGCAAATTTCCATCCTGGTCTGGCATTATCACTATCATCATATTTCACAGATATGCCTAGCGCCTTAAGTTCTTTCATTAACTGATGCACTCGCTCATCGATCTGTGCTTTTTGTTCTTCTCCTTTAAAAATCGGAACAATTACCACTTGTAATGGTGCAATACGTGGAGGTAATACCAACCCACTATCATCACTATGTGCCATTACCAATGCACCAATCAAACGAGTACTCACTCCCCAGCTTGTAGCCCACACATATTCCAGCTTGTTATTTTTATCGCTGAATTTCACATCAAATGCTTTTGCAAAATTCTGACCTAGAAAATGTGAGGTACCAGCCTGTAATGCTTTACCATCCTGCATCATCGCTTCAATGCAATAAGTGTCTTCAGCACCTGCAAAACGTTCATTGGGTGTTTTCACTCCTTTAATTACGGGAACAGCCATCCAATTTTCCACAAAATCCGCATATACGTTCAGCATTTTGATGGTTTCTTCAACGGCTTCTTCTTTCGTAGCATGTGCCGTATGACCTTCTTGCCAAAGAAACTCTGCAGTGCGAAGAAATAATCTTGTCCTCATTTCCCATCTTACCACATTCGCCCACTGGTTCACCAGAATGGGAAGATCACGATAAGATTGGATCCATGTTTTATAGGTATTCCAAATGATGGCCTCACTGGTTGGACGAACCACAAGTTCCTCTTCCAGCTTTGCTTCAGGATCAACAATAAGTTTTCCTTTATTGGCAGGATCTGTTTTTAAGCGATAATGGGTAACAACCGCACATTCCTTCGCAAAACCTTCGGCATTCTTCTCCTCTGCCTCAAATAAACTTTTCGGAATAAAGAGTGGGAAATAGGCATTCTGATGACCTGTTTCTTTGAACATACGATCCATCACATCACGCATGTTCTCCCAAAGTGCGAAACCATAAGGTTTAATGACCATACAACCCCTCACAGCACTATAATCTGCCAACCCACCTTTAATAATTAGGTCATTATACCACTGAGAATAATCTTGCGCCCTGGAAGTGATTTCCTTACTCATAATAATATTATAATTCTCTTAACAAAATAGATTGCTTACAGTTGTTAGTTGGCAAACTAATTGCCGCTATTTACAGGAAGTCTGCAACAGCGCAAATGTATGTAACTTCACATTATATAACCTTCTCAATCCTGATGTTATGAAAAGAATACTACTTGGTTCATTGCTCACCATCGGACTCCTTTCTGGATGTTCTACGGCATATCAGAGCGGACAAACACCTGATGATGTTTATTATTCACCCGGCAGAGATGGCGGTAGTAGACGCGAAGAGGAGAAGGTTAGAGAACAGCAGGAACGCTACGAAGAATATATCAGCAGTCAGGACGATCGTTACTTACGTATGAAAGTAGCGAACAGAAACCGTTGGTCTGGTATCGATGACTTTGACTATTGGTACGATAGCCGTTATGACTTTGGTAGATATAACAGTTTTAGTAACTGGAATAGTTTCTATACCTGGAATAATCCATGGAACAACCCATGGAATCCTTCCTTCAACTATGGATTGTGGAGAATGCAACCCGGACTTGGATTTGGATGGGGATGGAACAATCCGATGTATACTGTGATTGCTTATGCTTCTCCTAAATTCTATTCTGGTGGACGAACTTCCGGAAGTAATCTTTCAGCGTATCGCAATACAAAGGGCTTTAGTAATAACAATGGCAGATATTACAATCCCAAAACAGGAACCTTCATGAATTCCAATAATGGGTCATCCAATAGTTTTGGAAGTTTGTTGAAGCGTGTATTTACTACTCCTGGTAATTCAGGGTCTAGCTCAAGTTTCGACAGACCAGTAAGAAGTTTTTCAAACAGCAATGGTTCTTCTGCAACTCCTAGTAGTTCAGCAGGTGGTAACAGTGGTGGTGTGAAAAGCTCTGGTAGTAGTGCCAGCTCTGGTCGCGGAGGAAGGGGCAATTAATTTTTACATCGAAGGCAATAATAAACTCAGGTGTTCTACACCTCATACTAAACCTATATCCAAACAGATTGTAACATGAAAATATATTTACTATCCCTGACATTGATGCTAACAATAGTTGCATCCGCACAAAATCCAGATTACTCATTACGAACCGCCTGGTTTACCCAAAATGGTTCTGCAAGAAACATTGCAACAGGTGGTGTGATGGGGTCTTTAGGAGGTGAAATCACAGCCAACCACGTAAATCCGGCAGGTATTGGATTATTCAAAACCAATGAATTTGTTTTATCGAATGGTTTTTTATTGAACAACAACAAATTCAAATACCGCGGTACTGATACACTCAATAATAAGAACAATTTTGGTTATGGTGCTTCCGGTCTTATCCTAAGCTCTGGTGTAAACAGAAAAAATAAATGGACAAGCAGTGCTTTTGCCTTGTCTGTAAACCAACTGGCCAGCTATAATAATCGAATTCAATTCAAGGGATTTAATAACATGAGTTCATTCTCAGAACAATACCTTGAAGAATTAACCCGTGATGTTGCAGATACCAATGCTGCATTGAGTAATTATATTTTCGGCTCCTCTCTTGCATTTAGAACCTTTTTGATAGATACTGCGAATAATGCGGCGGGTAATTTTATTGGTTACCAAAGTTTGGTTCCTATTTCAACTGGGGTGAATCAATCTTATGATGCTACTACCAGAGGTGGATATCATGAAATTGCACTGGGTGTAGCTGGCAATATGGAAGATAAAATGTATGTGGGTGGTAGTCTTACCATTCCTGTAATTAGCTATTCACGTGATCTGGTATATCGCGAAACAGATGCTACCAGTGATCCTAATAATCAATTCAGCAGTTTTGAATTTCGCGAGACTTTTACTTCTCAAGGATTGGGTATAGGCGCTAAAATTGGTACCATTTATAAACCTAAAGAACACTGGAGAATTGGCTTTGCATTTCATACACCTCAGTACATCACTTTTAAAGACAGGGTACGCGCTTCTATGACGGCTAACACTGAGAGTTATGCAGGTATTCGTTCTGAAAATAGTGACAACCTCAATAGTGGTAATCCGGGTAACAGCAACTACAACCTCATCACACCGTGGAGAGCTATTGTAAGTGCTAGTTATGTTTTCAGAGAAATTAAAGACACTCGTAGACAAAGAGCATTCATCAGTGCTGATCTTGAATATGTCAATTATCGCGGCTCAAGATTTTCTGCAGAAGATAAAACCGATCAAGCCCTCGTAAATTATTATGACCTGTTAAACGATGTTATTAAAGACACTTACAAAGGAAATATCAATTTCCGTTTAGGTGGTGAATTAAAGTTTCATACGGTTATGTTCCGTCTTGGAGGAGCCTATTATGGAAGCCCGTACGCAGAAGAAGAACTGAAAGCGAGTCGCATTCTGGCAACCGGTGGTATTGGTTATCGTGATAACGGTATTTTCATTGATCTTAGCTATGCACATGCATTCAATCGTGATGTACAGTTTGCATATCGTCTCAATGATAAACCCAACACATTTGCCGAGCAAAGAGGATCAAGAGGTTCTGTGATGCTTACATTAGGATTTAAGTTCTAATCAAACTAATAAATACCCTGTTCCTGCAGAATTTTTTGAATTTGCGATACAGGATCTACAGCAGCATTTACCCAGTGAATGCTGCTGTCTTTTTTAAACCAGGTCATTTGTCTTTTTGCGTATTGTCTGGTATGTTGCTGAATCAATTCAACAGCTTTAGCATAAGAAATATGCCCATCTAAATGATCAAATAATTCCTGATAACCTACCGTTTGCAATGCATTCAAATGTTTAAAGGGGTACAATGCCTTGACTTCATCTAATAACCCTTCTTGCATCATTTGTTCAACGCGTAGATGAATACGAGCATTCAATACAGCTCTTTCCATTTCAAGTCCGATCTTCAGGATTCGAAATGGTCTTTCAACTTTTTTTCCGATTCGGAAACTGGTGATCGATTTGCCTGTTCCTTCTAAGATCTCTAATGCACGTAATAACCTGTGTGGATTTTGTTGTTCAGCAATTTGCCAGAAAAGTGGATCGCGTGTGGCTACTTGCTGTTGTAACCATGTCAACCCATTTATTGTATAGTTATGATTCAGTTGTTGTCTTATAGAGGGATCTATCTCTGGCATATCATCAATGCCTTCACAAAACGCTTTGATGTATAAACCTGTACCACCAGTTACGATTAATTTTGAATGCGTTGTAAAAATATCTGCTGCTTTTTCGAGCGCATATGTTTCATACATACCTGCATTCACTTCTTCATGAATAGAATGCGACGCGATAAAATAATGAGGTACTGTTGCAAGTTCTTCAGTTGAAGGACGAGCCACACCAATATTCATTTCACGATAACATTGTCTGGAATCTGCAGATATGATTTCCGTTTCAAATAATTGCGCCAATGCAATGGCAGCAGCGGTTTTACCTACAGCCGTTGGACCAACAATTAATATGGCTGTATGCGAAGACAATGATTACGGTATATTTCTTGATAACTGCTTAAAAGATGCAATGACTAAAAATCTTCCTCTGTACTTTCTTCAGCTCCAAAATCATCGCCATCAGATTCTCCCTCTTCTCCTTCTTCCCCAAAACCATCTGATGCTTCTGTAAGATCATATTTCTCTTCTATATCAGCGAATTTGTCGCCTAAAAGACTTTTTGTTCCATATTGTTGTGGACCGATACCTTCTACCCTTGACGTAGCCGGATAACTGAGTTTATTATTTTCTTCTTTACTCACATTGATCAACTCCACTAAGAAGGTCCAATTTTTTGCAAAGTCGTAGAGGTAAATAAATTTTTGATTGGTATCACGAATCTCGCTACCAATTGTGGTATCACTCATGAGCAAAGGCTCTGCTACATAAGGTTTATCATATCGCTCAAAACTGATCTCACGACCACGTTGCCAATTATCATTACTCCTAAAAAAAG
>VFQN01008358.1_pt1 | contig 10518 bp, 11 predicted proteins | sample 3512371 | NCBI WGS metagenome assembly VFQN01 (sample SAMN10412370, study PRJNA504923) | tailings metagenome | isolation source: Replicate 2 from Balatoc abandoned mine | place: Philippines: Itogon, Benguet | collected 2017-08-28 | reverse complement strand
GGGGTGGGTCAGTATTGAACGAGCACACCGGGTCAGTTCTGGGTGAGCGTCAACAGGAGCACCGTTCACGGCGCCGATCACTCCCAACGCGAGCTTCGGCGGCCGACCGGCGCTGCAAATCTCCCGACGCAACAACTTGGCGCAACAGTACCCCCAGCCAGCCTACGCCAAGTTCCTCAAGATTCTCGACTTCCTCAAGAAGCCATCATGACTGGACGCACCTGCGATCTACGCATCTCGGCAGGCCACTACGAACAGCTGACCAGTCATCTGTATCCAGGGGACGGGGACGAGCACGGCGCAGTCTTGAAGGCGGGCCTGTGCCAAGACGGTGACGGCGTCCGACTACTCGTCCGTGAGGTCATCCCTGCTCGTCCGGGAGTCGACTATGTGGCGGGCCGCGTTGGCTACCGGGCACTGTCACCGCAGTTCATTCACAAGCACATCACCGCTTGTCGTGACCAGCGGCTTGTCTACTTGGCCGCGCACAACCATGGCAGCGATGACCAGGTGGCCTTCAGTTCCATCGACATGGCGTCGCACGAGCGCGGATACCCGGCACTTCGCGACATTGCCAAGGGCATGCCAGTGGGCGCTCTCGTCCTAGGTCACCGCGCAATGCAAGCAGACCTCTGGATGCCTTCGGGCGAGCGGAGATCGCTCGATACATGCACCATCGTGGGCCCGAGCATTCGACGCATTGGCCCCGGTGGTAAGAAGCGCGCCGCGATGTCGTCGGCGATGCATGACCGTCAACTCCGCATGTTCGGCCCTGCAGGTCAGGCTGTTCTGGCCGGCAGTCACATCGCCGTGATCGGCTTGGGCGGCGTTGGATCGATTGTCGTTGAACTGCTGGCTCGCCTAGGCGTCGGCAAGCTCACACTGATCGATCCGGATGTCATCGAAGAGTCGAACCTGTCGCGTGTCGTGGGCGCGATGACGATGGACGTCCCCGCCAGCCTAGCAAAGACAGACATCGCTTCACGCCACGTCCGCGAGGTAGCCCCGACCGCGCGCGTCGAACTCATCGCTGACGATGTCTCCAAGGAGAAGGTTGCCATGCGCTTGCGGATGTGCGACTACGTTTTCCTCGCGGCCGACTCCATGCGCGCGCGCTTGCTCTTCAACGCGCTGGTACATCAGTACCTGATTCCAGGTACCCAGATGGGTGCGAAGGTGCGAAGCGAAACGAACGGCAGCTTAGCCGACGCGATGAGCGCGGTGCGACACGTCCGCCCAGGTGTGGGATGCCTTTGGTGCAACGGCTTCATCGAGCCAACTCAGTTGGCGATCGAAGCGAAGACCGATGAGGAGCGACATGCGCAGGCCTACGGCACTAAACAACCCAACCCGAGCGTCATCACGCTGAACGCCGTCGCTGCATCGCATGCAGTCAACGACTTCCTGTTCGATTTCCTTGGACTGCGGGCTCAAGAGCGCTCCGCCGCCTACACGCACCTGCACTATGCGGTTCCGGCTGTGAAGCTCGTCCAGCCTCGATACGACGCTCATTGCCGCGAATGCGGCTCGGGGGAGCGATCGCGGTTCGGGATGGGCGACGCCTTGCCACTGCCCACGTTGGCCGGATGACGACGCATCACCAAGATCCCGTGTGATGACTGCTTCGCCAGCGGAGGTTCGACTGGTGCTCCGATCACTGCGGACGCGGGTACCACGTACACGCAGCCCGTTGCCTATGGGTAGGCTTCGAGCGTAGTAACGGTACGTCCGGCGAACCCGCCTTGACCTCTGGGGCTGCGGGGCGTGATTTACGACTTCTGCGCCGGTCTAGGTGCGTAGCTCCCGATAGCCTTCCTGGGCGGGCAGAGTCTGCCGCGCGTGGCCGCCGTGGCGCGGCATGCTGGTGTGCGATCGGTACTCGGGCTTACGACCCTGGCCTGCGGCCCGGCCGCACGGCCGTATCGCCGGCGGTCAGGAGCTGCGCCTCTTCGGCGGTGAACCCGCCACACGCCGCCGCTAGAGGCGCTCAGCTACGTGCGACTTGGCCCCTTGCAGCACGAACGGGCATGGCGCGCGATCTTCCGCTTGAGCGACTTGGCCATGGCGTCGAGCGCTTCGCGTGTGATCGACGTATCGATGACTCCCGTGACGCCTGACGGCGTGATGAACATCTCAAACTCGCCGCCTCGCTTGTTCCGGAGTAGTCGTGGCCTGGGTGGTTCCTTCATGGTCCTTTCCGACTTGCACCCTCCGAACCCCGCAAAAGACTAACGCGTCAACATCGCCTCATACCGCAGGGGCGAGGAGCACAGAGACGTCGACATTCAGCACAGCCGCCAGCGATTCGAGGTTGTCGACCGAGATGTTCGTGACTCCGCGCTCGAGCTGCGACACGTAGGTCCGGTGAAACCCAGCCAACTCCCCGAGCTTCTCCTGACTTAAACCCATGGACTGGCGGTAGCGCTTCACATGATGCGCTATCCGCTCCCGCGCGGTCTGCCGCCCTCTGATGTTCCCTCCGCTCATGGGTGCGAGCGTGGGGGAGGGGCGCCTCGTTATCTACAGCGCATAACTCTACTGTGTTTAAATCTCGTAATGCCGCAGCTTTGCCTGCAGCATGGCACCGAATCGGTTTTTGGGGCTAACGGGAGGAGGAGCGAGATGAAGATGATCAGGGAATCCCTTGTCGCCGCAGCGGCGGTGCTCCTGTCGGCCTGTGCGACGAAGCCGTTTGAGGGCGAGCCGCGGAGCGCCTCCGAGCTGACGATCGCCCTCGCACAGCACCATAGTGGGTTGATCGACGGACCCTTCCTCAAGAATGACACACCTGCGGACTCCTCTGGGCAGTTCCGGTTGGTGACCAGATTTTGGTGCGCGCCCAACGCCAAACAGAGCACCGTCCCGGAGGCGAGGTCCAACTTTGCGTCACTTTGCAGGAGGCTCGGCGGCGATTGGCGAGAGCCATACTGCCTAAGCCCGTCGGACCGAGACCGGGTGCACTTCATGGCGCAGATCATCGCCACACGCAGCACATGCGAGAACGGCACGGCCGTACGAGTCTTCGAACCAACCGGAGATCAGATGGCGCCCGCCTACGTTGCGGCACTACGAGGGGTGGGCTTCCGCACGAAGGAAGACCTCTCAAGGGACCGGGCGCAGGCGGCGGTCAAGGATCGTGAGATCGCGGCCCTCGCCGCGGCAGAAACCGATCGGCGTGCGGCGATGCTGCCGACCATGCGCCAGCGCGGCACTCGTGTGTGCAGGGCGGAGGGAGGGAACACCTGGGTTGGTTTTGTCGAGGACAGCACGGACGCCAAACTGCAGATCCGAGTCGTGAGCGCCTTCAACACTCGAGTTCCGCAGTACCAGGTCGGAGGCTTTCAGCCACACATCATCTGGGACGCGCCCGGTCGATGGGATCTCTGCGACTAAGGTACCTGACGCGGGCCTCGCGCCCTGGAACTCTTACGAGCATCAGACACGTTGCGCGAACTCGTCGGCCTGAATAGCTGGTCCCCGCGGCCGAAGTGCAGGGACGACGTGTAGACAGCAATTTTGAATTGCCCCTTGGCCGATCCGGAAAGAAACTTTTGCCCCTAAACGCGTCGCCGATGGAAGAAAAGTTTTGCCCCTAAACATGCTCGATTCGGGTGGGGATGAGGAGATTATCCGCCGCCGCCCGCCCCGCGCTTCCCGCCCGGCCTGGGGAACGTGGGGGCGCTCTTTCAGGGGGCTGCCGGCAGCGTCACGCGCACCACGTGACGTGCGTCACGCCGCTCGAAGGCGAGCCGGCCGCCCAGGCGCGCCACGATGCGCGCGACGATGGCCAGGCCGAGCCCGGTGCCCGGCGTGCCTCGGGCGGCGTCGCCGCGGGCGAAAGCCTCGGTGAGCGCCTCGCGCTGCGCCTCGGGAACGCCCGCGCCGGCGTCACTCACTTCCACGCTCGCGCCGCCGCCTTCGTAGCGCACCGCCAGCGCCACCGGGGCGCGGCCGTGCTTGAGCGCGTTGTCCAGCAGGTTGGCCAGCAGCCGCTCGAGCAGCAGCGGGTGGCATCGATCGATCACCAGCGAGGGTGGCGCATCGACCTGCGGCACCACGCCGCCACGCCCGGCTTCGGCGGCGACGCTGCGGGCGATGGCGGCCAGGTCGGCGCGCTGGTCCAGCGGCAGTTCGCCGGCGCGCACATGGTCGAGGAAGCTGCCGATCAGCCGGTCGGCCACGTCGGTGTTGCGCTCGATGGCTTCGCGCCAGGGCGCGCTGGCCGGGTCGTCGGGCAGCAGGCCGGCGGCCATGCGGATGCGCGCCAGCGGGCTGCGCAGGTCGTGCGACACACCGGCCAGCAGCAGCGATCGCTCGCGCTCGTGGCGCTGGTAGCGCTGCAGCAGCTCGTCGTAGGCCTGCTCGATGGCCGCCACCTCGGGCGAGGCGCCCTCGATCGGCGCGGCGGTGACCGAAGGCTGGCCCGGCTCGTGGCTGAGCATGCGGCTGCGCAGCTGCTCCAGCGGGCGCGTCAACCGCCGCGTGAAATACCAGCTCACCGCCACCAGGATGGCAGCGCTGATCAGCACCGCCAGCAGCACGCGCCCGGGCAGGCGCGGCAGCAGCGCGACATCGGCGATGCCGAACCAGGCACTGCGGCCGTCGGATTGGCGCAGCTGCAGCCACAGCGTCGGCCCGAGCGCGCCGCGCGAGATCACCGCGTCGTCGAAGCGCACGCCGTGCCGCTCGAGTTCCTCGGCCAGCGCGGCCAGGCGCGGCAGCGAGCGCGGCGGCCGCCACGAAGCCGGCGGCCGCGCTTCCGCGCGCAGCAGCGTGCGGTCCAATGCGGGCGCAGCACCGGGCAGCCCGGCGGCGTGCTGCAGGGCCGGCGCCCAGCGCTCGGCCACCAGGCGCGCCACCGCGACGTTGCGCTCGACGTACACCACTGCGGCAAAGACGAACAGCAGCGCGATGGCCACGCCGGTCTGCAGCAGCAGCAGCCGGGCGAACAGGCTGTCGGCACGCGGCATCTTCATCGCCTCAGCGCGGCACGAAGACGTAGCCCTCGCCGCGCTCGGTGGCGATCCACTCGGTGCCCGGGCTGGCCTCGCGCAGCTTGCGGCGCAGCCGCGCCACCTGCACGTCGACGGTGCGGTCCTGCGGCTTGTAGCTGCCGGGCTGCACGGCTTCGCTGAGCACCTCGCGCGACAGGGCCTGACCGGGCGCACGCGCCAGCGCGGCCAGCAGCTTGAACTCCACGCCAGTCAGCGCGACGGATGCCGAGCCGGCCAGCACCTCGCGGCGCAGCAGGTCGATGCTCAGGCCCTCGAAGCGCAGCAGGGCCGCATCGGCGCGGCCGGGCGCCTGCCGGCGCAGCAGCGCCCGCACGCGCGCCACCAGCTCGCGCGGCTCGAAGGGCTTGGGCAGGTAGTCGTCGGCGCCGATCTCCAGGCCGAGCACGCGGTCCATCGGGTCGCCGCGCGCGGTGAACATCATCAGGCCCAGCCCGGGGTGCGCGGCACGCCAGCGCCGGCACAGTTCGTAGCCATTGGCATCGGGCAGCATCACGTCGAGCAGCAGCGCATCGGGGCGTTGCGCGGCCAGCGCCCGCTCGCCGTCGCCGCCGGTGAGCACCGCATGCGTGGCCCAGCCTTCGCGCTCGAACAACGTGGCGACCATCGCCGACAACTCGGCGTCGTCGTCGACGATCAGGATCAGCGGCTTGGCACTCATATGGCGCGGCAGTGTAGGACCGGGAAACATCCTGTTCCGCTGCATTGCAGAACTGTCGCAATTCGTCGCGCGGCGTCGTCGGCCGTTGACCGATTGCGACGTTCAATGAGGGCCACGGCAGACGCCGCGACGCACCCCCCCGACACGAAAGGACACTGACCATGCAGCCCCCGACGCTCGCCGCACGCGCCCTGGCCGCGATGCTGCTGGCCGCCATCGCGGCGCCCGGCTTCGCAGCCGACGCTCCAGGCGCCCAGGCCTGCCAGGCCGACGCGCGCAAGCTCTGCCCCGGCGAACGCCCTGGCGGCGGCCGCGTGCTCGGCTGCCTGAAGGCACGCGAGGCCGAACTCTCCGCCGGCTGCCAGGCGGCGCTGCCGACCCTGCAGCGCTGCGCGCAGGAGGTGAAGACCGTCTGCGGCAGCAGCGGCCGGCGCGAACTGCGCGAGTGCCTGCGCAACCGGGCCGACCAGCTCAGCGCCGAGTGCCGCGGCCAGCCGTGAACCGCCACATCCCCTTCCCATGTCGATCCAGGAGTCCCGCATGAACACCCGTTCCCTTCATCGCCCGTCCGCCCTTGCCGCGGCCGCCACGCTCGCGCTGCTCGCCGCCTGCGGCGGCGGCGGCGAGGACGCCGGCGCGCCGCTCGGCGCCGTCAGCGAATCGCAGGCCTCTTCGATGAGCGCCAACAGCGCCGTCCTGCCGGCCGACAGCGTGGAAGGCCAGGCCACGGTGCTGGCGACCACACGCGCCGTGGTCGCGGGCGGCACGGCCAGCCAGACCTTCAACTGCGCCGGCGGCGGCACCGCGGTGTTCACGGTGACCGGCGGCAGCGTCGGCACGGTCACCAACGGCCAGCTCGATGCCGGCGAGGTCTACAGCCTGACCTACACCGACTGCCGCGGCGCGACCGGCGTGGCCGCGCTCACCGGCACCGCGACGCTCACGGTGGTGGCGGCCGCGGCCGGTAGCACCGAGGTGACCACGAGCACGCAGAACCTGCGGATCGCGCTGCCGCTGCGCACGCTGACCGTCAACGGCAGCTCGGCGCTGTCGGAGGTGGTGGCCGACAACGGCGCCGGCGTGGTGACCACCACCCACCGCTGGACCTCGCCGGCCATCACGGTGACCAGCCAGCGCAACGCCGTCACCAGCACCTTCACGCTGAGCAATGTCGACCAGACCCGCGTGATCACCACCACCGGCGGCACGATCAGCGCGCGCACCCGCAGCGGCACGGTGACGATGGCCGCGCAGCTGCCCGGCCGCAGCTGGACGGTGACCACGGCCACGCAGGGCGCCGTGAGCTACGACGCCAATGGCGTGCCGACCCAGGGCAGCTGGACCATCACGCTGCCGAACAACATCATCGGCATCAGCGTGGTGCCGGGCACGCTGACTGTGACCGCCGACTGGGGCGCCGACGGCACGATCGACAGCACCTGGACGTTCACCAGCGCGCAGATCGGCACGGAAGCGGGCTGAGCGCCGGCCGCGTGGCGCGCGCGAGACATGTCACGCAATCACGGGATTAGGTGGACCCCGTGCCTGCCTAGACTGGCCATCCCACAATCAACCAGGGATGGCCCTTCATGCTCCGCGTTCTCGCGCTTGCCTCTATCACCGTGCTGTTCACCGGCTGCGCCTCCGTCGTCAATGATTCGACGCACCCGATGAAGATCGAGACTCAGACTCCGGCAGGTCAGGCTGTGACCGGCGCCGAATGCAAACTGACCAACGACTACGGCACGATCACCGCCAAGTCGGGCGACACAGCGCAAGTGCGCCGCTCCAGCAAGGATCTGGACATCGTCTGCAAGCACCCTGAGAACCCCGACGCGACCGCCCGAGCAATCTCGCGCGCCAATGCCGGCATGTTTGGCAACATCATCATCGGTGGCGGTATCGGCGCGATCATCGACCACAGCAAAGGCACGGCCTACACCTACCCAACGTGGGTGCAACTGGTGTTCGGCAAGACGCTGGTGATCGACCGCAACACCGAAAAGGACGGCAAGCCCGCCGTGGGCGTGGAGCAGGCGGCGCCGGTTGCGGCCGCTGCCCCGGCAGCCTCCGCGGCACAGTAGCGCCGGCGGGCGGGGCCGCACGGGCGAGCGGCTGACTTAACATCGCCGGTCTTCCGTTCGCCCTGCTCCCGTGTCTGCCGCCCTCACCACGCTCGCCGTCCTCAACGAGGTGTTCGGCTACGCGGCCTTCCGCGGCCAGCAGGCCGCCATCGTCGATCACGTGAGCGCCGGCGGCGACGCGCTGGTGCTGATGCCCACCGGCGGCGGCAAGAGCCTGTGCTACCAGGTGCCGGCGATCGTGCGCCACCGCCGCGAACAGGGCGTGGCGATCGTCGTCAGCCCGCTGATCGCGCTGATGCACGACCAGGTCGGCGCGCTGGAGGAGGCCGGCGTGCACGCCGCCTTCCTCAACTCCACGCTGACGCTGGAGGAGACGCAGAAGATCGAGCGCGAGATGATGTCCGGCCGCCTGGTGCTGCTGTACGCCGCGCCGGAGCGGGTGACCACGCCGCGCTTCCTCGCCCAGCTCGATTCGCTGCACGAGCGCGGCCTGCTCAGCCTGTTCGCCATCGACGAGGCGCACTGCGTCAGCCAGTGGGGCCACGACTTCCGCGAGGACTACCTCGGCCTGTCGGTGCTGCACGAGCGCTATGCCGACGTGCCGCGCATCGCGCTGACCGCCACCGCCGACGACCTCACCCGCGCCGACATCATCGCGCGGCTGCAGCTCGGCGAGGCGAAGGTCTTCATCAGCAGCTTCGACCGGCCGAACATCCGCTACGCCATCGTCGAGAAGGACGACGCACGTCGCCAGCTGTTGCGCTTCATCCGCGACGAGCACGAGGGCGACGCCGGCATCGTCTACTGCCTGTCGCGCAAGAAGGTCGAGGAGACCGCGGCCTGGTTGAACGACGAAGGCATCGCCGCGCTGCCCTACCACGCCGGGCTGGATGCGGAGGTACGCCGCCGCCACCAGGACCAGTTCCTGCGCGACGACGGCGTGGTGATGGTGGCGACCATCGCCTTCGGCATGGGCATCGACAAGCCCGACGTGCGCTTCGTTGCCCACCTCGACCTGCCGAAGAACATCGAGAGCTACTACCAGGAGACCGGCCGCGCCGGCCGCGACGGCGAGCCGGCCGACGCCTGGATGGCCTATGGCCTGGCCGACGTGGTCAACCAGCGCCGCATGATCGACGAGAGCCCGGCCGACGAGGAGTTCAAGCGCGGCCAGCGCGCCAAGCTCGACGCGCTGCTCGCGCTGGCCGAGGCGCACGACTGCCGGCGCGTGCGGCTGCTGGCCTACTTCGGCGAGCAGAGTTCGCCCTGCGGCAACTGCGACAACTGCCTGAACCCGCCGGCCACCTGGGACGCGACGGAAGCCGCGCGCAAGGCGCTGAGCTGCGTCTACCGCTTCCACCAGAACCGCGGCCAGCGCTTCGGCGCCGGCCACCTGATCGACGTGCTGCGCGGCAAGCGCACCGACAAGGTGGCGCAGTACGGGCACGAGAGCCTGTCCACCTTCGGCATCGGCGCGGATCTGAGCGAACAGCAGTGGCGCGGCGTGCTTCGCCAGCTGATCGCGCTTGGCCACCTGCGTGCCGAGGGGGAATACAACACGCTGGAGCTGATGGACAGCGCCCGCGAGGTGCTGCGCGGCGAGGTGCAGCTGCTGCTGCGCGTGCCCAGCGAGACGCCGAAGCGCGGGCGCGTCGCCAAGGCCGGCGCGGCCCGGGACAAGGCCGCGCCGACCGCGCTCGACGACGAGGGCCAGCGCCGCTACGCCGCGCTGAAGGCCTGGCGCGCCGAGGTGGCGCGCGAGCACAACCTGCCGGCCTACGTGGTCTTCCACGACGCCACGCTGGCCGAGATGGCACGCAGCCGGCCCGCCTCGCTCGGCGAACTCGGCGGCATCAGCGGCGTGGGCGCGAAGAAGCTCGAGGCCTACGGCCGCGAGATCCTGCGCGTGCTCGACGAGGCGCTGTAGGCCGGCGCCGGCTCAGAGCGTGTAGTCGCCGCTGGCCTCGGGCTGGAACAGCAGCGCGACGATCTCCGCCGACTGCGTGCCGCCATCCGGCGTGCACCATCGGGCCACCTCGCCCACGCGCAGGCCGAGCAGGGCGCGGCCCACCGGCGAGAGCACCGAGACGAAGCCCGCCGCCGGCTCGGCATCGTCGGGGTAGCACAGCGTGAGCGTGCTGCGCGTGTGGCTGTGCGGGTCGTGCAACTGCACCTGCGAGTACATGGTGACGACGTCGGGCTCGACGGCGCGCGACGGCACCACGTGCGCCAGGTCCAGCAGTTCGCCGATGGGCGCGGGGTGGGCGGCCTGCCGTTGCAGCAGGCGGGTCAGGCGCACGTGGTCGAGTTCGGTGAGCGTGCGTTCGAGAGCGGGGATGGTCATCGCGTCGGCCTTTCGGAAAGCGCTGCGCCCGGGCGGGAGGGCCCGGCGATCGAGAAAGGGCGCGAAGAGGGAGGGATGAGGAAGGAGGATCGCCGGGCTCAGGGATGTGCGGCCGGCTGTCGCCAGGCCAGGCACGCCCCGGCCGCTCGGCTTCGAGCGGCATCGCGGTGAGGGCGGCGGATCAGGCGCATGAGGGGATCGTAGCGTGCGGGCCCAATCCGCACCGTGGCAGTGCGGTATCGCCGCTGGCCGCCGCGGCTCAGGGCGTGACGGCGATCGTCAGCAGGCTGCTGTTCGCGGTGTTGCCGGCGCCGTCGCGGGCGCGGGCGAAGACGCTGACGGTCGTGCGCCCGTCGGCCGGCACCGGCACGTTCCATTCGTAGGGCGCGCTGCCGTCGCTGCCCAGGCGGGTGTCGG
>VFQN01008357.1_pt1 | contig 10519 bp, 14 predicted proteins | sample 3512371 | NCBI WGS metagenome assembly VFQN01 (sample SAMN10412370, study PRJNA504923) | tailings metagenome | isolation source: Replicate 2 from Balatoc abandoned mine | place: Philippines: Itogon, Benguet | collected 2017-08-28 | reverse complement strand
GGTGCCGTCCTCGGTCAGGCTGATCGATTTGGACTTTTCGTCCTTCTCATAATCCTCCTCGACGAGCTGGTGCACCACCTCGTTGACGCGGATGTAGAGCTCGGACTTGTCGTCGGTGGGACCCGAGATGATCAGCGGGGTGCGCGCTTCGTCGATCAGGATCGAGTCGACCTCGTCGACGATGCCGAAGTTGAATTCGCGGTGGACCATCTGCTGGCGGTCGAATTTCATATTGTCGCGGAGGTAATCGAAGCCGAGCTCGTTGTTCGTCGCGTAAGTGATATCGGCGTTATAGGCCTCGCGGCGCTGCGTTTCGTTGAGGTTCGGCACGATGATCCCGGTCGTCAGACCTAGGAAGCCATAGACGGTGCCCATCCATTCGGCGTCGCGGCGGGCGAGATAGTCGTTGACGGTGACGACATGGACGCCCTTGCCTTCGAGCGCGTTGAGGTAGCAGGGCAGCGTCGCCATCAGCGTCTTGCCCTCGCCCGTCGCCATTTCGGCAATCTCGCCGCGGTGGAGGACGATGCCGCCGATCATCTGGACGTCGAAATGGCGCATGCCGAGCGTGCGCTTCGAGGCTTCGCGGACGGTCGCAAAGGCTTCGGGCAGGATGTCGTCGAGCGTGTCGCCAGCCTCGAGCCGGTTGCGGAAATTCTGCGTCTGGGCCTTCAGATCCTCGTCGCTCAGCGCTTCGAGTTCGGGTTCGAAGGCGTTGATCTTGGCGACGATCTTGCGCATCGAGGCGACGTAACGGTCGTTGGACGAGCCGAACAGGCCCTTGGCAATGCTGCCGAACATATGGATTTCCTTGGATTTTTGATAGCATGGGCGGCCGATACGCCGCGCGGAATATGATGAAGGCCCCTGCGCATGCAGAGGCGAGGCCCTCAGAGAAGGGCGTCAGCAGGGGGTGCTATTCGAGCGCGCGGTCGCTGCCGGTGAGAAGGCCCGGAAGATGCGGCGGGGCGGCCTTGCGCGGCTTGCCGCTGCCACCCGAGGTGCGCCGCGTCGGCGCGGTCGTGGTCGGGCGGCGTTCGCTTTCGGCAACCTCGGTCTTGCCCGCGGTCTCCGCGAGCATGACGAGCGACCCCATCGCCGCCGGCATGGCAGGCGCGGCAACCGCCCGGTCGGCGGTCGCCAGGCCGGTCAGCAATGCCAAAAGGGTCAGAAGTAACCGCAAGAATCGCCCCTCTTCACGTCCGGAGCCCAGATTATTGCGCCCCGTTCCCTGAACATAGGGTGAAACCGGCCGCGCGTCTAGAGGGCAGGCGGCGCCAGCTCGGGGTTCAGTTCCCTAACCTCGATCAGGAAGCTCTTCGGCTTTTTGAACAATTTGCTTTTCCGGTTGACCTTCAGGCCCGCGACTTCGGCCAACTCCATTACGAAATGAACGCAATTGAACTTGCCCAGGCTGTAACTCGGCTGTTTGCGGTCGCGCCATTCGGCGACCTTAGCCATCAGCCGCGCATAGGTTGCATCGTCGACGACGACGTCGAACTGCCGGTCGCTTTTTTCGATATAGTCGGCCTTCTGCGACTGCACCTCGCCCTTCACCGATCCGAAGAGGATCGCGGGGCTGACCGAGGTCGCGGTGAAGCCGTAATTCGCATCGACGACCTCGCCCGTCGCATCGACCGTCCCCTTCACGACGATGAAGGCGTGCGGAAAGCGGTCGCCGAAATCATGGCTGTAGAAGCTGACCGTCACCGCGGCGTGCAACGGCGTGAGACAGAGCGACAGCAGGGCGAGGAGCATCAGGGGAAGGCGCGACATCGGCGTCCTGATAGCGATGCCGGGCGGGCATTGCCAAGCCGCGATTGCCGCTTGACGTTCACGTCAGCCTGCCCTCTTCTCCGAACTGACAAACATGTAAGGGAGGGTCGGCATGACGCGGAAGGCGATTTTCATCACCGGCGGGGGTTCGGGCATCGGCCGCGCTACCGCGCGTCATTTCGCGGGTCAGGGCTGGTTCGTCGGGATCGCCGACGTCAATTCGGCGGGGATCGATGAGACTGCGGCACTGCTTCCCGACGGCGCCTCGTCGCGCCACATCATGGACGTGCGCGACCGCGACCAGTGGAAGGCCGCGCTCGACGCCTTCGCCGCCGCCAGCGGCGGGCGGCTCGACGTGCTGTTCAACAACGCCGGTATCGGATCGGGCGGCCAATATATCGACATGGCGCCCGAGGAAGCCGACCGGCTGATCGCGATCAATTTCGGCGGCGTCGTCAACGGCATCTATATGGCGCTCCCGCTGCTCCGCGCGACCCCCGGGTCGACGATCCTCAACACCGGCTCGGCCTCGGGCTTCTATGGCGTCGCGGGGCTCGCGGTCTATTCGGCAACCAAGTTCGCGGTGCGCGGCCTCACCGAAGCGCTCGAAATCGAGTTCGCCAAGCATGGCATCAAGGTGCGCTCGCTGATGCCGGGCTTCATCGACACGCCCCTGCTCGATCAGGTGAGCGCCGACAGCAACGAGCCCGCCCGCAACCGCCTGTCCGAAAGCGGCTTCGAGATCGTCCCCGTCGAGCGCGTCGGCGAGGCGGCATGGGAAGCGGTGCACGGCACCCGGGTCCATGTCACCGTCGGCAAGATGGCGAAACGCCTGTCGCGTCTCGCGCGCTTCTTCCCGGGGCTGATCGCGAAACAGTCGAAGAAGATCGACGGGCTCGGCACCGCGGGGCACTAGGGCCAAGCTCTAGCGCCGACCCGTCCCGTAATCGATCCGGATCCGCACCCACGCACCCACCTGCGACTGCCCGCCGATCCGCGGCGGCCGCACCCGGAACTGCCACGCCGCCGCGAGCACGGCGCGGGTGATCTGCGATCCGCTGGGATATTCGTCGAGCCCGACGCAATCCTCGACGCGGAAATCGGCGACGGTGCGGCAGGCGATCAGCCCCCACCCCGGCCCGCTCGCGGTCGACAGATAGCCGCGCAGTTCGCCGTCGCTCGGCTCGCGGTACCAGGCGGCGGCGTAGAGCGGCTCGCCATTAGGCGCCGTGCCGACGCGCTTCGAATCGCCGGAGGACGAGGAGGAGCCGCCGATATTGGGCGGGCCGTAGACCGCGCCGCCGGGCGGGCGAACATTCTGCGGTACCTGCGGCGTCGGCGGCTGTTCGCTCGGCACCGGTATCTTCGGCGCGTCCTTCGGCTCGGCGGCCGGCGGCGGCAAGGGCTGGGTCAGCGCCGGCGGCTGCGGTTCGGGCCGCGGCGAGGTTGAAGGCTCATCGGCCTGCTCGCGCTGGCGGGTCTCCGGCTTGGGCGCTTCTTCGGCAATCTCGGTCGCCTCGAGGCTGACCACGCTGACACGCGCCTCGGTGAGGTCGACCGGCTTCGCCGCGCCGAGATACAGGAGCAGGAACAGCAGTAGCGCGGGGATCAGCACCGCGAGGCCCAGCGCAAATGCGCGGCGCCCGGTCCCGATACCGAGCTGATCGCCATGGGGCGCCGCTCGAACGGGAATCAGCTGAAGCAATTTCTGGTGGAGGCCGGTCGACAAGGTGCCGGGGCTATAATCGCGCAATACAGCACGCGCCACAGCTTTGATCGGCGCGCGCAACCCGGCCTCAGAGAATATCCTATTTCTTCGGCCCGCAGGTCACCGATCCGCTGCCGATATTGCGCACCGTGCACGCCGGCCGGCCGAGTACGACGGTCTCGCCGATCCCGCGCGTGGTGACCGCCGCGGTCTTGACCGCGTTCAATATATGATCGCCCGCGCCCTCGCTGTCGGTGACCAGATCGTCGATCGCCAACCGCCCGGCGTCGAGCTTGTTCGCCCCCGACAGCGTCATCTGCCCCGCCTTCGCCTTGCCCGCGAGGGTCATGCTGCCGTTGCCGACCATCGCGACATTGAGCCGGTCCGCGGCGATCTCGCCAACCGACAGCGCGCCCGGACCGCGCAGGCCGACCGCGACGCGCGCGCCGCGCAGCCTGTCGATCGTCAGCGATCCCGCGCCCGCAAGCGTCGCCGAGCGCAGGTTCGCGGCGTTGACGCGGACCGTCACGACGCCTTGCGGCGAGGTCCGTTTCTCGTCACCCGCATATTTCTTTTCGCTGATCACCAGCCGCCCGTCGCGCGTTTCAAGGACGAGGCGGTCGAGCTCGCCTTGCGGCCCGGTCGCGATCGCGCTGACCGGCGCGCGCGTCGTCACCTCGACGACGACGTCGGCGTTGACCTCGATCGTCTCGAAGCTGGTGAGGCCATAACGCTTCTCGGCCGCCGTCGCAGGGCCGGTGAAAAGCAGGGCGGTGGCCGCGAGCGCGGCCCAGCGCGAAGGACTGGTCATGGTGCCGCCTTAACCCGTAAGCCGCGGCGGCACCAGCGACGCGTCACTTGCAGGTCGCGGTGCCCGATCCCATCGCCTTGGTCGTGCATTTGCCGCCGCCGCTGATGTTGGCGTCGCCCGATCCGAGGATGTTGATGTCGGCAGCACCCGTCGCCTGTCCGTCGACGTCGCCCGATCCGGTGATCGACACGTCGAGCGTGTCGGCGACCAGCGCATCGGCATCGATGCTGCCCGATCCGGTGACATTGTAATCGCCGGTGCCGATCGTGCCGCCGCCGATCTCGATATCGCCCGATCCCGAAATGGTGAGCTCGGCGCTCTTGCCCGTCATCTTCGCGACCTTGAGGTCGCCCGATCCGGTCACGACCGCCTCGACCGCGTCGCCATCGACCGTGTCGGCGTCGATCGACGCCGAACCGGTCAGCCGCAGCGTGCTGAGCTTGGGCATGGTGATCGCGATCTGCAGCCCCTTGCCGTCATGGTCGCTGAAGGTGAAGCCCGAGCGTTTGCGGCCGATCGACAGCACATCGCCGTCGAGCACAATCTCCAGCTCGTCGATCTCGCCCTTCGATCCCTTGGCGGTGATAGCAAAGGCCTCGCCCTGGCGGATGGTGACGTCGTCGGGTCCGGCGACCTTGACGCCGGTGAAGCCCTTGAGGTCGAAATTCTGCGTCACCGTCGGGCCGGCCTCGACCGTTCGCTTGCCGTCCGTCTTGTCCGACGTCACTTCGGCGCTGCAAGCGGTGACCGCGAGCGCGAATACCAGCGGAAGAGCCGTGATCGTCCAGTTACGCATGCCTCAATCTCCTTTGTGTATTATTTCGATAACACACGAAGGAGGTGCTGTCCAGCGGCGTCTACCAGCGTAGCAGGGGCGGAAGTGCGATACGCCCGGCGATCCCCGACAGGAGCACGGCAAGCCCGTGCCAGAAGGCGATATGGACCATGTCGCCCGACGAGCAGTGCAGCGCGACGATGGTCGCCCCCGCTGCGCCCGCCGCGATCCCGATCACCCAGCCCGCACGCGTCGGCGACGTCGGCGCTCCTGCCTTGAGCCAGCAGAAGAGCGCGGCGCCGACGCCCAGCCCCGCGATCAGCCCGTCGATCGTGCAGCGCAGGCCGTTCTGCGGCTTCATCGCTTCCATCGCGCCATGGCTGTCGCCGAAGCCCATGAAGATCGCGGTCAGCGGCAGCGCCAGCGAGGCGAGCCCCGCCCAGCGCCAGCCGCTATAGTCGCGCCCGACGCCGGGCAGGCCCATGCGGAGCGCGCTCCACGCGGCCGACAAGCCGAGCGCGACGATCAGCCAGAAGGCGAGCATCGGCAGCGGCGCCATCATCGTCCCCGCCGCCAGATCGTGCCGGATGCCGAACAGCCAGAGCAGCCCGGCGGCGCCGACCAGCCACCCCGCCGCGACCCACAGCCCGCCGCGGAGCAGGCGCCGCGGCTGCACGGGTTCCAGTTCGTCGGCCAGCCCGTCGATCAGCGCGTCGATCGATGCGTCACCCATTGTCATTCGCTTTCAATCAGCTCGGCGAGCTTCTTCAGCCCACGGTGGATATTCACTTTGACCAGCGACTCGCTCTGGCCGCAAATCTTCGATGCTTCGGCGATCGAGGCGCCCTCGATCTTGACCAGCGTGATCGCCTGCGCCTGCTTGGGCGGCAGCAATGTCATCAGATGGTCGATGCTCAGCCGCGCGTGCACGGCTTCATCCTCGGCACTCACCGCGGCGTCATTGTCGCCCAGCTCGGCCTCGTCGCGCTGGCGGCGCAGCATGTCGATCCAGCGATAGCGCGCGATCGCGGCGAGCCAGGGCAGGAAGGGCCGGCCGCTGTCCCAGGTCGCGAGCTTGCGGTGCATCGACACCAGCGTCTCCTGCACCAGATCGTCGATATGGTGCGGCGCGATGCGGCGCGAGAAATAGCGCGAAAGCCACAGGCGACAATCGCCGAGCAGCGCGCGATAGGCCGCACGATCCCCCCGCTGCGATGCGGCCATCAGGCGCGCGAGCGAAGGTTCGTCGAGGCTCATTGCGCGCGCACCTTAGCAACCAGTGCATCGAGCGAGAACAGCCCGCCGCCGCGCACGATCAGGATCGCCGCCATCGCCGCCCACAGCGAGTGCACCGGCCACCAGGCGTCGGGAAAGACGAAGATCTGGATGACCAGCGTCATCACCAGCAGCGCCCCGGCCGAAAAGCGGGTCGCGAGGCCGAAGAGCAGCAGGACGGGAAAGAAATGCTCCGCGTAAGTGGTCAGCGGCACCGCGAAGACCGGATCGAGCGGCAGGCCCGAAAATTCGGACGCGAACAGGTCGTATGTCGACGGATTGATCGACAGGAAGCTTCCCTCGACCACCTTCGTCTGGCCCGACCGCCAGAAGACGCCGGCGAGCGCCACGCGCAGCAGCAGCAGCGCGAGCGATTCGGGAAGCCGCGAGGCGGCGATGTCGACGCCGCGATCATAGAAGGCGACCAGCCTGTTCATCTCTCAAACCCTTTCAAAAGCCCCGGCGTCGATCAGCGCGGCGATCGTGGCGCCGCCGTCGGGATGATGTTCGGCGAGATGCGCGAGCAGGTTACCGAGCGGCGAAATTTCCTTGGTCAGATCGAGCGCAGCATCTTCGGCGGGGTGCAGCGCGAACAACCGCACCTCGGCCGCGGGGCGCGTCAGTAGCAGCGCGGACGTCCCCGACGGCAGTGCCCGATCGACGATCGGCGCGGCATCGCTGGTCAGCGTGACGATCCGCGCGGCGGGGTGCAGTCGGACCGGCAGGCCGAGCAACGCCGCCTCGTCCTGCCCCGCCAGATCGGCGAGGCGCAGCGGTTCGGCGTCGGCGGCGTGATAGCTTTCGAGCCACGCCCACTCGACGCGCGCCAAATCGGCCGCAAGCGGATCGTCGAGCCAGCCGGCGAAGTCGCCTCCGATTTCAGCGAGCGCGAGCGCCTCGGCTCCGCCGCTGTCGACGAAGGCGCGCGACAGGCGGTTGAACTCGGCCTCGCCCAGATGCGACCGCATGTACGGGAAAGTCTCCTCGAGCGCGACGAGACGCGCATGCGATATCGTGTTGGCGTGGACGCGAAGGCCGCGCAACGCGGCTTCGCCATCGGCAAACAGGCCCGCGGGCAGATGGTCCGGCCCGCGTAGCAGCGCCGCCGCGATGGCCGCCTGTTCGTCAAGCATCGACATACGCAAGCGCCGCGTCGGCCTTGGCGGCCTCGGCCATCAAGGTCGCATAGTCGGGCGTATCGCTGTCCCATTCGACGAGAACGGGTTTTGGACCGGCGCGCTTCAGGAAACGCGCAAGCAGGTCCCAGCAGCTCGATCGCACCGCCGACCCATGATCGTCGATGGCGATCGTCCCGCCCATGTCGTCGTCCTTCACCGCGTGACCCGCCACATGCACCTCGCCGACCAGCGCCGGATCGAAGGCGTCGAGCCAAGGGGTGGGATCGAGCCCGAGGTTGAACGCCGACACTTCGATATTGTTGATGTCGAGCAGCAGGCCGCAGCCGCTCCGGCGGCAAAGCGCATGGAGGAATTGCGCCTCGTCGAAATCGGCCTTCGCATAGGCGAGATAACGCGACGGGTTTTCGATGAGGATCGTCCGGCCCAGCCGGTCCTGCACCCGGCCCACCTGCGCCGCGAAATGATCGAGCGCGGCGTTCGTATAGGGGATCGGAAGCAGGTCGGGGAATTTGTCGTTCGGCCCGTTGCTCCAGCTGAGGTGATCGGAGACCATCGCGGGCGCGTAGCGATCGCACAGCGCCGCAAGCGCCTCGATCTCATCGGCATCGACCCCGGCCGCCGAGCCGAGCGACAGCCCGACCGAATGAAAGCTGAGCGGCAGATGCTCTGCGATCGCGGTCAGCCAGCGATGCGGTGGCCCGCCCGCGCCGAAGTAATTTTGGGGGTGCACTTCGACCCAGGCGGGCGCCGCCCCCTCCTCCGCCGCTGCGAGCACATCGGCATAGTGCCGGGATTTGAGCCCTATGCCGGCACGCGGCGGCAGCGAGTGGACCGAGGGGACGGACAAATCCGGTCAGCCCTTCTTCGGGACAGGCTTCGCATTGCCCGCATGAGCGGTCAGCGTGCCGCCCGCCTTGACGCAGGTGCCCGGCTTGACGTGCTTCCAGGCGTTGCCCTGATAGTCGGTGGTCGAGGTGCCGGCGCAGCTCGTACCCGGACCCGCGGCGCAGTCGTTCTTGCCCTTGAGCGCGATGCCATAGCATTTTTCGGTCTTGCCTTCGGCGGCGACGGCGTTGGTGCTCATGGCGCCGGCGGCCATGGCGAGGACGGCCGATGCGGCCAGCGACAGTTTCAGTGCATTCGACATGAAGTTACTCCCGTTGAAATGGACGATGCGAGGGATGGCATCGTCCCTGTTTCGCAGGAGGGCGCGCTGCGGTTACGCGGGCACGCCTTTATATCGCCACCTTCATGGCCCAGAGGCGCCCCTCAATCAGGAACCCGACGATGAGCGTAGCCTTCCGCCGCGAGAGCGACGACGAGCATAAAGAACCCGAGTACGAGCTGCCGATCCCGGTGGGCGCCAATCTCGTGACGCCGCGCGGGCTGCGCCTGCTCGGCGAAGAGGTCGCGCGTCTCGAAACCGCGGTCGCGGCCGAGGGCGACGAGGAAGCGCGCAAAAAGCTCCAGCGCCAGCTCCGCTATTTCAACACCCGCAAGGCGACCGCCGAAGTGCAGGCGCCCGCCGACGAGGATGTCGTCGGCATCGGCAGCCGCGTGTCCTATGAACTGAACGGCGCCGAGCGCGCGGTCACCATCGTCGGGCACGACGAAGCCGATCCGGCTGCCGGCCGCATCGCCTTTACCGCGCCATTGGGCCGCGCCTTGATGGGCGCCGAGGCGGGTGACATGGTCGAATTTCAGGGCCGCGAGGATGCGATCGAGATTCTCGCCGCCGCTACCGATCCGGAGGTCATGGCATGAAGGACAAGTTCGAACGCCACAAACAGCCCTGGACTGCGGCCGAGATCGACAAGCTCCATACGCTCGCGAAGAAGGGCATGGCGCTGAAAGCGATCGCCAAGGCGCTGACGCGCAGCGAAGAGTCGGTGAAGGTCCGCGCCAAGGCCGACGGCCTCTCGATCGCAAAGCTGCACTAAGTTTCCGAATGGCAACTTACGACGCCATCGTGCTGGGTGCCGGCGCGGCCGGACTGATGTGCGCCGCGGTCGCGGGGCAGCGGGGCAAGCGCGTCCTGCTCCTCGACCATGCCGATCAGGTCGGCAAGAAGATCCTGATCTCGGGCGGCGGCCGCTGCAACTTCACCAACATCCACACCGCGCCCGACCGCTATATCTCGGCGAACCCGCATTTCGCGAAATCGGCGCTCGCGCGTTACACCCCTTCCGATTTCATCGCGCTCGTCGACCGCTATGGCATCGCGCACCACGAAAAGACGCTGGGCCAGCTCTTCTGCGACGGCTCGGCGAAGCAGATCGTCGCGATGCTGCTCGAGGAATGTGCGAAAGGCAGCGTCGATGTCCGCTGCGGACAGCCGGTGCGCGAGGTGACGCACGCCGACGGAGCCTTCTCCGTCACCTTCGGCGGTCAGCACTTCTCCGCCCCAAACCTCGTCATCGCAACCGGCGGCCCCTCGATCCCGAAGATGGGCGCGACCGGCTTCGCCTATGACCTCGCGCGGCAGTTCGGGCTGAAGGTCGTCGAACCGCGCCCGGCGCTCGTCCCGCTCACGCTCGGCGGCGACGAAACGCTTTTCCGCGAGCTCAGCGGGGTCGCGACCCCGGTCGAGGCGCACGCAGGCAAGGTGGCCTTCCGCGAAGCCGCGCTCTTCACCCACAAGGGCCTCTCCGGCCCCGCGATCCTCCAGATCAGCAGCTATTGGCGGCACGGCGAGCCGGTGACGATCGACTTCTTGCCCGACGCCGCGCCCGGCTGGCTGCTCGACGCCAAGCGCGCCAAGCCGCGCACGACGCTCGCCTCTGCCATCGCCCTCCCCGACCGCCTCGCGCAGACGCTCGCCGATCGCCTTGCCCTTCCGGGCGAACTCGGCGCGCAGACCGACCGCAAGCTCGCCGATGCCGAGGCGCGGCTCAGGCGCTGGGCGTTCCACCCCAACGGCACCGAAGGCTATGCCAAGGCCGAGGTCACCGTCGGCGGAATTTCGACCGCAAACCTGTCGTCGCAAACAATGATGGCCAAAAGCGTGCCGGGACTGTATGCGGTCGGCGAAGCCG
>VFQN01008356.1_pt1 | contig 10520 bp, 2 predicted proteins | sample 3512371 | NCBI WGS metagenome assembly VFQN01 (sample SAMN10412370, study PRJNA504923) | tailings metagenome | isolation source: Replicate 2 from Balatoc abandoned mine | place: Philippines: Itogon, Benguet | collected 2017-08-28 | reverse complement strand
AGTGTAAATCAGTCCGATCAGAACCAAGAACAAAGCGATAATAATAGTAATCGCACAAACACCGAGGCAACCGGTCACAATATCAGAGATCGGACCGTCTATTCCATTTGGAAAAGGAAATAACTTGTGAACTGTGCTGGCTAAAGGAGTTCCATAGCCTGTAAAGCCAGAGATAACAAAGGCCAAGCCATTGCAAAAAGTCCCTAAATATGCAGTCAACTCAAGAAGAGTTAACATATTAGAATTTAAGGTCAAATAAGGCAAAATAATCGCAAATATGCTTAATAGCATTCCATTTGCAGTGAATTCAATATGGCTAGTGACGAGTGATCGAAAATGCGGCACTGCCTGAGGGGGGATCAACCCAATAAAACATCCAAGCAAAACTTGCCCAATTCCTCCAATAAGGAAGCGTCTTTGTCTTGCATCCATATCTCCACGCTAAAGATATCTCCAATCCTACCAACCTATCAACAAAAGACTCCAAAAGGAAGTTCAACTGTGTTCTGATTATGGAACCAAAGTAAAAGCGCTTTTTCCAATAAGGAAAGCGTTTTATTGTTGGAAGCAAATTTCTGCATTCAAGAGATTTTGGGATAATCATTCAAATCTTAGGCTTATATCAATCAAATCAGGATCATTTGGAGAAATATTAGTGTGATTCTATTCTAGGTTGAGTGTTAAATTGATTCTCACTTTTGGTTTTGTGTTTGTTGCTGGGTTTATTTCGGTGAGAGGAGAGAGATTCAATACTAGTTCCCGAACCAGGTTTGAAAAATGAGTGACCTAAAGGAGTTTCGCAATATTCTTTTTCAAATATTAAATATTCGTTGTGTTTTTCCAGTAACAGACCAGCTACTAATCGAAAATGAAGAAGTATGGAAGGCTGGAACAAGCGCGTGTATGTACACTCAAATGGTAAATTTGTTAATTTCCAGATGTATGAAGGAAAGAATGGATCATCCACCAAATCAAAAGGAGTTTATAGAAGATGTGGTCGCTAGAATTAGGGTTTTCAAAGAAGTTGAAGACAATAAAGTCTTGTTAGAGGTGAGTTTAACAAAGCTTTTCTCAGTTTTCTCTTATAACAGACTTGTATAGATCCTAAAACACCTTTCTCAACATCTTTTTACTAGCGCGCCAATAATAGAGCTTCCACCTATGTCTGAAATGACTTTACCACCAGCATTACGTCAAATTGCTAACGGTAAAACATCTCATCCTGGCATCTCACGTGCATATAAACTGCTGCACACAGAAGATAAAGTCTTCATTATTCATAATTTCGCGAAGCATTCACTTTTATCTGTCTCAAGATTTCATTCCAATACCACCTTAGCATCCGGTATGTTAGCGAACACAACAGGAGTTGGATGTAAGGACCTTCGATTAAGATTTATCATTTATCAATTATTACAAGCGGTCAGTTTTTTACATGATAAAGGGCTATGTTTAGATACTTTACTACCTTCGGAAATTATGTTAGATGATGAAATGTGGGTTTATTTACCAATTGGTTTATCAAATCGTTTATTAACATTAGCTAGCTTGCAGTTAAAAGAACAATTGAGAAAAAAGAAGAAAAATAGTGGATCATCGTCTACTTCTTCCTCTTCTGCTGCTTTGAATCAAGAATCTATTTTGAATTATCATAAATCTTTATTGAGCACGAGTAAAGTGCCCCGACCTGTGGACTATTACCAACCTTTGACAATCCAATGGATTGCAGGGAAACTTACAAACTTTGAATATTTAATGGCAATTAACTATGCTGCAGGAAGAACAATGATTGATCCTCTGTATCATCCTATCTTGCCTTGGGTGACAGATTTCACCACGAATTGTTTCGATGTCCTGGAGCAGCCTTCCTACCGTGATTTATCGAAGACCAAATTTAGGCTTTCGAAAGGAGATACTCAGTTAGAGACAACTTTCCGTCACTCTGATCCACCACATCATATTCCAGAGAGCTTGTCAGAACTTACCTATTACATTTACCTTGCTCGTCGAACACCAATGCAAGTACTTCGCCGTGTTGTTCGTGATGTTTTCGTCCCTGAACACTATCCGCAAAGTATGCATCGTATTTATGAATGGACTCCAGATGAATGTATACCAGAATTTTATACTGATCCCTCAGTATTTACTTCAATTCATTTAAATCATGGATTAACAGATTTAGATGTTCCATCCTTCATAACCAGCGCTGATCAATTCATTCAATATCATCGACAAGTATTAGAGAGTGATTATGTTTCAGAGAATCTTCATTTATGGATTGATTTGACCTTTGGGTATTGTTTAGAAGGCGATGCTGCAATCCAACACATGAATGTTCCATTACATCATACTTTATCTTCCGCGGAGAGACAAGGAATAGATTCTCCACGATTAAACAAGAATCCAGGCTTTGTTATGTTATTTGATTCGCCGCATCCTGTTCGCCAAGTCTCAAATCCTGTAATGAAATCGCATATTTATCGCCCAACGGCTGCTCTGACCACTGTTGACGAACCTTCAACTTCTGGCGGTCGAACGAGGTCACTGACGTTAGAGGCGTTCGTTCGTGAACAAGCGCATGAAAAGTATCAAATGAAGCCAATTTACCTTGGGAATCGTTCAGACTATGAAGGATTGGAAGAATTTATTGAATTAGATCATCGAGGAATGGGTGGTGTAGGAAGCGGGAATGATCAGGCATTATCGAAGCTTTTCCGGTCCTATCAAAGAGAATCTCAGATGCTGACGGGGAAAAACGATGCCGTGAATCCTACTTCTCCCGCAGATAATGCTGCAGCCGTCCAAAAGCGTCAATCGAGAAAGTCTCTTGCGCGACCACCCGCTGATAGCACATGGAACAAGTTCAGGTTTATTGAAGATGTTGATTTAATTTCATCTGACGGTAGAGGATACTCCTCTGTCAATAATTTCTTACTACAGACAGAACATTATAAATTTACAGAAAATACTTCTGCTTTTATTGATGGTTCTTATGAATTACCTTCCAGAGAAGAATTCGAGAAGTATGAAGATGTTCGACAAAAAAGTGGCCGAGGGAAAAGAGAGGATGAACGCAATAGAAAAATAAACTCTTCTCGTGCATTACCACGTAATTGGGATGATGAATTTGTTTCTGCCGTCGAATTACTTCAGGAAATTATTGAAAATCCTGATCAGCATCATCATCCTCATCTTACCCATTATGAACCGAAAGTTTTAACGGCAGGAGAAGAGGAAGAAGAAGAGCAGAAGAAAGAAAAAGAATTAATTTCGAAATACCAAGCAGAAGACATGTTTGCGATTGGTTGTATGATCGCAGAGCTTTACAACGGCCGATCCTTACTGAGCAAGAACGACACGTACGCTATTGCTTGCGGTCAACTTACCTTTAGTGATTATATGGAAAAGATCTACAAACGCACTAGTGGTATGCCTTTAGTCCTTCAAAGAGTAATAAGTTTATTAGTTCATCAAATTCCGTCATGTCGTCCAAGAGCAAAAGAGATTATTGAAACCTGTATTATGCAGAATGCTGAAAACTCCTCCTTCCCACCAGAAGATTACCTCTTCGGCGGAGAACCTTTGACCGTAAATAACGAGAGTAGGTCATTCCTAAGTACTGCATCGGGAATGGAAATTTCGACTTCATCTGCGGGAATTTCATCGCAAAAATTGCAATCGAAGGATCAAATCCAAAGATTTGCTCGAATTCATATGGATCAAATCCACAGATATGATAGAACTACTATATTATCTGATAATTGCCATGCTCTATTCCCTGATTACTTTGCCACAATCTATCGCATCATATCTTCGATCAAATTGGCGCCCGATGGTCTCTTACGACTTAATGCGCTGATTAACTGTGTGGAGGAACTTGCTACGCTTCCTATCGATGGGATTAATTTAGGATTGGTACATTTCCTGGAAGTGATTGGGGACTCCATCTACTTCACCGATAATCTACAAGAGAAGTATTCCGCCGCTTCTGGCTGTCAAATTGATGTGAAGATGGTATTAACAAATTATTGGAGGATTATAGATATTTTAGGATTAAGATTAGGTACTGAAAGTACCGAAAAATTTCTTGTTCCGCACGTTGTGAAGTTTTTAAGTACATTTACTGCAATTGATTTATTAAGGGATCTTTTAACTTCACCTTTATGGAATATTCTTGCATTACGTGCTGGCATTCGATGTTTTTTACGATCATTTCTTCCCATTTTGCTGACTTACCTCTCTGCAGGGACCATCCATCATGTTTTAGTCAGAAAGGCTTACGAATATCAACACGGTCTTGTCGCGATGGGTGAGAATATCCCACTTTGGACGACTGCCAATCTTAAGATTAGTGAAAAGGATGAGTGGCTTAAAAAATCCTCAATCTTGTCAATTCATCGAGTCCAACGAGCAGCTGTTAGTGCTATCTCTAATTTAAGTGAGATCGACTCTTTAGGAAGTGCTATATGTGCTCGTTACATTATTCCTAGTTTATTGAGCCTAGTCGGGGTGCCTCAACTTGCGTCATCGGGTTTTGAGCCTCGAAAGGCTTTAGAGAATGAGTCTACTGGAAACAACGCAAATGGAGTTCCAGTATCTACACAAAATGGATTAGTGAATGCTGAATTCTCTGATAAGCTGATGGAAGAATTAGTGCAACAATCAATGATTGGTCGTCGTACATTATTAGGTGACAACGATCGCCCTACTCTTGGTGATATTAACCGTGTACCATATGAGAGCGAAAATGGAAACCCTTCTTCTCCTGTCCCAGAACGTTTAGCCCAAGCTTGGCTTAATGATCGTTCTTTATTGGAATCATTGATTATGAAGCATGCGACTTTTAATGCTGAACATATGTATGTAGTAAAAGTAATTGTTGAGATGGGCACAAAATTAGGGGATGTGGTGATCTCAGAACTAATTTTATCGAGCATTGTTAATATTATATTACCTGAATTAGAATCACAACTTACAACTGTCCCCAAACAGGGTACTGCGGCTGCGCTGATGGAAATAATTTTATTACTGAACGGTTTATTGCCAATCCTTTCCAGTGAGACCATTCATCACGATCTGCTCCAGCCATCAAGATTGTCTGGAACCTCCATCCCTCGCCTTTTGTCAATCTGGCCATTAGCTCCCGCTTTCTCGTTCCTTGATGATCTTGGAGAGGATTTAATTGGGCAATTTAATATCATGTATGCCATCGAGAATGTTCGAATGCATACCGTGTTGCTTGAGCTCTGCCGATTAATTGTCTCCATGTCGATGATCGTCGGTCCTGATCTAACCTCAGAGTACGTGTTGCCACATTTAGACACTTTTTTCAAGAATTTTGTGTCCTCTTATGGCATCTTCCCTGTGGAAAGTAAAACTATGTTAAAAGCTTTCGAGCTTGGAGCGGAAATTTATTTACCTTTGGTTCAAATTGTCTCTGCAGAGGCCTTCTATACTTCTGTACCAAACTTAAACCCGAGATTAGAGATGTGGTTACGAGGAATTGGCTCCAATATCCCTCCAAAGAGTCCTCCATTGCCTGCAAATATCTGGCCGGAAGTAACCAGCGAAGTAACCTCCAGACCTGAGAAGAAGAAGCCTTGGATTGTGCAATTCTTCCGCGGCCTTTCTTCTTCCTCTTCGAATTCGGCAACCGGATCATCAACTACTCCTGCCACTGTAGTTGGCAATAGTAGCCTGGCAAGCTCGACGCCTTCAACAACATCTGCATCCCAGCGAGGATCTGTGGCCTTAGGGTCTGTTATGAGTGGTTCACTAACGAGAGCCAAAACTCACACTGTTGGCAACCAGGATGAGTATGAAATGGAAGAAAATCAGTTTGTGCGAGGTGATGACTCGATATCTACTCATCTCACAATGACTCCGTCAAGGTTGAAGAAAGGTCCTTTTCGAACTCCCCTACCGCATCAAACTTTCTCACCGACTGTTGGGACAGAGTTGGTTTCGATCGAGACAGAATCGAGTCGAAAACTCTCAACGGCTGCAATGTCAACGAATCTGAGTTTAGCGATCTCTTCTCACCCCACTCCAGCTGTCAACAATAATGCCAACTCTGATGACGGACCCACAACTCCAACTCCTACCGAAAAACGCAAATCTGGAGGAAAGGGCGATGGTGGAATTGTTAGCATTCTATCACTTGATGACATTGATGACATGAAACAAGGTACTCCTTACCGAAAAAAGCGACTCAATTCAAAGGGATTCGAAATTGATGAGAGTGTAAAAGACGGAGAAAACCGCTCCTTGGCAGAATCTGAAAATTCTGTTGATTCCGATGACGAAGTGGATGGAGTTCCTGATCCATCGCAACTTCAATCGAACGACGTCTCAGTCGTAGTGATGGATGATGACGATGTTGTTGCCGCTTCGGCTGATCATCCTTTGCATTCCAGTGAAGAGAAAGGACCGAGCAAAAGCAAACGTTCCTTACCTCTTTCCCCAAGTTCCCCGTTATTAGACGATTCTGGAGATGTCAATAACAATCTCGCGGGATCAGCGCGAAAGCTCTTTTCGGATGATCAACTTGGAAACGGGTCAAACTCGGAGTCTCTGTTAGATATCTCCGTCGATCATGTGAAAATCGTTGATATTCCACCAACTGTTCTCATCCCAAACAATCCTCACCCTGAAGAAATTATTGCGCCAACACCTCGTATTCTTTTCTCAACCGGAGAAGATGCCCAGAGTACCACTAACACAGAAAGTAATGATCTACAATCCGATCAATACAACGCCCAAGTCCGAGTTGAAAGAAAATCACTTGATGATGCAAAATGTCCTTACCGTCGCTATCAACGTTTATTAAATAATCGTGCAGCATTAAAGAATCAACGATATAGTGTTTACCATCGAGATTCTCCTGCTAAATTTCGATTATTAAATCGTCGAAATAGTACAAATGCTCCCAGTTCCGCAGTTTCAGGTCGTCTAACGAGCATAGCACATAATCCAAACACAGGTTTAACAAGTAACAGTAATTACATGATTATTAATGCAGCACCAATCGAAAACGAAACAGCAGAAGAAGTTGAATTCCGAGAATCAAGATATTCTGAATTAACGTGGTTATTAGCTGGTTATGGTCGATGGAATGTTGATAAAGAGATGAAAGATCGATTAAATCGTGAATTAACAAAATCCGCGAAACATGGTCCACATAGCTCTGGAATGAAATTACCTACGTCATATTATACAAGTGCTAATGAATGGAATCCAGCTGCTCAAATTTCAATGACACAACCAAAGATTGCTGTTGATGTCGCGAATGACTCATCTACATTGATTAATTTCCAATTACAAGCGAATACACAATGGAAGCTTGAAGATCCACCAGGAATGATTAAATGTATGGTAACCAATGCAAATGAATCTTTATTAATGACTTGCAGTCGAACTGGTGTGAGATTATTTAGTCTTTCCACTCAGCCAATATTACATGTGTCCTCCTATACCAATCATACTTCACCTCCTTTTAATGCGGCTTTCCTCCGTGACGGTCAGCATGCAATGACATGTGATGGAAGTATCCATCTCTGGGATATTGAGAGTCGTCAGCCTTTAGGTATTATCATTCCAGTGGATAAACAAGTCGGATATAGCTCCGCCTCTGTTATTCCTTCTCGTTACGGTATCCATCCCTCAATAGACTCGGTTGGCGATGAGCAAATCCTTGCAACTATCTCTGATACTGTTAGTTACTTTGATATTCGTTGTAATTGCTCCAAACCAATGAATCGAGTTGCAGAGTGGATTTTACCTCAAATTCCTCCTCTTCAAGGCAATTTCATTTCCAGTACCGTCGAACCATTACAATTAACATGTGCTTATAGCCATGAAAACTATGTCTTTGCCGGATCATTGACAGGAGGACTTTACATCATTGAACGAAGAATGGGGAAATTATTAAACTCTTGGCAAGCTCATGATAGTTCAATTATTAAAATTAATGCATTAAGTGAACGTCATATTCTTGCAGTATCAGAACGTGCTGCTGCAATCTGGGAATATTCACCAGAAGTCTCTCATACAACATATCCAATGTCTTCATTGTATCCTGGGACTTTCTCAGTAAAATCTTATAATAAATCCATTCATAATACACCCATTGCCTATCATGAATTTAGAGATATTAATGCTACATCATCAGCAGGTTTAGGGAATAGTGCAATGACGAATATTAGTTTATCGATGTATCATATGGGTTATGGTGGTATTGGAGAGGTTAAGAAAACACTAACAATCAAGAATCCAACGGATGCAATTTATGGGATGAATAATATTATTTTAACTTCATTTGATAATATCTCTCCTTCTTATTATAATACTAATGGATTTGGATCAGGACCAGGCAGTGGTGGCGCAGGACATCACTCAAACCATGCTAACCAAGGACACGGTGATCTCCCGGCTGCGATGAACCGCTATGCAGGTAGCTATGAGAATGGCTCTAGAGATGGCCCGAGTAATGCTCTAAGTGGTCTTTCAGCATCAAAGGCACAAAAGGTGTTGTACTGTCTCTCAGGTCATCGTATGCATTCAGGATTCCTTCCTTCTGTATCGGATACGAATAATGCTTCAAATAATACATTTAATCGACGAATGACACCAAAAGATGTAAGTAATCTCTTCTTTAAACCTATTTTCTGTTATTAAATGATGATATATGATGTGTTGATAGGCGGCGGAATGTGAAGAATTAAAATTATCAACAAATTATTTCCTTGATCGTAAAGGAAATAAATTAACACGAAGTAAAATACAGATTACTAGTTCAGTTTTATTACCATTAAGACGATTATTATTAGTTGCATCAGAGGATGGATTTGTTCGAGTTATCTCCTAATCTTCTTATCCTACTAACTTAGTATATTATATAGATATATATACTTGCTCTCTCATGGATATACTCCTTTCTCTCTCTCTCTTCCTCCAATCTTCATAAGAATAGAGCAAACTAACAAACAACAAGCATAATCAATCAACCATCCTCTCATGGTAGTTATTGATCACACCAACACTCATATCAATGTTTTGTTTTGTTTTTTTTTTTTTTCTATTTTCTTTTTATTAGTATTTTAGTCTCTCTTTCGTAGTACTAATAAGTCGTCTACGAGTAGTACTAGTAGTAGCAGTTTGTCTTATTATTATAGACAGTTTGCTTTGTTTTGATTGCTTTCATTGTCTTTGATTTCGTCTTTCTTCAACCTCTTCCTTTCCTATTTTTATGTCTTAGTAGAATGGAAGGAAAGGATTCGTCTTATTAGTATGTCGTCGTAGTAGTAGTGGTAGTGGTGGTAGTTGGGATTATTAGTGATATGATATATATTTTTTATCTTCTCGTATGATTGTAAATATATGAAAATTACTCGTTAATCATCATCATAGTCATCATTGTTAACGATTACAACCAATAAAAACAAACAATAACAAAAGAATATAAAGTACTTATAGCTTATAGGATCTTAGTAGTAGTCGAATTCGATATCTCTTCTATTGATATAGAATTATTACGACTTATAATTACACTTTCATATATCTGATTATCATTAGATTATGAGTTAGATGATAGATCATCATAGAAACACACAAAAGAGAGAGAGAAACCCTTCCATTATTACAAGTAAACCTGCTTAATCGCTTGATAGATCTCAGTACCACGATCACAAACTTCATCCAACTCTAAGAAATTCAAATAAGGATATGATCCACTAAGAATATTCTGTTCAATGAAGAGGTTGATCTCAGATCGTCTCTCATCCTGAACAATCGATGAGTTGTGCAAGGTACCAAGAGTGACAGAACCAGCGGTAGACTGCCAATGAGCTTGAGCCATCCAGAATAAAGCTTCTGTCTCGGTAGGATCGGAGGATGTTGTCTTCGTCATGTAGGTGGAGAGAGCTTGGAAAGGAATGGATTTAGTGTTGTCGGGCCAGGAGTCATAGCAGGTGAAATCCTTCGAATAACAATTAATACTGTCGTCATAGTACTCGTTAGTGCAATCATAGACTGCGATGAGGTAACCGCCACCTGTGAGCTTACTCGCTTGCTTTGCTTCGCCATAGGTCAGCGTTGAGAGCGAGGAACATTCAGTGATGGTATTGATGGACAAAGACTTTAGAAGGTTGGTAACAGCATCTTGACAGCCATCACCATCCCAATGGGAGATATACATGACAACAAGGTCATCAGGATGCTTGTTAGCCCATTTCATGATGTCTCTGAGAGAGTCTTTCATCTCAACATGAATGGTGATTCCTCCGTGATGCGCGTAGATCTTCCCATCCTTTGTATAGGTAGGACGATAATCGAAGGATCTTACACCACAGTCTAACTGAGCGACAAGTCCAACACTTTGGGTTTTCGTCCAATCAGCGACAACATGATCACGAGATTCAGAGATTTCACCACTTGCGGCATCATGTGACATAATCATGGGGTAAGAAATTAATCTTGTATTCTCATTGACCTTACGCACATTGGATCGGAGGGAACTCGCA
>VFQN01008355.1_pt1 | contig 10521 bp, 17 predicted proteins | sample 3512371 | NCBI WGS metagenome assembly VFQN01 (sample SAMN10412370, study PRJNA504923) | tailings metagenome | isolation source: Replicate 2 from Balatoc abandoned mine | place: Philippines: Itogon, Benguet | collected 2017-08-28 | reverse complement strand
CATCCCATGGCCAGCGACCAACAGGTCGAGGCAGCACCCACAGGACATCGGTGACACAAGTATTTTCGTGTCACTTGCGGGTTTCGAACCAGGGACCTTGCGTTTTGGAGCCGAACCCAAACGCACAGGATCTGATCCAGAGGCCTATTAGAGGGGGACCGCCGGTGCAGCACGCCGGTCACGTGCACGGCACTGTACGTGGCACGCTGCTCATACGGAAAGGGCAAAACAGTGTAAGCCGGTCCACCAACCACCATTTATCCGGTTTCACTGCCCCTGGCTACCGATCCCCAGGCGTCTTCCCAACAGTCCCACCCCGCGACGTGGCGAACGCCCTGAGGGCGGGTCTGCTGCTCTTCCTGGAGCGCATGCTGCGGCGCGGCTACAGGGAGCTCGCAGCCCGGGCGGGGCAGCCCGACCGGCGGGTCGTTTCCGTGCTGTCCCAAGCGCTGCTGCAGTCGCGGCAGGACTGGGGCTGGCTGCTGGCGTACGGCGACCCGCAGCAGGTGGCCCCCCTCATGCGCACCTGCGCGCAGCTGCTCCGGCGCCTCGTCGAGCAGCGGGAGGCGGACAGGTGCGCCTGGACCTGATTGCCAGCTGCTGCCTGCCGTGTGGGGGTGTGGGGCGCACGTGCCTGTAATGCATGTCGGTCGCTGTGTTCAGCAACAGGAAGCCTACAGGCGTGACTGGCCCAGGGCGCTGCTGCTGCCGTAGACTGGCCCAGGGCGCACTTGCTGCAGCAGGTTTTGTCCTTTTACTTGGAAAGAACGGAGTGCCTTAAACGTATACCTTGTACGGTGTTGTAGGGCTTGCAGGCGTCCACGTAGCCGCGAATGCCCATCACCCATCACCCAGTACCACAGCAAGCGATAGCTGCTTGTTACTAACAATGAGCTAGGTTTACTGTCCGGCCAGAGGACCCATACTCCGTCTGTTGCTGCCTTTGCCGCCGCCACAGGCTCCCTGCGGGCAGTGACCTCAACGGATCCCTGAGCGCCGCCAGTGACGTGCTACTTGACGCCTGCAGCGTCGTGCTGGACGCCTGGCTAGCGCGCGCCGCGCACCGGACGACAGTACCGCAGCAAGGCTGCAGCAGCAGCGGCAGCAGCAGCAGCGGCAGTGGCGTCGAGCCGTGGATTTTGAGGTGCAGCGCCCCCCGCTGCCCGCACTGCTGCCCCGGTGCCCCCTGGCGTGGCGAGCCGTGCGGAGGTGGTGGTAGCGGAGGTGGTGGTAGCGGAGGTGGTGGCAGCAGCGGCGCTGGAGGGCTGCCGGGTTTCTGCCCCGCCCGGCGTCTGGCCACCAACTTCTCCACCGCCCTGCTGCACGTCATGCCGGCGCTGACGCACGCGGTGTACTGCGCAGCAGAGGCAGGGCTAACGACTTGGGCTGCTGAGGCCGCCGGCAGCCTGCTGTGCTGCCTGATGCCACTACTGGTAAGGGTGCACTCGGAGGAAGCCCTGCAGGAGCAGCAACGGCAGCTGCAGCTGCAGCAGCGGCCACAAGGGCCGAAGCCGGCAATGAAGCACAGGCAGCGGCAGGCCAACCAGCGCCCGGGCGAGGGCAGGGACGGAAGCGGGGCGGGGGAGAGGCAGGGCCAGGGCCAGCGTCCAAGCTGGCGGGCGGTGGTGGACAGCTTGGAGCCCATCCGGCTGCTCAAGTTGCAGCTGCGGCACACCACGGAGCCTGCACACACCTCCACCGGGGAGCTCTTTGGAATCCTGTCGCGCACGCACCCGGAGGAGCTGGGCGAGGCGATCCGGTGCGACGGCGAGCTGTGTGACCTGCTGGTGGCACGTGTGCACACGTGTGTGGGTGAAGAGCTGCGGAAGGAGCTGCAGCCCCTGGCGCTGTTCCTGGAGCCGTGCAAGGCGCTGGAGGTGCTGTACGGCAGGTTGGGGCTGAGGAGGCTGCCGAGGGCGGAGCTGGCGCGGCGGCGGGCGGAGATGCGTGCCAACGTGGCGTCTCCTATGCTGGTGGATGTGGGGGATGTGGAGGGGCTGGGGGCGGGGTAGCGGGGAAGTGGTGCTCGTAAACGTGCGGGATGTGGTGGGGCTGGGGCAGGGGAACGGGGGCAGGGGCAGGTGGATGTTCGGAATTCGGAGGGGCATAGGACAGCGAGGAAAGCGGGGAGCAGGGTAGCGGGCGCAGGGGCAGGTGCTGATGGGTGTGGTGGATGAAATGGAGCTGGGGGCGGGGTAGCGGGGGCGGCGCTGGCGACGTGGCAGCAGTGAGGGCTGGGGCGGGGGCAGGGGCGGGTAGATCTGCGGGATGTGGTGGGCTGGAGGTGGTGAAGCGGCGTAGCAGCAGCGGGGGCGGGTTGGCGGGACATGGGGCAGGTGGACGTGCGGAACGCGATGGGGCTGGGGGTGGGGTAACGGGGTAGGGGTTGCGGGAGTGGTGTAGCTGCAGCGGGGGCGGGGCTGGGGTGTGTGTAGCAGATGCGCGGGGGCAGGAGCGGGGCCAGGGCCACGGTAGCGGGGGCAAGGGCAGGGGTGAGGCCAGGGGCATGGGCGGGGCCGTGTTAGCGGCAGCGGTGACCGGCATGCATGGGAAGGCGGCTATGGGTACGAGCAGCTTGCGGTGGGGCTTGAACGCAAACAGGCGAGGGCGCGAGGGCAGGTGGGGGTAGCTGATCGAGGCATGGAAAAACTTGTCGCGTTGTCGGTGTTTACGGTACTGCAAAATTGTCTCTGGAGCACGGCCATGGTGGTGGTCTAGCGGTTTGGAAAAAGCGGCAGGAACGGTAAAGGGACGAAGTTGGAGGGCCTGGCCCCCTGCTCTGATTGTAGGCGCTGTTCAGTTTTGTGGTGGACGCGTTTTGCAAACAGGATTACGGCGACCGTGTGGCGTATGCTGCACTGCGGACGCGGGCACTGCGCTGCGACGCTGCAGTGGCCTATGAGGCAGGCTCAAGCATGTGCCGGTTGCGGCTTGGCTTGTGGAAGTCGTCGGCGCGGTCGAGTGTAACATCATTCGGCTGTACGCTGCACAGGGTTCGAATTGGAGATGTGGGACGATGTTAGCTCCCCTGTCCCTGCATTCGGCCCATCATGAACGCAATGCTGGCGACGACATGCAACAGACGCCTACAACTCCTTTTACTACTCACCTGCAACCTCTCCCTGCGTAAAATTTTGAAGAACCACCTTTCCACCCGCCCCAGACGTGACTTTTATAGGAAGGCATCCTCAAGCGGCTAGAAGCCAGCACACGTGCCACATCCCTCGCGTCCTGGCTGCTTCCACCGCTCGCCACGTGCCGCACAGCACACGGCACCAAGCACGTACGGCAATCATAACTGTACGGCACGGCGCCCAACATACCGAGCATGCACCGTAGACCGTACGGCGCCCACGCAGGTACAGCGCGATTCACCCGCTGCGCGGGGTACTGGTGCATGCCCCATGCACCTGGGCCAACACTCGCAGCACCTTGCCGCCAAACACACACAGGCAAGGCTCTTACGGCTGTACATGCCGCATGCACGCCATATGCTCAGCCGGCGCATCCTGATGCACCTGCGCCGTCCCGTAGCGCACCCATTCTCGACATCCACGCAACCCTTCCCGAAGTCTGACATGTCCGACTAGGTGCCGTACCATGTGTGCAAGGTCCCATCCGCACATGATTGCACGTCACAGCTGAGCCATACCGGAAGCGTAAACGCATCCACCATACAACTCCTTATATCACCGGGAGCCAGCACGCCCTGTGCACACTGCCGGGTAAAGCCACCGTATGTCCGCTCGCACGTGTCATGCCGCCCCAGCAACCCGATGCTACCTCCAGCTACCTCCACAATGCTCCATCAGCCCTCGACCTCCATCCCAACAGCCCCGCCTTCCCCGTCCCCCACCACCATCCCGTCACCTCCGCCCGCCTCTGTCCCGTGCCCCTCTTCCGCCCCATCCCCCGCCCCTGCTGCCCCTCCCTGCTGCCCCAGCCCCTCCAGCCCCGCCTCCGCCGCCCCTGCGTCTCCCCCTGCCGGCCCTCCCTGCCTCCCCCCCACCGCCCCGCTGTCCGCGCTGTCCCCCAGGCTCCTGTCGCACTCCACCAGGGCACGTGCCAGCCCCTGCAGCACGCCGTCCGCAGCCGCCACCTGCAGAAAAGATTTACTACAGAGTTAGTCAATAGTCGTAAATTATAGATCATATGTGTCCTTAGGCACCTCCTGTCGCACTCCACCAGGGCACGTGCCAGCCCCTGCAGTACACCGTCTGCAGCCGCCACCTGTGCAGCACCAGAGTACCTTGCAGTCAGCCGCATCGATAAGGTCGGTTCGGATTTCCCAGCGACATGCTCGCATCGGTGCAAGTAGGTTGTGTGATGTGCATAATGGGAGGGTACTGTGGTGCACGCCCAGAGTGGGCCTCCTGTGCGCAAGGTAGCACCTTGCTTTGTTGCCATCGGCTGCCAGTTTGAGGGCATTAAACGCATTTATGAGCACGTGGATGTTGGTATCTTGTTGCATGAGTGACCGGGTTGCCCCTCATTCTACGGGTGCCAAAGGCACGAGCTCACGCACCCGCTTCCCAGGCGTCTGGCTGCTCGTTGATAGCGGGTACGTGCCGAAACGCAAGCCCGCCATACTCCCACTGGCTTTCCAACCAAGGGACACATGCCCATGCAACTACCCACCTGCGCCTGGACCCTAGCTACAAACCAAATGTATGCCACGAACCCCGTAAGACACACGCCCCTGCAGTTACCCACCTGCGCCTTCACCCGGGCTATGGATTGGCGCATGGTGTCCACTTGGAGCCGCAGGGTGGCCTCCAGGGTGGCGCGGGCCTGCAAGTCAACAAATGTTGCATAATTTGAAGGACAAAGAGTCAATCCACAGTATAATACACTGCTATTGATTGATCACAGCGTCAGCCTCAGGGTGGCCTCCAGGCTGGCGCGGGCCTGCGCAGTTCGGGGTAAGGGTGTGACTTGCTTTGCAGCATACACTGCCCATGCCCTCGCTCCCTTGTCAACTTTGCCTTGTCCCTTGCTGTGTTCCTTCTTGCCCCACATCCAACTACACCTCCAGGTGACACGCGTGGTAGTTCGATGGGAGGAGACGGTGGACGGCAGGAGTCCAGGACCCAGGCCTGGTAAGGGCATGCACTGAAGTGCAGACGCACACGCTCACACTCACTGCCCCTGCCTTGCCTCGCCACACCCTGTCTGCTATTCCTGTATGCCTGCAACTGTATCAGGCCTATTTTGCCTACATCCCGCACCGCACCCGCTACACTCACACTCACTGCTGGAGCCGGCGACGAACATGTCAACACCTCCATCAAGACCAAGTTTCGCTCCAGCAACGGCACGACTTCGTGAACAGCCTAACAAACACTTGCACTCGCATCTCGATTCCCGCAACAGCATCTCTACACGCACACTTGCTCACCTGGTGCGGTCGAAGCGTGTTGGTGAGGTGGAGGAGGTTGGAGAACAGCTGGTTGACCTGGGTGAGCGGGGCCGCATACCTGTGCGGTGTGGGTGTGTGCGGGGGTCGGTTTGGGGATCAAGGGGTGCGCTCAGAGGAGGCAGGGTTCGCAATGAGAGCAGGTGAGGGGAGAGCGGCTTGGCGCATGTGATGCGGTTGGGGTCAGGGTCTCATGCTTGGCCCGGCGAGGGCCCAATGCTTCCGTCCGTATAAAGGATTGGCTTTGGCATGCGGACGGCGGACGGCTGTAGGTGGGTCGTGGCAACAGCAGGAGCCCCTCGTTCCCAATTGTTGCGTTGGGCGCAGGTATGCTGTGCCTTGCGCTCCGCACTCCACACATGCTGCAGCCACCCCTCCCCTTTTGGTGTACGTGTGTAGCAGCAGTAAGATGTCCCTTGCAACTGCGTGCACCAACAATATGCCAAAAAAGGCAACACTTGGTACGTGTGCCATGAGCCGCTGAGACACAGCTACTACATATCCCACCTGCTGGGCTGCTCCACCACGGTCTTGATCAGCTCCAGGAACATGAACAGCAGCTCACCCGACAGCCGCCGCAATTCCCCCTTGTAGTCAACTGGAGGGGAGCAAAGAGCGAAGGAGAAAACAGAACAGGACAAAGGTCCACAGGGAGCCGGTGCCATCGCTTCAACGCAGACGAGAGTTCCTGTGCACTGCATAATTTGAGGGCGCAGGGACATGAGCCTTGAGCGTTTCAGAATGTAGCAGACGGCGCCTTGCATAAGGCAGACACGTGTCGCCGCGCCGGCACTGATGGAATAGGTTCTCGCCTGTGCGGCAATGCCTTGGCCGGGCGCGTACTGCCGCCCTTGCAATCCTGGTACCTGCCTTGTACCACCCAATCGACTGACTCCATCTTCCCGCAGCTGCAGGCAGCTCCTTGCAGCTTCACATATCCCAGTTGCAGGCTGGGGCTGGTGTTACGCCCAGCCTACAGAGCCTCATGCTGCCCTGGCAATCCTGGTATCAAGGTACCCTGCCTGGTACAGCCCAGTCGACTGATTACAGCTTCCCGCAGCTGCTGGCAGCTTTGCAGGTTCCAGCGGCAGGCCAGGACTGGTGTTTGGCCCAGCCGACAGAGGCTCATGCTGCCCCCCGAGGCGCACATGCGCACCCTGAGGCCATGTACCAAAACCATATTGTACGGGAACCCCCTAGGTTGTCCGACCAGGACCCTGGACCCTGGACCAGGACCCTGGACCCCCTGCCTCACCGGTGCCGTCTGGCCGCTGCTGGTACAGCGCCGAGGTGGTAAGCGGAGGCACCAGCTCCTCGTGCTGCAAAGGGGGGGTGTGGGTTAAGGGCGTGTGGCTTAGCGGGCGCTGTGTCTTACGCCGCGGACAGGGACACCGGCCGCGGTGCAGCGTGGTAAGTTACTGAGTTATATGCAAGCGTGGCTGAGTTAGATAGGGTGGCTTACTTTCTATGTGTTGGTGCCGAGCAACACGCTTGTGCGTTGGTGCACCGTGGCAAGTTCAGACACGCCTGAAGGCAGGCGCGTGCACCTTTCTATCAGCCACGCGGGTGCAAATGCCAGCCTCTGCGCAACACCACTCATTAATGCGCACGCGAGACAGAGATCCCTGATGGCATGCGGCTGAGGGTTGCGTTGTGCGCCTCTGCCCCATGCCCCCACCCCTTGCCACCGGCCCCTCCTCCCAGCCTTGCACCCAGGTGCCAGCCTCGTGACACGCACCAGCCGCAGTGGGTTGCCCAGAACGTTCAGTTCTATCTTCCGCTCCCTCAGCTCCGCAATATCCTCCGGCGTTGGGATCGGGGGCGGAGGTGGAGGTAGCGGGGACACGCCATCGTCGGGGCCGTAGAGGTTGAATAGGGATGGCGGGGGCGGGTACGCCTCCCGCAGCGCCGCAGCGTTGTTTGCCGCCGCTGCCGCCATTTACACGTCGGCAGCGGCAGTGTAATGCGTCACAGGGCCGTGACAGAGGTCGGGTGCGACTAAAGGTAAATGGGCGTCTCTTGCCAGTCGGGGCTTGCGCGTTTTGGCGCGACCAGACGGCAATCTGGTCGTTGTTTGAAATCTTCTTACGCTTGCATTTTGGTGCTTCACAAGTCTATGCTGAAGCTGTCGGGGCTATCCCATAGCCTGAACCAAAAATTGCATTCATCCAAGGAGCCAACAAGTGGTTTGACGGTTCCTTCCATACATCATGATGCTGCAGCCAGGGTATGCGAGCTACGGCGGGATCGACGCTCGTGTTACCTAATTGCAGTTGAAGTCCCAGGGTTCACCGCTGGACTGAACATACGCGCTGCACATATCTATCACTTTACGACCTGCAACTGCATATACGCTGTCTTTTGCAACGTAGAGGACGCTTAAGAGACAAAAGGAAGAGACGCGTTGTTTTGTGTAGGGGAGCCATGCCGAAGGCGCGCATCCGTAAACCAAAACATAGAAAGTCTCTACATGAGCAGATTGAAGACCCAGAAAGCTATGGAGTTCGCGTGAGTAGTGCTTCTGCATGTGAACGGCGGCCGGCGGCGGTCTCCCTACCGCTTCTGTCCTTGCGGACGAACAATTCTTAACTGGAAGTATATGCGGGGCGCGCAGACAAGGCCACGAGCGGAAAAGAAGCGTCGGCGAGCGGAGGACGAGGAGGAAGAGGTGGGGCCTGGGCGCGTCAGAGTTGGCTGGGAGTGGGCACAGCGCAGCAGCCCGCCTCAGGTCACAGCCTCATTCATAGTCACGAATATCGCTTTGGCAGCCCCTCGCGGTCAAGCTATCGACTGCACAGAGCTGCTCACACTCCCACGCCCAGCACTGCTGCGTTTCCCCCAACCCCATGCCATGCGCGTCGGCCCGGCCCCGCAGCCTGTACCCTACCCTACCATCCCTCCACAACTCTCTCGTCCCCTATTCCTGCCGCACGCTTACCTCTACGTCAAACTGCCAGCCGCAACTGCCCCTGTCACCGGGCACATAACGCCTCTCCTTGGGAATACCGCCTCCCGGCACACCCTTCATTCTGCACCAACCCTTCTGCCACGGTTCCCTCCATCCCCCTCCACGTTCCCGCAGCTGCTGGACGTGAAGATCTCAGGGCGCATTTTGAAAGCGGCGCGCGAGCAGCAGCAGGAGCTGGACGACGAGGAGGCGTTTGAGAGGGCGCTGGGCAGCGACGAGGAGGGCGAGGAGGGCGGCCGGATAGACCCGCAGGTGGGGATGCAAGGGTGTGGGATCAGGGTTGTTACCACGTGTGGAAAGGGTTTTGCTCAGTGGGGAAGTGGTGACGAAGGCGGTCGAATACACCCACAGGTGAGGCGTGGAAGGGTGTGGGCACGTGGGAAGTGGAGCAAAAGGGCGAGGAGGGCGGCTGGGTAGACCGGCATGTGGGGCGTGGAGGTGCGTGGGTACGGGATCATGCTGATCGTGGTGCGCGCACAGTGTCAGAGCAAGCAGCACAGGCCCGGGCCATGTCGGGTCGACGCTTCCGGCCGGCCTGTGGTGGCTGCCGCTAAAACGGAGAGAGTCCGTACTTACGTAAGGGAAGGGTGGAAATCTGTGAGGGCCGCTGAGGCGTAGCTTGGGTGTGGGTTGGCTTGGGGCACGGCACTGCCCACCACCTGGACCGTGGGGCCCGAGGCGGCAGCTTGGTGGGGGTCTGAGGCTCCTCGTACGGACAGGCAGTGGCAGTGCCATCCATGGCTTGGCCCGAAGGCGTGGTGCAATGCACGAGGCGCCATGCTGCCAAAGCGCCGATCGTAACCCTGCGCACGACGTTGCGCCGCAAAGGGCATTTTCTACCACTTTTGCGTTCCTGCACGAGCGCCTTGTCGATATCATGCCGTACTCCCGTGCACGGCGCCCGTGTGCCGTACAGGCTGCGCTGCGCGCCGCCTTCCAGAAGGTGGGCGGCAAGGGCGGCGCGAAAGGCGGCGCCAAGGGAGGGCCGGCGGCGGCGGCTGACTCTGACGACGACGACAGTGACGTGGAGCTGGATGGGGCGCCAGGGCGGCCGGGGGCGTTTGGGCTGGCGGCTGGGGACGCGGACGTCGAGTACGAGGAGGACGTGGAGGTGAGGAAGACTTTCAGCGGTATAAAGTTATCATAAATAGATTTGTTGTAAGTACAGGGTTATATGTGTAACTTTTTAATTGCGGGTGTCGGTAATTGGGGAGGTCACGGAGGTGAGGCGATTCGCCAGCGAGTGCAGGATTGCGTGCAGTGGGTTAAGGGAGGAAGCGGGGCTGTGGGCTGCATTCGGCACCGGTGCTGGCTAGGCTGGAGGGCTATGATGTTGGCCGTACTGAAAATCGTGACTGGGCTGCCACATCAGGCCGTCCCAATGATCACACCACGCGCCCCTGACGCCCCCACGCTAGGCCGCCGATCCCAGAACGGTACATTATTACCTTTCGCCACCGATAGCACACACGCACACTGCACGATGCACGATGCATCCTGAAGTCGCCCCCACAGCGGACAAGGTCCCGTGCACGCGGGGGTAGTACCGGGCAGCCAGGGATTTCAATCTAATTTGATTCATCCCGATTATGGCATAAAATAATTATCCTGGGCCCGGGAAAAAGTCATAGCACATGCGCCAGAGCAGGCCAGTTTATCCCGCACCCCGAAACCCGCCGAGCTGCCTCCAGGGGCCCTGGGGAAGCTGTGGAGGGCCCAAAGGGATGCCAGACCGATGCGGGGCAGCGGATGGGATGGGCACCCGGGCCACTACTGGGGCACAAAGGCAATCAACTTGTTAACTGGACTTGTTAACTTAACTGGTTAACTTCAACCTGTTACCTTGTTAACTTAACTTGTTAACTTGTTAACCGTATGGGGTGCACTGGGGTGTCCACCAGGAGGCGGGGGTCTGATGACACCTCCTGGTGATGAGGGATGGGTGAGGGACAAGGGGTAGGGGTAGGGTTTGGGTTGGGCATGGTTGGCCTGTGGGCCCAAGGTATGGGGCTGAGGATGGCCGGCTGATGACCACAAGATGACGAATCTGAGGCGGCGTACACAAAGCGTGGGCGGCGGGAAGCGTATTGCTGACCGCCGCTGCCCCCAGCGACGACAATCGAGGCATTTGTCTGAC
>VFQN01008354.1_pt1 | contig 10521 bp, 8 predicted proteins | sample 3512371 | NCBI WGS metagenome assembly VFQN01 (sample SAMN10412370, study PRJNA504923) | tailings metagenome | isolation source: Replicate 2 from Balatoc abandoned mine | place: Philippines: Itogon, Benguet | collected 2017-08-28 | reverse complement strand
CGTTGTAGGGCAGGATCGCCATCCAGCCGTCGAGCGTGCGGTAGGGCTTGCGGGTCCGCGCCAGCAGGCGCGAGTAGCCGACCTCGCCGTCGTCGCTGAAGGTACGCTCCCACAGATGCTCGACCATGAGCCAGGCCGACATGGTCTCGAACATTGGCACCTCAACGAACTGGCCCTCGCCAGTGCGCTGCCGATGCATAAGGGCTGAAAGTGTCGAGAAGGCGAAAGTGAGGCCCACCGTCTTGTCGGCAATGATGGTCGGCGGATAGCGCGGGACATCGTCGCCGGCGGCCCGGCCCATCAGGTCGGCGATGCCGAAGCGCGCCTGAATGGCGTCGTCATAGGCCGGCAGTTTTCCGTAAGGACCATCCGCCGAATAGCCGTAGGCGCCGACATAGACGATGTCGGGCTTCACCTTGCGGATTTCCTCGTAGCCCAGGCCCAGGCCCTCGATGGCTTGCGGCCGCAGGGCATGCACGAAGGCATCGGCCGTTGCCACAACCTTGAGCAGTGCTGCCCGGGCCGCCTTGTCCTTGAGATCGAGGCAGAGCGAGCGCTTGTTGCGGTTCACGTAGAGATAGGTCGGCCCCATGCCCGGCGTCTTGCCGGGCTTGCCGATGTGGCGCACCGCATCGCCTTCGGGCGCTTCGACCTTGATGACGTCGGCTCCCTGGTCGGCCAGCAGCATGGTGCCGTAGGGGCCGAGGATGATGTTGGTGAGGTCGACGATCCTGAGGCCTTCGAGCGCGCCGGGCATTGCCTGTCCTGCTGGGTTGGAGAAACGGCGGCCACCCTGCCACTGCCTTGACCGCGCGTCATCGGCTCTGGCATTGCGACGCAAAACGAGATGAAAACTATGGAGGAAGTTCATGGACGTGCGCACACAGATGCGAAGCGCCGCGCGCTACAATGCCGCCCGCGAGGCGATCGCGGCCGGCGACCGCCGGCTCACTTTCGCTCAAGCTTGGGACCGAGGCGTGCGCATGGCAAACGGCCTGCTGGCCCTTGGCCTCAAACCTCAAGACAGAGTCGGCGTGCTCGAAGACAACACGCTCGAATCGTCGGATTTCTTCCTGGGCGCAGCCATTGCCAACCTGGTGCGGGTGCCACTCTATCCGCGCAATGCGCGCGAGAGCCATGTCCATATGTTGGGCCACACCGGCTGCCGCGTGGTCGTGGTCTCGGAAAAGTACGCCGAAGAAATAGAAGCGATCCGCGGCGAACTGCCGGACCTGGAGCATATCCTTGTTCGCGACGCGGGTTACGAAGCATGGCTGGTGCGGCAATCGGACATCGACCCCGATCCGGCCATCGACCCTCAGGACTATTTCATCATCCGTCACACCGGCGGCACGACCGGCAAGTCGAAGGGCGTGGCCTACACCCATCGTGCCTGGCTCGCTGCCGGCCGCGACTGGTTCTATCTCTACCCTCCGGTCGAGCCCGGCGACTCGTGCCTGCACCTGGCTCCGATCAGCCACGGCTCGGGCTATCTCTTCACGCCGATCTGGCTCGGCGGCGGGCGTAATGTCATGGCGGAGAAATTCGATCCGGCAAGCCTGCTCGATCTCATGGAGGAGGAACACACCGCGTACATGTTCATGGTGCCGACGATTCTGAACGCCATTAACCGCATCCCCGGGATCGAGGCCCGCAAGTTCCCCCATCTGAAATGCATGCTCGTCTCGGCGGCACCGATCTCCGACGAGACCGCTTTGAAGGCCTACGAAATTTTCGGAGACGCCATGTATCAGGGCTATGGGCAGACCGAGGTACTACCTGTAGCGATGATGGGACCGCGGCAGTGGTTTGCCAAAGACGTGCCAGGTTCACAGCCCTTGCGTGCCTGCGGCATGCCGCTGCCCTTCGCGCAACTTCAGATCTGGGACGAGAACAACAATCCGGTAGCCCCGGGCGAGGCTGGCGAGATCGTCGCCAAGGCCGAAGGACAGATGCAAGGCTTCTGGAACAATCCGCAGGCGACGGCCGAGCGCATCGTCGACGGATGGGTGAAGACCGGCGACATCGGCCGTCTGGACCAGAATGGGTATCTCTACATGTTAGACCGCGCCGACGACATGGTGATCTCGGGCGGCTTCAACATCTATCCGGCCGAACTCGAGAATGTCATCGCCGCACATCCGGCGGTACTCGAGGTTGCTGTGTTCGGTATACCCGATCAGCGCTGGGGCGAGACCCCGTGTGCCGTTGTCTGTGTAAAGCAAGAGAGCGCAGTGACGGAGAAGGAACTTGTCGATCTCTGCTCCGTTCACCTCGGAAACTACAAACGTCCGGGCAAGATTGTGATTCGCCACGATCCCTTGCCCAAGACGCCGGTCGGCAAGATCAAGCGCAAGGAACTGCGCGAGGCTTTCTGGGTCGGCCACGAACGACGGGTCGCCGGTAACTGACGTGGCGGGCCGGAGTGAGCGAAGCCAAGGGGCAGACATTCACCTTCATCGAGGGGTGTTATGTGACCGTTGTGCAACGCGCGCTGGCGGTGTAGCCAAGGAGCCAGCAGGCCGGGGGGGCGATGCGAAGCAACGTTGCAAAAAAACAGCTCGAGTCGAAGACGATATCGAGCGTGGCATCAAGGCCGTATCGAATCGAAGAACAGGTTGGCTATCTCCTGCGACGTGCACATCAACGCGCAAGTGCCATCTTTCAAGTCGGTATCGGCGATCCAAACATCACACCGACGCAGTACTCGAGCATGGTGAAGCTCAACGAGTACAAGGAGCTGTCGCAAAATTTGCTGGGCCGTCTTGTCGGCATGGACAAGGCGACGATGCAGGGCGTGGTGCGGCGCCTGAAGGAACGCGGTCTCGTCGACTCGCGTCCCGATCCCGGCGATGCGCGCCGAACGTTGCTCAGCCTGACGACCGAAGGCAATCGGCTGGTTGCCAAGTTGCTGCTCAACGGGCCGGCGGTTTCGCGCGAGACCTTGAAGCCGCTCAACCAGCAGGAGCAGCGCCAGCTTCTCGAACTGCTGTCGAAGATCGTCTGACTTCGAGCCGTCGGAAAAATTTCGGTTCAACCGCCGCGCGTGTTTGACTCCGGCGGCGTCCGTGTCATCGTGTGTACACGAACGATATGGGCGACTACCTCCGACCCCGAGACCTCGACGAGGCTCTCAAGGCACTGACCCGACCCTGCACGGTGTTGGCCGGCGGCACTGACTTTTACCCTGCGCGGGTCGGCCGGTCGGTCACGGAAGATATTCTCGATATCGCTGGAATCTCAGCTCTTCGCGGTATTTCCGATACGCCGAACGGTTGGCGGCTGGGCGCCACCACGACCTGGAGCGAACTGGTCGAGGCCGACCTGCCGCCTTTGTTTAATGGGCTCCAGCAGGCGGGCCGCGAAGTCGGCGGCCGCCAGATCCAGAACGCCGGGACCTTGGCGGGCAATCTCTGCAATGCATCGCCCGCGGCCGACGGCGTGCCAGCCTTGCTGGCGCTCGACGCCGAAGTCGAGATCGCAAGCCTCGCCGGCAGCCGCCGCCTCGCCTTGGCGGCCTTCATCACGGGCGTTCGCAGCACAGTGCTGCATCCCGGCGAGCTGGTCACGGCCATTTACGTGCCGCGCCCTCGTCATGCCGCGCATGCCGGCTTCCTGAAGCTGGGCGCGCGCCGCTATCTCGTGATCTCGATCGCCATGGCGTCGGCCGTCCTCGAAGTCGCTGACGGGAAAGTAGCCGCCGCGCGCGTCGCTGTCGGCGCCTGCTCGCCGGTTGCGCGACGCCTTCCGGCGCTCGAAGCCGCATTGATGGACAGGCCCTTCGACAAGAGCCTGTCGGAGCACGTCGAAGCAACGCATATCGCGCCGCTGTCGCCCATCGACGACGTGCGGGGCAGTGCCGCCTACCGCAGCGAGGCCGTGCTCACGTTGCTGCGCCGGCTGCTGTCGGGATTGGCCCCATGAAGGTCGCCTTCACCCTGAACGGCACCGTTGCCGAATGGGAGGGGGCGCCGGTCACCCGGCTTGCGGCGGCGTTGCGCGACGATCTCGGCTGCACGGGCACCAAGATCGGCTGCGACGCGGGCGATTGCGGCGCCTGCACGGTGCTGCTCGACGGGCGGCAGGTCTGTTCGTGCCTGGTCGCCATGGGGCAGGTCGAGGGCCGCACGGTCGAGACGGTCGAGGGGCTTGCGTTGCCGGAGATGCTTGCCGCCCTGCAGTCGTCGTTCCTGGCGCATGGCGCGGCCCAGTGCGGCATCTGCACGCCGGGCATGCTGATGGCGGCCGAGGAACTGGTTCGCCGCAAGGCCATGCCGACCCGCGCCGAGGTGGAGGAGTTCCTGGGTGGCGTGCTCTGCCGCTGTACCGGCTACAGCAAGATCGTCGATGCGGTGATGGCGGTTGCCTCGCCGGTCGGGGAGCCCGATCCCCTTGCAGGCGAAGCTGTAGGCACCCGTCTCTCGCGCGTCGATGGAATCGCAAAGGTTACGGGCAGGGATGCTTTCGGCGCCGACGCGATCCCGGACGACGCACTCTGGATCCGGGTCGTCCGCTCGCCGCATGCTCGCGCCCGCTTTGCGCTGGGCGATCTCGAGCCACTGCGGAAGCGGCTGGCGGCCGTGCTGACGGCCGCAGACGTGCCGTTCAATGGCTTCGGCATCTATCCCGACATCAAGGACCAGCCCGTCCTGGCCGATGGCCTCGTGCGTTACCGCGGCGAGGCTGTCGTGGCGCTGGTCGGCGTGCGGGCCGAGGTGCTGGCGATCCGCGACGAAGACGTGCCGATCGCCTGGACACCCGAGCCGCCCTTGCTCGGCATCGATGCGGCCATGGCTCCCGATGCCCCGCTTGTGCAGGCCGGCCGGCCCCGGAACCTGCTGCTGGAAGGCGGCGTGAAGCGTGGCGACGCTGGAGCCGCCTTTGCGGACTGCGCTGTGGTGGCGGAAGGCGTGTTCGAGACGGCTTTCGTCGAGCACGCCTATATCGAGCCCGAGGCCGGCTGGGCGGAGCGGGTCGGCGACCGGATCGAAATCCATGCGACCACGCAGACGCCCTATATGGACCGCGACGAAGTCGCCAATGTGATGCAGCTCCGGCCGGAGGCCGTGCGCATCGTGCCGACCGCCTGTGGCGGAGGCTTCGGTGGCAAGCTCGATCTGTCGCTGCAGCCGCTGATCGGGATCGCGGCCTGGAAACTCCGACGTCCCGTGGCCTGCGTCTACACGCGCCCCGAAAGCATGGCGGCCAGCACGAAACGCCATCCGGCGCGTGTCGCGGCAAAGTTCGGCTGCGATGCCCAGGGCAGGCTTGTGGCCTGCGATGTGCGCGCCACCTTCGACACGGGCGCCTATGCTTCCTGGGGGCCGACCGTGGCCAACCGGGTGCCGGTGCACGCCATGGGTCCCTATGCCGTGCCCAACGCGCGCACCTGGGGCGAGGCCTTCTTCACCAACGGTCCGCCGGCCGGCGCCTTCCGTGGCTTCGGTGTGCCGCAGGCAGCTATCGCGCACGAAGCGATGATGGACGAGCTGGCCGATGCGACAGGCATCGACCGGCTGGAGTTTCGCCATCGCAATGCGCTCCGCGTCGGCGATACGACGGCGACGGGGCAGGTGCTGGCCCATTCGGCGGGCCTTGCCCAATGCCTCGACGCGCTGCGGCCCGCGTGGCGCGAGGCGCTGGAGAAAGCCGCTGCGTTCAATGCCGAAGGGGGGGCGCTTCGGCGCGGCGTCGGCATCGGCTGCATGTGGTACGGCATCGGCAATACGTCGATGTCGAACCCCTCGCGCATGCGGGTCGGCCTGTCGCCGGTCGGCGCGTTGACGCTCTATAGCGGCGCGGTCGATATCGGCCAGGGCAGCAACACCATCATGGTGCAGATCGCCGCCGACGCGGTGGGTCTGCCGGCGTCGCGGTTCGCGCTGGTCGCCGGCGATACCGATCTCACGACCGATGCCGGCAAGACCTCGGCGTCGCGCCAGACCTTCGTGTCGGGCAAGGCGGCGGAGAAGGCAGGCCAGGACCTGCGGCAGCAGATCCTGCGGCTGGCCAATGCCGGCCCCGAGGCACGCCTGTCGCTCGACGGCGCCAAGCTCACGGTACGCGACGGCGCGGAAGTGCGGACCCTCGACCTCGCAACGGTCGGCCCGTTGATGGGCGAGGGCGTGTTCGATCCGCCGACCACGCCGCTCGATGCCGACGGCCAGGGCGTGCCCTATGCGACCTATGCCTTTGCCGCCCAGATGGCCGAGGTCGAGGTGGATATCGAGCTGGGCACCGTGAAGGTGCGGCGCATCGTGGCGGCGCACGATGTCGGCAAGGCGATCAACCCGACCCTGGTCGAAGGCCAGATCCAGGGCGGCGTCGCGCAGGGCCTTGGCCTTGCGCTCATGGAAGAGTATCTGCCCGGTCGTACCGAGAACCTGCACGACTATCTCATCCCGACCGTGGGCGACGTGCCTGCAATCGAGTGCATTCTGATCGAGGACCGCGAGCCGCTGGGCCCCTCGGGCGCCAAGGGCGTCGGCGAGCCGGGACTCGTGCCGACGGCGCCGGCGATCCTGGGGGCCGTCCATCACGCCACCGGCGTGCGTGCGCATCGTGTACCGCTGCTGCCGCATCGCCTGCGCGAGGCCATCGTCCAGTCGAAGGGCCAGTTGAAGGGGAACACGCCATGAGCGACGACATCTCGGTCACCGAGGCCGAGCGCAGCGCCGGCATCGTGCGCTGCGACGCCTGCCCCGTCCTTTGCCGCATCCGGCCCGGCCGTGCCGGCGCCTGCGATCGCTACGCCAACGAGAATGGCGTGCTGGTGCGCGTCGATCCGCTGGTGCTGCTGGCCAAGCCCGATCTTGCGAGGGTCGCCTTTGTCGAGGGCAGCGAGGCCTGGCGCGGCGAACTCGGTAAGGGCGAGGGCGCCTTCGTCACGGGAATCGGCGCCACCACGACCTACCCCGACTACAAGCCTGCGCCTTTCATCGTCTCCTCGAAGCACGAGGGCGTCGACATGGTCACGGTCGTGACCGAAGGCATCTTCAGCTACTGCGGCGTCAAGGTGAAGATCGACACCGACCGCTATCTCGGGCCCGAGCAGGCGGCGGTCCGCGTCAAGGGCGAGGCGGTGGGCCACGTCACCACGGCCGAATATGGCTCGCAGATGCTGTCGCTGGGCGGCGTGCATCATCTGACCGGCGGCTCCAAAAAGGAGGGCGTCGTCACCTGCGACGCGCTGCTGGCGCTCTGCAATCGCGAAGCGGTGGAACTCAGCATCGACGGCGGTTCGACCGTCGTAGTGCAGGCCGACAGACCGCCCATCGTGAATGGCACTCTGGAAGAGCGCATGCGCGTCGGTTGCGGCTCGGCCGCGATCGGCATGTTCGCGCCGCAATGGCACGGCCATGCCGACGAGGTGATCGTGGTCGACGACCACATCACCGGCGTGCTGAGCGAACATCAGGGCGGCGCCTTTCTCGACATGAAGCCCGCGGGCATTCGTGTCCGTGGCCGCCGCTCGACGCCGGGCCGTTATTTCCAGGTGGCGGAGCCGGGGCTGGGCTGGGGCGGCACCAACATCAGCGATCCGCTGGAGATCATCGACCGGATAGATCCCAAGCAGGCCTGGCCGGGGCTTCGGCTGCTCATGGTATCGACGACCGGCGAGCATGCGGCCTGGTACGAACTCGACCACGAGCTGAAGCCACGTCCCGCCGATATGCCGGCGCCGGTGCGTCATGTGGTCGAGCGCATCGTCGAGAACTGTGAACCTGCGCTCTGCACGGTCCTGTTCATGGCGGGTGCCGGCGGTTCGTTGCGCGCAGGCGTCACCGAGAACCCCGTGCGGCTCACCCGGTCGGTGCGGGACACACTCACCAAGGTCACGCTGGGCGGCGTGCCGGCCTATGTCTGGCCGGGCGGCGGTATCACCTTGATGGTCGATGTGGCGCGCATGCCGGAGAAGTCCTTCGGCTATGTGCCGACGCCGGCCCTGGTGGCGCCCATCGAATTCACCCTGCGTGCCGACGATTATGCGGCATTGGGCGGCTATGCATCGCGCGCCGTCACCTTGGAAGACGTGCTGGCTCGTCACAAGGTGCGTGTCGACGAAGGTGGCAAAGAGGGGAGCGGGCCGTGAGCGCCATCGCCGCCCGCCTCGCCGATGGCCGGCTGCATCTGCAGCATGGGCCCATCGATCTCATCGTCGAGGCCTTCGGCGCCACCGAGGAAGTCGAGCGTGCTTATGCGCAGGCGACGGAGCGGTTCGGCGACATTTTGCCGACACTGGTCGGCGAGCTTCCGGTCCTGCGCCGGCGATTGGGTGACGCCTATCCGCTGCTGCAGGGGCCCGTGGCGCGGCGCATGGCCGACGCGACGTGGCCGCACCGCGCCGTCTACATCACGCCAATGGCGGCCGTTGCCGGGGCCGTCTCCGACGAGATGCTGCAGGCGCTTATCCGCGGTCGCACCCTCGATAAGGCGTATGTCAACGATGGCGGCGACATCGCCATCCATCTCACCGCGGGGCACGAGCTGCGCGCCGGCATCTTCGCGCAAGGGCTCGATGGCATGGCGCGCCTCACCGCAGCGCGGCCGGTGCGCGGCATCGCCACCTCGGGCCGTGGTGGCCGCTCCTTCTCGCTGGGCATTGCCGACTCGGCGACGGTCCTCGCAGCAACGGCAGCGGCAGCCGACGCAGCGGCGACCCTGATCGCCAATGCCGTGAACGCCGATCACCCGGCCATCGACCGTCGCGCCGCTTGCGACCTCGATCCCGACAGCGACCTCGGCGACTTGCCCGTGACCGTTGCCGTGGGGGTGCTGCCTTTGGAAGTCGTTGCCGAGGCCCTGGATCGTGGGGCAGCCGAAGCGCGCCGGTTGCGCCGCTGCGGCCTGATCGATAGCGCGGCACTGTCGCTGCAAGGCGAGTGGCGCCTCGTGACAGGCAACGCAACCCTTGCTTTGGCGGAGGTAGGATGAGCGATCTGGTGAAGGTGCGGAAGTACGTGGCGACGGTCGAGGAGACCTTGCATGACGGCGGTCCGGTTGTGGCGCGGCCGGTGACCAAGGCCGTCGTCGGCGGCGTGATCGCGAACCCCTATGCCGGCCGCCATGTCGCGGACATCCAGCCGATGATGAAGGCGCTGGAACCGCTTGCCGTCGACCTGACCGAACGGGTGATGAAGATCCTGAACGCCAAGGGTTCGGAACTCGAGGCCTATGGCAAGGGCGCCATCGTGGGGTTGGCCGGCGAACTGGAGCATGCCGCCCTCTGGCATCAGCCCTCGGGCTTCGGTATTCGCCATGCCATGGGTGGGGCCAAATCGATCGTACCCTCGACGGTGAAGGTCGCGGCCGCCGGCTCGCGTATCGACATTCCGCTGCACCATGTGGCTGCGGCTTACGTGCGCAGCCACTTCGACGCCATCGAATTCTGCGTGCCGGATGGACCAAAGCCCGACGAGATCGTGTTCATCGTCGCGGCCTCGATTGGCGGCCGTCCCCATGCGAGGGTGGGAGGACTGACGGCAGCTGAAATCAAGGTGGGAGATGGCCAGCGATGAGCGGGCGGCGATGAGCGATCCTTTGACGGCAGCGATGGGCTGCCTCGACGACTATCTGGCGGCGCTCAATCGCGGCGACGAGGCCGGCGTTAACGCGGCCTGCAATTTCCCGCATGTGCGGCTGGCGGGCGGCAAGGTCGTCGTCTGGTCGAATCATGGCGACTACAAGCTCGGCGATTTCATCGCGCGCGCCGGCGACGGCTGGCATCACAGCACCTGGGACGAGCGGACGCCGATCCACGCCGGCAAGAACAAGGTGCACCTCAAGGTGAAGTTCAGCCGCTGGCGCAAGGACGAGTCGCTGATCGGCACTTTCGAGACGATCTATATCGTGACCCTCCAGGAGGGGCATTGGGGCATCCAGGCGCGATCGAGTTTCGCCGATTGATGCCCGGCTGGTCTGTTGTGTGCTTGTGAGGTGTGGGCCGGGCTCGGTAGGTTCGGTCCAGGGAGAGTGAGTTTCATCATTCCGCGAAGGGGGACTTCATGCTGACCCGCAATCGTCTGCTCGCCGGCACCGCTGCGTTCGTCGCGGCGTCGCTGGCCGCCCTGGGACTGGCAGGCCCGGCCGCTGCCCAGGCGCCGATCAAGATCGGTGAAATGAACAGCTACAAGGTTTTTCCGGCCTTCCTCGAACCCTACAAGAAGGGAATCGAACTGGCCGTCGAAGAGGTCAATGCCGCGGGCGGCGTGCTCGGTCGCAAGATCGAGGTCGTGAGCCGCGACGACAACGGCAATCCCGGCGATGCCGTGCGCGTCGCCGAGGAGCTGCTGAGCCGCGAAGGCGCGGCGTTCCTGATCGGCACCTTCCCGTCGAACGTCGGCCTGGCCGTCGCCGATTTCGCCAAGCAGCGCAAGGTGCTGTTCATCGCTGCGGAGCCGCTCACCGACAAGATCGTCTGGGATTCGGGCAACGCCTACACGTACCGCCTGCGAACCTCGACCTATATGCAGACGGCGATGCTCATTCCCGACGCCGCCAAGCTCAAGAAGAAGCGCTGGG
>VFQN01008353.1_pt1 | contig 10522 bp, 7 predicted proteins | sample 3512371 | NCBI WGS metagenome assembly VFQN01 (sample SAMN10412370, study PRJNA504923) | tailings metagenome | isolation source: Replicate 2 from Balatoc abandoned mine | place: Philippines: Itogon, Benguet | collected 2017-08-28 | reverse complement strand
AGCCCCACGCGCCGAACTTCTTGTTGATCTCGGCCTCATAGGTCCAGTCCTGCTGGGGCCGCAGGTCTTTGTTGCTCTCATTCTGGTTGCCGTCGTTCAAGAAGGCGCGCGCAAGGAAGTCATAGAAGCTCAGCTGCAGCACGCGCCGCCGCAGCTTCACCGACACGTCGAAGTCCGCCGACGGCGTCCAGGCGAGCGAGATCGATCCCTTCGGCCGGAAGAAGGTCCGCGTAAGGCCGTTGACGCCGGTCTGGGTGATCGTCGAATGCTCGGCGCCCGCGATGATCTGGAAATTGAGCTTGTCGGTCAGCTTGCGCCCGAAGCTCAACAGCCCTTCGTAGCGGTCCTCGCTGACCCCGCCGGTCCCGCCTGCGAACGGCTGGTCGACGAAAACGCCGGTCGGGTCGAGCACCGCGATCGCCGCGACATTGTCCAGCGTATTGAACGCCGCCTCGCCCGACAGCTGCCAGTCGCCGCCGAACATCTTCCACTGATATTCGCCGCGCGCGATCGTCTCGCCGAGGTCGCCGACCTGAGAGAAACGGTCGCCGGTCGCGACGCCGCTCACCGGTACGGTCACGATCTCCTGCTTGTACGGCTCATGGCTGAAACGCCGCAGCCCGATCAGCTTCAGCTTGCCCGGCCCGAACCCGAACTGGAAATCGCCGCTCAGCTCGTAATTCCAGCTGTCGGCATTTTCGTACACGGTGCGCCGTCGGTCGGGCTGGCCACCGCCGACGCGAATGCCGACCTCGTCATAGCGGTCGTACTTGCGCTGATAATGGCCGCCGAGATTGGCGACCATGTCGCCCGCCGGATCCCATGTGATCCGCCCCGACAGTTTCGGCGTGTCGTAATGCGTGTTCCAGATATCGTTGCGGCGCTCGATGATGTTGCCCGCGCCGTCATAGATCAGCGTCGGCCCGCCCGCGCCGCTGCGCGCCGAATCGTCGTTGTTGAGCGCCGCTTCATATTCGACCTCGCCGGTGCGCCCGCGCACCGAAATATCGCCGCGGGTGAACAGGGGATCGGTGTAGTGCGCACGATATTGCGGTTTCCACGAGAATTGGCCCGAGAAGCTGTCGGCGCGATAGACGATGTTCGCCACCTGCCCCGACAGGCCGGGAATATCCAGCGTCGCGCCGTCGACGATCTCGATCCGCTCGACGTTCGCCGCCGGGATGCGCGACAGCTGGGTGTACATATTGTCGGCCTTGTTCGACGGCCGCTCGCCGTTGAACAGGACATTGCCCGTCGCCTGCCCCAGCCCGCGCAGATTCTCGTTGTCGCGAATCTGGAAGCTCGGGACCTGGACCAGCATGTCGTAAGCGTTCTTCGGGGCGTAGCGCGCGAAGTCGGCGGGGGTATAGACCTGCCGCGCGGTCGTCGTCGCGCCGGCGGGAACTTCGGTCGGCGCGGGCGGCGGCGTGTCGCCGGTCGCGGGTGCCTCCTGCGCGAAAGCCGGGGTGGAGAGCGCGGCGGCGATCGCCGCGAGGCTGGTCAGTCGCTTCACCGAGCACGCCCCGCGGCCGCCGCGTTCATTGCCTGCGCATATTGCGGCGACACGCCCATCGCCTTCATGCCAACGACATCGTGGGCGCTCAGCCCCTTATAGCCCGCCGCCGCAAGCCCGCGCACATAGGCGCCGTCGACGTCGAGCGCCTTCAGCGCGATCGCGTCGCCGACCTTGGTCAGCACCATCGCTTCCGATCGGAGATCGCTGACATAGGCCGGCGTTACCTCGAGCGCCGCGGCGGCGATCAGGTCGTCATTATCCTCGGGCTTCACGCCGGCCTCGGTCAGCCCGTCCGCAAGCTCGATCGTCGCGTCGACCATCAGCATCGCAAGCAGGTCGCTGCGTCGCTCCGGCGCCAGCCCGCGTTCGCGGAGCGCCGCCTCGAACGCGGGATCGGAGGTGAAGCGGCAGCTGCCCGACCCCGCATAGGCCTTGGTCAGCGTCCCGTTGCACGCCAGCGTTCCCGCCTCGTGGACGATCGTGAAGGACACCGGGCCGGCCCCGCCCTGCAGCGCGGTCCGGACGGCGCCGAACTCGTCGCGGTCGCCATCCAGCGACACGTCGCTCGTCGAATTTTTATGGCTCAGCCGGAAATGGGCATCGCCCTTGCCTTCGTCCGGCGTCGCCTTCCACGCGATGTCGCTCACGACCAGCGGGTCGGCGGCGGTGCTCGGCGCGGCGCAGGCGAGGACGGTCAGCACGGCGGCGCTTGCGGCAAAAAGGATCGTCTTCATGGGGTACACTCCTCCCTCCGTGCGCCGCGCGAGCGTCATCGCTCGCCGCCGCAGCGGCATTTCAAAACAGGGGTTCGATCAACGGATGGCGGGTTTGGACGAACGTCCGAACGTCAGGCGTCAGGTGCCGGGCGGAGCCGGCGGCGCAGGGGGCCGCGTCGCCGCCGGGGTCACCGGCGCGGCGGGGACTTGCGGAACCTCGATCCGCGCGATCCGGCCGTCGGCGCTTCGCGCCTCGATCACCGGGCCGGGGCCGAAGCGCACGGTCGCGCCGTCCTTCGACATGACGGTCTTTTTCGCGCCCTTGCCCGCAAAGCCGCCGGTCGCGCGCATTTCTATCGCATCGTCGGCGTCGTGCAGCCTGACCCCCGACTTCTGCAGGTCGGTCACGAAATCGCAGTCGATCCCCATCGCTTTCAGCGCGATCAGGTCGTCCATTCCAACGCCAGGGAAATGCGATTTCATGTCGCGCGCGAAGGCGGCGGTCACGCCGATCTGCTTCGCACCGACAAGGTCGCCGAGGTCGGCATCGCGGACGATCGCGCGCATGTCGCGGATATAGGCGGGGTCGAGATCGCTTGCCTTGGCCGCGATGATGTCGTCGGGGTCCATCGACCCGCCATGCTCGCGCATCTCGGCGATATATTCGGGGGTCACGCCGACCGCGCGCATGCTGACCAGATCCTCGGCGCTCAGCGGCCTGGCTGCTGCTTTTTCATCGGGCGCACCGCCCGCGACCGCGGTGGACAGGAGCGTCGCGGTCCCCAAACCCTCGAGGCCGGTGGCAGCGGCAAGGCCGGAGAGGTCCTTTGCCGCCTTTTGATCTGCAGTGGCCGAAAAGGCCGCGAGCGGCGCGGTGATCCCGGCAAGCAGAACGAGACTCATCAGCATCCAGCTCGCGCTCGCCGGCCCGCGCTTGATGCTGCCGTCGAGCACGCGGGTGATGCGGCGCTTCAGGCTGTCCTTGCCCGGCGCAACGCCGTGCGCGGCCAGCAGCGCGCCCTGATTGTCGTGCCGCGCGGCACCGACGAGCAAGGTCGCATAATCGGGACCGTCGATGTCGGCGAGCAGCACGGCATCATCGGCCGCTTCCTCGCGCAATTGATGGCTCTCGCGCGCCAGCATCCAAACCAAGGGATTGAACCAGAAGACCGCGCAGGCGACGCGCGCGCCGAGCAGCTTCGCCCAGTCGAGCCGCGCGACATGCGCCAGCTCGTGCGCGATGATCGCCTCGGCTTCACCCGCCGCGGCAACGGCCTTCGGCGACAGCACGATCGTCGGGCGCAGCACGCCCCAGCTGATCGGCGAGCGCAGTTCGTCGCTTACCAGCAGCGCGGTGCCATGCTTGAAACCCATCCGCCGCTGCGCCTCGGCGAGCGCCGACAGCCACGAGCCTTCGGTCAGCACATCGGCGCGGCCGCGCATCGCGAACAGCCGTACGACCGCCAGCAACATCACTCCGCACAGCAGCGCCAGCGGGACGAGATAGAGAAAGGGGGCAAGGTCGGTGAGCGCGGGAAACGTCACCGGCGCCGATGCCGCGGCCTCCGTCGCGGCAGGGACTGACGCCGCGACGGGGCCGGCATCGGCGGCCGGCGCCCCTGTAGCAAATGTGGTGGCCGCTTCGGGCTTGGCGAACCAGCCTTCAGGCAGCGGCGCCCATTGCGGCAGAAAGATCATCGCCGCGGGCAGCGCGAGCAGCGCGCCGAGCCCAGCATGCGCGATCATCGAGCGCTCTCCCGCCGATCGCGACCGCGCGAGGCGCAGCAGCACCAGCGTCAGTCCGGCAATGGCCAGCGATTTCCAGGCAAGGCCCAGCAGCATGGCGGTCGTCATCATGGCATCCTCCCGTCGCGAGCCTTCGCGATCATTTTTTCGAGCTCGTCGAGCTCGTCATTGCTCATCTCGTCCTGCATGCCGAGCAGCGCCGCCGCCGCGCTCGTCGCAGACCCGTTGAAGAAAACGCGCACGACCTGGCTCAGCGCCGACTTGCGTGCCGTCTTGTCCGACACGCTCGGCGCATAGACGAAGCCGCGCTCCGACTGTTCGCGCGCGACAAAGCCCTTCGCCTCGAGCCGCTTCAACATCGCGCGGATCGCCGAACCCGACAGTTCGTCGGACAGCGCCTCGCCGATTTCGGTCACTGTGGATGCGCCGCGCTCGTACAGGACGTCGACGATCTCGCGTTCGCGGGGGGGCAGGCTCGACAGCATTTTTCGAATCACCTCATGCGCTACATTTGTAGCGTGCTACATTTGTAGCGCGAGCTTGGCAAGGGGTTTTATTCGAATAATACAGCTTTCGTGCAGGGCGCCCTTTCGGCGCATCCTTTTGCGAGCCACCTGCGTTTAGGGGTTGGAACCCGCGGAGGATTAACCCTTGAGAATCTTGCCATATTGCGTCGCCCTGACCCTTCTCGGCGGATGCGACGCATCCTCCGACCGGCCAAAGGACGACGAGGCCGCACCGTACACTCCCGCGCCCGTCCCCACGCTCGACTTTAAAGACGCCGCGGCAGAATCCTCCTCCATCTCCGAAACGCCGACGCTGCGCGCGCAGGTCATCCTCGACCATCTCGGTTTCTCTCCCGGCGTCATCGACGGCAAGGAAGGGCAGTCCTACACGTCGGCCCTGCGCGGCTTTCAGGCGGCGAACGGCCTTCCCGAAAGCGGCAAGCTCGACGAAGCGACGCTCGGCAAGATGGCGCAGTGGCAGACTATTCCCGCAACCCGCGTCGTCATCATTCCTGCGGCTTTCGCCGCCGGGCCTTTCCTTCCCGATTTCCCGGCCGATGCCGCCGATCAGGCAAAGCTGCCCGCGCTCGGCTACCGAAACTTGATGGAGGCGCTCGCCGAACGCTTCCACACCACGCCCGAGGCGATCGTCGCGCTCAACACGGCCTCGACGCCCGTCGGCGCGGGCAAGCCTATCCGCGTGCCCAACATCCCGAATGCCAAGAAATGGAGCGAGAGCGACGACCCGCGCGGCTGGGGCGACACGCTCCAGCGCCTCGGCGTCGCCCCCGACCAGCCGCAGGCCGAGAAGGTCGTCGTCGACAAGTCCGAAGGCGTGCTCAAGGTGTTCGGCGCAGACGACAAGCTGATCGCCCAATTTCCGGCGACGATGGGCAGCAGCAAGGACCCGCTGCCGATCGGCCAATGGAAGATCCAGGGCGTCAGCCGCAATCCCGATTTCCATTATAACCCCAAACTCTTCTGGGACGTCAGCAACGACAAGGACGCGCAAATCCTGAAACCCGGCCCGAACAGCCCGGTCGGTGTCGTCTGGCTCGACCTAAACAAGCCGCATTACGGCATCCACGGCACCAGCGAACCGCACACGATCGGCCGCGCCGAAAGCCACGGCTGCATCCGCCTCACCAACTGGGACGCCGCCCGGCTCGCGCAGATGGTGAAGCCGGGCACCCCGGCGACGCTCCAACCCTGATATTCCCCATTGGCGTCCGCCGCGCTTCGCGGCACAAGGCCGTCCATGATCCGCACCCCCATCGCCGCTGCCGCGCTGATCCTCGCCTCGCTGACGATCCCCGGCGCGACCGGGCAGCCCGCGACCGATATCCTGTCCTGGGTCGATCCGATGATCGGCACCGGGCCCGAAGGTCATACTTTTCCCGGCGCGACCGCGCCTTTCGGCATGGTCCAGCTGTCGCCCGATACCGATACGACGTGCCAGATCCGCGAATGCTACGATCACGCCGCGGGCTATGCGTACCATGACCCGACGATTCAGGGGTTCAGCCACACCCATTTCTCGGGCGCGGGCCATTCGGATCTCGGCGACATCCTCGTCATGCCGCAGGTCGGTGACGTAAAGCTCGATCCCGGCGACCCCAAAAAGCCGGGCTCTGGCTACCGCCAGGGTTTCAGCCACGACAGCGAAAAGGCCAGCCCCGGCTATTATGCCGTCACCCTCGCCGACAGCGGCATCCGCGCCGAACTCACCGCAGGCACGCGCATCGGCATCCACCGCTACAGCTTTCCCGCGGGCAAAGAGGCGCATCTCCTCCTCGACCTTCGCTCGTCGCTCTACGACTATCCGGGCAAGATCCTCTGGTCGGGCCTCCATCTCCGCCCCGACGGAACGCTCACCGGCTTTCGCGAAACGCGCGGCTGGGCGCCGGGGCGCAAACTCTATTTCGCGATGCGCTTCTCCGCGCCGCTCAAAAGCCACGCCTTCCTCGATCGCGACGAGAAGATACCGTACAAAGGCTTTCAAGGACCGGGCCGCGGCAGCGACGCGCTCGCCGAAAAGCTCGGCAAGGCGCTCGAAGCCCGCCTCGACTTCGGAACCCTCGGCCGCCCGCTCGAAGTCCGCGTCGCGCTCTCGGGGGTCGACGAGGCGGGTGCGGTCGCCAACCTCGACGCCGAAGCCGCCGACTTCGAAACCGTCCGCTCGCGCACGCAGGGCGAGTGGCGCAAGGCGCTCGGGGCGCTGCAGATCGACGCCCCCGCGCCGATGCGCACCAACCTCTACACCGCGCTCTATCACGCGCTTCTCGCGCCGAGCGTGTGGAGCGACGTCGACGGCCGCTACCGCGGCCCTGACGATCAGGTCCATGTCGCGAAGGATTTCACCTTCCGCTCGACCTTTTCGCTGTGGGACACCTTCCGCGCCGAGCATCCGCTGCTCACCCTCGTCCAGCCCGACCGGACAAACACGGACATCGTCAAATCGCTCGTCGCAAGCCGGAAGCACAGCCCGCACGGCATCTTGCCGGTGTGGCAATTCCACGGCCGCGAGACATGGACGATGATCGGCTATCACGCCGTCCCGGTCATCGCCGACGCTTACATGAAGGGCGTTGGCGATTTCGACGCGAACGAAGCCTTGGACGCGATGGTCGCAAGCGCCGAATACGCTCCCTATGGCGGGCTCGGCGATTATATGAAGCTCGGCTATGTCCCGATCGACCGCGAGCCCGAAGCCGCGTCGAAGACCGTCGAATATGCCTATGACGACTGGACCATCGCGCGCATGGCCGAAAAGCTCGGTCGCAAGGACGTCGCCGAGCGCTTCAAAAAGCGCGCCGGCTATTGGCGCAACAGCTTCGACGCTAAGACCGGCTGGCTCCGCGCGCGCAAGGCCGACGGCAGCTTCCGCACGCCATTCGATCCGACCGCGATCAACTATGGCTCGGACTATACCGAGGGCAATGCCTGGCAATATTCATGGTTCGTGCCGCAGGATCAGGCCGCGCTGTTCAAGATGCTCGGCGGCGATGCCAAGGCGATCGCCAAGCTCGACGCGATGTTCGACTATGACAATTCGAAGCTCGACTACAGCCATGCCGAGGATATCGCCGGGCTGATCGGCCAATATATCCACGGCAACGAGCCGAGCCACCATGTCGCCTATCTCTACGCCTATGCCGGCGCACCGTGGCGCACGCAGGAGCGGCTGAAACAGATCGTCGAGAGCCAGTACAAGCCGAGCCCCGACGGCCTGTCGGGCAACGATGACCTCGGCCAGATGTCGGCATGGCTCGTCTTCACCGGCCTCGGCTTCTACCCCGTCGCGCCGGGATCGAACCAATATGTCCTCGGCCGCCCCTTTGTCGATCGCGCCGTGCTCAATCTCCCGAACGGCAAACGCTTCACCGTGGAGGCACCCGGCCTCTCGGACACGAACCGCTACGTCGGCAAGGTTGAGCTCAACGGCAAGCCGCTCACCCGCAGCTGGATCGCCGACGAAGAAATCCGCGCCGGCGGCACGCTGCGCTTCACGATGCAGGCGACACCGAACAAAGCGTGGGGGCAGGCGGCCAGCGCTCGCCCCTATTCGATGTCGACGGCTAATCCCGCCGCCAGATAATCGATTCAGCGGACAAGCCGGTCAGCTTCAAAAAAGCGCCGATTTCGTTCGCATCATCGTCGATCGGTTCTGCGGCGATCAGGACGAAGCCGGCGCCGGGCCTATTCTCATGGCGTTGTAGCGCGAACGCCTTGATCCCGTCGGAGAGGATCGCCGCGGTGAAACGATCGAGGTCGTCGAAATCGCGTTCGAACGTCAGGCCCAGCCCCTCGACGGCGCGGTCGTCGACTAGAGCGATTTCCCGATTTAAGCCTGCCGGCCAATCGACGATGCGAATCTGCATGGCTGCTTTTCGCCTCACCCGACCAAACCGACAAGCCCCGCAAACTACCGTCCCTCGGACCGCGCGCGCACCGTGTCGAAGTCGTGGCGCACAAGCAATTTGCCATTGCGCCACACCGGCACCAGCAGGTCCGCACCCGCCGCGACGCTGTCGAGCCTCGCCGCCGCCATCCGGCCGTCCCTCATCACGACCGCCTGCCGTCCAGCCTTGCTGGCCTTGCCGGGATCGGTGCTCGGCATCTTGAACACGTCGTGCCACACGCCGTCGCTGCCCAGCATCGCATTCGCCTTCATCGCGAAGCGCAGCGTGTCGCGGTTGACATGCTGGAGCATGCCGCCACCCATGCCGAAGGCGATATTGTCGATCGCAAAGCCTTCCTCGATCATCCGCGCCACCAGCTTGCCGATGCTGTCGACCGTCATCCCGTCCCCCTGGATCACACGGATGTGCGAATCGAGCACGCGATAGCCCTTGGAGTTCACGGTCCCGCCGAACTTCTCCCACAGCATCTTGACCGTGCGTAGCGGCGTTTCGATCGGGTCGCCGCTGTCGGGCCGCACCACGAGCGTGCCCTGCCGCTCCAGTATCTTTTCACGCAAGCTGCCGCCCCAGATGTCGGCGACCGCGGCGTCGAGGTCATAGCTGTCGGAGACCACCGCGACGATCCGCCCCTCGCCCTCGAACCGGTCGAGCATGTTGCGATAGGCGTCCTCCTCGCGCTCGCGACCCCAGCTCGTCATCGTGCTGTGCTCGGCGGCGGGAATGGAAAAGCCCGCCATGTCGGCGCCATAGTAACGCCGCGCCGCGACCAGCGCCTCCATCGTATCGGTGCCCTGGAAATTGACCAGATGCGCAAGCCCGCCCAGCCCCGCACTCTCCGCGGAGGACACGCCGCGCGCGCCGAAGTCGTGGAGCTTGAAGGGCAGTTGCCCGAGGGCATCGTCGGAGGTCTTTTCCAGCCCGGCGCGGATCACCTGCTTGCACTTCCAGCTCAAGGTCGCAACCGTCGTCGGGTACCAGATCGCGCGCAGCATCGCCGTCTCGATGAAGGTCGTCAGCCAAGGCATGCGCGGGTCTGTGTTTTCGAGCTGCACCAGCGGCACCCCCGCGGGAACGATTACGCCTTCGGGCAGCGCCTTGATCTCCAGCGGCAGATAGCCGCCATGGTCCATAACGATCGCCTCCCACCCTGCACGGTTGAACGGCACGCCGTGTGCCACGCAAATCGCCTCGGCCTCGTCGATGTCGGCGGCCGCGATCGGCTGGCTGAAATAGTCGACCAGCAAGGGCTGGAGGCCCAGGAAGACGATCTCGTCGGAAAAAGGGTTCGGGCGCGCCTCGACATAGGCGCTGATCACGCGCGCCTCGGACGGATATTGCAGGAAGTGGCTCTGCTTGTAGCTGTCGGTCGCCAGGATCAGGTTTTTCATGATGTGAACTCCTCACATTCGCTGGACAGGCGGGACTCCCCCGCCGCGGTTACAGGTCGGCCATCTCTTCGATGATCGACCAATGGTCTTCGAAGAACATCTCGGGGCTCAGGTCGCCGAGCCGGTACCAACGCGCATGCGCGGCATCGTCGCCCCCCTTGACCGCAAACAGCTTGCGCCGCTCGGGAAGCCGGAACAGGAACGCGTGCGTAATGACCCGGCCGCGCAAGCTACGGTTCGGCGCATCGAATACGCGCGTGCGATGATCCTCGATAAAGCTGCCGAGCATCGCGGGCGGGATCTGCCCCTTGCCGTCGCTGATCCCCGTTTCCTCGCGCAGTTCGCGGATCGCAGCATCGCGAATGCGCTCGCCCGCGTCGACGAAGCCGCCGGGCAGCGCGAGCAGCCCCTTGCCCGGCAAGCGCCCGCGCTCGACGAGCAAGATGTGGCCGGACTGGACGACGACCGCATCGGCGGTGACGAACGGCCCCTTCCCCCATTGCTTCGGATAGTCGGCGAGATATTCGCTTTCCTCGAGCAATGTGCGGAACGTCTCGCCGAGCTTGAACGCGTCGAGCCACGCCGCCACGTCAGGAGTCAGGATCGACGCGGGGACTTCGGGGATGCGCTGGAAATAGCGCCGGCGCACATCGGTCGAGCTGAACGTACCATACTGGCTGTCGATCTGGATATTGTCCCACTCGGGAAACAGGCGAAGATAATAGGA
>VFQN01008352.1_pt1 | contig 10524 bp, 20 predicted proteins | sample 3512371 | NCBI WGS metagenome assembly VFQN01 (sample SAMN10412370, study PRJNA504923) | tailings metagenome | isolation source: Replicate 2 from Balatoc abandoned mine | place: Philippines: Itogon, Benguet | collected 2017-08-28 | reverse complement strand
GGGGGGGGGGGGGGGGGGGGGGGGGGGGGGGGGGAGGGGGGGGGGGGGGGGGGGCACGGCGTTGGCGAGCAGGGGTACAGGGAGGCGGATGGGGAAGGAGGCAAGGCGGAATCAAGGGAGGACGAGCGGGCCGTGGTGAGGCTGGGGGAGCAGGGGGCAACGGAGTGGATGAGGCAGCAAGCTGTGGGTGAAAGCAGCCAGGTGGTGGTGAAGGTGGGCGATGGTCATGACCAATGGGGAGCGCGGTCGGGTGGTCCAGGTGAAGAGGAGGAGCTTGGGTCGGAGCCAGGACAGGTGGAGGAGGAGGAGGGGTACGGTGTGGGTTACGAGGTGTCGGGGAGGGAGGAGGCTGCGGGCAGGTTGCTGGCGGTGCAGTGGCGGAGGGCGCGGGAGCACAAGGGCCGGGGGCGGGGCGGGGCGGCGGCGGTGCATCAAGGCAGAGGCGGGGGCGGGGGTGCGAGGCACGGCAGGTGGGCGGCGTGGATAAGGGAGTGCGCATGGCGGGGTGCTGCTGAGGAGGAGGGGGTAGGTGCGGGGTGGCGGTGGTGGAGCGAGTGGGACGAGGTGGAAGCGGATGGGGCCTCATAGTCACAGAAAGGGGTTCCTCTGCTGGTGACGGGCTGAGCATATGTTGTTGCTTGGCAGTGTGGTAGGCGTGTTCAGCACTGTGGGAGTGTCGGACCAGGAGGGGTACCGTACGGTGCCACAGTTATCCCACGGGAGCTTTTCCTCCCCCCTAGGGAGACTGACAATCGTGGTGGAGAGGCTCCGTTTTATAACCAATGAAGGGTTGCAGCGCGCAGCCCGTTTAAGGTCGCAAAGGTTGAGGCAGTGACACTGAGTGACACTGCAGCGCGCAACGTACTGTTACCACCGTACGCTACGGTAACGTATGGTAACGGTAGCAGTACTAGGAGGGCCTGCACCACTACGCTTGCGCCGGGTGGACTGAGCGTATGAGCACATGCAGGCTCACCAAAAGGATACACGGTTTACAGCTCTACCACGCAAGGTTGGCTTTCGCCCAGCCTAACAAGGTGACGTTCCGACTGACAACGGACGGGCATGCCGTGCAACCCAACCAGGGGAGAACCCTTGCCAAACAAAAATGTTCCACGCTGCCAAGCCTCAGAGTCTTTTGGTCGGTACGCCAGCTTACTGCTGCAGCACGATCATCAGCACTGCATCGGTAGGTACCACCGGGCGGTACTGCATCAATGAATCTGTCGACGAGATGCAGAAGCTGGGTAGCGACACACTGCCACCTAGTGCATAAGGCAGCACGCAGCACACCTTCACCGCAACACCGCAAGCATGGGACCATCCTACGGTACTGCCGGAGCAAATCAAGCCGCCGCCATGCATGGCAACACGTTTCAGTCGCCGCTATGCTTGACGGGCAGTCGTCCTGCCGTCCGCATCTCCTATCAGCGGCTTACACGCCAACCAATACTGCCTGTGGTTCTGTGCCTGTTATGCTTTGATGGTTTTCTATCCAAGCACATGCAACAACAGCTTGACGCCTCCCTGGCGCGACTGCGATCTCACACTCTGTGGCTGTACACGAAGGGCTACGGACTTGCTGCCAGATACGCATGCACAGCAAGCATTCTAACCAGCCCTAAACAATACTTCGACCTCAAAAATTAAGCGAAGACATCCGCCACTTCCATCCATGAACAAAGAACCCTATGACGTTACCCCTACTGGTGGGTGCTGGGGCGGTGTGGCTACAAGGCCACCCTCCCCAACCGCTGCTCCGCGCTCCGCAGCCGCCCCCGCATGTCATGCAGCTGGCGGCGGCGCCCTGCCACCGCCTCGTCCTCACGTAGCAGCTCACAGGCAACTGTAGGTAATGGCAAACAGCACAACGGTCAAACTGGAAACACCTGCGGATGACAAAGAAGCACGGTGTAGTCCGGGACAGTGCCACGTGTCAACGGAGCGGCAGGCGGCGGGGCAACTGCTGATAAATAAGGCCACGGGTGAAGAAAGAACCCGTTTTCAGTTTCCTAACATGGTAGATACACCACACTGACGGTGCGCATATGCCACAATGCCCTGCTTTACATGTGCCTTTACCCAGTCACAGCCGAAGCTGCAACTAACGGTACACAACCCTGGCGTACATAAGTTGTTAGCTGCGCGTTGATGCACCCATGCCACCCACGTTTCGTACACCCACCTGCCAGCCGCTGCTCAAACAGGCTCGCCCCCCGTGCCGCAGCCTGGCCCTCCGGCCTCACCCCCGCCGCCGCCACCGCCGCCGCCACCGCCACGCGCTCACGCTCCTCCTCGGGCCCTTGGCCCCACCCTGTTCCTGCTGCTGCTGCCCCGGCCGCCTCTCCTTCCCCCGCCCTCCGCACCAGCCGCCCCGTAATGGCCTCCTCCATCCCGTACTGCTCCACCACGTGCCTCAGCAGATGGTTGCGGATGCGCATGGGGACCGCCTCCTTGAAGCGCTGGTGCGCGGCCTGCATGCAAGAGATTAAGCCATGCGCGCGGGTCTGTAACACGTTCATTTTGGACCACCCAAGAGCCACACTGTTTACCCTGCAACTCATCATGTTGAAAGTGCCGTACCGTACCACGCGTCACCCTAGTACCGGCGTACAGTTAGTTCGTTCCATGTCCCTGTCCCTCCGTCCAAACCTGAACAGTGTTGAAGGTAGCCGCCAGCATGTGCAGCTATGTGCTTGCCTTTCCATGCCTTCCATGCACCGCCCGCAGCCCTGAGACGCGCCAAAAGGCCGAACCCCGTCACACAAACCGACTGGCCGCATTGTGGCAGGCCAGGCACGCCGCTCTGTTGCGCAGCCCCTGGTACTCATGCATCAACAAAAGCGGCTGTCACCACACACGACCCACACCCAGCCCACACGGCAAACCTGCCTGCAGCTTGAACACACGCACCCATACCACCTAGCTAATACACGCCCGCCGTTAATACACACCTTGAAGTAGGCCAGGCACACCGCCATCATGTGCAGCTCATCCTCCGCCGGGGTGCACTGCGCCATGAACAGCTCCTCAGTGGACGCGAACGACAGGTCGCCGTAGTCCTTGAGCAGCCGCAGAGCCTCTTCCAGCTTCTGCGACATGGGTCAACACAGCAGGAAGCAACGCTGGCTTGCATGTCTACTGGAGTCCTTGCTGGTGCACGGTACCGGCTACAGCTGCAACTAGGTGCACGTATGCGTGCAGCCACTATGCATGCCATACGGGCAGATACGGGTTGCTTGGCTGTCCTGACAGTCAGAATCGCATCGGCGGGCGTGTGGTTAAAAAGGTTCCATGCATGTCCCAGATGTGTCCCTGGATGGCGGGCTGGTGTACACGCCCTGCATGCAGCAGGGCCCCCACAGTACAGGTCGCAGCCCCCCCCCCCACCCCGCATGCACCCACGGTGGTTGGCGCACCTGCGGGCTCATCTCCTTTTTTCGCCGCTGCTCCTCCGCCCAAGCGCTTCCTACAAGCCCTGATGGCGCCGCCTGCTCATCGTCCCGCTGCAGGTACGCCTTCTTGAGCCGCGAGCGGAAGGCCGCCACCATCTTCTCAAACATCCCCGGCCCCATGACGTAGATGTCTCTCTCTTCAACGTCCACCGCCTTGTACACCTCCTTGTGCACCTCCTGCACCAGCGAGTCGATGTAGTCCGCCAGCTCGCACCTTCATAGACACGTTGAAAGAGGCAAGGAAGATGGGAGGGTAAGGCTCGTGACTGGTGGGAGGGGCTGCGAGGTAGGGCATCTGGGCATGCATGCGCGGGCATCTGGGCATGCATGCGAGGCCGAGACGCATGTGAAACCGCCGTATATCCAAGGATTGGGGGAGGGTGGACAGGAGGGCCGCCAGGAGTGAACGGTGCACGACGCTAACCCACGCGGATGCAGGCCGTTGTGCCATGCTCCACAACCCCTGCAACCGACAAGCAGCAACTGGCTTTGTGCATGGAACCACTACGTGCAATGGGACGCACCGTTGGCGTCTGCATGCCAGCAAGCGGATACCCACAGCCATGCGCACCGGTATGCGTGCAGCAGTGCACGGCATACAGCTGAGCAAACCGTTTTACGTGGAGCAAGCAGCACGCGCCCTACAAACATCCCAGGCCTCTGCTCAGGGACACACGGACACCGCAGACTCACCCCACTGCGCTGTGCGCCCGCGGGAAGCGGCCGAACAGCTCTGCCGCCACGGCCTCCGCCCTGCGCTGCACCGCCGCCGCCACGTCGTCCACGCACTCAGCGGCGTGACGGCCCCAGCGGCCCTTGAAGTGGCGGATCAGGTCCTCGACCGCGTGGTTGGGCAGGATGGTGGGCAGCTCGCAGCCCCTGGGGTTGCGTGCATGCATGCACGGCGCGACACACGGGCACCTGCGTCAGCCTGTGCGCGTTTGTGGTCAAAGCAGCAGTGACCAGCGAGCAGTTACGGCTCCACTGCGCCGTTTGCATTTTGTGTGTGTGGCAGTGTAGCGGGTGCACACCGAGAAGCATCTGCAACAGCATGTATACCGGACCTGTCCAGCTGGTACGGCACCGACCTGTGACTTTGCAGCAGCTCCTCCACCTGCCCCAGCGTCCACAGGTCCTCAGCCGTGTAGCCAAACTCGTCCAGCGTACGCACCGCCTCCGGGTCGCGCAGCGCATTGTTGAAGTCTGCCACCGTAAGGTCCCTCCACGTGGCCCCAATGCCCATGCCCCCCCTGGCTGCGACCGCCTTTGCGTAGTCTTTCATAAAAGGCACCGCGTCCAGGTCACCGTTGGCGTCCAGCTTGAACAGCTCCCTTCTGCTATTCGTTATCCTGACCGCTAGCGTGGTATGCAGCTGCTTGCCGTCGCCACCGCTGCCTGTGGCTGTGCTGCTGGCCCTGCTTGCCTCCAGCCCCTTGTCCTCCTGGCTGAGTGCGCCCACCAGCTTGCCGCCCACCAGGAAGGCGGGCGTACTGCGGAGCACTTTGGACCCGAACTTGTCGTACAGCCCCAGCAGCTGCGTGCAACACCCAGCAGGATATATGGCGGAAGCGTCAGTGCAAAAAGTTATAAGAATGCTAGTAGGTCTGGCGAGGTCAGTGCCGGTATAAGGTGCACGGCTGGCCGGCGCAGCACGGGCACAGGCAGGCTCATGGCTTCATCGGAATGAAGGTAAGGCTGTAGAGCTTTCACCATGGCTGCACATATCAACCGGCGTTACTTCGTATGCCGCATGCCCTTTTTCATCGTATACTGGCACACCGACCCCGTTGCCGTACGGCATGCAGACCACGTGCCTCACGGCACACAGACACATGCGTACGGCACGCAGACCCCTTGCCGTACCGCACGCAGAATCACAGACCCCTTGCCGTACGGCACGCAGACCCCATCGCCGTACGGCACAAATGTACTCATACATGCCGTACCTCCTGCACGCCCGCCTTGCTCCGCCCGCCTGCCCCGTTCAGCTCCTGATCCAGCCGCTCCGCCGCCTGCCGCAGCAGCTGGCTTAGCTCGCGCTCCGGGTCATCGCTGGGTGGCCTTGGCATTGCTGCCAGCTCCTCTCCCACTTCGCGCAGCCGCTCCCGCAGCCTCTCCCTCATCTGGGGCAGCTGCTGCTGAATCTGCTCCACCAGCAGGGCGCTTAGGCCCTCGCGCAGGTTGTCGGCACCCAGGCGCGACGCCAGCTGCGGTGCGGCGGCCACAGCCCGCGCCCAGTGGGGGCTGCTGGCAAAGTAGTTGCGCTCAGACTCGCGTGCTTCAGCAAGGGTGATGCCCGCCGCTATCGCCTCCTGAGGCGGGTTCTTAACGGCGTAGCAGCCTAGCCGGAGGCAGTCAGCGCTGCTCGGTGTACTGCTGGTGGCCTGCGTACCGGTAGCGGCAGCGCCGTTTGCTGCGGCGCCAAGTGTGGCAGCAGTGGAGCGGGCGGTACCATGGGTAGCTGTGGGGTGGCCGTATTGGGTGGTGTATGGGTTGTGGCTGCTTCTGCTGCTCCTGATGCTGGCTGATGGCGGCATTGCTGACACGAGGCCAATGATCTGTTGGTGCATGCTGGTCTGCTCTGGCAGGATCATGTCGGGCTTGGTGATGACCCCGACGGTGCGCTCGCCAGCTGGGTCCACCTCGCGGGCCCATCGCCAGATGACCTGCCAGCGTCCAGCATCGGAGCAGTAAAGAGCCACACCGGCATGCACATTATAAGAGGCAAACTGGAGGTTTCGGTACTGCACTAGCGTGTGTGTGACGGAATGCTGGCACATTACTGCACGCCGCACGCAGGTGCAGGCAAAGCCCTTGCGTTTCAGCAAGGTTTACAGGTGGTACATCACAACTAGCTAGCATGCATGGGGTTTCAATGCCTTGCGACACTGACCAACCCACCGGCGTCTCCTGCCTTGCAAGCGGCGCGTGAAACGAAGCACGTTGGCACGATCTGTCGTACGGCAAGCTGTACGAAACCCACCTGCACCTCATGCGTGCGTGCTTATTCCATGATGCACTATTGGAAAACACTTTGACAACCACGCATGTGAGTTCCCAGGTCCCTGGCTGCCCTGTACCAGTACCTCCTGCCTCCCTGCCCCGCCACCCTGGCCCCCGCCTGCGTCTCCTGGTCCAGCATGGCGGGTAGCATCATGACTATGATGTGGAGCTGGGTGCCCGCGGTGCCCACGCACACGCTAAGACACGCTAATACACACCCACCTGCGTCTCCTGGTCCTGCGTGGCGGACAGCGTCATAACTATGATGTGGTGCTGCGGCTCCAGCTGCCGACGCACCATGGCGTGCACCGCCTCCACGTGGTGCATGCCGCCGGTATGGTTATGGATGATGCCTGGCGCGTACAAGGGGGACCGAAGGTGAATCAATCGAGTGGCCGCACGCTTTACTGCGCGCCGCGCTTGGGAGCGGACACCATGAGGTCGCGGGAGGTGGGCCGCCAGCATGCATATGCCCCGCACATCCAAACATACAATACGGTACTTTAGCTCGTCTCTTGGATCGTCTGTTTCATTTGGTTTAAGCAGTATAAGCCACGCACACAAGGTATGCACTACACGCGTGCCCATGGCATTTCCAAGCCAGCAACCTCAGGCCCACATGAAGTTTGTCCCCTCGGCCATGTTGGCAACAAGCAGCAACAGGTAAGCTCCGGAGTGCAATCGGCACGCCCCCTAATTATGCCACCCACCCGGCAAGTCAATGACGGTGAGGTTTGCGTCCGCCCCGTTGATCTCCAGCACAACGCGGTCCATGGTGAACTGCCGCTCGTACTGCCGGGGTTCCGGCAAGCTGTCGTACGCGGCCGAGTGTCGAATAGTAGAGCCCGCAGTCGTTTCGTTGTTGCTGATGTTGGGGACTGCTGCCGCTGGAGACGGCTGGGCATCTTGTGGGGGAGGAAGGGTACCAGACGGAAGGAGGGTGGAGGAGCTGCTGCCGTAAGCGGAGAGCGGCGGGGTTGAAGGGGGGAATGCAGAGGCTGCGCACGGGAAGGCAGGCACAAAGGCAGCGGCGCCGTTGGAATGCTTGTCCACGAGCGATGGGTTGAGCAGCACGGCCTGGGCGGCGGTGACGACGAGGGAGATGTGGTCCTTGTTGTACACCGTGCAGAACGGTTCCTCCAAGGGTTGACCGGCTGTTGCCGCCGACGCACCGCTGCCGCTGCCCCCGCCGGTTCCATCACCGCTGCGCGCCAACTTGACGGTGCAAGACCAGGCGGAGGAGTCGGCACCGGTAGCCCTGTAATGGTGCACATACAGGTATCGTCGGCAAGGGAAGTCGCAAGGTAGGATTCTTGCCTGCTGCGTCCGGGTCCGGGCTGGACGTTCAGGTTTGGACTTGGACCACACTGACACGGTACCGATAACCTCGCTTCCACAACAACCCCAAATGCCTCCCCCAACATCCAACCTTACACACGCAGCCGTCCTGTGAGGACACAAACCCTAAGAGCCCCCTATGCTGACTCGGCCCTATCTTTCGCCCACTCACCTCATGCGCACCTCCGTGGGGCAGCGCGTGCATGTGCCGGTGGCACGTGGCAGCGCCACGCTCGCCACCGCCTCCACCACGCTGCTCTTGCCGCTGGACTGGTCGCCCGCGATCACCAGCGTGGGCACCTCCAGCAGCGCATCCACACCCAGGTCCCGCAGGTCGTCGGCCAGCGACAGCAAAGAGGACGACACCGAGCTGTACCGCGTATCAGACAGCTGCTTCGGGCCGCGTTGAGAGGTGGTAGACAGAGGTGGAGCGGCGCCGAAAGCTGCCGCCGGGGCTCCATTTGGAGAGACCACGGTCCTTGGGCCACTGTTGGACTCAAGCGGAGGGATGTGCAGTCTGGACATGGTCGCTTTGTCAAGGTCCGGCTGCAATTGCGCGCGGCAGGAGTGTGAAAAGGATGCGCGCGGGGCAAAACATAGGATGCCTGCCTCGAACAATTCTGACCCGAAACCACCGACATGGGTGGTCATACGTCAGAGTTCACGAGCGGTTGGTTTTGTGGTCACCGGCCGTCGTTGTTTTTTCCTGCCGAGATATCGATGATGCCATGTTGTAACGCATGCATTGCGCTACAAACGCTGCGACTCTAGTGCAACGCGTCAGGCCACCCTGATGTTCTCGTACCGCAGTCGCCGCCACACATGGCAGCCCTGCGAAAATCTTGGTTGGCTTCTCGTAACGACCCGCCCGCAGGACAAAGAATTTGCAAAGCGGACCGACAGCGGCACCGGAATACGGCGGAAAAACGCCTGAGCTTAACACTTAGCCAGGATTCCCGCCGATTGTGATGCAACGTCCCCTGCTTTCTCTCACGTGCACACACTCCAACACATATGCCCCCTGGCCCCCACCTTGTGTCGCCATGTTACGGAGTGCTGAGAGTTCCTGAAAAATGCGGCTTCGCACGCAACCGTTGTTAACGGCGTGCATCCACCTTGTTTCCCCGTTTGCCCAGGGTAGGTAGGTTGGGCCCACGGCATGTCACCGCCAGCCCAGGCACGCCCCAGTAGCCTTCGCCCTGTGGTAGATTACTCCTGGCAAAAGCTGCCATATACCACTGTCCACCCCGGACTGGGCGGCAAATGCACACCACCGTACACCCAAGGCCTACCCACAAGACCGCAGAGGGAGCAGGCAAGGGCACTGCATCAGGTGCTCTACAGAAGGCCCCTTCCAGTGTCAGGCAGAGTCCCGGTTGACATGGCACGTACACCGTCCTGACAGGAACCGCATACATTGTGAGTGGTTTGTGGACGCTTCGGAAGGCCCTTGTTGCGCCCAGTGGCAATGTCTTCCGCTGCCAATGGGACGTGGCACCGGCTCAGCCGACACCCGGAGGCCCTACCACAAGGCCATGCCACAAAGGCAAGAACGTACCTTCAATCGCCGCAATTTCGCCCGCGCAGGTCGCTGGTGGGTGGACCTCGTACCACTTGTTAGCGTGTGTCAGCTGTTGCTGCAGGGGGGCTGCTGGGTGCCGGTGTCCGGTGCGCAAGGTCGCGCGTCACGTGAGAAGATGCTATGGTAAGCTGTCCCCAGCGGCCCGCGGCTACGCTCGGGGGCATTTCCGTTCGCGAGTTTAAACATGAACAGTCGTCCAGGGCAGACACCCAGGCAAACAACTACGGGTAAAAAGTAGATAACAGGCACGTTCTTATTTTCAGCAAGAGACGCATCATGTGCCGCATTGCCGGCACTTGGCCCCATGCAACTGGGTCAGCCCCAGGCAGCCCCGCACCCAGACATCAGGCAGGCAACCAGGGCCCGCAGTACCGGTATACCGAACAAGGCCCAACAAGGTTACGGTGCCATAACCCACACAGCTAATACGAAAGCACTTCAAGTGTAGAACGCGGCCGAGTGACTCCCTGTGAGCTGTGCAACTGCGCATTAGGTCGTCAAACCTGCCTGGGCCCGCATAGAGCGTGGCAATGGTCCTGTCCATGAAAGAAAGCGAAGCCCATGACTGCTTTACCAGCCCTCCTCCCCTGCCCCCTCGTCCCACTCGCTCCACCACCGCCACCCCGCACCTGCCCCCTCCTCCCCTGCATCCCTCCGTACGCACTCCCCTATCCACACCGCCTGCCGTGCCTTGCACCCCCGCCCTCGCCCCTGCCTTCACCCACCGCCACGACACCGCCTCGGCCCCGGCCCTTGCGTCCCCGCGCCCTTCGCCACTGCACCGTCAGCAACCGACCCGCCTCCTCCTCACTCAACACCACATAACCCACACTGCGCTGCTCCTCCTCCCCCGCCTGCCCTAGCTCCGACCCAGACTCCTCCTCACCCCCTGCGTCACCCAATCCCACGCCCGCTTGGTCGTAACCACCACCGTCCACCACGAAAGCTGGGCTGCTGTCACCCACACCTTGCTGCCCCATCCCCTCCATTGCCCCCTGCTCCCCCAGCCTCCCCACGGCCCGCCCGTCCTCCATTGAACTTTCCTGCCCTACTTCCCCACCAACCTCACCACCCTCACCGCCCAAAACCTGCCCCTCCCCCCCCCCCGCCGCCCCCCCCCCCCCCCCCCCCCCCCCCCCCCCCCCC
>VFQN01008351.1_pt1 | contig 10528 bp, 9 predicted proteins | sample 3512371 | NCBI WGS metagenome assembly VFQN01 (sample SAMN10412370, study PRJNA504923) | tailings metagenome | isolation source: Replicate 2 from Balatoc abandoned mine | place: Philippines: Itogon, Benguet | collected 2017-08-28 | reverse complement strand
CATTTCGGCGACGGTGGCGTGTTCGACCGGATCTTCCGGCCCGGCTGAGGCGGCGTCAGCTGTTCGACGTCCGGGATGAGGCGTCCGCGCGGTCGTGGGCTTCCGCTTCGCGTCCCTCCGCGATCTTCTGCCGTGCCTCTTCCAGGTCGCCGGGCGCCAGTTCCTCCGGCTGCTGTTCCTTCTCCGCACTGGGATCGTAGTTCAGGCGGACAAGGACCGGGAAATGGTCGGACCCGAAATGGCCGAGCACCTTCAGTTCCTGCAGCCTGAAGCTGGTATCGTGGAACACGTGGTCCAGCGGCCAGCGCATGAACCAGTGGTCGGCGTGGAAGGTAGGGAAAAGCCCGCGCCCGACGCGCGGATCCAGCAAGCCGCTGATACGCTGGAAAAGACGCGTGGTGTGCGACCACGCGACATCGTTCAGGTCGCCGCACACGATGGTCGGGCGAAAGTCCTTTGCGACTTCCCTGGCCACCAGGAGCAGTTCCGCATCGCGCTGCTCGACATCGTTGTCGATCTGGGGCGGCTCGGGATGCACGCAGTGCAGGTCGATATGCCGGCCGGAGCGCAGTTTGACCCGCGCGAAGATGGAAGGAATGTCCTTGGAGACCCGGTCCTGCAGCTTGACGTCGGACAACTCCAGCTTGGAGAAAAGGAGCATGCCGTAGGTATTGTCCAGCGGATGCAGGACCTGGTGCGGATAGCGCTCGCGCAGTGGACTGAGATTTTCCAGCCACCAATGGTCGGTCTCGACCGTCAGGACGATGTCCGGATCATGGGCCGCTACCTGACGTAGGAATGACTCCGCCTGCCGATTGCTCTGCAGGACATTGGCGACCATGATGCTGATGGATCGCTCGCTTGCCGCTTCGTCCGTGGCCTGCACCTGCTTCGGTGCGATCGGCGTATAGATCCATATCTGGAACACCTGCCATCCAAGGCAGGCGATCGTCGCCAGCAGGAGCGGCAGGCTGCCGGTGGCGTAGCGCACGGCAGCAAGCTCGATCGCCAGGATCACGAGGAGCAGGGCCGCAATCTGCAGCCGCGGGTAATCCCAGATCCGGACCCACCAGTATGGTGTTCGCCACATCGGCAGGACCGTCAGAACGATCGGGACGAGGGCTACGACCCACGTCACCCAGTTCAGCCAAGCCATCCCACCGCCTCATACCATTGCCGCACAAGCTGGGAGTATCCGGCCTTGGCGGGAATGGCCACCGGGTTGACGTGACTGGTGGCGGACCGTCTTCATGCCGCCGTCAGGAACCGGCGCATACCACCCGAAGCGGTGTCTTGGCGATCGACAGCCGGAGCGCCTCCGCCTGCAGAGGATCACCGTCGATCTGCACGGCGATCGCCCCCGCGATTTCCGACGTCGCCGTCCGGACGTGGCGGACGCCAGGCCATCGATGCAGTTGCCCGGTCGCAAGGGCAAGCGCGTAGCCCAGCGCGGCCAGACGTCCATCACGCTCGAACAGCACCAGGTGGAGATGAGGCTCATCGAGCCGCGCCGCTGCCGCGCTGACAAAGGAGCCCGCATAAAGGCGGCATCTTGCGACGATGACCGACGCGGCCTGGTGGCTGGTGCCGTCTGCATACAGGACGCGGTAGCCCGGTTGCCACCGAAGCCAAAGTTTGAAGGCTGTCAGGACATAGGCGAGCGGTCCGAGCCGTCGCTTCAGGGGAGGGGAAACGGCAGCGACGACCGCAGCATCGAATCCGATTCCCGCCATCAGCAGAAAGGCGCGGCCATTGGCCAGCCCTGGCCAGACCAACCCGATCCTGCCTTCCAGGATGGCGTTGGCGACTTGCTGGACGCTCCGGCCCAGGCCCAGTTCCCGGGCAAGAACATTGATCGTGCCGGTCGGCATCACGGCAAGTGGCAGGTCGGACCCGAGCAGTCCGTTGGCGACCTCGTTCACGGTCCCGTCGCCGCCAGCGGCCACCACGATGTCCGGACGATCTTCGGACGTCACCGCAGCGGCGGCAATCCGTTCTGCATCACCGGCGGCTTCGGTTGCGACAAGCGTGACGGTGACGCCAGCAGCCCGCAAGGTCGCAGCCAGTGCCGCGACCCTTTCCGGCCGCCGCCCGCCGGCCGTGGGATTGTGGATCACCAGCACGTGGCGGACATGTTCCAGCCGGCTGGTGGCAGCGAGTGTCATGATGCGCGGCTCGCGCCGTGCCGCGGCAGGTCCATCAGGATGGCGAGCGTCGCGACCAGCAGCCATGCAAGGGCGATCGTCGTCAGGCTGTGGCTCAGGAAATGCGCGCCCTTGGCCATCTGGTAGACAGCCATCACCGTGCCGACGCCCAGGCCCGCCATGAGCCCGACGATGCGCCATGGCCGTCGGCGGTCGACAAAGGCCAGCGCCAGGAGGGCGTAGCCGCCGGAAGCATGGCCTGCCGGAAAGCAGCGCCCGGCCTGTCTCACGGCTTCGGGATGGTGCCGGAACGGCGGGACATGGACGTAGCGGCCACCGAAGTCCACGATCTGGCTCGGGCAGTAGACATCGGTCACGGCCTTCAGGTTGCTGATGATCGTCGGTACCAGGGCCATGCATATCACCAGGAAGACCAACTCGCGCCGCACCGGCCTGAACCGCCTCGTCAGGTAGCTCGTCACGATCAGCGCAATGGCGATGCCGCCGGCAATGCCCAGGGCGATCTTGGGGCCATCGTAGAACAGGAGCCGCGGCATGGCTGCCTTGGCATCGACCAGCCAGCCGGAGCCCTGGATGTAGAACCAGCGCTGTAGGTCCATGTCCCAGCTGGTCTGGCTCGACAGCAACGCCGCTGCCAAAGCGAAGGCTGGCAGGATGAGCCCGGACCAGCGATCGTGCCGGGCCGGCAGCGCTTCAAGGGCACGCGTGCCGATCACTGCGCAAGCTCGTGGTACTGGTGGCCGTAGAACATGCGGTGCGCCGTCTGCGTCGCCGCGATCGCGTGGGTCGCCAGCCCCGGATCGGGCGCGGCGACAGGCGCGAGCGGATGGGGCCCAGGTTTCATCGTGTAGCCGGCCAGATCATGCTGGGGACCGAGTACGACCACCTTGCCATCTTTGCCATAGGCCACGGAATAGTTGTGCGCCATTGCCACCCGTCCGCCGCCGGCGGGGACGTGCCGGAGATCGACGCCGAAGAATGGGCTATCGTAGCTCCAGCCGAGCAGCCCCAAAAGGGTCGGTGCCATGTCCATGCTTGAGCCGAGCGTGTCGTTGCGCCCGGGCTGAACATATCCCGGTGCATAGAACAGCATGGGCACCCGGAAGCGTTCGACCGGAACCTGCGCCGCACCTGCCACGCGCGGGCCATGGTCGCCGGCGAACACGAAGATGGTGTCCTTGAACCATGGCCTGCTGCGGGCGCGCTCGACGAAGTCGGTGAAGGCCCAGGCCGCGTAGTGCGCCGAGTTCTCCTTGTCGCCCATGGCAGGGTCGCGGCGGACGCTGCCCTCAGGGAAGGTATACGGACGATGGTTGGACACGGTCAGCATCGACAGGAATACAGGCCGGTCCGACGCAGTTGCCTGGTCGAGCCGCTTCAGCGCTTCCGTGAAGAGAAACTCGTCGGCCACACCCCAGATGGTCGAGAAGCCGGCTTCGGAAATGTCGCTCTGGTCCCAGACATGGTCGAAGCCGATGCTCGACCAGAAATGCCCCATGTTGTCGAACTCCGAGGCTCCTGCGTACAGGAAGTCCGACTCGTAGCCATGCTTCCTGAGCAGGAACGGCAGCGAGTTCATGCCCTCGGAGCCGCTGCGTCGGGCGGTGGAGATGCCGGGGATCGGCGTGAAGCTGGTCAGGAGTGCTTCCAGGCCGCGCACGGTGCGGTCGCCGGTGGCATAGACGTTGGTGAACAGCAGTCCCTTCTCGGCGAGCTTGGTGAGTTCCGGGGAAACCGGGTAGGCACGCTGATTGTCCAGGCTGTCCACGTAGGTGCTGCCGAAGCTCTCCTCGATCACCAGGACGATGTTGAGCTTCTTCGCATTGCCGCCATTGTCGACATGGCGCAGGAGGCTGCGCCCTCCGGCGGGGCCGGGGTTGCCACCGGTGACGAACGCGGTGTTGTCCTGCGTGACATCGGCGCGGAGCGTTGCCACTGCCGTTCGTTCGTCGATCGTCGGGTACATCCCGTCATAGTCGGTGTCGTTGGTGAGGAATGCCTGGCCAAGGCTGCGCAGGCCATTATCCGCCACCTGCGCCACCTCGCGGTCCCGGCCGATCGCGACTGGCCCATGCTCCAGGATCGGCACCGCCATCAAGAGGCCAAGCACGCTCAGCCCGGCCAGGGAAAGCCGTGCCCGCCCGCTGGGCCGCGCCGCGATGGCTGCCGACATCCGTCTCCGCATGAAGTAATAGATGATGCCGCCGGCGGCCAGCACCATGGGCAGGTAGAGCGACAGGTTGAAGCTCTCGCCAATGTTGCCAATGACCTCCTTGGGGAAAATAAGGTAGTTGACCGCGATGCCGTTGAAACGGCTGTCGAACTCGTTCCAGAAAAACAGTTCGGCCACCGCGCCGAATACGAGGGCGGTGACGAGCGCGTAGCCCAATCCATGGGCTATCCATCGCCCAAAACGGCGCCGGAACAGAGGCTGGAACAGCAGGAAGAGCAGGAACAGGGGCAGGGTGAACCAGAACCCGACGGCGAGGTCCTGGCCTACACCCGAGAAGACAGCCGCCGTGAGCGCGCCGCTGTGGCCGCGCTCGCCGACGACGAAGACCCAGACCGCGAGCACGATGCGAATGAAGCTTGCCAAGGCCAGGAACAGGCCGAGACATGTCAGCCAGAACCGTACCTGTGGCACGAACGAGTGCGGAAGCAGGCCGGTCCGGGCGGACCGGTCGTAGAGGGGGCCAATCATCGGTGGAGCCACGTCCTGCGAAGATGCCAAATGCAAGTTGCTGATCGCGTCTCAGGCTGACCGGAACCTGACGACGTGCAATGAGGACGGGGTTCTTTCCTTGATTGTGGCCACTGAAATGAGAATCCTGCTCGTCGAAGACCATCCGGCTTTGCGTGAGGTGATCGCTGATCATCTCACGGCTCGGGGCTTCGTTGTGGATGCGTTCGCCAGCGGCCGCGATGCGCTGGCTGCGGTCGCCGTGGTGGATTATGACGCCGCCGTGCTGGACCTGGGCCTGCCGGACATGGATGGGCTGGATCTGCTGACGGAAATCCGCAACCGTACGCATCGTGGCCTCCCCGCGCTGCTCGCGACGGCGCGTGATGCGCTGCCCGACCGCATCCGCGGCTTGGACGCCGGGGCCGACGACTATCTGGTGAAGCCGTTCGATCTGCTGGAACTGGAGGCGCGGCTGCGGGCTGTCCTGCGCCGCCCGGGTGGTCGCCGCGACGACGTCGCCAGTTGCGGCCGCCTCCTGTTCGACATGAACCGCCGCCAGGCGAGCGTTGACGGCGTCCCGCTGGACCTGCACCGGCGGGAACTGGCCTTGCTGGAGCAATTGCTGCGCGCCAGCGGGCGGCTGGTCGTGCGGGAAGCCCTGGAGGAGCGGATCTATGGGCTCGACGAGGCGGTCACGCCCAACGCCCTGGAAGCGCTGGTTTCCCGGCTGCGCCGGAAGCTGGAGGCCAGCAGCGCCGGCGCGCGCATCGAAACTCGGCGGGGGATCGGCTACCGCCTGGTCGCAGACGAGGCATCATGAAGGGCTACGGGCTGCGCCGCCGCTTGGCGCTGGTCATGTTGTTGTCCTTCCTTCTCGGCCTGGGAGGCGCCTCCCTGTTCTTCTGGGCCGAGGTCGGCGAACTCCAGGAAGACCTGCTTCGTCATGCGCTGCAGAAGCAGGCCACGGTCACCGGCGCTTCGGTCCAGGGTGATGCGGTCGCGCTGGAGGGGCTCCCGGTAGCGTGGCGGACGGCGTACGAACGGCCGGACTCCCTGGTCTACTATGCCCTCTATGCTGCCGATGGCCGCAAGGTCGACCAGTCGCCCAATTTCCCGACGGCCTTGCCATCACCGTTCGGCCTGCCGTTCGGCGCGGTCGGCCGCTTGGAGGGCGGAGCGGAGGATCTCGGCTTCACGGTGGTCCCTGCGAAGGGTGGCCGGCTCCTCCAGGTCGCCCGCGCCGACCTTTCATCGCCAGGACTGGTCGAGGTGCTGACCGAGGAGGCCATCGAATTCCTGTTCTACACGCTGCTGCCGTTCGCCGTGATCGCCATGGCGGCGATCTGGCTGGTGGTCGGCTGGAGCCTTCGCCCGGTCCTGCAGGCTTCGAGGGTCGCCGCCAGGGTTGGTCCGGATGCGCCCGATGCGCGGATCCCCATCAATGGTCTGCCGATGGAAGTGCTGCCGCTGGTCGACGCAGCCAACGGGGCGCTGCAGCGGCTTACCAGCGCCTATGCCTCGGTCCGCCGGCTGACGGCCGATGCCGCGCACGAGCTGCGCACGCCGCTTGCGGCGCTGACGCTGCGCCTGCAGCGGGCGCAACTGGGTGGCGAGCTCGACTGGTCGGCGATCGAGCGCGAACTCGGCCACATGCGGCGCCTAGTCCAGCAGATGCTGACCCTGGCACGGCGCGAAAGCCAGACGGCCGACATGGAAGCTTGCTCGAAGCCCGTCAACCTGGCGCGGCTCGCGCGCGAGGTGGCGGCATCGCTCCTGCCACTGGTCGAAGCGGCCGGGCGGAGCCTGGAGGTCGATGCGCCGGAGCCAGTTGTTGTCGCTGGGCAGGCGGACGAACTGCACGACATGCTGCGCAACCTGATCGAGAACGCTCTCGGTCACGGAGCCGGCAAGATCACCGTCCGTGTCGGGGTCGATTCCGCCGGCTCCCCGGAAGTCGTCGTGGCCGACGAGGGCAGGGGTATCCCGCCGGAGTTCAGCGAGGCCGTGTTCGAGCGATTCCGCAAGATCGACCCCGCTTCGCCCGGCGCCGGTCTCGGGCTCGCCATCGTCCGGAGGGTGGTGGAGCGCCATGATGGGCGCATCGACCTAGTGCCCGGCGCGGGCTGCCAAGTCCGGGTGACGCTGAGGCCGGCGATGGCATAGACATCAGGCCGGCTGATCGAAGTCGATCTCCGGTCCTACCGGAACGATCCCGGTCGGATTGATGGTCCGGTGGCTCTCGTAATAGTGGTGTCTGGCGTGCATCAGGTTGGTGGTGCGGCGGATCCGCTCGTCCTGGTAGAGGCGGCGCGTGTAGGCCCACAGGCGCGGATAATCCACCAGGCGCCGGATGTTGCACTTGAAGTGCCCGACATAGATGGCGTCGAACCGGAACAGCGTCGGGAACAGCCGCACGTCCGCCTCGGTGATCCGGTCGCCGCACAGATAGGCCCGCGACTCCAGCCTGTCCTCCAGCCAGTCCAATGTCTCGAACAGCGGGACCACGGCCTTCTCATACGCTGAGTGCGAGGTCGCGAAGCCGGCCCGGTACACGCCGTTGTTGAGCGTCTGGTAGATGCGCTCGTTCAGCGCGTCGATCTCCTCTTCCAGCTTGGCGGGCAGATAGTCACCTTCACTGGCGCCGACGCCATCGAAGGCCCGGTTGAACATGCGGACGATCTCGGACGACTCGTTGCTGACGATGGTGCCGGTCTGCTTGTCCCAAAGGACCGGGACGGTCACCCTCCCGGTGAAGCGGGGAATGGCGGCCGTGTAGATCTGGTGGAGGTAGCGGGCGCCCATGAGCGGGTCAGGCACCACCCCCGGGCCAGGCTCGAACGTCCAGCCGTTCTCCCGCATCCGCCAGTGGACCACCGACAGGCCGATCATCTCCTCGAGCCCCTTGAGCGAACGCATGATCAAGGAGCGGTGCGCCCAGGGGCAGGCATAGGAAACATAGAGGTGGTAGCGGCCCGGCTCGGCGCGGAAACCGCCCTCGCCGCTGGGACCCGACGCGCCGTCCGCGGTGATCCAGTTGCGGAACGAGGCGTTCTCCCGCCTGAACTCGCCGCCGGTGCTGGCGGTGTCGTACCACTGGTCCTTCCAGAACCCTTCGACCAGCTGACCCATCGAGATCTCCTTTTCGGCACCTAGCGCTGGAGCGCGGCGCGACAGCGTTCTCGGATCCGCTGGCGCACCTCATCCGATTCGCCGCCGATCGCCTGCAGCAAGGCTTTCAGCTCACGCCGGGTGCCATACAGCTGGTCCACCAGGGAAAGCACCACGGGCAGCGCTTCCTCGTCGATCCCGAGCTGATCGCGCAACTGGCACACCAGCCGGATCCGGGCGACGTCGATCTCGTCATAGGCGGGCTCGCCCAGGCCAGCTGCCGGCGCAATCCAGCCGCGTTCCACCCACAGGCGCAGCTGTACGACGGTGATTTCCCTCACCTCGGCAATGACGTCCTGTTCGGTGCGCATCATGTCGCCCTCCCGAGGTCCGCGCGTGGATCATACCGATGGCTTTCCCGCCATTTCTCGATGAACGCTGCAAGCTCGTCATCGACCGGCTTTGGCATCATCACCTTCAGCGTGATCCGCTGGTCGCCGGCGCTGCCGCCGGAAGGATGGACGCCCTTGCCCTTGAGGCGGAGCACGTCGCCCGTGCTGGACCCCTTCGGCACGGTGACCTTCACCCTGCCGGTAACCGTCGGCACCTCCACCTTGCCGCCCAGCACCGCCTCATCCAGCGTGATCGGCAGCTCCATGACGATGTCGTCCCCGTCGAGCCGGAACAAGCGATGCGGCGTCACGCTGATCTCGACCAGCGCATCGCCGGCCGGGCCTCCGCCCAGGCCGGACCCACCCTTGCCCGACAGCCGCAGGATTGCGCCGTCCTTGATCCCGGCAGGGATCGTCACGTCCAGGCTCTGGCCGTCGGGAAGGGTGATCCGCCGCTTGGCGCCGTTCACGGCGTCCAGGAAGCCGACGTCCAGGCGGTAATGCGCATCCCGCCCGCGGGCGCGAAACGAGCCCTGGCGACCCTGCCGCCCGAACAGATCGGCGAACACATCGGACAGGTCCTCATAATCGTCGAACCCGGAGGCCGAGCCGTAGCGGCTACCCTCGCCGCTGTCGGCATAATGCCGATAGGAACGCTGCTGGGGCCGCTCCGCCCCGGTGGCGTCGATCTCGCCTTTGTCGAAGCGCGCACGCTTGTCAGGATCGCTCAGAAGGTCATAGGCGGCCGAGACTTCCTTGAATCGCTCTTCCGCCTGCTTGTTGCCGGGGTTGAGGTCCGGGTGGAGTTCCTTGGCGAGCTTGCGGTACGCGGCCCGGATGTCGGGCTGCGCGGCATCCTTGGCCACGCCCAGTACTTGGTATGGATCCATCGGCTGACGCCATGCCTCCTGCCTGCTTTTCCGCCTGCCCCGTTCGAGTGGCCCGTGAGGGCATATTCTTCAAGATGACATTTCCACAGAGTTGCCTAAGCGCACAGGCTCTGCAGGAACCGGACCGATCGGGATATGTTCTGATCGCGCGCCCGAGCAGACCCTGTGCCACTTGCCTGTATGCACGACCCTCGTTCCAGAGTGCCAGCAGGACGAGTCCCTCCCAGGCTGTTCGTGAAAGGCTGTCCAGCGCTAGCGGCGACGATGGGAGATCAAGGTTGAGCAACGGCACCAGAATCAAGGAAGGCCTTCCCTTTCCCAAGGGTGCCACCTGGGACGGCAGGGGCGTGAACTTCGCGCTGTTCTCCGCTCATGCGACCAAGGTTGAACTCTGCCTGTTCGATTCTACCGGGAAGAAGGAAATCGAGCGTATCGAGCTCCCGGAATATACGGACCAGATCTTCCACGGCTACCTACCGGATGCGCGCCCGGGCGATTTCTACGGCTACCGGGTTCACGGTCCCTACGAGCCGGATGCGGGACACCGCTTCAACCCGAACAAGCTGCTCTTCGATCCCTATGCCCGCGGCTTTGCCGGCGAGCTGAAATGGGACCCGGCCTGCTTCGGCTATCAGATGGAAACCGGCGACGACCTGACCTTCGATGAACGGGACAGCGCGCCGTTCGTGCCGAAATGCGTGGTGGTGGACCCGAACTTCGACTGGAAGGGCGAGCCCGAGCGCCAGTACGTCCCGTGGGACCGCACGGTCCTCTACGAAGCCCATGTGCGCGGCTTGACCCAGCTCCATCCCGAGGTGCCCAAGAAGCTGCGCGGCACCTATGCCGGGTTCGGCGAGCGCAAGGTCCTGGACCATATCCGGTCCTTGGGCGTGACGTCGGTCGAGCTCCTGCCGATCCACATGTTCCTCGACGACAGCTATCTGACCGACAAGGGCCTGCGCAACTACTGGGGCTACAGCAGCATCGGGTTCTTCGCGCCGGACCCGCGCTATGCCTGGGAGGTCGAGCAGACGCTGCGCGAGGTCAAGGAGATGGTGGCCCGCTGCCATGACGCGGGCCTCGAGGTCATCATGGACGTGGTGTACAACCACACGGCCGAAGGCAACGAGAAGGGGCCCACCCTATCCTTCAAGGGCATCGACAACGCCAGCTACTATCGTCTGCTGCCCGACCAGCCGCGCTACTACATCAACGACACCGGCACCGGGAACACCGTAAACCTCAGCCACCCGCGCGTCCTGCAGATGGTGACGGACTCGCTGCGCTACT
>VFQN01008350.1_pt1 | contig 10528 bp, 13 predicted proteins | sample 3512371 | NCBI WGS metagenome assembly VFQN01 (sample SAMN10412370, study PRJNA504923) | tailings metagenome | isolation source: Replicate 2 from Balatoc abandoned mine | place: Philippines: Itogon, Benguet | collected 2017-08-28 | reverse complement strand
CGCGCTCACCGAGTCGCGGGAGGACATGCGCCGCGGGTTCGCCGACCTCAACACTCGTCTCGACAAGTTGGTCTCCTCCGATGCGTTGGCGACCGAGCTGCGGCGCGTCGACGACCGATTCACGGCGCTCGCCGAAGACATCGCCGATGAGCGCACCCAACGGCAGGCGGCCGTGGCGGATGAACGAGCCCAACGGAAGGCCGGCGACGCGGACCAGCAGAAGTCGATCGACCGGATGTCGGCGACGTTGCGTTGGGTGGCGGTCGCGATCGTGCTCCCGATCGTGCTGTTCCTCGCCAACCTCTACTTCACCCAGCGAGGTGCCAGGTGAGTGCTCGATGGAAGACCCGGACCCGTTGGCTGGCGATCGCGGTCGCGTTCGCGGCACTGGGCGTCTTGGTCGCGTTCTGGTCCGCGCGGCTCTCGGAGAACTCGGCGTCGATCGACGATCTGCGCGCCGAGCTCGAGGCCGCGCAGGCTGATGCGGCCGAGCAGGCGCACGCGAGTCGAGTGCTGGCCCGTCAGATCCGCAGCCTTGGGGAGAAGCCGGTCGTGGACCCTGCCGATCCGCAGCTGATGCCTGGGCCGTCCGGGATGCCGGGTGCGGCTGGTCCGCAGGGTGTGCGGGGACCGGCTGGTCTCCGAGGGTCTGACGGCGCGGACGGTGTGCCGGGTCCACCTGGCCCGCGTGGTCCCGCTGGTCCCACCGGCGCGGCGGGCGGGACTAGGCCGGCGGGCACGGATGGCAGCACCGGTCCGGCCGGATCAGCGGGCGCGAAGGGCGACCAGGGCGAGGCCGGCGCGGACGGTGAGCCCGGACCACCCGGACCACCTGGCCCCGCCGGCGACCCCGGCCCTGCCGGCCCCCAAGGTCCGCAGGGTCCGGCTGGGTACCCCGACTCGTTCAGCTACGACGTCGGACCGGTGACCTTCGTGTGCACCGACCCTGACGGCGACCGCGCCTACAGCTGCACCCAGGTCTAACCCGTTCCGCCGCCCGTTCGCATCGCGCTGCTGCTCAATGCGATCTACCGCAGCCTCAAGCCGTCTCGCCGCGCACGGTGAGTGGCGGAGCCCCGAGGGACGCCACCTGTTCGCACCGCGGCTCAATGTCCACCTGGCCACAGGTCAGGCACATGCCTTCGAACGTCATCCGATGCACGCCACTCGACACGACGACGCCCTCGACGACTCGCTGAACCGGCACTGCCATGTGCCGACCCTACGCCCCAGGAGGCACCCATGGCTGCCAACACCGTCCGCCGCCGCGGCACCGACTCATCGGGCCGCGGGATCTTCGCCACCGACTACATGTGGTCGTGGTGGAAGCGGGTCTGCAAAGACCTCGGCGTCACCCCGGTCATCACCCAAGGCGCGTGGATGGTCAAGAACGGCGGCGGCGCGAAAGCGTCGGCGGGCTACCACGACGGCGGCGGCACCTTCGACCTCCGCGTCTGGAACCTCACCGACGCCCAGGTCGCGAAGGTGGTCCGCACCTGCCGCCGCTACGGCGCCGCGGCGTGGCTGCGGAACCTCGAGCACGGCGGGTTCACCGACCCCCACATCCACTTCGTCCTCCCCACCGACACCGGCCTCTCGCCCGGGGCCCGGTGGCAGTGGTCGGAGTACCTCGCCGGCCGCGACGGACTCGCCTCCCGCGGGCGTGACTACCACTGGCGGCCCGACCCGCTCGTGGCGAAGCCGCCGCCCGGCCGGAAGCCGGTCCGCGAGCTCGAGGTCGGCATGTGGAACCTCCGCGTCGGCCGGGACCCGGCGGTCGTCGTCAGCGAGGTCCGCCAGTTCCTCGACGACCGAGACCTCGACGTGCTGCTGGTCTCCGAGGCCTACCAGTACGTCGGCGCGCTGCGGAAGGCACTCAAGGGCAAGTACCGTGTCGGGACGTTCTGGGCGCGCGGCAAGTCGGCCCGGGACTCCGCCGTCATCTCCCGCGTCGGTCTCCGCACCGGCCGCCGGTACCTGCACCGGCTCGAGCGGAAGGGTTGGGAGCGCCGGCCCGGGCGGAAGGGGCTGCACTGGGCCCGGTCCGCGGTCTCCCGCAACGTCGCCGGGATCCGGTTCATCGCCCGTCACGACCCGCCCGGCCCGTTCGGTCCACGGTTCCCGCTCCGCAAGCTCGCCAACGAGACCTCTTTCCGCACCATGACCCGCCTCGGCCGGCGGCTCAACAAGGCCGGGCGTCCGTGGGTCGATGGCCCGGACAAGAACCGGCTCAAGTCCGACCCGGTCTCGCAGGAGTTCCTCGACGCCACCGGTGCCACTGCCTACGGGTCAGGCATCGACTGGGCCGCCGCATCCGGCGTCAAGGTCAGCGACATGCGTACCCACGACTTCGGCACCAGCGACCACCGCCCGAAGACCTTCACCGTCACCAAGGAGACCCGATGAACCCGCTCACCGTCCTCCCCGCGAACATCCGCCGCGCCCTCTACGCGCTCTACGCCGCCCTCGGCGTCGCGTTCGGTGCCGTCCAGGTCGGCTTCGCGACCGCCGACATCGACCAGCCCAGCTGGCTCCTCGTCGCCTTCGCCGTGTTCGGTTACCTCGGCACCGCGCTCGGCATCGTGGCCACCGCGAACGTTCAGGAGGGCTACGGCGACGGCGACGAGCCCGCCGACGAGTACGACCTCCGCGACGCCGAGTAGTAGCTGCCATGGCCACCCGCCACCTCAACGAGGGCGTCCTCGGGTGGCTACTCACCGCCGCCGCCGTACTCGGCGGCATGTCCCTCTGCGGCGTCGGCGGCTACCTCGGTGCACGCATCGCCCGCGCGATCGACGACAACCTCGCCGACCTCGGCGACTACTGACAGGAGCCGCACGTGGCCTTCGTGACCCGCACGATCACCGGTGACCTACGCCAGATGTTCGGCATCGACACGCCAACCGGCGTCACTGGCTACATCGAGAGCAACCTCCCTTCCGGCGAGCAGATGGTCTTCGACCTGGACAACGACCGCCAGTACCTCGGCTCCGGTACCCTCGTCATCAACAGCGCCGGCACCTGGACCGCGGCGGGCATCCCGGACTTCAACAACACCGAGGTCGACCAGAACCCGACCGGTGTGCAGGTCCGGATCAGGTTTGAGTACGTCGACCCGGCTGACCGCGGTAAGCCCAACCGGCAGACCCGGAAGTGGAACTCTGGTTGGCTCGAGGTCGACCGCGACGGCACGATCGGTGAGTTCGTGGCCCGGCAGCTCGCGCCGGCACAGTGGCGGTCGGAGTTCATGTCTGGCGCTGAGGCGCTTCGGGATGAGACCCGGGTGTACCGCGATGAGGCTGCGGAGATCGCGGTGGGCGGGGTTCCGAATGCGTCTACCACGGCTCGCGGTGCGGTCGAGCTGGCGACGAACACGGAGGCGGCGGCGGGGGCGGATGCGGTTCGTGGGGTGACGCCCGCTGCGTTGAGGTATGCGCTCGGCAACGGTCCTGTCGCGGATGATCTGAAGGCCTCGACTGCTGACATGATCGAGCCGGGCGAGACCGACCCTCAGGTGGCTGTCGACACCCGCGTGGAGACCGCCGCAGTCGGCGCCGGAGTGGCCCGGTTCATCGCCCGCGCGAACGCCGGAGCCACGCTCAAGATTGTGGGCATCGGCGACTCGATCCTCGCCGGCACGGGCGCCACCCTCGGCACCGACGACGCGCTGACGAGGACCCTGGTCGCGCTCCAAGCCCGCTTCCCCTCCGCGACCATCACCCAGTCCAACCGCGCGCTGTCCGGCGCGACCACGGCCACCATCGCGATCACCGGCTACCTCGCCTCGGCAATCGCCGACGCCGGAGACCTCTACGTGATCGGGTTCGGCCGCAACGACGCCCAGGCCGATGATGCCGCCTGGGGCACGCAGCCGATCCAGGGCTACCGCCGCCCCCGCTCCCTGCGCTACTTCGAGGTCATGATCCGCGCCATCCGCGCGGCCAACCCGCAGGCCGACATCCTCCTCGTCACCGAGAACCCCGCCTCGGTCTACTCGGGCGACACGAACATGCGGACCTATCAGCAGGGCGTCCGCGACCTGGCGAAGGCATACGGCTGCGAACTCGCCGACACCTACGCCGCCTACGGCACGTCTGGCTACTCCTCGCTCCTCACTGACGCCGTGCACCCCTCGGTCGCCGGGCATCAGCTCTACGCCGACACGATCATGGAGCGCGTCCCTGCCAGCCTCGGCCCGGTCGGCGTGGGGCGCGCAGCCGCCACGCTCGCGAAGGGTCTCCGCAAGCCTGAGGGCGTCGACACGCTCGTCGGGACCTACGGCTGGACCGTCGTCAACGGCTCCGCCCCGACCTCGGCATACGTGCAGTCCGGGGCGGGCTGGAACGCCGCCTACCCGCGCGAGACCGCCGGGGCGGGCGACTACATGGAGTGGACCTTCACCGGAACCGACTTCGGCATCCGCGTCGACCAGACCGCCTCCGCTGCCCCCATCGTGCACATCGACATCGACGGCGTGCGAGCGTTCAGCAACCAGTCGCTGTACCTCTCCCCGTCCACGTCGCAGCTCTACCAGTTCCTCGCCACGGGCCTCACCGATGGACAGCACGTCATCCGGGTCACGCTCGTGTCCGGCACGCTGCGCTGGTACCAGGCCGCGTGGCTTGCCGGGGCGGCACCGGTGAGCACGTTGGGCACCAATGGCGGGCTCCGAAAGATGGTCTCGGGTCGCTACTACACGCAGCGGCGCGGCGGTGCGGCCACCACCCCGATCGCGTTTCCCGCCGCTGGCGACATCTACTGCGTGCCGCTGTGGGTGCCGAAGGCGATGAGCTTCGACAAGATCGGTGTGTTCTGCTCCACCCTCGCCGCGTCGTCAACGATCACGCTGGGTGTCTACTCTAGTGACGGCAACGACCAGCCGGGGACGCAACTACTCGCCACCTCGGCGCTCGACACGTCCACGACGGGGTGGAAAGAGGCCACGATTGGCCTGTCCACCACAGGCGCGACGTGGCTGTGGCTTGCGGGTCTTGTGCTCGGGGGTACCCCTCGGTTCCACGCCAGCGACCTGTCCCACGACCTCGTGGCATCCACCGCCCAGACGTTCGCCAACGCCCTCAACGGCTACCGAGCCACGGGTGCGTCAGCGCTGCCGACGACCTGGGCATCGACCACCGCCGTGACACTCTCGCCGCTCGTGGGCCTGCGCGCGGCCTAGTCGAACAGGTCGAGCCGTTCGCCCACCTCGGCAGCGATCACCTTCTGACCGGCGTCGGTCGGGTGGAAGTTGTCGATCAGATCCCGCGTCGGCGACGGCACGACCCCGACGGTCCCGATCCGTGCACACCATCCCGAGGCTACGCCAGCGCTCGGACGCACGCCGTCCGAACTGCGCTGTTGGGCGGTTCCGTCGCTACGGCGTCAGGTAATCTGACCGGAGTGGAGTTGCAAGGAGTCCCGCCCCTCCACCACCCGGAGGGGCGGGGCTCTTCAACGTTCCGGCCTAACCCCGCGACCACCTGAAGACGCAGACCCAAACGCCCCGTCACCCTCGCGGTGACGGGGCGTTCTTGGCGTCCGCCGGCAGTACGTGCGCGGACGGGAGCCACTGCTGCGTCACGGTCACCTCGCTCATCCCTCCGCCCGTGGCGTAGACGACGTAGGCCTCCCACTGGCCGCGCCGGTTCTTGCGCCAGTCGAGCAGCACCCCTGGGCATATCAGCTGTAGGCCTGAGACTCGAGGGCTCCCTGCGCCCTCACGATCGCCTCATTGCCGTCGGCTATCTGCCCGGCGATCTTCGACATCCGGCATTTCACTCGAGGCCCGCAGAGAGACCACGTGATCTCCGCCGCCGTGTACTCATAAATGGCCTCCCGGAACGGGTCATTCACCGCGGCGCTGCAAGACGCCACAGCACGATCGATTCGCCTGCTGAGTTGATCTACCCGGTTCGAAAAGGACTCGTAGCCGAGGCTGTCAACATCGTTCGCTAATCCAATCTCCACGAGCGGGAGCATGGCACTGCGGCAGGTCTCACTCTCGACGTACTCCAGGGACGGCGTCGGAGTTGAGTCTGGCGACGAGCTCTCCGGCTGAGGTTCAGCCGCACTGTCCTCGCCGCATGCCGCCAGGCCGAAGGTGAAGGAGATCGCGAGGAAGGCTAGGCGCGCGCGAGACATGGCCAAACCCTAAGCGAGTGCTCGCGCCCGCGCAGCCGATCGCTGACGCTGGCGCCGCGTCCCGCACCCGCTGGAGCCGCCGGACCACCAGCGGGTCGGCCTCAACGCCGCCGGTCTGATAGCACTCTCGTAGCATCGGCCCGCAAACGATTCGGCCCCTGACTTGCGCTGCTGCGCAGGTCAGGGGCCATATTCGAACGGGTGGGCGATACTGGGTTCGAACCAGTGACCTCTTCGGTGTGAACGAAGCGCGCTACCACTGCGCCAATCGCCCGTGCGGTCGCCGACTCTAGCCTAAGCCGGGACGCCGCTCATATTCGGGGCGGACCCGCGTCACGGACGTTGCTTCCGCCCGTCTCCTTCACGTGACCGAGCCGACCTCGCGCAGCCTCGCCCAGCAGGTGAGCCTCCAGTGCCTCGACGCCCGAGGCCGCAGTGTCGACCTCGGCGCCGTCCTCGGCTACGACCCGGCCGACCCCTGGGCCGTCGAGCTCCTCTTCGGTCGCCCCGGCGACACCGTCCGGTGGCTGGTGGGCCGCGACCTGCTCCTCACCGGGCTCACCGACCCGATCGGCGAGGGCGACGTCCTGGTCTCGCCGAGCATCGACGAGTACGGCCGCGCGGCGGTCATCCTCGAGCTCTGCTCCCCCAACGGCCGACTGGTCGCCCAACTCTCCACCCGCGAGCTGTCGGCGTTCCTGGACCGCACCGTCGCTGCTGTCACGCCCGGCACGGAGGCCGTCGACCTCGACCAGCTCGTCGCGCAACTGACCTCAGCGCCCGAGTAGCTCCGGCTCCCGCTTGCGCCACCTCTCCAGGGCGGCGGTCGTGACCGGCCCCGGCGCCGGGAGTTCCCGGTCGTTCCAGCGTGCTACGGCCTGCACGTCGCGCGTCGTGGAGGCGAGGAAGACCTCGCTCGCCTCGGCGATGACCTCGATCGGCTCGTCGACCTCGCGGCCGCCGTACCACTCCAGGAGCAGCGCGCGGGTGACGCCCGCCAGGCAGCCGCTGGCCAACGTCGGAGTGCGGAGTTCGCCATTGACCACGTAGAAGACGTTGGAGCCGGTGCCCTCGCACAGGTGGCCGGCCAGGTTGGCGAAGATCGCCTCGCTGGCGCCCCTCTCGCGAGCCGCCGCCAGCGCGACCACGTTCTCGGCGTACGACGTGGCCTTGACGCCCGCGAGCGCTCCGCGCTCGTTGCGCGGCCACGGCACGGTGACCACCGCCGTCGTCGACGGCCAGGCCGACATCGCGTCCGCTGCGACTACGATCGTCGGCGGACCGTCCCCGCGGCCCGAACCCATCGGCGCCGGTCCCCCGGTCACCGTGATCCGGAGCCGCCCGAGGGGCAGGTCCGCACCGTCCAGCACGTCGCCAACGCCGCGACGTACGGCGTCTTCGTCGTAGCCGTCCAGGCCGAGAGACGCGGCCGAGCGGCGCAGCCGGGCGAGGTGCAAGTCGAGTGCGAACGGCAGCCCGTCGACCACCTTGATCGCCTCGAAGACACCGTCCCCGACGGTCAGTCCGTGGTCGGTCACCGAGATCGCCGGGCCGGTCGGATCAGACAGCAGGGCACCGTTCAACCACACGCGCATGCGGTCACCCTAGGTCGCCCGGAGGTGGCCCGACTCGCCGCAGGGGGGTCGATTTTGCATGGTCTGGGGCATCGGCTACTGTTCACACGCACGCCGACCGGGAGACCGGCCGGAGCGCAGGCGGACGTAGCTCAGTTGGTAGAGCGCAACCTTGCCAAGGTTGAGGTCGCGAGTTCGAGCCTCGTCGTCCGCTCGGAGAGGTCTCTCCCATGTTTGGCCTCCACGGTGGGTTGGCCGAGAGGCGAGGCAACGGACTGCAAATCCGTGTACACGGGTTCAAATCCCGTACCCACCTCCAGCAGTCCCTCCACTAACTCAAGACCCGGGCGATTGGCGCAGTGGTAGCGCGCTTCCTTGACACGGAAGAGGTCACTGGTTCAAACCCAGTATCGCCCACCAGATAACCGCAGGTCAGAGGCCCTTTCGAGGGTCTCTTTCCGTTTTCGGGAACATACGGGGAACAAGAAGCGGCCACATTTGACCGGTCCTGACCCGGCGACGAATCATCGCCAGTTGCCGACCGGCCGGGCGTCGATGAACCGCTCGATCGAGTCGACCTTGATCCGCAGCGTCTTGCGGCCGAGACGGACGGCTTCGAGCTGGCCGTCGGCGATGTAGCGACGAACGGTTCTCGTCGACACAGCGAGCGCGTCGGCGGCGTCGGCGAGCGAGACGAGTCGGCGGCTGATCGTGGCAGTCATGATGTCCTCCTGGCGTTCAATGGCCGTCCCGCCGACGGCCTCACTCCCCAAGGCCGCGGTCTGTCCGCGAGTGGCCACGCATGGCGCGATCTTCCGGTCGCTCTTGAGCCATGTGCCACGCTCGCCGGCTGCGCGCGTGCGTTGGCACTTGGGTCATCGTTGGGCCCTCTCACGAGCTGAAGCTCGCCGCAACACGATCGTCTCCCCGTACTACCGGATCTGCCGATGAGCGGTCACTTGCGGAGGCAGGAGCCGCTGACCGTGGGCTGCCGTCAGCCTTGTGCCGAGGCCGTGAGGTCGAGGTCGATGAGGGCGCCAGTCCATCGCAACGGGCCGTCATTGAGAGGAAAGTAGTTGGCCGAGACATCCTCGTAGCGCGGCTCGGCTTGGGGCTTCGACCATGAGCGGTTGTCGCTGTCGACGAACTCTTGCCACTCCATCCGAACACGTCGCACCACGCCGTGGGTGTCTGGAAAGTGATCCGGCGCATCGACGTTGTTGAACGAGATGGTCCCGGTGACTTCGATGGTTCCCTCCACGCGCTCGGGTGCGTCCCAGTAGAGGGTTCCGCCGCGTATGTCGATGGCGACGGGGTGACGTCCGTCCTCCGCTCCGGGCCACCTCGGCAACGCTCGCGCAACCCCTCTGATGGTCTGCAGCCGCTGTTTGGGTCGAAGTTTCACCCGTTCCGCGTCCTCGAACGTCAGCCAGGACGAGATCGTGTCCCCCACCCGCAGGACGCGTCGGTCCTCGTCGAGGTACCACTCGACGGCCCACACAGACACGATCACCTGCTCATCCTGACAGTTACCAGCGACCGCAGGAGGTGGCCCGTGCAACTATCTGGATCTGCCGCGTTGCAGGCGCTCTGAGGAAGCACTCGGAGCGGTACGCCGCCCGCGCTGCACCCGTCTCAGCACGGTGGACAGCGCCAATGCTCCGACAGCGATGGGACCGAAGAAGACCATGTATCCGAGTGGCCCGGCCTGCTCATCCACCGGCAGCCAGTCGGGCAGCACTCCCTCGCGGGCTTCCGGCTCCGGGAAAGCGGACAACGGTGGGCCGCTGACCTGGCGAGTGGCGGTGCAGGCGTTGTCCGAATACGGGGAGTGGTCGTTGGTTGGGTGGAACTCGTACCTACCGCCCAACGCGTAGCGGCGATCGACCGAACTGTAGGAGTTGGAGAACCAACTCGTGGCCTCGGTGCCCTGGACAGTCACCGTCGCCCCGTCGTCTGTGACGACCTCCGCTACACGGCCGCCCGCGCTGGTCCCGATGACCGTGCCCAGGAACGCATCCGGCGATGGCTCTGGAGAGTCCGTGGCGCAGGAGGCGGTAGCCGGGACGGCGCCGAGCACGCCGAGCGTGCCAGCACACAGCATGAGGGCCATCGCCCGGTAGGGATGCACGTCCGGAAGTCTCACACGACTCAGACTCGCGGAGCAGCGCAATCGTTCCGTCCCTTCGTACGTCCGGATCTGCCGCTGATGGTGCGCGGGTCTGCCGACGAGCGGGATAGGTTCGATCGGTGCTCGTACAACTGTCTGGGGTGCCTGGTGCGGGCAAGTCGAGGCTCGCCAGGTCGATCGCGAAAGCGAGCAACGTGGTTGTCCTGGACACTGACGTCCTGAAAAGTTCGCTCATTCATTCCCGTGTGCCCGTCGCCGACGCAGGAGCCGTCACGTATGCGGCGACCTTGGCGCTCGCGCAGGACCTGCTTCAACAGGGTCGAGACGTGCTTCTGGACTCGCCGTGCAGGTATGAAGAACTGCTGGAATCTGGTCGACAGATCGCTCGCGATCATGGCGTGCGTTACGCGTTCATCGAACTCTGGGTCCGGGACTGGACGACCGTGCTGGCTCGTCTCGACGCACGTTCCCCAATGGCCTCGCAGGTAGCGTCGGCAACAGCGCCGGTACCAGGAACCGCATGGGAGTTCGGCACAGCCGAAAGGACCCTCGCGACTTGGCAGACCCAACTCGTTCGTCCAGAGCGTGACTGGCTTCGACTCAAGGCCGAAAGCGCGGCGGATCAGACCTGAGTCGTGCCACCGAGGTGTGTCACTGAGCGTCGGCGGCGAGGGCATCGAGG